>Ga0194120_10001320_pt1 | contig 45698 bp, 25 predicted proteins | sample TA2MahCa65mmetaG_FD_148642 | JGI IMG/M metagenome (GOLD analysis project Ga0194120, IMG submission 148642) | Freshwater microbial communities from Lake Tanganyika, Tanzania - TA2015019 Mahale Deep Cast 65m | ecosystem: Environmental > Aquatic > Freshwater > Lake | place: Tanzania: Lake... | reverse complement strand
GCCCCGGTGGCCGGCCAGGAGCCGCGCCGGGCCGTCCCCCGCCGCCACCGCCGCCGCCCGCACACGACGAGCCCGAGGAAGAAGCCGCGACCCGCATGCTCGACGCGATGGACGTGGCCGATCTGCCTGGCCCGCCCGCGCGCAGCCAGGCGCCGCAGCGCCAATTCGACCTCAAGGTGGTGTCTGGGCCGGACCGCGGCAAGGTTCACAAGCTGGTGGACGGTGACTACCTGGTGGGCCGCGGCTTGGACTGCCAGATCGTGCTGGCCGATCCGGCGGTTTCGCGCAAGCACTTCCAGGTGCGCCGCAACGGCGATCAGGCGCTGCTCGAGGACTTGGGCGGTCCCAACGGCACAAAGGTCAACGGCGAGAAGCGCGCGCGCCACAACCTCGAACCTGGCGACCAGATCGAAGTCGGCATGACGGTGCTGGAATTCCAGATCGACGGCCAGGGCAAGCGCCAGGGCGGCCGGCACGCTGGCGTCGAAGACCGTTCGCAGCGCCCCGAGTCGCGCGGCGTGGCGCAGGCCCGGCCCACGGCCCAGCAAGCGGGCGGTCCCGGCAAGCTCATCGCGATCGTTGCCGGATTGCTGGTGCTGCTGGCGGTTGGCGGCATCGCCGCCTGGCTGGTCCTGGGCGGCAAGGGCGGCGGCACAGAGCAGGCCGAAGAGGGTGAGCAATCGGCCGACTCGTTGGTGGCCGAGGCCAAAAAGGCGATCGGCGACAAAGATTTCGTCGCAGCGGTCGCAGCGCTCAAGAAAGCCAAAGAGGTCGACAAGAGCCACCCTGAACTCGGCCCCCTGCTGCGCAAGGCCAGTGGCGAGGCCGACAACCAGGCCACGCTCGAAGAGGCGCGCAAGCTGCTCAAGGACGGCAGCGTCGCGGAAGGGCTCAAGAAGCTGGAGGAAATCAAGGACAAGTCCGATTCGGCGTTCGCCGCAGAAGCCGAGGCGGAATTCAAGGGCGCGCTCGGCAAGTTCGTCGCCGACAAGCTGGCCGAAGCCAAGGCGGCGCAGGCGGCCGGCGACACGGCCAAGGCCCAGGCGGCCGTGACCGCGGTCCTCGAACACGACGCGGGCAACGCCGAAGCGGGCCAATTGCAGGCCGCGTTGGGTGGCGGCGCGGCTCCGGCACCGGCACCGGCGCCAGCACCGGACTCCGGCTCCGCGCCGGCGCCATCGGCCGATGCGGGCAGCGCAGCAGCGCCGGTTGCGGGCGCAGCGGCCGGGCCCGGGGACAACAAGGCGGCCTCGGCTGCGACTGCGGGTGCGCCTGCGGCTGCGGGTGAGGCAGCTGGCGCCAAGAAGGCCGATTTCGATGCCGGGCTGAAGGCCTACGGCGCGCGACAGTTCTCGGCGGCCGTGCAGGCGTTCGAGGCCATCGCCAACGGGCCGTTCTCCAAGGACGAGAAGAAGAAAGCGGTGACCTTCGCGGCCGCCTGCAAGAAGGTCGAGGCCGCCTGGAACGAAGCGCAAGCCGCGGCGAGCAACCCCAAGAAAGCCGCGGCGGCCTGGAAAGCCATGCGAGAGGCCGACGGCGACGTCAGCGGCACCCACAAGGCCCATTGCACCGATCAACTCATCAAGGCGTACATCGCCGCTGCCAAGGCCGCGCGCGGCGCCGGCAATTGCCAGGAAGCCGTCGAACAGGCCGAAGAAGCCAACAACTACACGGCCACGGGCACCCACCCCGAGACCAAGGCAGTGATCGACGGCTGCAAGGCGGACGGCAAGAAACTGCTCGATCAGGCCGAGGCGGCGCTGCAGGCCGGCAAGGGCCAGGTGGCCAAGGAACTGGCGATCAAGGCCGAGAAGATCCTCGGCATGGACCCGCTGGCGCAAAAAGCCAAGGACATCCAAAAGAAAGCGGCTGCCGCAGGGCGCGGCGAAGAGTAGCCTCTCCGGTTCGCCGTCAGTCGAGCCACACCGGCGCGCCCTCCGCCAGGAACGTGGCCACCTGGGCCAGCGTGCGGACCAGCGGCGCGGGAGGCAGGGCGGCGACCAACGCGGCGCCGTAGCCGCTGTCCACGAGGCGAGGATCGAGGACGGCGACCACGCCGCGGTGGCGCTGGCTGCGGATCAACCGGCCAAAACCCTGGCGCAAGGTCAACTCGGCGGCCGGCAGGCTCACCGCGTCGAAAGGTCGCATCCCGCGCGCCTCGGCCTGCGCGCCGCGAGCCTGCACGATCGGATCGTCGGGCGGCGGGAACGGAATCTTGTCCAGGCACACCACGCGCATGACATGGGCCGGCAAGTCCACGCCGTGCCAGAAACCGAGGGTGGCCGCCAACAGCGCCGGTTGGCCGTCGACAAACTCCCGCAGCAACTGCTCCCTGGGCGCCTCACCTTGCGCGAGCACGGTCATCGGCAATGACCGCCGCAACAGCGGCACGGCCTCGCCCAACGCGCGCGTGCTGGAAAACAGCGCTAGCACCCCGCCGGCAGCGGCCATCGCCAAGTCGCCCACGTGACGGGCCACCGCGATCGCCCGGCCGGAAGCGTAGGGTCCGGGCAATTCGGTCGGTACATACAGGCGCGCCTGACGCCCGAAATCGAAGGGGCTCGGCACCCGCAGTGCCGGCGCGTCCGCGGGCAGGCCCAACTGGGCGATGGCGTGGTCGAAGGTGCCGCGCGTGCATAGTGTGGCCGAAGTCCAGATGCGTACGGCAGGTTCGGCCAGCAACGTGCGCCGCAGGTCGTCGGCCACATCGATGGGCTGGCAGCGCAGCCCGAGGTGTCCGCCGCGCGGCTCGATCCAGCGCACGCGGCCGTCGTGGCTGGCGTCGGCGGGCAGGCACACTCCGAGGTCGACGCGCATCGCGTACAGCGTCTCGGCGGCCTTGGCCCAGGCGGGATCGCGCGCAAATTGCCCGTCGCCGAGCAGGCCCTGGACGCGCTCGCACGCGACATCGACGTCGGCCGCCAGCGGCACCACCCGGGCGAGGTCGGCCACCGCCAACCGGCGCTGTGGGTCCAGGCGTTGAGCGGCCGACCACAGGGCTGCGGTGGCCAAATGCAAGCGGTCAATGCAGCGGCGCAGCAGCGCCAGCAGTTCGGTTGCTGCCAGGCCCTCGGGCACGGCCAACCGCGACAAGCCGCGCAGTTCGTCGACCACGGCCGCGGTGCGCCGCGATGACACCGCGTGGCCAAAAAACGCCGAAGCAGCTTCGGCCAGCGCGTGGGCCTCGTCGATGACCACCACGCCAAATCCGTGCAACAGCCCCGCATCGGGCCAGCGGTCGCGGACCCCGTGGTCGGCGAGCAGCAGGTGGTGGTTGACCACGACCACGTCGGCCGTCAGGGCGGTGCGCCGCGCCGCGGCCACGAAGCAGCGCCCCCAGGCCGGACACTGCGCACCCAGGCAGTTGTCCACCGTCGAGGTGACGATCGGCCAAACTGCGCTGTGTTCGGCGACGCACGCCAACGCTGCGCGGTCGCCGCTCGCGGTGATCTGGGTGAACTCGGCGACGCGGTACAGATCCTGGCGGAGTTCGGGATCGGCCGGCGGCGACGCGAGCGCCCGCTGCACGCGGTGCACGCACACGTAGTTGGCGCGGCCCTTGAGCACGGCGACCTGCGCCCGGCGCCCCGTGCACGCCAGGGCCGTCGGCAGATCGCGGGCGACCAATTGGGCTTGCAGTTGGCGGGTGGCGGTGGCGATGAGCAGCCGCTTGCCCGACTGCAGCGCCGGCACGAGGTAGGCCAGCGTCTTGCCGGTGCCCGTTCCAGCCTCGACCAAAAGATCGCGGCCGGCCGCAACCGCCTCGGCAACCGCCTCGGCCATCGCCGCTTGGCCCGGCCGCGCCTCGTGATGCGGATCAAGCGCGCGCAGTTGGCCGAACGCGGCCGCGGGGTTCACGGCGGGACGCCTGGGGCCAGTTGCGGTCGAATGGTGCGCGGATCGGTCGGCCGCTGGCGACTGTACACCACGACCGCTGTCGGCCCGAGCTGGCGGTGACTGTCGGGCACCTGCTCGAAACCGGCCAGAGCAAGGGTGTGGGCCAGGGCCTCGGCGACAGCGCGGGATGCCCGCGGCAGGGTGTCGTCGCCGCTCAGGGCGCCCGCGTCGCCAAACAGCACGACCGCGCGCGGCTGCCCGTACAACAGCGCCACCAACTGCGTCGCCGCATCACCGGCTTCGGCCTTGGCCACGCCCAGCAGGGGCCAACTTCGCGAGGGATCGATCAAGGCCGCGACCGGCAGGGCCCGCGCACCCACCCCCAACAGCGCGGCCTTGCCGTCGCCGACGACCGACACATCGCTTGCCGCGTCGCGGGCAAAGCGAGCCACCTTGCGCGGCCCGGCGCGCTCGGGGTGGTTGACCTGGGCCAGCAGGTGCCAAGCGCCAGCGGCAAAGAGGGCCACTGCGGCCAATCCGAGAACCTGGTACGCGCGCCGACGCACGCGCGGATGACCGGGATCGCTCGCCGCTGCGCGGGTCGTCGCCAAGGCCGCGAGTCCGACGCCGACCAGGACGGCTGCGCCCAATCGACCGACGGCCAGCGCCTCGCCCAGGCCGTCGGCGCGACCGCGCAGCGCAGCCTGTAGCGCGAAAACCGCGGACGCGAGCGCCAACAGCACAAACGGCATCCCATCGCGGTCGCCCAGTTCGCGCGGTACGGCGGGCAGCAGGACGCCGAGCGATCGCCAGCCGTCGCGCGCACCCGCGCCTGTCGCGGCGTCCGGGTCGTCGTCGTCCTGGGTGCCGTCGTTGGCCGCAGCGGGCGTGCGGGCGACCGCGATCGGCGGGTCGGGCTGGACCAGCCCGCGCGCCCAGCCCCATGCCGCACCGGCCAGCAGGGCCAAGCCCAAAGCCGCGCTCCACGAAGGGGTGGGCATCAGGTCCAATTGCGCGGACAGTTCGCCCGCGGGGCCGATCGGTGACACCAGGGCCAACGCCTGCGCAAGGGCCCACCCGCCGGCTGCGGGCCAACCGGTGTGGCCCCAGAGGTCCGCGTCGATCCACGCGGCGGCCGCGGCATCGGGTTCGGGCAAGATAAAGCCGCCGAACGCGACGCGAACCCCCACGGCACCCGCGGCCGCAACCCCCCACCCGATCGCCGCCTGGGCGCGCAGCCGGTCATCGGCGACCGCCCGCCAAGCCACGTAGATCCCGGCGGGCACCGCCAGCAGCATCGGCGCCCACAGGCACCCGCCGACGGCCACGACCGACGCCGAAGCCCATACGCGCCGCGGGTCGCCGTCGCGCACTCCGCCGCGCAACCAGAGCAGCGCAAGCAGCACGGCCAACGCCACCCAACTGGCCGCCCCCAGCCGATGGCCGGCCTGCATCGCCCACGGGCCGAGTCCGCACGCCAGGCCGACGAAGAGCCCGGACAGCGACCCCCATCCGGCGACCCGCGCGAAGCCTACCGCCAGCAACGGCAAAGCAACCTCGGCGAAAAGCGACGGCAGTCGCATCAACCCGGCGCTGCCGCCGGACTGGACCGTCCAGGCGTGGACCGCGCGCCCCCACAGATCCGCCGGAGCGCCATCGCGCATCGCCCCGAGCGCCGGTGCGGCCTCGAGCGGCGACAGGTCGAGCGTGAACATCAGCGCGGCTCGCAAGGCGAACGTGACCAGGGCGACCCTTGCGAGCAGCGTCCTGAAATCCTTAGGATCTATCGTCATCTGCTGCGACCGGCCGAGCCAGCAAAGGCGGCCAAGGTAGGCGCGGCGGCTGGGGAACGCAACGTATCGGCCACAGCCATGCCGGCGCGCAGGGGTCCGCGCAGGGCGTGGTGCAGTTGCGCGCGCGCCCGGTCGGACACCAGCGCCCAGGTCGCTGCGTCGAGGTCCGCGACCCGCTCAACGGCGGCCCCGCGCGCCGCAGCGTCCAAGACCGCCAGCACCGCCGCTGACAGCCATGGCGCCCCCGCGGGGCGACAGCCATGGCAGGCCAGGCCATCGGCGCCGGCCGGCCATGCCGCTCCCGCGTGCAACGACGCGCCGCAGCGCGCACAGCGGCGCAGATCGACGAGCATGCCGGCGACGGACAGGGCGCCGAGTTCCGCGGCAGCGAGCAGCGCGGGCAAGGCCGCTTCATCTGCGCGACCGCACGCCTCGATCCACGCCACCGTCCACCGGAAGAGCGGCGGGTCGGCGTGGCCCGGCTGGCACAGTTGGCCCGCCATTTCGAGCAGGTAGGATCCGGCGACCAGCTGCGGATAGCTCGGCGACGGCCCGAGCAGCGCGCTGCGCACCACGGCACCGGCCAGGGTCGGCATGCCCGCCTTGCGTGCGGGCTGCACCCCTGCCTCGACGACATTGAACGGCTGGAGCGCGGCGCCCTCGAAGCGCTTGCGGCTGCTGCGCACCCCGCGACCGAAAGCGTCGATGCGGCCGCGCGTCGGACACAAGAGCACTGCCACGACGTCGGCATCGCCCACGGGCTGCGCGCGCAAGACGACGGCGGGGGCGATCCACTCGATCGCGGGGGCAGGCATCGGCAGGGTCGCGGGTCAGCGCCGGGGCAGTTCGGCGTCGCGCCCGGGCAGCGGCGGCAGGCTGGGCGCGGGCTTGGCGGGGCGGCTGGCGACCGGCGCCACCAGCGGGCCGGTGGCCGATGCCGGAAGCGGGGCGTGCAGCCCAGGCCGAAGCGCCACCGGGGCCGGGCGCGCCTTGCGCTGGACCGACCACACGAACGCCAGCGCAATCGCCGCGGTGGCGCACAGCAGCAGCACCGTCGCCGGTGTCATGGCCAGCGACCGCTGCGGCGCCTGGCGCAGATACGCCGGGGTCTGCGCCGGGTCGGCGTCCAGGGCCATCTGGGCTTCGAGCGCCTGCTTGCGCGCAAGGGCCGCATCGTAGTCGCCGACCAGTAGTGCGCTGTCCAACTCAAGGAATTCTGCGTAGATGCGCAAGAACCCGCGCGCGTAGACCGCTGCAGGCAGGTCCTCAAAGCGGTCTTCTTCCAGGGCCGCGATGGCCGAACGCGACAACTTGGTCACGCGCGCCACGGCGTCCACGGTCAGCCCTTTGGCCTGCCGGGTGTGGCGCAACTGGGATCCAACGGTACGCATGGGTCGTGCGGGCAGTCCAAGCGGCGGGTGCGTCAAACCAAAGCGATCCTGGCGTGTTGTACGCCCGACCGGACGCCTGCACCGCCCACTGGCGGCTGGCGGTGATACCCCGTTTTGGGTGATCTTGGCAAGGCCCCCGACGCAGAAAAGCTGCGCGCTGATCGCGGCAGTTCCGCAAAAAAGTCAACTTAAACAATACTGTGTTGGTCGACCCGCGCCCCGTTTGCACCGCGGCGGTGGTTTGGGCTTAGATCGCGCAGCGGACCGACCCGTCCAAGGCGCACCTTCTTGGGCACCACGGTGCCTCACCCCGCACAACCTAGGAAAACCATGCGCAAATTGATTTCCTGGACCGCGGCCGCAGGGCTGCTGGCGTGGGCCCTGTGGGCTGCGGCGGGCACCGCGCAAGGCCGAAAAGGGCTGTTTTCGGCGTCGCAGTCCGGGGCCCCGGCGCCGTCGATCCTGTCTGGAGCGCTCGGGTCGCACCTCGGCGCTGTGCCCGATGGCAAGCCGGAGGCCGACAAGGTGGCGATCCGCCTGGCCAGCGAGGCGCTCGACAAGGAATTCATGCTGCAGGCGGCGTTCACCGAGTTCGAGGAAACGCCCAAGTTCCATGGCCTCAAGTCACGGATCGTCACCTTCAAGAAGCACCGCGGCAAGGTCTACATGCTCGAGGCCGCGACCGGCAATACCGGATCCACCGACCTGCCGACCACGCTGCTTCTGGCCGAATTCCCAATCCTTGGCGAGGCCGACGGCTGGGTGGAGATCGACTGGGGCGCGGGCATGAAAAACGTATTCTTCGCCGGCGAGATGCACGCCTCGGACGTGATGGCCCCGGAGGCCGGCGCCCCCGAACTCAAGGCGCTGAACGTCCGCTTTGCGTTCGTGGACTCGGCGGTAGTGACCAGCGACAGCCAGATCGTCATCCGCCAGATTGCGCAACTGGACCTGCCGACCGGCAAGCAGGCGAGCGCGGCGCCGACCGTCGAGATCAAGTACTACCTGACGCTGTACCAGCCCGACCCGACGTTCAAGCCCACCGTGTCCAAGGGTTTCGACACCATGGGGTTTTTCGAGGTGGCGCCGCAACTGCTCAAGGACGGCGGCAAGGTCACCTACGCCGCCCGATTCCACGGCAACAAGCCCATCACCTTCGCGATCTCGGCCAACACGCCGGCCGAATACCGGGCGGCGATCAAGGACGGCGTGCTGTATTGGAACAAGGTGTTCGGCGAGGACAAGCTCAAGGTCGTCGACGCCCCGGCGGGCCTGGTGCCCCCCGATTTCAACCTGAACATCATCCAGTGGATCAACTACGAAACGGCCGGATCGGCCTACGCCGACGCCCAAATGGACCCGCGCACCGGCGAGATCCTGCACGCCCAGATCTACCTGCCGAGCTCGTTCGCGATCGGCGGCAAAGAAATGGCGCGCCAGGCGGTGTTGCGCAGCCAGGCGGCGGCAGTGGGGGCTGCGCCGCGGGCCAGGCCCAGCAGCCTGCACGTGCACGGCCACGCCACCAGCAACCTGTGCAACTTCGAAATCGCCGAGATCGCCCAGCACTCGGTGGCCGGCTTGGACGCGATGCTGCTGCCCGACGTGCCCGACGCCCAGGTGCTCAAGGCCAGCCAGGACATGATCCGCGCGGTGGTCGCCCACGAGGTAGGCCACACCTTGGGGATGCGTCACAATTTCGCCGGTTCGCTCGCCAGCACGATCGCCCGCCACGACGTCGAGGCGGTGTTTTCGGCGTACCTCAAGGGGTCGCCGCCGCGAGCGCTGCCGTCCAGCACCGTGATGGACTACCTCGAAACCCGCGAGTCGATGCTGCTGGGCGATCTGATCGGCCGTGGCAGCCTCGCGCTCGACTACGACAAGAAGGCGATCGCCGCGCTCTACAAGGGCAAGGAGACCCCGGTCGAGCAGATGCCGCCGTTCTGCACCGATTCGTCGCTAGGCAAGTACCTGGACTGCCTGCCTTTCGATTCGGGTCAGTCGATCGTGCAGTCGCGGGCGACCAACGTGGCCCTCAAGAGCGAACAGGTGGCGCAGGCCGTGCTGGAGGCGACGATTGCCATGACCAAGACCCCGCCGCGCGGCAGCCAGCCTGTCGCCATCGACCGCCTGAGCTTCAACCCACAGGCCATCGCGCGGTTCGTGCTCGGCGACCGCCACTTGCTGTTCGCGGCGCTGACCGACAAGGCGGCGCTGCTCAGCGTGCGGCGGTCGCTGCCGTTCGAGGGGCCGATGACCGCCGACGACACCGAGAAGGCCGAGCGGGCGTGGCTGCACAAAGAATTCGCAGCGGCGGGCGGGGTGGCCAATGTCTTTGCGCCGCTGTCCGCCGACTATGCCGACCGCGTGCTCGGCCACTGGAACGCGCTGCTGGCCGACAAGCGGTTCACCAGCGGCAAGCGCAAGGACGGGTCGCCGTGGGCCTACAGCGACGCCGAGATTGCCCGGCTGCGTGGCTTTGGGCAAATCCTCTTCGGCAAGCTCAAGAAATCGCTGGTCATCGAGGACATCCTGGTGCTGGCCGGCGCAGCCCTTGGCGGCAAGGGCCGGCTGGCCGACGCAGAGTTGAGCCGCGACCTGGCGGTGGAACTCGAAAAGCGCGCGATCGCTATCCTGACGGCCACCGTGCCGGGGGGCGACGAAACCGTGCCGCTCGAGGGGCCTGCCGCGCGGTTTTTTGCCGACCACTTCGCGGACGTCGCGGAGGAAGAAATCCCCAAGGTTGCAGGGATCTCGGGCTTCGGGGGCTTTCCGACCGTGCCTTTGACCCCCAAGCCGGGCGTTGCGGTGGGTCCGGGCGGCGGCAAACCCGGTTCGGTCGGACCGAGTCCCGCGCCGCCAGTCGCGCCCAAGGTCATCGTGCTGCCCAGGTTCGTGTACCCGCTGGAGGTGCGGCGGGCTGCGGCGGGCCTGCTCAGTCCCGGCCGCTGCGAAGCGCCCGAATGGGGTCTGGGCGAGCGTGTCCGCGTGCGCGCCGCGTTCCTCAAGCTGGTGCAGGGCGTGTTGCAGGGCAAGCTGCCGGCCGGCGACGTCAAACCGGATCAGCTGCCGCGGCAACTGGTGCGCTGGATCATCGAGTTCAAGGCGGTGGATGCGGCGATCGGGGCGTGATCCGGCGCAGACCGGCCAGCGCGGCATAGCGGCCGTCGGCCGGCATGGTGTCGATCGCCAAGTCCGCCGCCAGCAGCGCCGTCGCATCCTCCCACCACAGGGGCACAATGGGCCGGTCCTGCGCGATCTGCCGCTGGGCTTTGGCGTACCAAGCGGCGCGGCGGTCGCGATTGAGTTCCGACCCGCCGAGGTCGAGCCAACAGTCGACCGCGGGGTGCGCATACCCCGTGCGGTTGGCGCCGCCCGCTGCCCCGAGCGAGCCGATCGCCGACAGTGCGAAGGCCCGCAACCCTTCCGCGCGGCGGGTGCGTTGCCAGTGGGCACATGCGGGCTCGGCGAGCGCGACCGATTCGTCCCACGCGGACACCGAGACGCCGCGGCGGTCCAGGCGGGCAAATGGGCTGGGCGAATCGGGAACGGGGAATTTGACCGCGGCGTTGTCGGTGTGCAGCATCCAGGTCAGCTGGTCCGGTTCGAACGGCTCGGGCAGCTGCAGCACGAACACCTCGAAGCGGCCGGCGCGCACGTCGCCAAGGAACGTCGCCAATTCCAGCGGGCGTACGTGGGCATCGACCCCGACCGCGCGCCATTGGTCGGCCAGCGCCCGCGCCAGTTGGCGGCGCGGCCGGCTGGTCGAAACCTTGATTTCCAGGCGCATCCGCACCCCGTCGGGCCCCGGGCGCAGTCCGGCCTCGTCGAGCAAGTGCGCCGCGCGCTGGGGGTCGAACGGCGTCTGCGGCAACTGGGTGCGCGCCCAGTGTCCCGGCGCGAAAAGGCCGTCGGCCAACAGACCGCGCCCGCCCTGGGTCGTCGCCAGCAGCGTCGGCCGGTCGATCGCCAGGGCCAGCGCGTGGCGAACGCGGGCGTCGTGCAGCGGCGGCAGCCGCAGGTTCAGGCCCAGGTAGGTCAACGCGATGCCGTCGCCGCGCGCAATGTGTGCCGTGCCGGCGTGCAGAGCCCCGCGCAAGATGGCCGGCGACAACCCGCCCCACGCGACATCGGCACCGCCGCCCAGCACCGACAGCGCCCGCGACCCTTCGTCGGCAATCGCCACGAATTCAAGGCGCCGCGGCCCGCCTGCGACCGGGTCCAAGCGTTCGACGGCCACGCGGTCGCCGCGGTCGGGTCCGACCACCCGCCAGGGCGCAGAACCGACCACCGGCCCCACGAAGCGTCCGCGCGGCCGGTCCCGCAGCAGGTGCGCAGGGGCGATGCCGAGCACGAGGTCCGTCCACAACGTGGCCAGCGGCCGGCGCAGGTGCAAGTGCGCCACCAGCGGATCGTGCGGATCGGCGAGGACGGCCGCAAAGCGCTTGCGGAATTCGCCGGCGATCGGGGTGCCAAAGGCCGGTTCCATGACGCTGGTGTAGGTATAGGCGACGTCGGCGGCCGTCACCGGTCGGCTGTCGTGGAAGCGGGCGTCGCCGCGTACGCGAACCCGTGCCAACAGAGGCGTGACCAGCGTCACCTCGGCGGCCAGATCGAGCGCCGGATTGCCGTGGTCGTCGACCTGGGTCAGGCCGCGAAACACCAGGCGGCTGAGCCGCGCCGACGGGCCGTCCACCGCCAGGCGGGGATCGAGGTCCTTGACCGGCGCGTCGACCGCGACCACGACCGTGCCGGGCTGAGGGGCCGGCTGGCAGGCCGCGCCGAGCGCCGCAAACAAGGACGCCACGAACCCGCGCATGGCCTATTTCTTGTCGCGATCGAGGTCGCGGCGCAACTGTTGCAGTTCAGATTCCAGGCGTTGCAGCCGCTCTTGCCAGGGGCCCTGCTCACCGAGGCGTTCAGCGATTTTGCGTAGTTGTTCTCGCTGCTTGTCGAGCGGTTCGCGGGCAGCGGCCGCCAGCAGCGCGCCGCGCGATCGGTTGTGGTCGAGAACGCCCAGGGCATCGGCCGCCGCACGGCGGGTGCGGGCCGATCCTTCGTGCAAAAGGGCTTCCAGGGCCAGGCGGGCGTCGTTGCGGCGCTCTTTGTCGCGAGCGCCGAATTCGGCAACCGCCAGCGCAGCGGCATGGCGCAGTGGCTTGCTGCGACCGGGCCGGGTCGCGGCGACCAGCACCGGCCAGTCGCGGGCGTCCGCGATGCGCGAAAGCCCCTGCAGCGCCGCGCCCGCCACGGTGTCCTGGTACGAGGCCTGACCCAGGGCTGCAAGGCATTCGTCGCGGGCCCGATCGCGGTCGATCGCCACCAGGGCGTGCAGCGCGGCAGCCCGGGTCTCATCGCTGGGGTCGGTGCGCACGGCCGCGGCCAATCGATCCCAGGCGGCGGCGGCGACGAGCTGGCCCAGGCTGCGCGTGACCGCGCGGCGCACCATCGGCTCCTTGTCGGCGGCCAGCAGCCCGATCAGTGGATCGACGACCTTGTCGCGCGCGGCGCGCCCCAGCAACTCCGCGGCCTTGGCGCGCACGTGCCTGGCGGCGTCCTGGCGCGCGGCGAGCGTGACCGCCTGCAGCGCTTGCGGATCATGCAGCGAGCGGCCGAGGTCGCTGACCGCCCGCAGCCGCACGTCGGCGCGACGGCCGTGGGCCAGTGTGGCCGCCAGGTCCGCCACGGGGGCCTCGACTTTCCATTCGGCGAGGATCGCGCTGTGTGGGTCGATCTCGACCCAGGCCGGTCGTGTCGCCACCGCCAGAGTGTGTTCGCGGCGCACGCCGTCCAGCGCAAGGGTGTGCAGGTCCGGTTTGGCGCCGGGCTTGGCGTGCAGCGCCACCTCGACCTGCAGCGCAAACGCCGGCAGCGAACGCTCGACTTTTTGGGTCTGTTGCAACACGACACGCAACTGCCGTGCGGCGTCTTCCCACTTGAGTTCGACCTGGATCGACGGGTGGCCCGCCTGGTGGACCCAGCGCCGGAAGAAGCCGCGCAGGCTCTGCCCCGAGACGCCCTCCATTGCCCGGCGCAGATCGTCGGTCTCGACCGAACGGAACCGGTGGTCGGTCAAGTAGGCGCGGACGCCTGCGAAAAACACGCCGTCGCCGAGCATGCGCCGCAGCATGTGTGCGATCCATGCGCCCTTGTTGTAGGTGTGGCGGTCGAAAAGTTCGTCGGGGTCCGGCATGCGATCGCTGACCAGGGGCCGTTGCAGGGCGCCGGCCTCGTCCAGGTATCCGGCGCGCATGCCGGCCATGGCCTCGTCGTAGCGGTCGGCGCCGTACTCCGCTTCGTCCCACAGGACATCGGCGTAGCTCGCCCAGCCTTCGTTGAGCCAGATGTCGGCCCAGGACCGGCAGGTCACCAGGTCGCCGAACCACTGGTGGCCGAGTTCGTGCGCCAGCAACCCTTCGGCGGGATGGTCGATCTCGCCGCGCGCGTCGGGCACCGCACGGTGGGTCAGCGTCGTCAGGCTGGCGTTTTCCATGCCGCCCCAGTGGAACTCGTGCACGACCACTTGGCCGTAGCGGCTGAAGGGGTACGGCACGCCCAGGCGGGTGCCCAGCACGTCGACCATGCGCGGCAGCTTGGCAAAGGCGCGGCGCGCGTTGTCGACCTCGCCGGGCAGCGCCCAGGTCACCACTGGCACGCCCTTGTGGCCGTGATCGATGGACACAAAGGGACCTACTGCCACCGTCAACAGGTAAAGCGGCAAGGGCGGGGCGGACGCAAAGCGCGCGGCGGGCTTGCCCTCCACCAAGGCCGGGGGCTGTGGGTCGCCGTTCGACAGTGCGATGGCGCCGGGCGGCGTGGCAATCGTCACGCGCCAGGTCATGCGCTCGTCGGGATCGTCGGGCGCCGGCAGCCAGTGGCGCACTTCTTCGGTCTCGCCCTGGGTCCAGGCGTGGACCGGACGGTCGGGCGCGTCGGCGTCGGGCCGGACGAAGTAGAATCCCATGCGCGGCGTGCAGTTCCATCGCAGCCGCAAGGTCAATGTTGCCGGCACTGCGGTGGGCCAGTCGATGGCCAGTTGCTTGCCGAGCGAGCGCCAACTCGCTGGCGTTGCGGTCGCGCCCTGCAACCACGCGACTTCGGTGACGTTCAAGGAGACGGCGTCGAGCAAGAGCTGCGGGGTGTCGTGCAGGCGGCGCAGGTGGTAGGTCGCGTGGCCGGCGACGCTGCCCTTGGCCAGGTCGGGAGCGATTTCGAGCTCCATGTGCAAGAAATCGACTTTGCGGTCTAGCGGTTCTCGCCACGGGTGGTGGTCGTCGATCCACGGGTCGGCAAGGGCTAGGGGTGCGCAGACCCCGGTCGCGAGCACGACCACCGCCACTGCCCAGGCTCTGCCGATTGCCGTCACGGGCCCCCCTCGCCAGGTCCGCCGCTACGTCGCGCGTCGGGTTGTCCTCGGCGCCGCGCAGGCTACCGCCAGCCACCTGCCGCTTCAAGCCCCTCGCCGGTGGACGCGCGCTGGGGTGCGCGCACCCCGTGTGCTCCCGTTGGGAACAGGGTTCGCGTTGTCGCACGCTCGACCGCCGGCTATACTTCTGCGGTCGCCTCGCGCGGTTTGGAGCGCTGCACCATGCCTTCCCAGCAAAGCCAGACCCAACAACGCGGCCAGCAAGGCCAACAGCGCGGAGGTGGCCAGCAAGGCCAGCAACGCGGCGGTGGCCAACAGGGCCAGCGGCGCGGCGGCCCAGGCGCGCACTGCGCCCGGCGCGGCGCACGTGCCCAAGACCATCCGCAGCGGATCTCAGGGTGCCGAAGTGCGCATGGTCCAGACCCTACTCAAGAAGGTCGGCCTGGCGCCGGGCGTGATCGACGGCATGTTCGGTCCGGCGACGCACCGGGCCGTGGTGCAGTTCCAGGAGAAGCGCGGACTGCAAGCCGACGGCATCGTCGGCCCCGACACCTGGACTGCGCTGCGCGAGCGGTCGGGCAGCGACCTGGACGTCTCCAAGTACAGCACGCCGACTTCGAACCGCGGCGGCGACAGCGCACCGCGCCCGGGCCAGAACAGCCCGCGCCCAGGCCAGGACGGACAGCGCCCGGGTCGGCTGCCGCCCGCCAACCCGCAAGACGAGGCGGCACTGCGCCAGGAGATCCTGCGCGTGGCCGAGTCGCAGATTGGCACGGTCGAAAAGGGCGAGAACCGCGGCGCCGTGCTCAAGTACCAGCAGCACTTCGGCCGTGGCCCTGAGCCGTGGTGCGCCGATTTCGTTTCGTGGGTCTACAGCCAAGCCGGCAAGGCGACCAATAGCCCGTATTGCCCGACGTTCGTGCAACAGCTCAAGAAGCAGGGCCGTTGGAAAGGCCGCAACGACCCGCAACCGGGCGACCTCGTGTTCTTCGATTGGGACGGGGACAAGAACCCCGACCACGTCGGCATCGTCAAGGCCGTCAACGCCGACGGTTCCATCACCACCATCGAAGGCAACACCGCCAACCCCAAGAACCGCCGCGAAGAGGGCGTGTTCCAGAAAAACCGCGAAATGAATACGGTTTTCGGTTTCGGCGAAGTCGCCTGAACCCCTTGACTTTTGCCGCGACGGCCTCTACCCTTGGCCCGCTTTGCGGTGCGCTCGGCCAGGAGCCAGCGCCAGCGCAGGTCGGCGTTCCCGCGCCGTTTCGTGAGGTTGTCGCGCGCCCACCCCGGACGGACCGGCTGGTGCGCAGCGCGGCGTGACCTCGCCCCATCACCGACCCGGAAAAGGTCGTCCCCAGCCGCCCCCGCGCTGTCGTTCTCGAGCCGCAGGATGCATGCCTGCCCGGAACGTGCGGCGCGGCCCGGCGCCCGGTCGGGCGACCCTGGAACCCGATGCAGGTTTCGGCCCTCGTAGCCCTGCCCTCCGCTTCAGTCGCCGCCTTGCTGGTGCATGCTGCGCCCCGATCCGGGCGATCGCCGCACACCGCACGCCGCTCAGCGCTGCAAGCCGGACACCCGCAAGCGACCCTGGTCTGCGCCGTCGCATCGCCCCAACCTGACCCGATCCCGCTGAGTCGCCCACGACCTCCGGCAGCGCCCCTGGCCCATGGGCCGCGGCGGTTCCGAAAGGCCGGCTCGAGGCTGCCCGCGACCGCAACGGTCCGCGCACGCTTTGCAATCGCCCCGCCAGGGCGACCGGATTGCGCTCCGTCCAACGGCGGCGCAGGCCCATCGACCGCGCATCCGCGCGCATGGCCGGACCGGTAGCGATCGTCCAGGGTTCCAGGGTTCCAGGATTCCGTCGTCGGCTTTGACGCCGTGCCCCGCGCACGGTTTGGGTGGCCGCGTGCCGCCCTGGAGCCCCGGATGACCAAGCGCATGCTGATCAGTGTCGATCGCGACGAGTCGCGCGCAGCCGTCGTGCAAGACGGCCAACTCGTACACCTGGAGATCGAGCCCAACAACCGCAACACCTGCAAGGGCAATATCTACCGCTCGGTGGTGGCCCGGGTCGAGCCGTCGCTGCAATCGGCGTTCGTCGATTTCGGCAACGACAAGCAGGGCTTCTTGCCGGTCGGCGAGATCCACCCCAAGCTGCGCAACGGCAACGCCGACAAGCGCGCGCCCATCCAGGACCTGATTCGTGGCCGCCAGGATCTGTTGGTGCAGGTCAGCCGCGACGAGATCGGCCAGAAGGGCGCGACGCTGTCGACCTTCATCTCGCTGCCAGGCCGCTACCTCGTGCTCATCCCCGAAAGCGACCAGGACAAGGCCGGCGTATCGCGAAAGCTGTCCGACGAGGCCCGCGACCGCATCAAGAAGCTGACCGAGACCATGAAGGTCCCCGACGGATTCGGGCTCATCGTGCGCACCGCTGGCGAAACCGCGACAGAAACCGAACTCGCCAAGGACCTGCTGTACCTCACGCGTCAATGGGAGCACATCTGCAGGCGCTACGACGAGTGCAAGGGTCCAACCTTGTTGTACGCCGAACGCAGCCTGGCCGTGCGCTTCGTGCGCGACTACTTCACCAAGGACATCGAAGAAATCATCATCGACGACGACGAGACGCTGCGCGAAGTCCAGGAGTTCCTGGGTGTGCTCATGCCGCGCAGCCTTGCCCACGTCCACCGCTATGCCGGCGATGTGCCGATGTTCGCGCGCTACGGCATCGAAGGCCGCGTCGAAGACGTGTTCGCGCGCCAAGTGTTCCTGCCCTCCGGGGGCTCGATCGTCATCGACCAGACCGAGGCGATGGTGGCGATCGACGTCAACTCGGGCCGCGTCAAAGAGAAGGACATCGAGGAGACCGCCCGCGCCACCAACGTCGAGGCGGCCCAGGAGATCGCCCACCAGCTGATGTTGCGCGACCTGGGCGGACTGGTGGTCATCGACTTCATCGACATGCGCGAAAAGAAATACGTTCGCGAGGTCGAGACCGCGCTCAAGGACGCCTTCAAGAACGACAAGGCGCGCACCAAGATCGGCCACATCAGCGAATTCGGCCTGCTCGAAATGAGCCGGCAGCGCATCAAGTCCAGCGTCAACAAGGGCACGTTCGACAGTTGCCCGCATTGCTCGGGCACGGGCCGGATCCGCGCTTTCGAATCGGTGGCGCTCGCCGTGCTGCGGCGCATCTACGAGGCCGTCGCGCAGCGGCGCATCCGCTACGTCATCGCCACAGTTCCGGCGCAAAGCGCACGCTACCTGCTGAACAGCCGGCGGTCCGAACTCGCCGGCCTGGAAAAGCAATACCACCTGACCATCGAAGTCATCGGCGTCGAAGGCATGCCGGCCACGCAGGTGATGGTCGAGTGCCTGGAAGAGGCGCCCGCCGAGTCTGGCGCTGCGCGCAGCGACAACGCCAAGATGACCCGCGTCCACCAGGAACTCGACCTGGTGCGCAATACACTGGTCAAGCGCGAGGAGACGCGGCTGACCATCGAGGCCGTGACCGCCCGCCGTGGGGCGCGGGTGGACTATCAGGAGATCTACCGCGAAGTGCAGCAAATGGCGCCCGCAGAGCCCGAGGCGCCAGCGGCCCGGCCGCCGCGCAGGGCGCGGCACGAAAGCACTGCGGTCGTCGCTTCGGTCGCCGCCGAAGCTGTGGTTGCACCACCCAAACCGCGCGGATTGCTGCCATGGATCAAGGCGCTTTTTGGGTTGGGCTCGGCGCCCGAATCCGATCCTGAGGTGGCACCGGCCCCGGCGCTCGCGGCCCCGGCGCCCGCCCAGCCGGGGACCGTGGGTGGCGGCGGCGCGCAAAACGTGACGGGCCAGACCCTGGTGGATCCGCGCAGCCGCCGCGAGCGCGGCGAACGCCACGATCACGGCGATCGCCCGCGCCACGAGCGCGCAATCCGCAACGACGCGGGCCGAACCGAGGCGGGCGAATCGCGCGGCGAGGCGGCGCCGTCGGCCAGCGGCACGGCGCGCAGCGAAAGCGGGCCGGGCCGGGCCGATCGGCCCCGCGATCGCCACCGCGATCGTGCGCAGCGCAGTGGCGCCGTCGAGGCCGCGCCTGCCGCGCCTGCCGCGCCTGCCGCGCCCGAATCCGCACCGGCGGCGACTGTGGCGATCGAACCCTCCATCGGACCGTCGGGCGCCGACGCCACCGATGGCGGCAAGCGCCGGCGGCGCCGGCGGCGGCGCGGTGGCGAGCGCGGCGAGGGAATCGCCGCGGGCTCTGGCCCGTCGGTGGACGACCAGGACGAAGACGGCGACGGTGGCCCGGACGGCGAACCCGACGAGCGGATGGCCGTGGCCGACCAGGACGCCAGGCCCGCCGACCTCGGCGCGGTCGCTGCGGCCACCGAGCCGGCGGTCGAGGAGCACGAAGCAGCCGATCCGATCGGCGGCGCGCCGGCCGCCGCCGAGTTTGTGTCCACGGTCGCAGCGGACGTGCCGGAAGCGGCGGGACCGGTGGCCTCCGAGGAAGCCGCGGTGGATGCCAAGGCCCTGATGCAGGAAGAAATCGCCAAGCTGATGGCCGAAGCGCAACCTGCCAACGAACCCAGCGCCGCCGTCCCGGAAGCAGCGCGGCCCGCGGCCAACAAGCGGTTCGTCATCGACCTGCGGACCCCCAGGTAGCCGCGGGCGCCCACCGTGAGCGGGTTGCTCGCCGAACCGCCCAAGGGGCCCGCGTCAGCCGACCACCTGGTGGTGGTGGTCGATGACGACGCGGCCAACGCCGCCAGCGTGCACAAGATCCTGGTGCGCGAGGGTTTGCGCTGCGAAGTGGCCGCCGACGGCAACAGGGCACTGCAACTGCTGCGACGCGAACGCGTAGCGGTGCTGCTGACCGACCTGATGATGCCGCAGGTCGACGGGTTTTCGCTGTTGCACGCCGTCGCCCACACCAGCCCCGCTACAGCCGTGGTGGTGATGACGGCCTACGGCACGGTCGAGACCGCCGTCGAAGCCATGAAGCAGGGCGCCTACGATTTCCTGACCAAGCCGCTGCGCCGCGCCGAGGTCGTTCGGGCGGTGACGCGGGCCCTGGAGCGGGCCAGCCTGCGACGCGAAAACGAGGAGCTGCGCGACGAACTGGCGCGCGCTGGCCGGGGCCGCGACGTCATCGGCCACAGCGCAGCCCTGCGGCGCGCGGTCGACTTGCTCGAACAGGTCGCCCCGGCGCGCACCACTGTGCTGCTGACCGGCGAGTCTGGCACCGGAAAGGAAGTTTTTGCCCGAGCGCTGCATCGGCTCAGTGGCCGGCCGGGCGCGTTCGTCGCGGTCAACTGCGCGGCAATACCAGAAACACTCATGGAGTCCGAACTCTTTGGCCACGAGCGCGGCGCCTTCACCGGGGCGGTCACCACGTCGCAAGGCAAGTTCCAATTGGCGCACGAGGGCACGCTTCTGCTGGACGAGATCGCAGAACTGCCGTTGGCGCTGCAAGCCAAGCTGCTGCGCGCGCTGCAAGAGGGCGAGGTGCAGCGCGTCGGCGGCGCCCATCCGCAGCGCGTCGACGTGCGGGTCGTCGCCGCAACCAATCGAGACCTGGAGGCTGAGCTGCAAGGCGGCCGCTTTCGCGCCGACCTCTACTACCGGCTGGCGGTCATCGCGATCGAGCTGCCGCCGCTGCGCGAACGGGGCGATGATATCGCGGCGCTCGCCCACCATTTCGCTCGGCGTTTCGCGGTGCAAAACGGCAAAGGGGTGTTGCCGATCGCGCCCGATGCCCTCGCGGCCCTGCAAGCGTACCCATGGCCCGGCAATGTGCGCGAACTCGAAAACGCCATCGAGCGCGCAGTCGTGCTCGCGCGCGGCGACGCCATCGAAGTGCGCGACCTGCCGGACCGCGTAGCCCGCGCCGAGGCCGGAGCACGCGAACTGCGCTTTGCGGTGGGCACGCCCCTGGAGGAGATGGAGCGCTCCGCCATCGCCGAAACGCTGCGTTTGACCGAAGGCGACAAAAGGCGCGCTGCGCTGCTGCTCGGCATCGGCGTGCGCACGCTGTACCGACGGCTCGACGAGATGGCCGGCGCACAGGCCTGCCCCCAGGTCGGAGAATTCGACGATGCGACGCCAGACTGAGGTCGCCGACGCGCTCGGCCGACCGCGCTTGCCAGACCTGCCCGCGGGCCACAGCGACGAACTGCGCACGGCCGTCGCCGACGGTCGCGTCGGGGTGGCGGCCGCGGCTGCTGCCGAAGCCGTGCGCAGGGGCGCCAGCGACGCGTGGCTGGCCGCCGTGATCGCGGATCGCCTCGGACCGGTGCTGGCAAACGCTGGAGCGCCGGCGCCGGCGCTGTGGGCCGTGTGCGATCTCGCGGCCTTGGCGGCGTCGGCCGAGCCCGATCAGCGCGGCCCGGCGTGGGCTGCCGCGCTGGCCACGGCGGCCGAACTGCCCATGGCGACAGCGTGGCCAGCGCCCGCCGGGCGGCCCGGCGACCTGGCGTCGGCCCTCGGGGCCGGCGACGGCGACGGCGCCGCTGCCATGACCGTCCATGCCCTGGAGGCGTCCGGCGCGACCGCGGCCACACAGGAGATCCTGCAGTGGGCGTGCTGGCATGCCGGCGACCTCGGCGTCGGGCTGGTCACCGCGCACAAGGTCGGCGAATTGTCCAGGCTGGCCGGCCCGTCCGAACTGTTGCCGGCGCTGGCCCGATGGCTGGCCGACCGGCGCGATGCGTCTGCGGCCACGGCTGCCCACGTCGATCGGCAGAGCGGCTGGCGCGCCCAGTTGACAGCGATCGCAGCCCAGGGCGACGCGGCCAAGGCCCGGGCGTTCGTCGAACCCAAGTTCCGCGCGCACGTCACCGACGGCGGCGTGGCGGGCGCACTGCGGGCGATGCGCCGCGGCGCCGAGGCGGGCGTGCCCCAAGAACTGCTGTGCCAGTCGCTGGTGCTCGCGGCCGCCGAGCGCTTGTGGCGCTGCGACGACGCCCGGCTGCGCCAAACCGATGCGGACGAGCGCCGTGGCGACCTCGAAGCCGTGTTCGCGCTTTGCGCCAGCGTGCGCCAGTTGCACGGCCGCGTCGACGGCGCCGCCTGGGTCGATGCACTCTTCTATGCCACTGCGCTCGTTGCCGGCCATGCGGCGCTCGACCTCGCCCCCGAGGATCGGCCCGCGCTGCCCGAACCGGCGGCGCTGCACCAAACCTGGGACCACGGCCCGGAGATCGCCAAAGTGATCGGACAGTTGCAGGCCAGGCGCGCCGCGGGGGCGATCGCGGTCCTGCGGGCCTACCTGTTGCTCGGCTTGCCGGAACAGCCGTTGGTGGCGCTCTTGCGCGACGCGGTGGCCGACGACTGGCGCGGCGATCTGGCCGGCCAGGGGCTGGCGGTGGCGACGCTGCGCGCGGGCGTGGATGAATTCTGCGCCCTGCACGGCCACCCGCAGCGCGAGTGGGTGTTGGTGGCGGCCATGGCCAGCGTGTGCGCGCCCGCGCCGGCCGCCTCCACGGTCCACGTGGCGCGCCGGGCCTGGCAGGTCCGCCACCTGGGCATCGCGGCGCCGGCCCTGGTCGCCTGGCAGTAGTCGCCCTCGGACACGCTTCTTTGCACTTTCGCCCCCGGTGTGCTCCTGTTAGGCTTGCGATTCCGCCAGCCAGGCGGACGTTGGGGTTTGCCGTGGTCGGCCGTCGCCATCTCGCAGCCATCCTCGGGTGTAGCGCGACGCTGCTGACGGCGTGCAGCGATCCTGTTGCACCGCCGGCCGCTTCCTCCGATAGCAGCGGATCGGAAACTGCGGCAGTGGCGAGCTTGGATGCCAGCAGTCCCGACAGCACAGAGGCCGGGGAGGTCGCCCTCGCCGTCGCCGACGCGATGGACGCAGCCGCGGCCGAGACCGTCCCGGAGGTGGTCCCCGACACGGGTCCGGAGGCGAAACCCGACACGGATCAGGATGTTGGCGACGCGGCCGACGCGGTCGCCGACGCCGCACAGCCCAGCGCGACCGACGCCAGCGCCGACGGCGATGCCAGCCCCGCCGACGCGGTGTCCTGCAAGCCGGCCTCTACATCGTGCGAGGGCGCCAAGCTCAAGACCTGCCTGGCCAAGGGCGACGGCTATGCCATTTCGCCGTGTTTTCCAGGTACGACCTGCCTGGGCGGCCAATGCGTGGCGGTCGCCAACAACCTCATCATCGCGTTCGACACCTCCGGATCGATGAACGACACGGTCAAGGTCAACGGCCAGCCCAAGTGCGCAGCCGGCTACACCACTTGGCCCACCTGTGAGTACGACGACGTGAAATTCCCAGGCGGCTGCACGCGGATGGGCGCGTCCAAGCACGTGTTCAAGCAGGCGCTGGCCAAGATCGACGATTCGATCGTGCACATGGCGCTTTTCCGCTTCCCGCAGAAGGCCAACAACACCACTAATCCGTCGTGCTCCTCGGGCTACCACACGGGTGCCAGCACGATCAGCGGCGACGCTGGCGACGAGCACATCAGCGAGGCCAACCCGGCTTGGTACTGGAACGGGCTGTCCGAGATCCTGTGCGTGCCGTTCGCCACCAACGCCGCCGTGGCCGTCAAGGACGCGATGCTGTTGTGGATGGACGGCAAAGAAGACAAGAACAACCCGCCCAACCCCGAGCTGCGCCAGACCGGAGGCACCCCCATCGGCAAGACTCTTTTCTACGTGGGCGAGTACGTCAAGAACAAGGTCGTCATCGACGGCAAGCCGTGCACAAGCGACGCCAGTTGCGCCAATGTCAACTACATCTGCAAGGCGGGTGGCTGCGTGGACCCGAGCCGCAGCTGCCGTGAAACGGTGGTGGTCCTCTTCACCGACGGCGGCGAGGGCAACAGCAACTCGTTTTTCTCGCCTTGGGTGCAAGCCAAAAGGCTGGCCAGCGGCCTGGGATGCAACCTCGACGCGGATTGCGCTGGCGGCGCGGCATGCCAGGAAGTCAAGACCTGCAAAAAACCGAGCGGCCAGACTGACTTGTGCACCGCTGACCTCGAGTGCGCGCCGGGGGCCAAGTGCACAGGCGTCACGATGTGCATGCCCAAGGACGTGGTCACGGGCTACTTTTGCAGCAATGGCATGGCGCCCTGCTTGCCCGACGCCCAGTCCGGCACGCCGACCTTCTGCAACGGCGTGTGCGTCAAGGATCCGCGTCCGGCGCTGACCGCAAGCGCCAAACAGATGCAGAACAACGTGCTGCGGTCCTTTGACGGCAAGCCGCTCTCAGTTCGGGTGATCGTGGTGGACATCAGCGGCGTGACCACGCCGACCCAGGTCGCCGGCTCGGCCAGCATCGCCATCGCCGGCAACGGCAAACTGCTCGGCGCTGACGCCAGCGACCCCAACGCACTGCTCGCCAGCCTGGACGCCGCCTTCGACATCAAGACCAAGAAAGTGTGCGGCGTCGAAAAGTGACGGCCGCCGACCGCTGCGTGGCGGCGCTTGCGGCGCTCGTGCTGACGGTGGGTTGTGCGGCGCCCGCAGCGGATGCCGGTGCCGACCTATCCGCCGACAGTGCCCGCGACGCCGAGGCCGCTCACAGTGGGCCCACCGCCCCGGCCGACGCGCAGGCGCTCGGCCGGGCGCTCGATGGCCCTGACAGCCACGTGGGCACACCGGAGGTTGCACCGGCGTGCGCGCACGTCGGCGCGCCCGACGAGGCCCCCAGCGCCGAGGCGACCGACGCAGGGCTGCTGCCCGATGCGCCGGCAAGCTGTCCGATCGGCCCACCCCTGGACGCCGGGGCAGCCGACCTCGGCGCACCACCTGCGCCGTGCGCGAAGCTCGACCCGCCGCCCTGGTGGCCTCCGGGCGCCGCCCCCGCGCCCACGCTGGCCGTACAGTTGGGCCGCCACCTCGCCGGACAGGGCTGGAAGCCGTACAGCGACGGCCAGTGGGCGCCGCTGCAACAGGGCGGTCAGGGTGGAGGCTTGTTCCACCTTGCCGTCGCTCCCAAGGTCCTCTTGAAGGGCACCGCAACACCGGTCGCCGAACTGCAAGTGCAGGTGCTGGCTTATCAGGCCTGCGCGGTGGTGGCCAGCACGGAAAAGGCCAAGTTTGCCTTCGTCCAGGCGACCGACCCCGACGACTGGTATGTGCCCGATTCGACCAAAGCCCTGGTGGCCGTGTTCGCGCAAGCGGGCGAACCGGGCAAGGCCAAGGCCTGTGCCGCGTGGTTGCACGTTGTGGCGCGGGTGCGGGCGCTTCCCGCGGGGCCGTGGGGCCAAGCCCAAGCGACGCTGCGCGCCTACGACGACACGGCGGCGCCCGTGGGACCCAAGCCTTGACCCCTCTTGACAAGGTCGGCCAACCGGCGCAAAAAGCGGCACATGTGCTTGTTTCGCTGCGGACGCGCGCATTTGACACCCCGACGACCCAAGTGCTACCGTTGTCGGGCTCACCGTGCCGGGTGGAGGGTTCTATGATTGCTCATTGGCTGCCGCGGGTTCCTGGATTGCTGAATCGCAGGGCTGCGGTTTCCTTGGTCGCGTGTGCGTGGATCGCTGCTGGCTGCGGCGACGACGGCGCCAGCGTCACCGCGGGTCCGACCGACACCGGCCAGGTCACAGCCGACGCCGACGTCAGCGTGTCGTCGGACATCCTGCCGACGGACACGACCGTCCAAGACAGCGCCAGCGACACTGCGGTCGAGGAAGTGGACACCGGTGCCAGCGACACGGCCGTGGTCGAGACGACCGACACCGCCGAGGTCACCAAGCCCGCGTGCCCGGGCGGCCCCGGCTGCGACTGCGCCAGCGACCAAGCGTGCGACGGCGGCAAGTGCCTCGACACCGCGGCCGGCAAGAAGTGCGCCAAGACCTGCTCGGCGGTCGGCGATTGCGCCAAGGGCGAGGCCTGCAAGCTCATCGGCGCGGGCGACACGCAGTCGTTCTGTGTGCCGGCCCACTTGTCGATTTGCGCACCGTGCACCCTGAGCAAAGACTGCCAGATCCAGGGCCTGTCGGACGCGGTGTGCATCGACTACGGCCAGGAAGGCAAGTTCTGCGGTGGCGCCTGCACGGACGACGCCAGTTGCCCGGAAGGCTACAACTGCTCAGAATACAAGGACGAGGAGAGCGGCAAGTCCAGCAAGCAGTGCAAGCTCAAGGCCGGCGCGGACGGCAAGCCTGGGGTGTGCGCCTGCTCGGCGTGGGCGACGCAAGCCGGGACCAAGACGACCTGCGCCATCAAGAACGCTGAAGGGGCGTGCAGCGCTGAGCGCAAGTGCACGGCCACGGGCTTGGAGCCCTGCAAGGCCAAGACGCCCAAGGCTGAAACCTGCAACGCCGACGACGACAACTGCGACGGCAAGATCGACAACCTGGCCGCTGACTTCAAGTGCGCCAAAGAGGGCTTCCTCGACCAGGGTTCGGCCAAGGCGTGCACCAAGGACGAAGAGTGCACCGAAGCCGGCGAAGCGTGTGACGAGAAGGCCGGCAAGTGCAAGACGCTCATCGGCAAGTGCTTTGGCAAGCCGCAGTGTGCAAGCAACGGCGAGCTCATCTGCGCCGACGCCAAGGACCCGACGCTCGAAGAGTGCGATGGTCTGGACAACGACTGCGACGGCGACATCGACGAGGGCTTCACCTGGAAGAACCCGGTCGATGGGGCCGACCTGAAGATTGGCGCCGCCTGCGGCACCGGCCCCTGCGCCAACGGTCAGGTCAAGTGCGCCGACAAGTTGACCGCGGTGTGCACAACCTACAAGTCGGCCGTCGCGGAAAAGGGCCTGTGCGACGCCGTCGACAACGACTGCAATGGCAAGACCGACGACCTTGCGTGCGACGACGGCGACAGCTGCACCGCCGACGCCTGCGACTCGGGCGCCAAGAAGTGCAGCAACACCGCCAAGGACTGCGGCGACGGCAAGAACTGCACCGAGGACAAGTGCGACCCCAAGACCGGCGACTGCAGCAACCCGAACAAGGTGGGGTCGTGCGATGACGGCGACCCGTGCACGGTGGGCGACACCTGCGGCGCTGGCGCCAACGGCTATGTGTGCCTCGCCGGCAAGACCACCCAGACTTGCGACGACAGCAATCCGTGCACCGACGACAAGTGCACCGTTGGCAAAGGCTGCGAATACGCCAACAACGCCAGCAGCGTGCCGTGCTACACGGCCGCCGACCCCAAGACGGAAAAAGTCGGCGTCTGCAAGGGCGGCACCTGGCTGTGCAAGGACGGCAAGCTCGACAAGGCGGCGTGCGTAGGCGAAGTCGTGCCGGCCAAGAGCGAAGCGTGCGACGGAAAGGACGACACCTGCGACGGCAAGACCGACGAGGGGTGCAAGCCGACCGCGGTGGCCGTGACCTTCAGCAGCGCCTACGTGTCCGGCAAGACCGGCGGTGACAAGAACATCCAGTTGCTGGTCGGCACCTCGGGCCCGGTCGGCACCGCCAAGGGCAGCGGCAAGTACGACATCACCTTTGGCTTCCTGGCGTGGTTGATGCAATTGCTGGGCGCCAAGTAGCTCCGTTCTTTCGGCACCCTCGCACACATTGAACGAAGGCGGCCGCGGTCGGGGGGAAACTTCCGACCGCGGTTTGCGTTTTTGACCATTCGGGGTTCAGACCATGCTCACCCGCGGCCACCTGGAGAACCTGCTCGACGAACGCGTCCTCGTGCTCGATGGGGCCATGGGCACCGAACTGTACGAGCAGGGCTTTGGCTTCGACCGCAGCTTCGACGCGCTCAACCTGGACGACCCGGGCGCTGTGACCCGCGTACACCGCGACTACGTCAGCGCCGGCGCGGCCGTCCTCGCCTCCAACACCTTTGGGGCCAACCGGCTGCGTTTGCAAAAGAGCCGACGCGACGGCGACGTGGTCGAGATCAACAAGAGAGGCGTGCAGTTGGCCCGCGCCGCTGCGGCGACACGCCCGCCTCACAACCGCCCGCTGGTGGCGGCGTCGGTCGGGCCCCTTGGCCAGCCGCTGGCGCCGGTGGGCCGCCTGCAGCCCGATGTGGCGCGCGACCTGTACACCGAACAGTTGGCGGCGCTTTTCGAGGCCGACCCCGACCTGCTGGTGCTGGAAACCTTCGGCGACCTTGCCGAACTGGCCCTGGCCCTGGACGTCGCGCAGGCGTTGCAGCCAGGCTGCGCGGTGCTGGCGTGTGCGACGTTCACGGACGACGGCAAGACCCTGTTTGGCCACCGTCCCGAGGAGGTGGTGCGCGCCATGTTGCGGGGCGGCGCCGCAGCGGTGGGTGCCAACTGCTCGACCGGACCGCAGGGTCTGGACGTAGTGGTCGAACGGATGCAGCGCGTCCCAGGCGCTCGCTTGGCGCTCTCTCCCAATGCCGGGATGCCTCGGCTGGTGGATGGCCGCTACGTCTACGTGGCCTCGCCGGACTACTTTGCCGATTGGGCGGCCAAGGCTGCCGACAGCGGCATCCGTGCAGTCGGCGGGTGCTGCGGCACGCGGCCGGCCCACATTGCGCGCATGGCCGAAACGCTGGGCGTGCGCGCCCCGCGAATCGCAGTGCCGGCGGCGGGCATCGAGGCGCGCGAAGTCGCTGAACCTCCGCCCGCAGCGGCGGCGGGCAGCGCCGCGGCGTCCGAGTTCGACCGCAAGCTGGCTGCCGGCGAGTTCGTGACCAGCGTCGAGCTCGACCCGCCGCGCGGCATCGATTGCGAAAAACTCGTGCAGGGCGCGGTCGCGCTGCGGCGCGCTGGCGTGGACGCCATCAACATCGCCGATTCGCCGCTGGCCACAGCGCGGCTGAGCCCGTTGGCGCTGGCCGTGCTCATCCGCCAGCAAGTGGACATCGAGATCTTGCTGCACGTCTCGTGCCGCGACCGCAACCTGCTCGGCCTGCTCAGCGAGTGCATGGGCGCCCACGCGCTCGGCATCCGCCACACGCTGTGCGTCACCGGCGATCCGCCTTCGATGGGCGACTATCCAGGCGCCAAGGGCGTGTTCGAGGTCGATTCCATTGGTCTGGTCGCCACCCTGGCACGCCTGAACCGCGCGGAAGACGCGAACGGCAAGGCCCTGAACTACCGGACAGACTTTCGCATCTCCTGCGCCGTCAACCCGACCGCCGAGGACTTGGAGCGCGAAATCGAACGCTTCCACCAGAAAGTGGCGGCAGGCGCCCAGTATGCGCTGACGCAGCCGCTGTATGACCCGGAGGATCTGGTGCGCTTCGTCGAGCGCGCGCGGCCCGCCATTCCGCTGCTGGTGGGCGTCCTGCCGCTGCGCAACGGCCGGCACGCCCACTTCATCCACCACGAGGTGCCAGGCATGGCGATTCCCGAGGCGATCCGCGCCCGCATGACCCAGGCGGGTGAAAAAGGGCCCGAGGAAGGGGTGGCGATCGCCCGCGAGTTCTTGCGCGCGGTGCGGCCGATGGTGGCGGGCGCGTACCTGATGCCACCGTTCAACAAGTTCGAGATGGCCGTCGACGTGCTGCGCGATTGACGACTAGTAGGCGAAACCCCAGATTCGTGTCGGGATACGGGCCGTGATGCCGCAACAAATCCTCAATCGGTTTCGCCTACTCGCTGCTTGTTTCGTGAAGGGAGCTCGCAGCCCCCTCGCGCGCCCATGCGCGCTCACCCCCGCGGCCGGCCGCAGCCGCGGCCGGAAGTACCTCAGCCCTGTTGCGCGCCGGAATCCGGCGCGAATTTCGGACCTGAGGTACTAGGAGCCCGTCGGACTATCGTCCGACAGGCTCCGTGGTGGTTGCGATCGAGGCAGCGACCAAGAACTGCCTGAAGTAAATTCAGGCAGTTTCTGTCGCTGGCAGGCCGCAGCCGCGGCCTGCCTAGGAGCCTGTCGGCCAGAATCTCGCGATTCTGGCGTTTCACCGACAGGCTCCTAGGACGACGGGCCGGCGGTCATCTTGACGCGAATCGGCTTGGGTCCGGCTGCAGCCGTGGAATCGCCCGGCCCGTGGTCATGGCCGCAGTCGCACGGCTGCGTGACCTGGTCCGGGCCGTGGACACGATCAAGGCCGCGATCGTGGTCATGGCCGTGGGCGTGGTCGTGGCCATGGCTCACCCGGGCCACGTCGAGCACCTGACCCAGGAAGCCGCGCGGCCCCTGGCGGAACAAGCTCACCAGCAGCAGCGCCACCAGCACCGCCAATGCGGCCTGGTCCACCCAGCCGTGGTGTTCGTGGTCGGGGCCGCCAAGCGCGGGCACGCGGTAGCCGTGCAGCGCGAGGTTGGTGGCCCAGCCCAGCGCGATGGCCGCGGCTGCCGTGCAACCGACGAAGCCAAGGGCGAATCGCCGCCCGTGCAACTGCGCCAGCACGCCGAACGTGCTGACGTTGGTCGCGGGTCCGGTCAACAGGAACGCCAGGCCTGCCCCCGGCGACACGCCGCCGGCAATCAGCACGGCGACCAGCGGCGTTGCCCCCGAGGCGCACACGTACATCGGCATGCCCGCGAGCGCGAAGACCGGCACATCGAGGCCGGCCGGCCAGCGCGCCAGATCCCCCGCGGCAAGCAGGCTCTGCCCCAGGGTGGCCACGCCGAGGCCGACGACCACCCACGGGCCGGTGTGGTCCACCATGTCTCCAAACCCGACGCGCAGTCCCTCGACCAGGCGCGCCCGCCAGCCCCCAGAATCACCGGTCGGGTCGGCGGGTTTGGGCGGATCGACGCGCAGCGCCTGCCCGGTCCAGCCGCGGTGCACGGCCCAGTCGAGCGCCACGCCGACGAGCACGGCCACCAGTGCCGCCGCGGCCAACCGCACGCCGGCAAGTTCGGCGCCGAGCAGCGGAAAGGACAGGAGCACGGCATCGAGCCCCAGCTCGGGCGTGGCGACCAGAAAGGCGATGCCCGCTGCGGTGGGTGCCCCCGCGATGGCCAGGGACCGGTACACTGGGACGACCCCGCACGAACAGATCGGCAAGGGCAGGCCGAACGCTGCGCCGCGCGCCGCCTGGCCCCAGCGCGATCCGCGACCGAGCCAACGCACCGACGCCTGCGGCAAGAGCGACTGCACCAGCCCTGCCGCAGCATAGGCGACCACCAGCGCCAGTGCCGATTCGCGCGCCAGGTCCCAGAACACCCGGCCCTGGTGGGCATGCCCGTCGCTGGCGTCGTGGTGGGTCAGCACCAGCACCAGCAGCCCCAGGCCGAGCAGCGCCCCGGTGGCCGCCGCCCATTGCCGGCCGACCGGTTCCTGCCGTGGTTCAACGTCGACCTGTTGGGTCCGATGGAACACGACGTGCAGCAGCGACCCTGCGACCAGCGCCTGAATCCACGCAAGCGGTCCCGCCTGCACGATATCGCTGGCCGAGGCGGCAAGTCCGAACCCTGTGGCCGTGGCGGCGGCGACGCCCAGCAGCACGGCGGCCGCGACGCGTGGCCCCTGGGTGGGCGCCAGCAGCCACCAGAGGGTCAGCCCCTCGGGCAACCGGTGCAGCAGGACTGCCACGGCCAGGCCCTGCGCCTGGGTGTCGCTCGCTCCAGCCAATGCCGCCCCGTCCAAGGCGGCGTGCAGACCAAGACCCAGGACGCCCATCGCCAAGGCCAGCGTGTGCACCGCGTTGGCCGAACGCTGCAGGCGCGCTTCGAGCCAGCCGGGACCCATCAGGCCCGCCGCGACCAGCAACAGCGCCGGCACGCCGCCGCGCTCCAGCGCTTCGGGCACGACGTCGGCCATCACGATGCCGCCGACCGAAGCGAGCACAAAGCCGTCGAGTCCGCGCAGCAGCGCCGGCCAGCGCCGCGCGACCCACAACACGCCAGGCCCGAGGGCGAGCACGGCCACGGACATCAGGAACCAGGGCCACGCCCCACAATCCGTGCCCCAGGCACCCTGGCCGGTCCACGCCGGAATGGAAATTTGTGCGATCACTGCGGAATTTCCGTACGCCGCGCAATCATCCGTCGCGCAACCAGCGGGCGGCCTGGCGAGCGAAATAGGTCAGGATGAGGTCGGCGCCGGCCCGACGGATGCCCAGCAGCGATTCCAGCACCACCTTGCGCTCGTCGAGCCAGCCGTTGTGACAAGCGGCCTTGATCATGGCGTATTCCCCAGACACCTGATACGCGGCGATCGGCAGCGCGGTGTGCTGGCGCAAAAGGGCGATCACGTCCAGGTACGGACCGGCCGGTTTGACCATGACCAGGTCGGCGCCTTCGGCCTCGTCGAGCGCCAACTCGCGCAACGCTTCGCGACGGTTGGCCGGATCCATCTGGTAGGTCTTCTTGTCGCCGAACTTGGGGGCCGAATCCAGGGCATCGCGAAAGGGGCCGTAGTACGCCGATGCGTACTTGGCGGTATAGGCCAAGATGGCGACCTCGACGAACCCGGCGCCATCGAGCGCCGCACGCAAGGCGCCGACTCGACCGTCCATCATGTCCGAGGGTGCCACGACGTCGGCCCCGGCACGGGCGTGACACAGCGCCTGGCGACACAGGATCCGCACAGTTTCGTCGTTTTGAACGTAACCGTCGCGCACCACGCCGTCGTGTCCGTCGCTGTTGTAGGGGTCGAGCGCGATGTCGGTCATCACCAGCAGGCCGGGCAGCGTCGCCTTGAGCGCGCGAACCGCCTGAGGCACGAGCCCGGCGTCATTGTGGCACTCGGCGCCATCGGAGGTCTTGAGGTCCTCCGCGATCTTGGGAAAGAGGATCACGGCGCCGATGCCTTCGGCGTGGGCGGCCGTCGCCTCGGTCACCAGTTCGCTCAGCGACAATCGCTCGCAGCCCGGCATCGAGGGGATCGCCTCCCGACCAAGCCCTGCGTGGATGAAAAGCGGCAGCACCAGATGGCGCTGCGCCAGGGTCGCCTCGCGGGCAAAGCCGCGCAGCACGTCATTGCGACGGTTGCGGCGGGGTCGCTGGGGCAATAGCAGAGGCTCTTCGAAGCGGGGCACGGCGACACCAGGACTCGCGCCCGGTCGCGGGCGGACCCGCATGGTAGCACGGCAGTCGAGGGTGCGGATCGCAGCGCCGACGGGCGCGTGATGTGAAAGCGAGTAGGCGAAACCCGAAACTCGCGTCGGGATACGGGCCGTAATGCCGCAACAAATCCTCAATCGGTTTCGGCTACTAGCTGCTTGTTTCGTGAAGGGGGCTCGCAGCCCCCTCGCGCGCCCATGCGCGCTCACCCCCTCGGCCGGCCGCAGCCGCGGCCGGAAGTACCTCAGCCCTGTTGCGCGCCGGAACCCGGCGCGAATTTCGGGCCTGAGGTACTAGGCCGGTCGCCGCGGTGGCGGCACGGGGGGCGTATCAGCAGCAGCCCGGGCAAACCCGGCCGCCTTGCCGAGCGCGTTCATGCCCATCATGTGCTTCATCTGGGTTTCCATGCCCTCGACCGATCCGTCCAGGAAGATCACGTTGCCCTTGCCCTGCTCGGCGAAGTGCTTGATCGCCTCGGTCCACATAAAGAACAGGAGAAAGCTCGGGTCCAGGCCAGCCTGGGTCATCTCGGAAATGGACTGGCGTACGCCCTTGGCCATCTCTTCGCGGAACTGGGCGACGCCTTGGCCCTGAAGGCGGCTGGCCTCGCGCTGGGCCTCGGCAGCGATCTGGATGGCGCGGCCCTCGGCCTCGGCCTGCTTGGTCTTGGTGATGAGCAGGGCCTGGCCCTCGTTTTCGGCGGCCGCGCGCAGGTTGGCGCTGGCAACCACGCGGGCCATCGAATCCATGATCACTTGATCGAACACGATGTCGTTCATCTGCAGGTCGATGAGGTGGTAGCCCCATTCTTCGAGGTTGTGGTCGAGCTGGTACTTGACCTCGTCCACCAACTCCTTGCGCAGACTGAGGATCTCGCTTTGGCGCTTGGTGGCGACGAACGAACGCACCGCCCCCTCGACCGTGCGCACCAACGCGCGCATGAAATCGCCTTCGCTCTGGAACTTGAAGGCGACGTTCTTGATGGTCTCCTCCTGCTGGTTCAGGACCGCGAAAAGCAGCATGGCCTTGAAACCGACCGTCGCTTGGTCGCTCGTGATCGCCTGGAACTCAAGCTCTGCCGAGCGGTTCTGGACCGACACGCGGCGTTCGATGCGCTCGAAGATCGGGATCTTGAAGTTCAGGCCGGGGTACATCACGCGCTGGTACTTGCCGAACATGGTGACCACGCCCACGAAACCCTGCGCGATCGTGACGAACGAACCGAAAAGTACGACCAGGAAAATGCCGCCAAGTACGAATTCCATGATGCCTCCTCTTCCTGCGCGCGCAAGAGTGCACCGCGGGACGGAAAAGGGCAACCCCGAGTGCAATCGGCTACGGCACCAGGGCCCACTTGAGCGCGGCCGCAGCCTCGCTGCACGTCTCGTAGCGCTGGTCAGGTGATTTGGCAAGCATCCGGTCGAGCACCGAGACCGCCAGCGCTGGCACCTGCTGGTTGAACTGGCGCGGGTCGCGCGGTCGCTCGGTCAGGTGCGCGACGAACACGTTGCTGTCGCCAAAAGGCAGGTACCCGGTCAGCATGCGGTAGACGATGACTCCGAGCGCATACTGGTCTGCCGCCGGCGACACGGCCTTGCCCGCCAGTTGCTCGGGCGACATGTAGTGCGGCGTCCCGACCAGCATGGTGCGATCGCCAAAGTCGTCGTGCTGCGGCCGCGCAAGGCCAAAGTCGACCAGTTTGACGTGGCCGTCGCGGGCGACCATGACGTTGTCGGGCTTGACGTCGCGGTGCAGCACGCCCTGGGTGTGGGCATAGTCGAGCGCTTCGGCGATCTGTCGGACCACACTCCAACAGAAACGCCAGTCGTTCATGGGCTTGAGAGGCTCCATGTAGCGGCTCAACGGATGGCCATCGATGAACTCCATCGCGTAGTACAGCAGCCCGTCGGCCTTGCCGATGTCGTGGATGAGCACGATGTTGGGGTGCCGCAACTGCGACGCCACCCGCACCTCGCGCAAGAAGTAGCGGCGCGCGACCTCTTCGTGCATGCCCGTCGCGGCCAAGAACTTGAGCACGACGTCGCGCTCGAGCAGGTCGTCGACGGCGCGGTAGACCACGCCGCTGGCACCGCGACCAATGGCACGCAGGTCGCGGTAGCGGTCGCTGATCGCCGCTGGAACGCCCGGGGGCCAGCCGGGCGGTGCGGCGGTGGCCGGCTTGCTGGGCAGCGTGCGGATCGGCTTGCCGTCTTCCTCCTTGGCGACCGCCACACTGAGCGGCGGTGTCAGGTGCGCTGCGCGCGGATCGGGTGCCGGCAGAATGCTCCCGGGCACCGGCGTGGCCGGCTGCACCGGCCGTGCACCAAAGGCTTTGCCGGCCGCGTCGCCCGATTTCGCGCCCTTCGGTTGAGCTTGGCGGGCGGCCACGGCGGCCAGAGCGCCGCGCGGATCGACGGGTTGCGACTCGGAGTAGCTTTGCGGATAGGTGGGATCAGGCCGCAGGGCTGCGGGCTTGGGCGCGGGTGGCGCTGGCGCAGCGCCATCGGGCAGTGCCTCGGCGGCGGGACCGGGTTGGGCGCCGGGCCAACCGGGGACGGCCGGAGCGCCCCAACCCGGCAGCGGTTGGCCCAACGGGTTGGCTACACCTGCCGGGTAGCCCGGTGCTGCGAAACCCGCGTGCTGCGCGAACTGCTGGGCCAGTTGGGCCTGCTGCATCAACTGGGCCTGCTGCATCAGGTGGGTCTGCTGCGCAAGCTGCGCCTGCTGCAATTGCGCCTGTTGCATCTGGGCTTGCTGCAGCTGCGCCTGTTGCATCAGGTGCGCCTGCTGCATCAGCTGTGCCTGCTGGGCATAGCTGGCGGCTGCCATGGGTTGGCCGGTGACGGCCACGCCCGGGTAGCCTGAGTGCAAGACGGACTGGCCGAAGCCGAACTGCGCGGCATTTGGATACGGGGCGCTCGGGCCTTGCACCGCGGGAGGGACCATCACGCCGGCCGCAGCTGGCCGCTGCGTCGGTTGGACAGGAGGCAGCACATGGGCGGCGCTGGACGCCGGATTGGCCGCCAGCGCGACCTGATTCATGCCGAGCAGCGCACCAGGCCCCTGGGCCACGGCGGCGGGCGGTGCTGCGGCTGCGGTCGCCTGCGGAGCTGGCGCAGCCGCGGTGGTGACCGGCACAGGCGTCGAGGGATGACCCGCTGAGAGCGCAATCGCCGGCCGCGCGACCGCCAGCACGGATGTGGACACCGGCGTGACTGGTCGAGCTGGGGCGACGTGCGCAACCGATGGCGACGACGCGTGTCCTGCAGACGCAGCGGGAACGGCTGCGGGTGCAGCGGTGCTCGCGGACCGGCTTGCAGGCTGGCTCGGGACGGTGCCTTGCGCAACCGCGGAGGCGTGTGCGCTGGATTGCGCCACGGCGGCAGCGGCCCGGCCGGCTCCGGTGCGCTCGGCGCCGCGCGTGCGGGCGGCTTGCAGGAGCACAGATTCGCGCGCCGACCCGCCGATCGGCCGCGGGCTGGTGGGGGGTTCGCATTCGACGACCGGCGCGGCCATCCGCGCGATGATCGCCTCGATGTTGCAGACGACTTCGCGCTCACTGTGGTGCAGGACCAGTTGATCGTCGGGCAGGCCAAACACCCGGGCCAGCAGGCTGCGCAGTGGATCGGATCCGACCGCGCTGCGCGCCTCGCACCAAGCAACGGCAAAGCCGGGTGCGCGCGTGGCATGGGTCTCCAGGACGTACAACACCTTGCCAGTGACCACGACCGCCGGGGTCTTGTCGCCGGGCGGCCGAATCGACATCTCGACCAAGGCGCCAGCGTGCGGCCGCGCACGTGCCGCAAAGTAGCCGCCCGCCGGACCGACGTTGATGCACACCAAGTCAGGCTTGACGCTGCCCGGGGTCTGGGCGCGCAACGTCACGTCGCGTCGCGGAAATCGGCGCCGTTCTACGAACATGCTCGGGCCACCGGAACCGCCCTTCCGCGCGGCGGATCGCCGCTTGGGGGCACAACTACCATGCCAACGCTGGAAAGTCCACGCGCAGGCGCCCTTGTCGGCATCGGCCATGGTAGCGTGCAGTGCGCCGCATGCCAACCGCTCGCACGTTTTCCTTGCGTGCACATGTGCCAAGGTGGCAAGGAGAGGCGGACCCGTACAGCCATCCTTGCAGAACCTGACAACTGTCCGAAGTGCTGGACCTTGTCCACGTTGACCGCCCACCAGTCGGTGGGCCAAGATCCGCCGCGCGGTCGTGGCCAGCGGGAGGTCGGGGTGGGCAGCGGAACGGGCGCGGCGGATCGGCCGCGGGTGGTCATCGTCGGCGGCGGTTTTGGCGGCTTGTGGTGCGCGCGGCGCCTTGCGGCGGCGGCTGTCGACATCGTGTTGGTCGATCGCACCAACCACCACCTGTTTCAGCCCCTGCTCTACCAGGTCGCCATGGCGGGCCTCTCGCCAGCCGAGATCGCCGCGCCCATCCGGTCGGTGCTGCGCAGCCAGCGCAACGCGCGGGTATTGCTTGGCGAGGTGACCGCGGTCGACCTGGCCCGCCGTCAGGTCTCGCTCGACGACGGTGCCACGCTCGACTTCGACTGGCTGGTGCTGGCGGCGGGCGCCAAGACCACCTATTTCGGCCACGATGCCTGGGAGCAGGTGGCCGCTGGCCTCAAGACCGTCGAAGACGCCCTGGAGATCCGCCGCCGCGTGCTCCTGGCGTTCGAGCGCGCCGAGCGGGCCGGCGACCCCGGCGAGGTCGAGCGGCTGTTGACGTTCGTGGTGGTCGGCGGCGGACCGACCGGGGTGGAACTGGCGGGCGCGATCGCGGAATTGGCGCACACGGTGCTCGCCAACGAGTTCCGTCACATCGACCCCGAGCGCGCCAAGGTGGTGCTCGTCGACAGCGGCGACCGCATCCTGACCGGCTTTCCCGCCACGCTTTCGCACAGTGCGGCCGACCAACTGGCGGAACTGGGCGTACACCTGCGGCTGGGCGCGCGCGTGGCCGACATCGACGGCGGCGGCGTGGTCCTGGCGGACGGCCAGCGCATCGCCGCCAGTACGGTGTTGTGGGCGGCGGGCGTGCGGGCGACCCGGCTGTGCGAATCGTTGGGCGTGCCCACCGATCGCGGCGGCCGGGTGGTGGTCGGACGCGACTGCGCCCTGCCTGGGCACCCGCAGGTGTTCGCGATCGGTGACATGGCGTGCCACACGGTGGATGGTCAGGCGCTGCCCGGCCTGTGCCCGGTTGCGATGCAGCAGGGCAGCTATGTCGGCGACATCATCGCGCGCGAAGTGCCGCCAGAGCGGCGCACGCCCTTTGAGTACGTCGACCGCGGCAGCATGGCGACGATCGGTCGCAGCCGGGCGATCGCATGGATCGGCGACACCGAGTTGCACGGCTACCCGGCGTGGTTGGCGTGGCTGGTCATCCACCTGGTCCAACTCATTGGGTTCCGCAATCGCTTCGTGGTGTTGGTGACCTGGGCCTGGTCCTATTTCTCGTACAAGCGCGGCGCCCGGCTCATCACCGAGCGCAAAGGCGAGAAGAGCCTGGTGCGGGTCTCGCGGCAGTGACCACGCGTGGCTGGGGCACCCGCGCCCCCGGTTGTGGCATGGGCGACACCGGGGCCTTGCGCGCGATCGAGCGCGGCGATAGTTTCTGCGACAGGTCGCGCGACCATCGTGGCCGCCCGCTGGAGTGAGTCCATGCCCGCGCAAAGCCGCCTCGGCGACAAGTCGCAAGTTCCCGCCGACGCCCACGGCTGTCCGGCATGCCCGCATCCGGCGATTGGGCCTGCGGTCGCCGGCTCACCGAACGTCAACGTCAACAGCCGTGCGGCCTTGCGCGTAGGCGACCCGGGCGTGCACGCGGCGTGTTGCGGGCCGAACACCTGGACGGCCGCCAAGGGATCGGGCACGGTCTTCATCAACAAGAAGGCCGCGCACCGGCTGGGCGACAAGGACACCCACTGCGGCGGCAGCGGTCAGATGGTCGAAGGGTCGGGCGACGTCATCACCGGAGGTTGACGCCCGGAGCCGCGCAACACCGCAACGATCCGTCGCGCCAATTCAGCACCAATGCCGGGCACCTGCGCGATGGCATCCGCGTCGGCGGCGGCGACGGCCTTGACCGAACCCAGGGCGCTGAGCAGGGCCTTGCGCTTGGCCTCGCCTACCCCGGGGATGCCGTCGAGCTTGGATCGCAGGGTGCGCTTGCCGCGGCGCTTGCGGTGCAGCGTGACGGCAAGGCGGTGCGCCTCGTCGCGCAGCCGGGTCAGCAGGTAGATTTCGTTGCTGTTCTGCGGCAGGACCACCGGATTCTTGATGCCGCGCAGGAACACGCGCTCGGGCGACGCTGCGCTGACGCCGCGGTCGTCGCTCTCCAGGGTGCGCGCCTTGGCCAGACCGACCAGATCGACGAAATCGCCGAGGCCCAGTTCTTCAAAGACCAGTTCCACGGCTTTGAGCTGTCCCTTGCCGCCGTCGACCACCACGAGGTCGGGCAGCGGCCAACCCGCCGACTTGGCGCGCTCGAGCCGTCGCGAGAGCACTTCGCGCATCATCAAGAAATCATTTGGTGTTTCTTGCGATCTCACGGCAAACGTGCGGCAGTGGGCGGGCGCCACATCGCCATCCAGGGCGACGGCCATCGAACCGGTCGGATCCGTGCCGCTGATGTTGCTGATGTCATAGCACTCGATGCGTCGGGGCAGCCGCCGCAGGTGCAGGTTGCGCTGCAGGCCGACCAGGGTCGCCTCGCGGCGTTCGGCGGTCCGGGCATGGTCGGCGAACACTTGCTCGGCGTTCTCGGCCGCCATCTGTAACAGGCGCACCTTGGGTCCACGTTGGGCGAATACGAGGTCGACGGCGCCGCGCGGCGGGGCTTGGCCCAGCAGGTCGGCGCGCTGGCGACGCAGATCGGTCAGCCATTCGGCCAATACCACGGCGTCGGCGAGATCGACCGGCACCACCACCTCGTCGGGCACCGCGCGGCCGCGGTCATAGGCCAATTGCAGGAATCCTGCGATGACCTCGGCGTCGGCCCACTGCTGGTCCTTGAGCACGTGGCCCTGGCTGCCGAGCAGCACGCCCTCGCGAAACGGCAGGATCGCGACGCACACCCGCGCGCCCTGACGGTAGATCCCGACGACGTCCAACGACCGCGGTTGGTCGAGCAGCACCGTGTGCTGGGTCTCCAGGCTGGTCTGCAGGGCCCTGATGTGGTCACGGATGCGCGCGGCGCGTTCGTACTCCTCGGCTTGGGCGGCCGCGGCCATGCGCTGCTTGAGGCGGTCCACCAACTCGCGGCGGCGACCGGACAGGAACAGCGCGACGTCGCGGACGTGGCCGGCGTAGTCCTCCGGGTCCACGGGCAACGTGCACGGCCCGAGGCAGCGGCGGATCTGGTACTCCAGACACGGTCGGGTGCGGTTGGCAAAGATGCTGTCGGGGCAGGTGCGCAGCAGGAAGTGGCGGTTGATTTGCGCCAACGCCGCGCGGGCCGCACTGGCGCTCGCGTAGGGGCCGAAATACTGGGCGCCATCCTTGGCGGGCCGCCGCACCACCTGCAACCGGGCGAAGGGCTGGGCCGGATCCAAACGCAAATGCAAGAAACGCTTGTCGTCTTTGAGCTTGACGTTGAAGCGCGGCTGGTGCTGCTTGATGAGCTCGTTTTCGAGCAGCAGTGCTTCTTTAGCGGTAGCCGTGACGACCACGTCGATGGCGCCGAGCACGTCGCGCAGGTGTTCGACGAAGAAGCGTTCGTCCTGACCGCTGGCGTACTGGCGCAGCCGGGCGCGCAAGCTGGCCGCTTTGCCAACGTACACGACTTGGCCGCGCTGGTCGCGCATCAGGTACACGCCCGGCCGGTCGGGGACGGTGCGCAGGCGCGCGTCGAAGTCAAATGGTGCGTCGGCGGCGACGTCGGCGAGTTCACCGGGCAGGGCGGCGTCGTCGGGGTCGAAGGCGTAGGTATCGACCGCGTCGTCGGGGTCGCGGAAATAGGTCTGCAACTGCTCGGGGTCGAACGGCCGGTCGCCGCTTGCGGCAGAAACCGTGCCGGCGGCGCCGGACGAGCGCCTATTTGGCCGGGGCATCGCCAGCGGGGGCAGGCGCCGACCCCGTTGCTGGCGGGGTGCCTGCGGGTTCTGGCTTGTCGAGCTTGACTTCGACCGGCTTGCCCCCGACGTTCAGTTGCACGGCGGGCGGCGCGCCGGTCGGCGGCGGAGCAGCGGAACCCTCAGCGGAAGCCTTCTTGACCTGGTCGTCCCAGCGCGCACGCTCTTCCTTGAGCTTCTGGGCGTACGCTTCGCTGGTCTGCACGAGGCCAGCCTTGGTCGCGTCGGCGATGAGCTTGGTGGCGTACGCGCGATAGGCCTCGATGCGGCGGATACCGGTCAGCGTCTTGGCCAGGTTGTCCTTGAGTTTTGCGTCGTTCGCCGCGTCGCTCGGCCGGGCGTTGGCCAGCCGCACCACATAGCGGGTCTTGCCGTCCTCGGAGTGGAATACCTTTGGCGCGATCGGCGCGCCAGCCTTGAGCTGAGCGGCGGCCTTGGCCAATTCGGGGTGGCGGCCCACGCCGGGCACGGCTTCGGGGTCGTCGATCTTGGGTGCCGAACCGAAAAGCGCCGAAAGGTCGCTCAGCGATTCCATCGGGCTCTTGCCCATCGGCGGCGCCTCGAACGCAGCCAGCGCGTCTTCGGCCAGCCCGCGGTCCTTGCACCACTTCTTGACGACGTCGGGCAACGCGGTCGTCGGCGTGGCCTGGGCGGCGGCCAAGACGGCGCTGGCGATGCCGTCGAGTTCCTTCGCGGCCTTGTCTTTGGCCATCAACCCCTTCGCGATCTCGTCGCGTGCGGCGTCGAGCGGCGTCTCCCTGCCGGCGATCTTCTTTTCGATGACCAACACCCACCAGCCCTTCTTGCCCTCGACCGGCCCGGCCAGGTCCAGTTCCTTCGCACCCGCGACCGCCGCCTTGACCGCCGGACCGAACGGCTGCCGATCGAGCCGTTCGGCGTCGTAGTCCTCGACGTATTTGCCCCCGGCGTCCTTGTAGACGCTGTCTTCGGTCTTTTGCTCGGCGAGCTTGCTGAAGTGGTGCAAGAGCCGATCGGAGCGCTCCTGGCCGGTGACCTCGGTTGCGGTCTTGGGGTCACCCACGGCTTCCGCCGGCTTGTCCGGATCGTCAGACTTGGGCGGAACCGGCGCGAGCCGGACCTCGCCGGCCCACGCCTTGTCGAGCTCGGCGCGGATGGCCTGGGCATCGGCTTTCTTGGCCGCGCGCGCGTCGGTGGCCGACTGCTTCTTGGCCTCGTCGGTCTCGTCTTCGGCGCTCGGCGCAGCGACAAGGATGCCACGAATGTTGAACTTGTCCGGGACCTTGTACTTGCTGGCCTGGGCGGCGTATTCGGCAGCAACGGCGTCGGCGTGGCTGGCTGCCCACGCGGCTGCCTCCTCGCTGGTCACCGTCACGGCCTTGGCCGCGCTCGTAGCGTCGAGCGTCAACACCTCCAGGCGCGGCCGACTGGCATCGGCGGCAGAAAGCGCATCCACCTCCGCCGGCGCCACGACGATGCCTTGGGTGACGATCTGCGCCATTTTGTCGCGCAGGATCTCGCGCCGCAGGAACTCCTCGAGCGCCGCCTTGCTGGTCTGCAAGCGAAAGCGCACGAACTGGTCGTATTTGCGCGGATCGAAGTTGCCCGACTCGTCGAGCAGATCCTGGCCGAACACGCGCTGCAAGGCCACGACCCGCTTGGCCAGCTCGGTGTCGCTGACGCCCAGGCCGTGACGGACGGCGTCCTTTGCGACCAGTACGCCTTCCACCAATTCGGCCATCACCTTTTCGACCTTGACGGGCGACGGCTTGCCGGCGTGCGGAACCAGGGCCATCGCCTCGGGATAGCCGCCGCTGTGGCGCAGGCGGGTCTTCTCGTATTGCTGCTCGGCCTGCCACTTCTCGAACTTGTCGGCGTTGGGCGGCGGCGGATCGGTGCTGAGCATCATCGCAAGGTTGAGCGTCGCCGCATCGATCGTCGCGCCGTCGACCGTGGCCATCACCTCGGCCTCGCCTGCCCCTGCGCCGGTCCGCGAAGCCGTGTTGAAGGTCAGCACGAACACCGCGATCAGCATGCCGAAAAGCACGTAGATCAAGGTCGACTTGCTGTGGCGGCGCATCACGTCGAGCATCGGAAATTCTCCTGTGGCCCAGGATCGCGCCCAGGGGCGAATCCAGGACCGGATTGCGGCCGGGCGGACCAGGGGGTTCGCCGCGGGGCGCGGTATTTGAGCGGAAAAGCGGGCTGCGGTCAACGCGGTTGCCGTTGGAGTGCGGCGCTGCGCGGCGGCCCGCGCGGCACATGCGGATCCGAAGAGCCGAAGTGCGACGGCGGTCTGGGGTGCCGGGGGCGTGCTCCGTGGGGCGCGCGCCCTTGCAACCACCCGAAAGGCCGATACAATGGCTGGCCTTTTGCGGCCGTGGGCAGCGAATCCGCCGCGGACCGCCCGACGCTGCAATCCTGCCGGTCGCCGCACCGGCCCCTGGGGTACGCCATGGCACCGGCCCGAATCTGCTCCTCGTCCCTGCTGGCCGCTGTCGCCACCTTCTTGTGCAGCGCATGTGTCGCAGCCGGGGGCGGAGGTGGAGGCGGGGGCGGCACGGGGACGGCACTCGGCTCGGGCGGCGCACCCGGCGCCGTGTGCAACCCGGCGACGGCCAAAGAGGGCTGCTTCGGCAAGGCGCGCATGGCGTGTGACGCGGGCAGTGCCAAGTGGGTACAAGTGGAGATCTGCCCGGCCGACCAGGTGTGCAGCGAGAACGCGGCTGGCGGGGGATCGTCACTCATCGTGACGTCGTGCAAGCCTGCCGGCAACCCGGGCGTCGCCGACGCGGGTCCGGCCGATGGCGGAACGACGGCTGCGGACGGCTCGACGACCACCGGCCCCGGCGACGCGCCATCAGTCGAGGTCGGTCCGCCGCTCGATGCCCCGCAGGGACCCGACACCGTGTCGGCCGACCAGACGACGACGCCGGACACCGTCAAGGAGGTGGTCGTCGTCGCCGATAGCGGCCCTGACGCGCCGGCCGATACCGCCGAGACCATTTCGACCAAGCTCTCGCAGTGCCTGTCGCTCAAGTGCACGCAGCAGTGGAGCGCGTGCGGCGCCGACAACGCCTGCATCGCGTTCTTGCAGTGCGGCGAGGGTTGCAAAGATCTGACGTGCCTCGCGCAGTGTGCGCAGAAGAACTTCAGCGAGCAGACCATCCTGCTCGCCCAGTGCGCTGAAACCAGCGGCTGCTTGGCGGGCGGCGCGGGATTCTGCGGCGACGGCAAGTGCGCTGGCGGCGAGACGTCGTCCTCCTGCCCGCAGGACTGCGGAAGCAAGCCAGTCTGCGGCAACGGCAAGTGCGAATCGGGCGAAACTTCGAGCAATTGCGCCAAGGACTGCGGCAGCTCCGCGTGCTGTGCCTCCAAAGGCGCCCAGTGCGGGTACGTGGCGGGGTGCCCCAGCAATTGCGGAACTTGTCCGTCGGGGCAGACCTGCACCAACAACCAGTGCAAAGGCGGATCGACCGGCGACTGCCTCAAGGACAAGTGCGGCAGCCAGTTGGCGGCGTGCCAGGCGGACCAGGGATGCCTGGGCATCTGGGCGTACGGCGCGATCGCCGGTTGCGCCGAGCAGAACGGTTGCCAGGACAATGCCTGCCTTCAGGCCAATTGCCAGGACCAGCTCGACCAGTGCAACCAGATTGCAGCGTGCGGCACGCTGGTCACCTGCCTGGGCAAGTGCGCGGGCGACCAGACATGCGCCAACAACTGCGCACCGGCCGCGGGGCTTGCCAAGTACCAGGCGATGGGCGAGTGCTACAAGACGAACTGCGCGCCATGACCGCACAGGTCCGTGCGCCCGCGGTGCAGATTCCACCAAGGCCGGGCGCAGGCCCCTGGCAGGGACCGGGGCAGATGTTGACCCAGACGCCGTGCACCGCACGGCAGCACGCGCTCTGGCCGGTCAATGCCCGGGCAACTTGGGGTACTTGACCTGGAAGGCCTTGACCTGCTTGTCGATCGCCGGGTCGTCTGCCACGCTGGTGGCGAGCGCCGCCGCCAGGACCTCGACCGTCGAGGCGTCGGCTGGAACGTGGGTGTCGGCATTCTCGACCTCGTGGGTCAACCGTTGCAGGCGCGCGCGCGCGGCGGTGCGCTGGGCTTCCATGGCGGCGCGGGTCTCGGCGGTCAACTGCAGGGCGCCGCCGGGCCGGTCGGCATCGTCCAGTTGCGCAGTCAGATCCTGGAGTTGGCGGGCGGCGTCGGCGCGCTCGGTCAGTTTGGCGTCGCGCAGGTTGGCGGCGAGGAACCGGTCGCGGTTGCCGCGCACGCTGATGGCGACGTCGACGACGTATTTGCCTTTGGTATAGGCGTCGACCCACAGCGCCTGTTTGCCAACCGTGAGGGGCTGAAGCGTCAATTCCATGTCCATGGAGCCCAGCACCAGATCCACGGCCGGCACCCGATGGGCCAGCGACTCGATCTCGTTGCGTCGCAACTGGCTCAAGACGACCACCAATTCTGCGCCCTGTTTGCGCAACGTGGGGACCAGGTCTTGCAGCACGGCGATCGGATCGACGACATCGAGTCCCTGGCCGTCGATCAACCTGCCGCGGTCGGCCAGGGCCGCGGACACCACACCGACGACGGCGACTTTCAGGGGCCCGACTTGGCGCACCAGGTAGCGGTCGAAGGCGGGCGCGCCGGTCTTGGCGTCGCGCAAGTTGGCCGAAAGCAGTTGGAGCTTGGCCAACTTGCCAAAGCGCCGCAGTTCGCCCAGGCCCGCGGCGAGTTCATGGGCGCCGACGTTGACGGCTGCGTAGCCCAACTGCGCATAGATCCTGGCGACAAACTCGCTGCGGGCCGCGACCTCGCCGGGTCGCTCGGTCGCCATCGCCGGATTGGCGACGAGCAGACCGCCTGCGTCGAGCGCGAGGACGTGGTGGGCGCCGTGGCGCAGATCCTTGAACCAACTGCTGCGCCGGGCCAGACCGCCCAGCGGGTTGTGCGCTCAACCGCAGGGGTCGAGTTCGCCCAACACGCTGCTGGTGAAGGCCAGGTGGACCTGCGCTTCTGGCGGCACCGGCGGCAGCACTGAGGTGGTCCCGGCGGCGGCCGGCGGTTCAGCGATGTCGCGATCGACAGCGACCAGGGTCGGCAGATCCGTCGGCCGTTCCAGCCGCGCGGCTTCTTGCAGCAGGCTGGCGTGGGCGTGCAGGAATGCCTCGGCCCCGGCGCTCGGCGGCACGCGCAACAGCGGCGCCTGGGCGACGGCAGTGCGCGCGGCCCGCGGCACCTGCCAGGCCACCACAGCCGCGGCCGCGATGGCCAGGGCCAGCAAAGCCAGCCATTTGGTCTTGTTCACGGTCGGTCCTCTCGCGGCGGCGGGCGCCGGGCGCCAAGGTAGCAGCCCCTGCGCGCAGGGCGCAAACGGGCGCAGGGCGCAAACGGGCG
>Ga0194120_10001317_pt1 | contig 45777 bp, 48 predicted proteins | sample TA2MahCa65mmetaG_FD_148642 | JGI IMG/M metagenome (GOLD analysis project Ga0194120, IMG submission 148642) | Freshwater microbial communities from Lake Tanganyika, Tanzania - TA2015019 Mahale Deep Cast 65m | ecosystem: Environmental > Aquatic > Freshwater > Lake | place: Tanzania: Lake... | reverse complement strand
GCGCTTTGGCGTCGGTGTTCACGGCAATGATGGTCTCTGCGCCGCGCATTCCTTCCAAGTGTTCCGGCGCGCCGGAGATGCCGAAGGCCAGATACACTTTGGGCTTCACCGTGAGGCCGCTCTTGCCCACCTGCCGCGTCTTGGGCAACCAGCCCGCATCCGTCACCGGGCGCGAGGCCGACACCGCGCACCCCAGCACGTCTGCCAACTCTTGCGCCAACTCAATGTTCTCTTGCCCGCCGATGCCGCGCCCAATCGAAACCAGCACAGACTGTTGCGTGATGTCCACATCGCCGCCTTCCGGCTGAATCAATTTGATGAACTTCACGCGCAAGTCAGCGAGCGAGGCGGGCGGGGCGATGGATTCAACCGGCGCGGAGCCGCGTCCCACGTCCGTCGGAAACGCGCCCGCGAGGCAGGCGATAATGCACGCTTCGCCATCGGGCACGGCCTCGGCTTGAATCTTGCCGCCGTAAATTTGCGAGGTCGCCACCAGCGTCCCGCCCTCAGCGGCGAGGCCGTTGACGTAGGCGATGAGCGGGCGGCCCGTGGTGACCGAGAGGCCCGCGCCCAAATCCATGCCTACCGAGGTGTTGCCCATCAGCACCGCTTTGGGATTGCGCTCGGCGATGAGCGCGGCCAGCACGCGGCTGTAGGCTTCGGGATTGAACTCGGCCAGCGCGGGGTCATCCACATACAGCACTGCATCCGCGCCAATGTTGGCGGCCAGCGCGCCTGCGCCACTGCCCAACATCACCGCTACCGCTTTGCCGCCCAACTCTGCGGCCAGTTGCTTGGCCTTGCCCGCCATCTCAAAAGTGATGTCGGCCACTTTGCCGGATTGATGCTCTGCCAAAACAAAAATGTCGTTGCCCATAGAGGAAACTCCCAACTTCAAACTCCCAACTTCAAACTCCAAAATTGGGAGTTTGAGATTTGAAGTTTGAAGTTGTTACTTCAGTAGTCCTTTGTCGCGTAGTAGCCCGGCAATTTTTTCCGCCACTTCGTCCGCATTGTCGCCCCACATCTCGGCGTGGCCGGCCGCCTCCGGCTTAAACATCCGCCGCACGGTGGAGCCAGCGCCCGCCGCCTCGCCGCCGGAGAGTTCATCCGCTTTGGCGGTCTTGGCGATTTGGCGAATCTTGCTCACGGGCGCGTAACGGGGCGGTTGGTGCGCGGCCTGCACGCCGATGACGGCGGGAAGCGTCACTTCAAATTCGGCCATCACGCCGCCCGCATATTCTTTGTGCACGATGATTTTGCCGCCGCTCGCCGTCACGCCGGTGACCACGCCCACGTAGGGCATTCCCAAGTGCGCGGCCAGCATCGGCCCCATTTGTCCATCGCGGTCATCGGCGGCTTGCACGCCCGCGAACACCACCTCCGGCGCGAGGCCTTTGATGGCGTCGGCCAGCAACTTGGCTTGCGTGTGCGAGTCGGTGCCGCGCGGATAATCGCCGGTCACTTTGGCGGCTTTGTCCGCGCCTTTGGCGAGCGCGGTGTGCAGGGCTTCGTTCAACTCACCCGTCGTATCCACGCCGATAACGGTGACCGAGCCGCCCGCGCTCTCTTTGGTCAACACGGCTTCTTCAATTGCGTGCTCGTCAAACTCGTTCAGCACGTATTGCACGGCGTCGTGGTCAAGGCCGGTGCCCTCGCTGTTGATTTCCAGTTCGTCGGTGAGATTGGGGATTTGTTTGATGGCAACAACGATATTCATCGTAACTCCAAAAAATCAAACTTCAAACTCCCAACTTCAATTTCTCGCTTTGAGATTTGAAGTTTGAAATTTGAAGTTTGAAGTTCTATCCCTTCATGGATTCGTCTAGCAATTCCAAAATGTCCCGCACCAGCAACTTGTCATTGCCGGTGGATTTAGCCGCGTCTTCAAAGCGCGAGACCTCGAATGGACAGCACACGGCCAACACCTCCGCGCCGTACTCGGCGGCCTCCCGCACGCGCCGCTCGGAGAGGCGCATCTGGGTGTGGTCTTTAGTGTGCGAGTCCAGCCACATCCCGCCGCCGCCGCCGCCGCAACAATAGCCGTTCTCGCGGCACCGCCCCATCTCAACCAACTCCACGCCGGGGATGGTACGCAGAAGTTCGCGCGGCGCATCGTACTCGCCGTTGTGCCGCCCGAGGTAACACGGGTCGTGGAAAGTCACTTTGAGACTGCGCCCTGAGCTTGTCGAAGGGTTCAGTGGCTTCTTCAGCATCGGCTTCAACGTATCCAAATGCTCAACGAGAAAGCGCGTGTAATGCAGAACCGTGAAATCGCCGCCGTATTTGGGATACTCGTGCTTGAAGGCGTTGAACTCGTGCGGGCCGGTCACCACCATCCGGTTGAATTCGTATTTGCTGAACGCGGCGATGTTCTGCTCGGCCAGCATTTCAAACAGGCCCTTCTCGCCTGCGAGGCGTTGCGAGTCGCCGTCGTCTTTTTCCTCCGCGCCGAGGATGCCGAAGTCAATGCCCAGCGCGTTGAAAATGCGCGCGGCGGCGCGGGCGGCGTCCATCCCGCGCGGGTGATACGAGGGATACGAGCCGACATACCACAGAACATCCACCGGGCGCTTGAGGTCTTTCAGAATCGGAACGGGCACGCCCGCGCTCTTCGCCCAATCCGCGCGTTTGCGTTGTGGCTGGCCCAGCGGATTGCCGTGCTTGGCCGTGTCTTCAAACGCCTTCTGCAATTCGGGCGGCACTTCGCCGTTGAGCACCGCTTGTTCGCGCACCGCCGGCATGATGTGAATCATATTCACTTCTTTGGGGCAGACGCGCAGGCAGTTCATGCAGGTGGTGCACAGCCACAGGTCGGGCGAGGTGAACAAATCCATGCCCGCCTGAGTCTTGCGGTGAATCTTGCGCGGCGAGTAATCACCCACGATATCCACCGGGCACACGCCGGTGCATTTGGCGCAGCCGTAGCACCACATCAAACTTTCGCCGCCGGGGAGCGCCGCCACCTTTTCGAGATTCTCCACGCTGTAGTCGGTCAGCACGCGCGGGTCGAACATCCGGTTCCAGTGGCCGGAAATGTCCATGCCTTCCAGGATGAGCGACTTCTCTTCGTGAATGTTTTCGGGGCGAACCTTATCGAGACCGACAGCCATAATCCCTCCGAGGGAAACTTCAAACTTCAAATTGGGAGTTTGAAGTTTGAGTTTTGAAGTTGCTCTTCCAGACTCCCAGTAATCGTCTTGACAGTTCCGGCAACTGCGGCACAACTTTGTTGAATTCTTGCGTCATGCGGATGCGCAGGGTGGTGTACATATACACGGCGTACACGCACGATAAAAACACGTCAATGCCAAATGGGCTGTTGTTGGCGCCGAATTTGGCGAACCCGGCGGCTTCGCCGGTGGCCCGCACAAACGCGGTCGCCATGCCCACTTTCATGTACGTCTCGCCCGCCGTTGCGCCGTGCAGGTCGTGGCCGTCCATCGTCACCAGCGGGAGAGCGCCCGTGCCCGTGCGCGGGTCCCACATCCAGCGCGTCCACAGCCAGTAATCCTCCGGCGCGGTGAAGTGCAACAACTCCGACGCCAAATCGCACAGGGTGTTTTCCGGCAGGTCGGCGTTTTCTTGGCCGGGCAGAACTTTGGGCGAGAGCCGCACATCGCCCATGAAGCCGGAGAGCGCGTCTACAAATTCCTGAAAGCGTTGCGGCGTCGCGCCCGCGCCGTACAGCAATTCACCCGACGCCGCGCGGAGTTGCCCTGCGCCCATCACTTCGATAATCGCCTCGGCCTTGCGGCGCGTGGCGAACACGGAGCGCAGAACGAAACGCAATTGCTCGCGGCTGAGGTCCGCCACCGCCTCGCGCGCCAAGAGTTGTTGAAAGTGCGCGCTCTTCGCTTCAAGCTCGGCCACGATGTCGCCCAACTGCGCGTGTTCGGCGTTTTCCAACGCCTGCGCCATGAACTCGCGGGCGGTCTCGGTGTCAACAACTTGACCAGCTGTCAAACTTCAAACTCCAAATTTCAAACTTCAAAAGTCAATCGGAGGCGTTGAGGTTCTGAATTATTTTGCTGAGAATTCTGACGAGCTCAAGGCTTTCGGCGAGCAGTTCGTCAATCTCTGGCGAAACCGCAATCTCGGCCTCTTTGAGTGTGCGCAACCAGTGACGGGTCTCTTTGGCTTCCTTGCGCGCAACGCTCAACTTGTGAACCTTGTCCTTCTTCGATTCGGCTCCATCCGATTCTTCAACATTCGCGCCCACCGATGTGCCTGACCGCATCACCTGCCGCGCCAATTCAATGCTGGCGACATCCTTTGGTAACTTGCGAACAAATTTGACGACGCGAACCCCAAAGAGAAACGTGCGCTCACGAATGTCGAAAGGCGGCTTGGGCAAAAGACAAACTCCCAACTTCAAACTTCAAAACTTAAACTTCAAAAACCAGTCTCCCAAATTCACGCCGAAGCGCTTTGAAGTTTGGAGTTTGAATTTTGAAGTTTACGAATTGTTGATGCTGCTTTCATCGCCGCCGCGCCGGCCATGCTCATCGTATCGTCGAGGTCTTTCGGCCCGGCCGCCGCGCCCGCCACAAAAATGCCCGGCACCGATGTGGCCGTGGGGTCGAGCGCATCGTGCGGCACTTCGATGAAGTTGTACTTGTTTTGCTTGAGGCCGAGTATCTTCGCCACGTCCTTCGTGCCTTTGCTCGGCTCCATGCCCACCGCCAGCACCACCACATCCATCGGCACTTCCATCGGGCGGCCCATCGTCGTGTCTTCGCCGCGCACCAACAGCCGGTCACCCTTGCGGATGATTTCGGTGATGATGCCCTTCACGTATTGCACGTGATGCTTCTCTTGCGCGGGCCAGTAAATCTCGTTTTCCCAGTAGCCGTACATCCGCATATCAATGTAGAAGATGAAGACTTTGGTGCTGGGCGATTGCTGGCGAATCTCAATGGCGAGTTTGGACGAGATGCCGCAACACACCTTCGAGCAATACTCGTTGCCAATCTGCCGGTCGCGCGAGCCGACGCATTGAATGAAGCACACGCGCTCCGGCGCGGAGCCTTTGGACGGAATCACAAATTTGTGTTCCTTCAGCATCTTCTCCGCATCGCCGAGCGTGATGACATCGTCGTATTCGTAGTAGCCGTACATCTGCGTCTCGCGGCCCGGGTCAAAATGCTGAAAGCCGGTGGCGACGATGATGGAGCCGGCGTTCACGGTTTCGCTTGTGCCATTTCCAGACTTCACGAGCCGCACATTGAAATCGCCCGCCGCGCCGGAACACTCGGCCACTTCCCAGCCGGTGCGGATGCTGACCGATGGATTGGCCTGCGCGGCAGTGATGAGTTCGTTCATCGCCTCTTCGGCGGAACGAAAGCCATGCGTGAGCGCGGCGTAACTCTCGTCAATGGGACGCCCGCCCAGCACGCTCTTCTGCTCCACCAGCACGGCCTTCTGCCCGAGGTCGCCGAGCAACCGCGCCGCTTCCAGCCCCGCCGGGCCGCCGCCAATAATGAGTACGGTATCCGATGCCATGTTCCCTCCGAAGGAAACTTCAAACTCCAAACTTCAAACTCCCAATTTGAAATTTGAAGTTGGGAGTTTGAAGTTTGAGATTTACCCAACGTCTTCCCAAGACAGATACTGCTTCTCGCCGCTCTTCAGTTTCTGCAAATCTTCTTGAAATTCCGCCCACGCGGCCTCGTGGTCAATGCCCATCTTTTCGAGCAGAGGCTTGTAATCGGTGGAGTGCCAGTGCAGTTGGCAGACCCGGTACGGATGCGCGCCCATCGCCAGCGCGGCAAACTGCGCGTCCGACATCACCGGCACGCCCACGTTGAGGCCGTGCGCCTTGCCCACAAACTGACTCTTATCGAGCGTGGTCACGCAACCCGTGTCATGCGAAATCACCACGTCCGGGTTGGCCTCATCCATCATCACTTGAATCTTGCGGCGCGTGGCAAAGGAGCGCGTGAAATCGCGTTGGACGAGGATGTGCCGGAAGCCGAAGCCGCAACAATCAAACCACGTCGAGTAATCGCGCACCTCCGCGCCCAGCGCCATCACCGTGCCGGAGACGGTGGCCGTGCGCTGGCCGCCGTAAATGTCCGGGTCGTAAATCGCGTCTTCCTGCACCAGCTTGTAATAGTGACAAGCCGGGTGAATGGCGACGGCGATTTTGGAAAAGTCGCGCGTTTGCTGGGCGGCGATGCGGTCGCGCACCGCGTGAATCCATTCCGAGTAATGCACGATTTCTTCCGGCATCACCATGGGCTTGCCGAGCTTCTTCATCACATCGCGCACTTGGTGGCGGATGTCTTCATGGTGCAGAAGTTGCTCGCGCATTTCTTTGTAGTGGCCGTAAGACGTGCCGCAGTGGATGAGCGGGAAGTAGCCGGTCTCGTAAGCGGCGGCAAAATTCCGCATCCCCACGCCCGCCTGTGCCGCCGCATTGGAGGTGGCCGAGGCGTAATAATTCCACGCGGTGCAGGAGGTCTGGTCAGTGGGGTCAATGTATTTGAAGCCGAGTTTGCGGTTAATCCAAAAGATGGCGGTGGAGTAGCCGGGGATGTGGCCGCACTGCCCACACGACTTGTGATGCCACGTGAGTTCCATCGGAATCTTTTTCGTGCGCCCGTACTTCGTCATCACTTCCACGTACGGCTCCGGCACGCGCTGGACAATCCACTCGCCCTCATGCTCCAACTCAAACAGATGCGCGTGGAAATCGTCGGGCGCGTACTCGGCCTGCCGCTCAAACTTGCGGGAGGATTTGGTGTTGACGGCGACGTAAGGAATAGTCATGTTCGCCTCTGGCGAAACTACAAACTCCAAATCTCAAACTTCAAAATTGGGAGTTTGAAATTTGAAGTTTGTAGTTTGAAGTTTTATATCTCGTATCCTGCTTCTTCGAGTTTCTCTTCCATCACATCGTTCAAAATCATGAACAGACCTTCATCCACTTCGGCAATCATGTCCATCACGTTGGTGTGATGCCAGATGAGGTACAACTCGATGATGGTCTTCTCATCCACTTGCCAGCCGGTGGAGGTGGTGTGCAGAGTCTCCGGCGGCAGCGCGCGCCGCCACAAGTCCAGTTCGGCGGACACATCGCGCACCTGCGGCCCCCAATCGGGGAAGGCGTCCGGTTGCAACATATCGGGCGAGACCTGCGTGCCCGTGCCCATGATTTTGTAGATGACGCGCCCGTAGCCCTCCAGCGCGTGCTTGGCGCTCTTGAGGCCGTTTTTCACCGCCACCTCGCGGATGATGGTGATGAGGCCGCCGGGCGAGTTCTGGCGCGGGCACCGGTTGCAGGAGAAGCACTGCGAGCAGTTCCACACGTCGTCGTTCATCTGCTCGTAGATGAGTTCGAGGTCTTCGCGGGCGGCGGCCTGCGCAATTTTGCGCGGCGAGAAATCGTAGAAGCGCGCGGAGGGGCAGGAGGCCACGCAGATGCCGCACTCGTAACAGCCGTAGAGATAGGCCGGGAAGCGCGAGTCGGCTTTGACCTCAGCCCACAAACGCTCTTTCTCGGCCAAAGGCACTTCGGGGTATTTGTCGGCAAACAAGCCCATAAGGAAAACTCCAAACTTCAAATCTCAAACTTCAAACTTCAAACTTGGGAGTTTGGAGTTTGAAGTTTGAAGTTTCAAAATGCTATGACCGCATCCGCTTCCAGCGCCATGTCATTGAACGCCGCGCCGCCAATCATCTGCACGCCGTCAATCAAGTCTTCGAATTTCAGCGCGTGCAAATCAAGCGAGGGTTGGCAGACGTACAGCGTCACGCCGCAATCCAACGCTTGTTTGATGAAGAAGGCCAATTCTTTGCCGCCGCCGCCTTTCTTGGGCACGATGAGTTTTTCCGGCACGCCTTTTTGCAGCAGGGTGGGGCCGTTCATGGTGAAGTAGATGCCCACCTCGGCGTCCATGGCCGCGCCCGCCGCCGCGAGGTAGAACGGCGTGGCGGAGCGTTCCGGCATATCCACGCCGTGCGTCTGAACGTAGAGAATCTTTTTGGTTTCGTCATCCATGGATGGAAACTCCAAACTTCAAACCTCAAACTTCAAAATTTGGAGTTTGAAGTTTGAAGTTGGGAGTTTGAAGTTGGACGTTACACAAACAGTTGCACATCCGCGTCGGCGGCATAGGACAGGAATGTAGCCGCGCCGCCCACCTCACATTCGGAGATGAAGTCTTCCTTCTTGAAACCGAAGACATCCATCGTCATCTGGCAGGCGATCATTTTCACGTCGGCTTCGATGCACATAGCGCGCAGTTCGGGAACGGAGGCAACGCCCTTATTCTTGAAGGTTTGCTTCATCAAACTGGTGGCCAGGGCATTGAATCCGGGCACGGTCATCATCGCCGTGGGGATCGGCCAGTTGATGTTCTGAAAGCCTTCCGGGCCGAAGGGCATTTTCATGGGCATGGCCGGGTTGCCCAACGGCGACACCGCCGCGCCAATGTCTTTTAATAGCAACGGCAGGCCGTAGAAGGTGAAGAAGATTCCCGCTTCCCATCCCATCGCCCCGGCGGTGCTGGCGAGGATGAGAGGCGGATAGGCCCAGTCGAGCGTGCCTTTGCTGGCGATGAGCGCGAGACGTTTCGGAGCATTGGGATCAGACTTGGACATGGCATGTTGGAGATCGGAGATTGGAGATTAGAGATTGGGCGGCCAATCTCCAATTCTCTAATTCTCTAATCCCTCCTACTTGATACGTTTGAGATAGAAGATGAATTTCTCTCCCTCTTTGTGCGAGTCCAGCAAGTCGTTGCCGGTTTGGCGGGCCCACGCTTCCATATCGGCCGGCGCGCCGGGATCGGTGGCGACCATCTTCAACACCTGCCCCACCTGAAGTTCTTTGATCGCCTTCGAGGTCTTGATCACCGGAACGGGGCACAACATTCCTGAGCAGTCGAGCAGTTTATCTTCCTGCAATGCAGTCATAGTCTTCCTCCAAAAACAAAAACGCGTCTCAGGGCACGCACGCCCAAAGACACGCTACGTCAATTCCTCAACCAGCGCGGTGCGCTGTTCCAGAATCCCGGCCAGCACTTCGCGCAGTAGGTTGAGCGACTCGATCACGCGGCCATCGGCCAACGTGTAATACACACTCGTCCCCTCACGCTCGGCCACCACCATCCCCCGATCGCGCAGCACTTTGAGATGCCGCGACACGGTGGGCTGAGTGAGGCTCAAAGCCTCCGCCAGCTCACCCACATTGCGCGCGCCTTCGCGCAGCCCGTACAGAATCAGAATCCGATTCGGATCCGAGAGCGCATGGCAAATTTCAGCATGGAGTTGGTGAACTTCGCGCCGCAGGGTGGTTTGCACGTGAGTCGGCCTCTGTCTGAATATACGATTTGACGAATAAGCGAATAGACAGGTGCATTTTAGCCGTATCACCTCCTTGCATCATCCCCCGAAAGGGTGAAAAACTCTGTTTAGTCTTGATTCAGTCGAGTGTGATGAGCCCCAATTTTACTGCAACGACTACGGCCCGTGTGCGATTGGGCTGATTGAGTTTGGCGAGGATGTTTTTGGCGTGGGAGCGGACGGTCTCTTCGGAAATGAACAACTTCTGCCCGATCTCGCGGTACGTCGCCGCCGTGGCCATTTGCCTCAACACCTCCATCTCTCGCGGGGACAGCGACACTCGAATATCCGGCGCGGAGCCCATCTCTGCTTTCATGCGTTCGACCACAACCGAGTGCACGTACCGCTCCCCCGCCGCTACCGAGCGAATGGCGCGCGACAGTTCATCGGGGCTGATGTCTTTCAGCACGAAGCCGTCCACCATTTCGATCACGTCGAACACGGCATCATCCACTTCCGCGCCGGTGAGGATGATGATTCGGGTCTGGGGACAGCGAAGACGAATTTGTCGAGCGGCGGCGTCCCCCGCCAGAATCGGCATCTTGAGATCGAGCAGAGCCACATCGGGGCACAACGCCTCCGCTCGACTCACCGCCTCTGCGCCGTCGCGCGCCTCGCCCACGATCTCGAAGGCCGGATCGAGGCGCAAAACCATTGCCAGCCCTTTGCGGACTACTTCGTGATCGTCGGCGATGAGAATCCGTACAGTCATCTGCTATCCAGCGTTGATAACTGGAAGGCGAACCAGCAACGTTGTCCCTAACCCTGGCCGCGACATCACTTCTGCGCTCCCGCCGAGTGAGGCGACTCGCTCGTGAATCCCTCGCAAGCCGAAACGTTCGCGGTTGAATTCGCGCGCCATCGCGGTGGCCGGATCGAACCCGCGCCCATCGTCGCGCACGGCAAGCATGGCCTCACCGTCGGCCACGTCAACGCACACGGCGCAGTGGGGGGCCGCCGCGTGCCGCGCCACGTTCGAGAGCGCCTCCTGCGCGATGCGATACAAACTGCGCCGAGCGCGCGGCGGCACAATGGCGAAGTCGCCGCGAATGTCGATGGTCAGTTCCGTCGCCCCCGTTCGGCAGCCCTCGGCGGCGTACCGTCGAAGATCGTCGGCGAACCGTTGGGCGGTGAGTTCCGAAGGCCACATATCCAAAATGGATTGGCGCACTTCATCGCGCGTGGCCTGCGCCAAATCGATGAGGCTCGTCAGTTCCGATTTCACCGTCTCCGGTTGTTGCGGCAGAAGCTTCACACAAGCATCGAGCGAAAAGGTGAGGCCGAAAAGCGATTGCGATACCGTGTCGTGAATCTCACGGGCGATCCGAATCCGTTCATCCTGCACGGCCAGCCTTTGCGCGCGGTCGATGCACAGCAGAGTGGTGCCCAGCGCCACCGCCGACTGCCCGGCAATGGCTTGCAGGGAGCGCAGGCGCGCCGGGTCGCCCGGCTCCGACGCATCCACCAACAGCACGCCCACCGGGTGCTCGCGCAACAGCATGGGGAAGATGTGATACGCGCCCGGCCCCAAATTCGCATCCACTCGCTCGTTGGAGGTGCGCGTGTCATCCGCCGAAAGCCGCGCCCGGCCATCGAGCAAACAGTCGGCGATGGCGCCGCCTTCGGGCGCCAATGGCACGCGCGCCGGATGCGGCAAGCCACCCGCGAATAACGCTTGCCCGTCGCGAGCCTTGCCCAGCCATGCGGTGATCACGCGCTCGTTTTGATCGACCAGCGCAATCACGGCGCGGCGGAAACCGAGATCGCCGGTGACGACTTCCAGCACGCGCTCTTCCACTTCGTTCACATCGGCGGCGCTTTGCAGGGAGAGGGTGAGTTGGTGAATGATTTCGAGATCGCGGTGGGCGCGTTCGAGTTCGTCACGCGCGCCGCTCAACCGGCTGAGCAGTGTGGGCTGATAGCCGAAGACGCCGCCGATGAGGTAGAAGCCGACGATCTGCGCGACGACCGTGACCCAATCGGGGGCGGCGTGGGTGAGGGCCAATGCGGCGGCGAACAGCGCGACGAAGCCGGTGGCGGCGATGAGCGCGCCGCGCACGTGAAAGAATAGCGCGGCGGCGAGGAGCGGGCTGAGGCTAAAAAGATAATATGGGCTGCGCGAGCCGCCAGACAGAGCGATGAGCGCGGCGCAGAAGACGAGATCGGTGGCGAGGAGGAACGGCCAGCGCCGGAGAAGCCGGTTGAGGTGGGCCGGGATGAGGGTGATGAGCAGGTTGCTGGCCCCCGCCGCGAGGAAGAGTCCGGCGGCGGGCGGCGAGGCGACTTCCAGCAAAAGAAAGATGAGGGGCGGGATGAGGCTGAGCCAACGGTAGATCACCAGCAGGTTGAAGATGCGCCGCAGGTGCGCCGATTGATCCCACGTGGGCATGTGTCGAATCGTCATCGCTCTCGCTCGCCGGGTGTCACTGCATTCTACCCACACGAGTCAAATAGATCAACTTGTCACTACTTCTCAGTGTCACCACCCATGCAATTGCTTGACTCGCATAAACGGATTTGCTACACTAATCAGCGTTTCCCCAAAGGAGCATCTGAGGACAATGCCAACAGCCCATCGCACCCTCGACTGCCGCAACCAGATGTATCCCGTTCCGATCCTTAAAGCCGAACAGGCCCTGGCCGAGATGAGCGCCGGGCAAACGCTCGAAGTGTTGGCCACCGACGCCAACACCAAGCCCGATCTGGCGAAGTGGGCCGAGCGCGCCAACGACGAACTGCTCGAAGTCGTCGATGACGCCGATGGCCAGTTCCGATTCTTCGTGCGCAAAGGCGAGGCCGCGCCGCGCCGGGAGGCCGAGAAGAAAGACGAGAATCTTTTTCTCGTTGTTCTGCGCACCGGGCTGAACCAGCCGGGGCAAGTGCGCGCGGCGTTCATGTATGCCTCGTTGGCCGCCGCCATGGGGCAAGATACGGTGGTATATTGCGTGCAAGACGGCGCGGACGCGGCGAAGAAAGATGTGGCGCAAAAAGATTCGTCGCCGGGCGGCGGCCCCACCATCCCGCAACGGATCGCCGAAGCCGTGGATATGGGCGTGCGCATCGAAGTGTGCGAGCAAACGGCCAGCGTCCGCAACATTCACGCCGACGATCTCATTCCCGAAGCCATGCTCATCGGCGGCGCGGCGCTCATCGACTACGCCATTCGCGCGCGCGGCACTCTGACGTTCTAACGTCCTTCACCCATTCTTCCTGCGCTCAAGCAGGATTCCATTTTCATATGGGGGCACATACGGAGAGGAGAGAAGAATTTCATGTTGCCGGACACACCGGACAGCGCGAGCCGTCGCTTCCTTTATTCAGCCATCTTCTGGCTTCTAGTGCCGGGGCTCTTCGGATTGACTCTGGCCACGTTCCTCTACCTCCCCGCCACTCAAGACCTCATCCCGTTAGCCATCAAACCCTTACTCAGTTTTGGCCGCCTCCGTCCGGCGCATGTCAACATAGCCATCTTCGGCTGGCTTTCTCAGGCCTACGCCGGAGCCATCCTCTTCGTCATGCCCCGCCTCACCCGCGCGCGGCTCTATAGCGAACGCCTCGCCCACGTCAACCTGTGGCTGTGGAACTTGATGATCGCCGCGGCCATGATCACCCTGCCGATGGGCATGACTCAGGGGCGCGAATACGCCGAGATGATCTGGCCGCTCGACCTTCTGCTAGTCGCCAACTTCGTTCTGCTGGGAATCAACATCTGGGGCGCCGTGCTCCGCCGCGCCGAGCAAAAGATTTACGTCAGCGTGTGGAACTTCATGGCCTCGATCATCATCTTCGTCCCTGTGTACGCGGTCGGCAACAAAATTTGGGATCCGAGCGGCGCGTTCACCGGCATGACCGACAACATCGTGAACTACTTTTACGTTCACAACCTCTTCAACTCGTGGTTCACCACCGCCGGAGTCGGCCTGGCCCTCTACCTCTTGCCCAAAGCCACCGACAAACCCCTCTACAGCCACCGCCTCGCGCTGTGGGGCCTGTGGAGCGTGTGGACGGGCCAACACCACCAATTGAACAGCCCCGCTCCCGATTGGCTCGAATACCTCACCGTCGTCTTCAGCATCCTCGCCGCCGTGCCCACCATCGCCTTCATGGTCAACTTCTTCGCCACCCTTCGCGGCAGTTGGCACAAGGCCGCCGACGATGTGGGCCTGCGCTTCCTCGCCACTGGCGCCATCTTTTGGGCGCTCACCTGCGTGCAAGGCGTGGCGCAGTCGTTCCGCACATTCTCCATGTACGTCCACTTCACCAACTGGGTTGTCGGCCACAGCCATCTGGCTTTCGTCGCCGACTATTCCTTTTGGGCCTTCGGGCTGATCTATTTCATCGTCCCCAAAGTAGTGGGCCGCCCGATCTACAGCAAGAAACTGATGGAGTGGCACTACTGGCTCACCACCGGCGGCATGACCGTGTTCATGATCACCCTATGGATCGCCGGGTTGATCCAAGCGCAAAATTGGCTGTCGAACAGCATACCGTTCATCGCCACCGTGCGTTCGCTTCAACCCTATTTCATGATTCGATTCTTCGGCGGACTCACGGCGGGCATCGGCATCCTGTGCTTTGCGTATAACATTTGGCAAACGGCGCGGCAACCGTCACCGGAATCGGCGGCTTCCCCCGTGTTGGCCGCCAGCGGAGACTGAGCATGAAGCCGTCTCTGATTTATCTCACCTTCGGCTCGCTCATCAGCCTTTTGCTCGGCATCATCGTCACCATCATCATTCCCGCCGCCGAGCCCATCGGCCCCTCGGAGTTGGCCCGCCCCTACACCGAGCAAGAATTGTGGGGGCGCGAAATTTACAAACGCGAGGGGTGCCACTACTGCCACACCCAGCAAGTGCGCGCGCCCGAAGCCAACGCGGTGATGATCCACAAGCGCGGCGACATCGGGCCGGAGTCGGCGCCCGGCGATTATTATTATCAAAGCCCGGTGTTCTGGGGCACCGAGCGGCAGGGGCCCGATCTCACTCACCTTGCCAGCCGCGAGGGCATCGGCAACAATGTGGCGTGGCATATCCAGCACTTCAAGACTCCGCGCGGCATATCGCCCGGCTCGCTCATGCCCTCGTTCGACTATTTGAGCGAAGCCGAACTGCAAGCGCTCACGGCGTACATGTTGACTCTGAAGTAACCGATGGTTTATTCTGGCACTTGGCTTATTCTGGCGACGACTGGCATCATTCTGCTGTTATTCGCGCTTGGCCTGTATTGGGCGTGGAAGCACGGCCAGTTCGACGATGCCGAAGCCGCGAAGTATGCAATGTTGAAAGACGATCAACCGCCTCGAGGCAATAACTTGAATACTTGAGATTCCCAGCCGTCGGCCCGGGGGCATCGCCCCAATGCCCCTTCAATCGTTAGCCACAAAGGAGAATGCGCCCCGGCCCGTGAATGTCTCCGCCGAACTTCAATTGTAGCGTCAGGCGATGACCCCGGGCCGACGCCATCCCTGACCCGACACACTTTTGCGTGCAATGACTTTCGAACCGGACGAACGCCAACGATTGAAAGATGCCTTGCAGGCTCGCATCAACACCCTTGCCGCAGGATCGGCCCCGCACAAGGCCGTCATGCGCGCCAACACTCGCTGGCTGAGCAACCTCTTGTGCGAGGCCGTCGTCCGCGACTTCCCGCCCTTTCGAATCGACGAGCCCCCTTCGATGGGAGGAAGCAACACTGCCGCCAACCCGATGGAACTGGTGTTGGCCGCATTGGGCACATGCCAAGAGATTCTCTATTCGGCCTACGCTTCGCTCATGGGCATTCCGCTGGAAACTGTGGAAGTTACACTTTCAGGGCAGATGGACTTGCGCGAGATGTTCGACCTCCAGCACAAGTCCGGCGCAGGCTTCTCCAAGATACGCTGCGAAACACGCATCCGCAGTTCGGCCAGCGAGGCCGAGATCCGAAAATCAGTGGAAACTGTCGAGCGCTGCTGCCCGGTACTCGACACATTGACTCGCCCGGTGCCCGTGACCGGCCAAGTTCACTTCAACAACAAGCCATTGGCCTGACATGAACACAGAGACTCCGACACCCACAGAGAACGCCGCCCCTCTCCCACCGGGATACGAAGATTACGCCGGAGAGATTCTGGTGGCCAACGGCAAACCGCCGCGCTGGGCAACGCGGGTTCCCCATGTGGGGGCGGCGTTGGGGCTGGCCTATTACGTGTGGGTTCGCGCGCTCGATCCGGTCAACCTTGTGTTCGCGGCGCTGATTATCATCTGGATGATCTACACGCCCATTGCTCAAAAGCGGGGCTGGTTCTTCATCCCGATGTAAACAGATTTCGGACAACAATCGGGGAAAGGAGAATGCTTCAAAACACGCCCATACTCTACCCATCGACACTCGCTCTCGGTTTGCGGTCAACACTTCTCACACATTCCTAAAAGGAGATATCCATGGCAACCACCGAAGAAGTCAATAAATTCATGAAAGACAACATGAAGTTCGTCCCGCGCATGTACCAGATTCTCAACACGGTCGTGCCGGATCACGGGATGGCCTTCGCCAACTTCTACCAGACCATCTTTGCCGATGGCGCCATTCCGAAGCGACTCAAGGAATTGATGTTCACCGCTATCGGCGTCTCGTGGTGTTCACCGCGCTGTATCATCCACGTGGTTCCGGCGATTGAGGCCGGGGCCAGCGATGGCGAAGTGTTCGAGGCCTGCGTCGTCGGCGTCATCGCCGCCGGCTTCGTTCCCGGCGGGCCGGGCATCCCCTATGCGTTCGAATACGCCGCCAAAGTGCTCGATATTGCGGCCAAGCATCGCAAAGGCGAGAAGTGGGAATATCTGCCCGCGCCCAAGTTCGATCGCGGCGTCTACTAATCCTCTCCCTGTGACTCGGACGGGAGTCGCGCGGCGCAACACGACTCCCGTCTGCCTCTCCCATTCGAGACAACGTGGATAGCCAACAACTTCTGGCGGAGTTGTTCTCCCTCGTCAACGATGATGAAAAGGCGGTGGAGGCAATTCTGCAATACCTTCGTCAGCGGCACGGCGGCGTGGGTTTTATGCTCGGCGTGCTCAGCCGCCGCCCCGAAATGTTCGTGCCGCACGTCGTGCAGGGCGCGCACATTTACGAAACCCCGCGCGCCATCGATCCCAAGACCGCAGAGCTGGCGGCCGTGGCCGCCTCGGCGGCGCTGATGTGCGAGCACTGCCTCGAGGCGCACATGCGCGCCGCGCAGCGCAAAGGCGCGTCGCTCGATGAAATTTTCGACGTGCTGTTGGTGGCCGGAGCCATCGCCGAATCGTCCACCCTCTCGGTGGCGTTTCGCAAGTTTCGCCAGTTAGAGGGAAAGCGTGACGACTCGGCGGCCTAATGCGGGCGACTGCAAGAGCCGCCCCTACACTCACTCGCTATGTCTCACAAGATTATTGACGGCCAAGCGCAAGCCAAGGCGATCACTGTCGAAGTGCAATCGCGGGTGAAAGCCCTCAATGAATTGGGCTGGTTGCCGCACCTCGTGTCCATCGACGTGGGCGACAACCCGGCGTCGGCGGTGTATATCCGCAACCAACAGCGCGCGTGCGAACGCGTCGGCATCGCTTTCGAGAACCGGCATTACCCGGGCGACATCTCGCAGTTGGAAATGATGGCCGTCATTCAAGCCCTCAACGTCGATCCGCGAGTGACGGGCATCGTGCTTCAGCGTCCCGTGCCCCCTCACTTGAATCTGGATGCATTGCAGAACGCCATTCACCCCACCAAAGATGTGGAGGGCATGAACCCGACGAACATCGGCAACATCGTGTACGGCCAACCCAAACTCGGCCCGTGCACCTCGCTGGCTTCGGTGGCTCTGCTCAAATCCACCGGCCTCACCTTGCAAGGGCTGGAGGTGATCGTCGTTGGTCATTCCGAGATTGTGGGCAAGCCCATCGCGCTATTGCTCATGGAAGACCTCGCCACCGTGACCATTTGCCATCACGGCACGCGCAACCTTTCCGCGCACACGCGGCGGGCCGACGCGCTGTTTGTGGCGGTGGGCAAGCCCGGCCTCATCACCGGCGAGATGGTGAAGCCCGGCGCGGCGGTCATTGACATCGGCATTAATCAAATCACGGTTGATGGGTCAAACGGCGAGAAGAAAAGTAAAATTGTGGGAGACGTTGATTTCGACAGCGTCCACGAAATTGCCGGGTGGATCACCCCGGTGCCGGGCGGCGTGGGGCCGATGACGGTGGCCATGCTTCTGCGCAATACCGTGCTGGCGGTGGATTATCAAAAACAGCAATACGAAAAGAACATGCAGCATTGAGACCGAATGAAAAACCTTGTCCCCCTACCCTATCGGCGGGTCAGCGTGCAGAACTACGGCGGTGCGATGACCGAAGCCGCCATTCGCGATCATTTGCTGGGGCGCGAAACGTATCGGCGCACCGACTTCATCGTTCTGCGAAAGGGCGAGGCTACGGCCGTGGCCGCCGTCACCGCGCCTGACCGCGAGCCGCTATTCAGCCGCATCGACTCGGTGGATGTGCTGGCCCTGCCCGACACTTGCCTTTACGCCCTCGCGCCCGACACCGACCCCGGCAACCCCTCGGCGTTGGCGGCCAAAGCGCGCAAACTTGGCATCGGGCCCGACGGCACGCTCGTCGTGCTCGGCAAATACGAACATGTCAATTTCATCCATCATCCCGACCCGCTCATCATTCGCGTGGTAGAAGTTGCGCCGCCGGAGCCGCCCAAACTTTACGGGCTGGCCCAACACGTTTTGAGTTACGCCGAACTTCCGCCCATCCGTCTCGAACTCGAACGCATTGACCTCAACGACTTGGCCGCCGGGCGCACCCCGCCCGCGTTTCTCGTCCCCTGCCGTTCCGGCGGGCTGGATAAATTTTGTGCGCCGGTCTATTTTTTGGATGAGCGCCCGGAGCAACGGCAGGATTGGACATTGATTGGCTGTGAACGCAGTTTGCAATTCCATCGCCACTATTACGGCGACGAGCCGCCGCGAATCGAAATGTGCCCGCGCGTGCTGGCTGGCAAGCGCAGTGAGCCGACCTTGCTCAAATGCTGTCTGCTCGAATATCACATCGAAGTGGAAAACAATATTGCCGCCGTCCCTTGGGGCGCAGATTTGAAGATGGTGGAAGAAGCGTTGCGACAGGTAACTTCACAAACTTCAAACTCCCAACTTCAAACTTCAAAGGGGCAGTTTTGAAGTTGGGAGTTTGAGGTTTGAGATTTGCAATTTGGAGTTCTCCATGAAGGCATGGGCCGAGGTGTTCCCTCACGTCAACGGGCGCTCGCGCAAGCCGCGCGCGCAGGCCACCATGATCATCGATCGGTGCATGGGCCTCACCAACATGGCCGATCTGCTCGAACTGACCGGCGACTTCGCCGACCATTGGAAACTGTCGTTCGGCACCTCGGCCTTGCTTGGCGAAGACATCCTGCGCCGCAAAATCAAACTGGCCCGCGACAACGATCTGCTTGTGTACCCCGGCGGCACTCTCGCCGAATACGCCATCCTCAAGGGCGTCTATCCCGAGTACATCGCCCGTGCTTGCCAACTCGGCTTCAACGGCGTAGAGATTTCCGACGGCACGATTCATCTCCCGGCTGAGAATCGCCGCGACGCCATCCGCTTCGCGCTCGATGCTGGGCTAACGGTCGTTTCTGAAGTGGGCAAAAAGGATCCGCGCGAACAGCCCTCGGCGGCCAAACTGGCGCAGTTGGCGCTGGCCGATTTCGAAGTCGGCTCTTCGTGGGTCATCATCGAGGCTCGCGAATCGGGCAAGGGAGTCGGCATCTACAGCAAAGAAGGCGACGTTCACGAAGACGACGTCAACACCATTGTCGCCGCGCTCAATGGGCATCTCGAGCGATTGATCTGGGAAGCGCCGCTCAAGAATCAGCAAGAGTATTTCATTTTGCGCTTCGGCCCCGATGTGGGCTTGGGCAATATCCAGCCCAACGATCTGCTGGCCACCGAAGCCCTGCGCGCCGGTTTGCGATTCGAGACTCTGCGCCCCGTCGTCGAAAGGATGGAGCAGGAAGAGCCGCGCACGCTGGCCGAGCGCATCTCACACATGCTGCACCACAAAGTGCCGGAGGCGTAAGCCATGCGACTCAAAGAGCCGCCCGCCGAGTCGCTCGTCCGCTCCGCCTACGCGCGCGAGACGGGCGACATGACTCTGCTCTATTCGGGCATGAGCCTCGCCGACATCGCTCACGTCGTCGGCCTCATCGAAGCGAACATCGTTCCCGCTGACGCGGGCGGCGCGCTCCTCTACGCGCTCCTCACCATTCATCCGCGCCCGCCGCTCGACTTCGCCCTCGACCCGGCCACAGGCGATGTGTATTCCAATCGCGAAGCGTATCTCAAAATGCTCGCCGCACCGGTTGGCTGGTTGTCGGCTGGCCGCGCCCGCCGAGAAGCGACGACGATTGGTTATCGACTCGCCGCGCGCGCGCGATTGTTGACTCTCAGTGCCGCGCTCGCCGACTGCGCCGCCGCCGCGCTCGACCTCGCCGACGCGCACCGTGCCACCCTCTTTCCCGATTACACCTATCTTCAACCCGCACAGCCCACCACCTTCGGCCATTACCTCCTCACCTTTGTCTATCCGATTCTGCGCGACCTCGACCGCGCGCGCGACGCTTTTGCCCGAACCAACCTCAGCCCCGCCGGAAGCGGAAGCGTGAACGGGAGCCGCCTCCCTCTCGACCGGGAACGGCTCGCCAACCTTCTTGGCTTCGACGGAGTCATCACTCACACCCGCGATGCGATGTGGCAAGCCGACGGCCCCATCGAGATCGCCGCGCTCATCACTGCCGCGCTCGTCAACCTCGACCGCCTCGCTGAAGACCTGCAAATCTTTTCCACCTCCGAGTTCGGCCTCCTCGACTTGGCCGACCGCCACACGCGCACCAGCGTCATCATGCCGCAGAAGAAGAACCCGTACTCGCTGGCTTACATTCGCGGCGCGTGCGGCGAGGCCATTGGCACATTGGCGGCGATGGCGGCGGTGGGCAAAACGCCCTCCGGCCAAATCGACAACCGCCTCTTCGCCTACGGCGACATCCCCCGCGCGCTCGATCAAACCACCGGCGCGATTCGATTGATGGCCGACGTTCTGCGCGGCCTCACCGTCAACGCCGCGCGCGCCGCCGGACGCGCCGCGCAAAATTTCATCGGCGCAACTGATCTCGCCGAAGTGATGATGCTCAAGTGTGGCATGGATTACAAGACCGCGCACGATCTCGTGGGACACGCCGTGCGCGCCGCCATCGAGACCGGCTCGCCAACCCTCACCGCCGATTTGCTGGAGGCCGCCTCTCAATCGCATCTCCAACGATCTCTCGATCTCGACCCGGCTCTGGTTGCCGAGGCGCTCGACCCGGCGCGCATCGTCGCCGTTCGAAGCGGAGTCGGCGGCGCGGCAGAGTCATCGGCGGCGCAGATGATCGCCGATTGCCGCGAATCGCTGACCCATCACGATCAATGGCGCGCCGCCGCGCAGCTGCGGATCGAATCCGCCGAGGCCATGTTATTGATGACCGCCTCGGCCCTCAAAATTGCGCCGCCCCAACCCGCCGAAAGCGCGCCGGAATTCTTTGGCGACGAATGGGACGAATCGTACGGCGATTTGCCGGTGCCGCCGAACCGCCGCCGCCGCTTTGGCGTTTGAAGTTTGATCTTTGGAGTTTGCTCCATGCCCGCCCACATTTCCGATTCGCTCATTTATCGCGGCTCGTGGGGCACCGACGAGACGCGCGCCCTGTTCGACGACGAGCCGCGCACCCGCGCCTGGCTGGAGATTTTGGCCGCGCTGGCCGAGGCCCAAGCCGAAGTGGGTCTCATCCCCGCCGAGGCGGCGCGGCAAGTGGCGCACGCCTGCCGCACTCTGCCCCTCGATGCCGAGTTCTTCGACGAAGTTCGCAAAGGACTCGAAGCGACGAATCATTCCACGCTCGGCCTCATCCAAGCCGTGCAACGCCGCTGTCCCAGCGAGTCGGGTGAGTGGGTGTATTACGGCGCGACGGTGCAAGACCTCACCGACACGTGGATGATGATGGCGCTCAATCGCGTTTGGCAGATGGCCTACGGCGAACTGCGGGCGATTGAGGAGAACTTGCTGAGGCTTGCGGAGGCGCACCGCGACACGGTGATGGCCGGACGCACGCACGGCCAGCCCGGCCTGCCCATCACGTTCGGGTTTAAAGCGGCGGTGTGGGCGAGTGAGACTCGGCGTCACCTCCAACGGCTGAAAGAACTCAAATCGAGATTGGGCATTGGACAGCTCGCCGGCGGAGTCGGGAGCCTGTCGTCGCTCGGCCCGCGCGGGCTGGAATTGCAGGAAAAATTTTTTGCGCGGCTCGGCTTGCGCTCGCCCGACGTGACGTGGACAACGGCGCGGGATGTCATCGTCGAGTGGTTTCATCTGCTCACTCTCTTCTCCGGCACGGCGGATAAAATCGGTCACGAAGTTTACAACTTGCAGAGGCCGGAGATCGGCGAGGTGACCGAGGGCTTCGTGCCCGGCACGGTGGGCAGCATCACCATGCCGCACAAGCGCAACCCGGAGATTGCCGAGCATCTCGGCACGCTGGCGCGAGTCATCCGACACAACGGCGCGCTCATCGCCGAAAGCCAGGTGCACGACCACGAGCGCGACGGGCGCGCGTGGAAAGCGGAGTGGGCGGTGCTGGCCGAGACGTGCATGGCCGCCGCCAAACTCCTCGCGCTGACGAAGGTGATGACGGCCAACCTGCAAATTCACGCCGGGCGGATGATGGCCAATCTCGAAGCGACGAAAGGCTACGTGCTTTCGGAGCGCGTGATGCTGAGGCTGGCCGAAAAGGTGGGCAAGCAAAGCGCGCACACGATGGTGTATGACACGGCGATGAAAGCCGCCGAAGCGGGCCGCCCGTTGAAGGAAGCCCTGCTCGAAAATGCGGCCATCACCGCGCGACTCTCGCCCGAAGAAATCGAATCGCTGTTCGACTACCGCCAGCACACCGGCTTGTGCCGAGAGATGGTGGAGCGGGTGATTGCCACCGCGCAGAGAGAGCGGGCGAACGAATGATGCCTCCCCGCTTCCCGCTCGGCATTTTCCCCACGCCTCTGCTCGAAGCGCCGCGTCTTGCGAAAGCGCTCGGCGGGCCGCGCATCTTCATCAAGCGTGACGACATGACCGGCTTCGGATTCGGCGGCAACAAAGTGCGCGGGCTGGAGTTTTACCTCGCCGATGCGCTGGCGAAGGACGCCGATGTGATTGTGACCGGCGCCGGGCCGCAATCGAATCACGTGCGGGCCACCGCGGCGGCGGCGCGCGTGGCTGGGCTGGAGGTCGTCGCCGTAATTCACGACTCGCGCCCCGCCGACACGCAGGGCAACCTTTTGCTCGATGAATTGCTCGGCGCGCAAATACGATTTACCAACAACCCTGATCGGGCGCTGGTTGATTCGAGAATTGGAGAAGTTGCCGACGAGTTGCGCCGCGCCGGGCGGCGGCCGTACGTGATTCCGCGCGGGGGCGCGTCGGCGTTGGGCGCGTTGGGATATATCGAATTCGTGCGCGAGTTGGGTTTGCAATTGCAGGCGCTGGGTGTGGCGCCGACTCGACTCGTGTTGGCAACCGGCTCGTGCGGCACGCAGGCCGGGATTCTGGCCGGAGCGAAAATCTATGGCGCGCCGTATCGCGTGTTCGGAGTGACGGTGAGCCGCCCGGTAGAGGAGTGTGTGGGGCGCATCGCGCGCATCGCGGGCGAGGCGGCGCGGCTGGCGGGAAGCGACATCGAAATAGCGGCGAATGATGTCGTCGTGCGTGATGGATTCATCGGGCCGGGCTACGGCATCCCCACGCCCGAATGCGCCGAGACCATCCGGCTCGTCGCCCGAACCGAGGGCCTCTTCCTCGACCCAACATACACCGGCAAAGGCATGGCCGGACTGCTGGCCGAGATTCGCGCGGGCGGCATCGCGCCGAACGAGACCATTGTTTTTCTGCACACCGGCGGCGAGCCGGGACTCTTTGCGCATTCGGAAATCAAAGACTTGACTTCGTAATCCATCTCAGTCAAAATGGAACGTATCGACTCGCCGGAGGATAAAGGAACATGACACCCAAAGAAGCCATCTTCGCAGCATTCGATCTCAAACCCACACAGGCCGTTCCGGCAACGGTGTTCGGCGGGGGCGTGTGGACGATCCGCCGCTGGCAAAAGCAGTTCGGCGAAATGATCGCCGACCCCAAAGCATACGCGGAGTTGATCATCAAAACGAATGAACTTGTCAAAAGCCCCATCGTGTACGTCGGATCGGGTTACAACAACTATTTGGCGGCGGCCATCGGCGGCAAGATCAAAGAGCGCCCGCTGGGCACGCCCGATCTCGAATCGCATTTGGTGAAAGAGACGGCGGATGAGATCGTGAACACGGATGTAACGATCATCGAAAACGATCCGGTGATTCAAAACATCCGCGAGGCGGCGCGGCTGGTGGCGAAAGCGATTGGCGACGAATATGTGGTGACGGTGACGGCGTGGGGGCCGTTCACGCTGGCCGGGCAGATGTATGGCGTGGAGCCGATGATGAAGGCCGCGCTGAAAAAGAAAGACGAAGTCCACAAAATGATGGAGTTCGCCACCAAACTGGTCAAGCAGTTCTACAAACCGCTGGTCGAAGAAAAAGTCATTCCCTTGCTTGCCATCTCCGACCCCACCGGCTCCGGCGATCTGATCTCCGAGCGGATGTTTCGCGCGTTCTCACTGCCGCGCCTTCAGCCCCTGCTGGTATGGGCCAAAGAGCACGGCGTGTACACCTGGCTGCACATTTGCGGCAACACCACCGACAAGTTGGAAGCCATCGCCGAGACGGGCGCAAGTTGCTTCAGCCTCGACTACAAAGTGAATATGGCCACGGCCAAAGAGCGTGTGGGAAAGATGATTGCCCTCGCCGGAAACGTCGATCCGGTGTCGGTGCTGAATCAGAAAGGCCCCGACGACGTGCGGGCGGCCTCTCAAGCCTGCATCGACGCCGCCTCGGCTGGCGGCGGCTTCATTCTCACCAGCGGCTGTGACCTGCCCCCCACCATTTCGCTCGAAAACTTGCAGGCCATGCTGGGAATGGCGAGAAACTGACAAATTATGTCAGATTTAGCCCGGGTGATTGACTCCGGGCTTTCTTATGTGCTACTATACACCACAATTCAGTGGTGATAATCCGTAGTCTCAGTGACAATTCACTCAATGGCTGCAAGAATAAGCCCTGACCGCCTCATTATCTTAGGCCTGAGCAAATACGAAGCCTGCGCCTACCTCGCCCTGCTCGGCCACGACGATTCCACCGCCGTCGAGGTTGCCGACCGCGCTGGCGTTCCCCGTCAACGTATTTACGATGTGCTCACCTCTCTCCGCGACAAAGGCCTGATCGACATTCGCGACGGACGGCCGGCCCGCCACTCGGCGCGCCCGCCGTCTGTTGCTTTGCCTCTGATGTACGAAGCGCGGCTTCGCGCCCAAGCCCTCGACAACGAACGCATCGCCGGAATCATCCGGCAACTCGTCCCCGACCTCGAGCTGTCGGGGAACGGAAACAGCGCAACCGATTCTTTGATTCGCGCCTCGCGTTCCGGCGAGGATCGTATCGGCGGGTTGTAGCCCGGCCCGCCGCCGGAGTGGCCGATGGTTTTCATCGTGGTCGGCGACGCCAAACCCGGCGTCACCCTCCAACAAATCGCGGACAACCGCCAAGCCTATCTCGAATGGGAGAGGCGGAGCCCCTTCGCGGGCAAATATCAAACCCTCGCCCGATACGAAGTTGTCGGCGCCTCTCCCAAGAAAACGTTTTGGCTCATGGAGGCCGACGACCCGGCGATCATTCACGGGCTGGTGGAATTTTTCGCCGACGTGTGGAACATCACCGCCTTTCCAGTTGTCCAGCGCGGCATCGTCGAGGCGGCGGAAGGAGCGAAGTGAATGGCTAAAGTTCAGATCATGTATTGGAAAGATATTCCGTACGCGGTGCGAGTGAGCGACGATCAGGGCCGCGTGTCGAAGCAGTTGCCCCGCGAGTTCGAGGCGGTGGTGGACGCGGCGGCGATGGTCGATGGCGCGACCGGCCAAAAAGCGTATCAAGCCGCCTTCCGTTGGGGCGAGGCCGAAGAGCGGCCGGGCGCGGCGGCGCAGGTGGCCGAAGCCGTCGTGGCCGAAATCATCGCCGCCTATCCGTCGCAACGATTGGCAAAATTGGCGAAACGCCAACCCGCATAAGAGGCTCCGATGCAAAAGAATTCACCGGACGCAATCCGAGAAGCCTTCCATCGCGGCGCGCCGCCCAAAGTTCCGGCGGTGCTTTTTGGCGGCGGGCAGTGGAGTGTGAACCAGATCGGGCGCACGATGCGCGAAGCGGCCACCGATCGCGACCTGATGACCGAAGCCGTGCTGGCAACGCAAAAGAAAGTGTCCAGCCCCATCGTGTTCGTCGGTTCCGGTTTCAACAATGTGCTCACCGGAGCGCTCGGCGGGCGCATCCGCTTCCCCCGCATGGGGTCGCCCGAAGTCGTCGTGCCGCTGGTGCTGGAAAGCGACGAGGAAGTCAACAACATCGATCTCACCGAACTCGACCGCGACCCCGCCGTGTACACCATCCGCGAAACGGCGCGGCGTGTCCACGAAACCTTGGGCGACTCGACCATCGTCGCCGTCACTCAGTGGGGGCCGTTCACCACCGCCGGGCAAATGTACGGGTTGGACGGATTCCTCCGCGCCACCATCACTCACCCCGAAACGATTCACCGGATGACCGATTTCGCGGTGAAAGCGCTCAAGCAATACTACAAGCCGCTCCTCGAACAGCGCACCATCGGCCTCATCAGCCTTGCCGATCACTCAGCCTCGTCGGACACGATCTCGCGCAAAGCCTTTGCCAAATTCTGCCTGCCCCCGCTGATGGAATTCATCGACTGGGCCAAGCGCTCGTATCACGTGGACACGTGGCTGCACATCTGCGGCAACACCGCCGACAAATGGGATTTGATGATCGACAGTGGCGCGGTATGCCTCAGCCTCGATCAAAAAGTGGATATGGGGATGGCGAAACAAGTGTGCAAAGGAAAGGTTGCCATCGCCGGAAACGTCGATCCCGTTCATATCATGGATCAAGGGGGCATCAACGACGTGATCGCCGCGACGAAGCGCTGCATAGAAGCCGCCGGGCCCGACGGCTTCATCGTCACCACCGGATGCGAAATGACGCCGACGACCCCCTTCGGCAACGTGCAGGCCATGATGGAGGCCGCCCTGTGACCCGTGTCGAAGTGTTCGCGGGCGTATGCGGCCACTCGGCGGTTATCGAAGTATCCAAAGTGGACGACACCCGCGTGCAAGTCGTCATCCGCAGTGAGTGCGATCAAATCACGGACATGAATCCTGATCTGCAAAACTTGCAGTGGAAAGGCAAAGGCCACGAAGTGTTCAAGCGCATGACCGAGAGCGCGGTGTACAAATCGGCGGCGACGCACATCCGGCACACGGCTTGCCCCGTGCCTTCAGCCATCATCAAAGCCATCGAAGTGGAAACGGGCGTGGCCGTGCCCAAAGACGTGACCATCACGTTCACCTCAACCCCCGCAGAGGACAACCCATGAGAGTCCCCGAACCCGGAAGCATGAAGGCGAAGTATTACGAGTGGGCGAACGAAGTGTTTTCGAAATCGCCGGTCGATCCCAAAACGGGCAACCTGCTTTGTTTCGTCGCCGCGCTGGCCACCGGCAACGACGGCGCGGTGAGTTACTTCTACTTCTCGGCTAAGAAGGCCGGCTGCACCGACGCCGAACTGGCCGCCGCCACCGACATCGCCATTGCCACCGCTGGCTTGAATGCCTACACCCTCATCCCCGAAGAGTGATTGCAGATTGTAGATTGTTGATCGCATCTCGCCAATTGCCAATTACTGATTACCGATTACTGATCACTGCTCCCTGCCCACCCTGTCTCTGGTAACCACCCGATGCCCGACGAATCAAAACCCAAACACCTCGTTGTCTTCCAACCCTCCGGCAGTCGCGGCTATGTCGAGGACGGCGCGAATTTGCTGGAAGTGGCTCGCTCGCTCGGCGTCGAGATCGAAACTCCCTGCGGTGGCCTGCTTATGTGCTCGAAGTGCCGCGTGCGCATCGAAGAAGGATCGTTCGAGCGCTTCGGAATCGAATCGAGCCTGAGCCACTGCAACCCGGTGCTGGAAAAGGAGCGCGATTTCTTCCGTTCCAAAGGCCTCAACGAGCCCAACCTGCGCCAAAGCTGCGTGGTCAAAGTGCACGGCCCGCTCGTCGTCTTCGTGCCCGAAGAGAGCCGCGCCGTCAAACAACTCGTCCGCAAATCGGCGCGCGAACTCAACATTCCCATCAAGTCTGCCATGCGCCGCTACTTTGTGGAGATGAAGCCGGCCACCCTGCGCGACCCGCTCGGCGATTGGGAGCGATTGCAGAACGCGCTCAAAGAGCATCACGGGCTCGAAGGCCTGCATATCGATTACCCCGTGCTCACTCAGCTGCAAAAGATCGTGCGTGCGGGTGAATGGAAAGTGACCGCGTTCGTGTGGCAAGGGCGCGAAGTGATCCGCGTGGCGGCCGGGTTCGCCGAATATAGTCTCGGGTTGGCGGTGGATGTCGGCACTACCACGGTTGCTGGGTTCCTCTGCGATCTCGATTCCGGGCAGGTGCTCGCCTCCGAGTCGATGATGAATCCGCAAACGCCCTATGGCGACGACGTGATGGCGCGCATCACCTACGCCATGACCCACACGGACGGGCTGGAGAAGATGCACCGCGCCATCATCGAGGGGTTGAACACCATTGTCGAGCGCGTGTGCGAAAAAGCGGGCTACCAACCCGAAGAAATATGCGAAACCGTGCTGGTGGGCAACACCTGCATGGATCACATCTTCCTCAACATCTTCCCCAAATATGTCGGCGTGTCGCCGTTTGCTCCGGCTATTCACCATTCGGTGGATGTGAAGGCGCGCGACTTCGGCCTGAAGATTTTGCCCAGCGGCAACGTGCACGTTCTGCCCAACGAGGCCGGGTTCGTGGGCGCCGACAACGTGGCCTGTGTGATCGCCGAAGAGCCGTATAAGCAGGATGACATTATGCTGGTCATCGACATTGGCACCAACGGCGAAATGGTGCTGGGCAACCGCCACAAACTGATCTCGGCCTCGGTGCCCACCGGCCCGGCGTTCGAGGGCGCGCAGATTCAATTCGGCATGCGCGCCGCGGCGGGGGCCATCGAAAAGGTGGACATCGATCCGGTAACGTGGGATGTGCGCTTCAAAACGATCGGCGAAGAAAAATGGTCGGACGAGTTGCCGCCGGAAGAGATCAAAGCGCGCGGGTTGTGCGGCTCGGCTATGATCGATCTCGGTTGGGAAATGTATCGGGCCGGAGTGGTGGACGCCACCGGCCGCTTCTCGAAAGAGACGCACTCGCCGCGACTGCGCGAAGGGCCGGGCGGAATCGAATTCGTGATCGCCTGGGCCAATCAAACATCCATTGGCCGCGACATCACCTTCAACAATGCCGATATGCGCGCCTTGCAGTTGGCGAAGTCGGCCATGTATTCGGCGGCCAAAATTATGATGCGGCGGCTGGGCGTGCCGAAGGTGGATAAAGTGGTGCTGGCCGGAGCCTTCGGCAGTTTCATCGACAAAGTGAAAGCGATGGCCATGGGGCTGTACCCCGATTGCGAACTGAAGAACGTGTTCGCGGTGGGCAACGCGGCGGGCGACGGCGCGCGCATGGCTCTGCTCAACACCGACAAACGCGCCGAAGCCGACGAAGTGGCGCGGCACATCGAATATGTGGAACTCACGGTGGAGCCCGATTTCGAGAAGCAGTTCGCCGCCGCCATGCACTTCCCGCACATGAGCGACTCGTTCCCCCATTTGCAGAAGATGCTCGACAAAGCCATGCGTGAGCGCGCGCAACGGCTTCTGCGAGTCAACCCGCTCTTCGCCGACTTGCCCAGCGATGTGGTGCGGCGGCTGGCCGCCGTAACGGAGGAGATGCGTTTCAAGAAGAATCAAGCCATCTTCGCCGCAGGCAGTGAACCGACCGCGCTGTACATCGTCAAAGAAGGATCGGTGGCCGTCGCTTCGGACACGGACGGCGCAACGGAATTGAAAGACGGCGCGGTACTCAACGGCGCGGTCATCGCGGGAAACCAACCCAACAGCGCGTCGGCCAAAGCCACCGCGCTCAACACCAAAGTGCTGGCCATTCCCCGCGCCGAGGTGGCGAAAGAAATGGAAACCGAGCCAACGCTGAAAGAGCGTTTGGCCAGAGCGAAATAATCACTGGCGACAGGAGATCATCATCATGCCCGACACCCAAAAAGAAACCGTACTCAAAGTTTTGCGCGGCGAAAAAGCCGATCGCGTCCCCAACTTTTCGGGGATGGGCAGCATCACTTTGCAGGGAATTCAATCGCTCGGCTACCGCTTCAACGAGATTCACGTGGATGGGGCGAAGATGGCCGCCGCCGCCGCGACGACGTATCGCCTCTACGGGGTAGAGAGCGCGGTCGTGCCGTTCGATATGGGCGTGGTGGCCGAGTCACTCGGCGCAACGGTGAAGTATTACGACAAGGCCGATCAGAGTCAGATCATCTACCCGACGATGATCCGCAAGATCGTGGATCGCGCCGCCATCGCCGCGCCCGAAGGCATGAGTGACGCCGACGCCAAAACGCACATCATGAAGGAAACCGAGCGGCAGATCACCGAATACCAATTTCAAAAACCGGCGGACCTCGCCAAGATGGGCCGCATCCCGGTGGTGCTCGATGCCCTGCGCCGACTCAAAAGCGAAGTGGGGAATGAGGTTGCCATTGGGTCGTGGACTCTCGGCCCGTTCACCGAGCTCGGTCAGGTGATGGACTTGGAAATCCTGTTGAAGATGGCGGCCAAGAAACCGGATGTGGTGAACCGCCACCTGCAATTCATGGTGGACTACCTCACCGACGTGATCAATTTGTATGTTGAGGCCGGCGCCGATTTCATCACCGTGCGCGAGATGGGGGCGACGTCGAGCATCCTCAGCCCGCGCATGTTCAAGAATTTGGTGCTGCCGAATCTGCAAGCGCTGTTCGGGCGGATCAAGTCGGCGCCCACTGTGCTGCACATTTGCGGCGACACGAATCCCATCGTCGAGCTGATGGCGCAGTCGGGCGCGAACGCGCTGAGTGTGGATCAAACCAACCGCCTGCCCGAGTCGCGAACGAAAGTGCCCAATGTGGTTCTGTTGGGCAACTACAAACCGTTCGGCGAGTTTTGCGAAGGCACGCCCGAGCAAGTGGAGGCGATGATCAAACAGTCTATCGAAGAGGGCGCAGATGGCGTGTGGCCCGGCTGTGACATTTGGCCGGTGGTGCCCGAAGACAACATGAAGGCCATGATGGCCGCGATGAAGAAATATGGAGTGAAAGTGTAGGGGCGACCTTCACGGTCGCCCACACCATGGAGGACAACATGACCGCAACCGCAGAACAGCAAGCCGATATTCTCGAACGATTGAAGAACGGCGTCGTCGAGTACGACGAAGAAACCGTCATTGCCGCCGCCAATGAGGCGCTGGAAGAAAGCATGGACGCTTACAAAGCGGTGATGGACGGATTGGCCGCTGGAATGGATGTGGTCGGCAAATACTTCGCCAGCGGGGAATACTTTGTGCCCGAAGTGCTGATGTGCGCCGACGCGCTCTATGCCGGGCTGAACATCCTCAAACCGCACATCAAAATGGATCCGGCCAAGATGGTCAAAGGCAGTGTGGTCATCGGCACGGTGGAGGGCGACATCCACGACATCGGCAAGAATCTGGTGAAGATGATGTTCGAAGTGGCCGGGTTCATCGTGCATGATTTGGGCCGCGATGTGCCGCTGGATAGTTTCGTGGACAAATATCTGGAAACGGACTCGGACATTGTGTGCATGAGCGCGATGATGACCACGACGATGATCGGTATGCCGGTGGTGATTCAGAAAGTGCGCGAGAAGAATCCGAGAGCGAAGATTCTGATCGGCGGCGCGCCGATTAACGAGGACATTGCCGACAAGTGGGGCGCCGACGGCACGGGCAAGGATGCGCCCAACGCTCTGCAAGAGGCGCTCAACATGATCGGCGTTCTGCGCGAACTCGGCGACGACTTCAAGGCCGACCGCAAAGCGAAGGAATGGGGCGAAGACGGCGTGATGCAAACATCATAGCGATTAGCAATTAGCGAATAGCATTTAGCGTGTTGAGGTTGGCTACGATCTACTTGCCACCTGCCATTTGCCATTTGCCATTTGCTATCCGCTCAAACCATGTGGCGCGGCGACGAAGGCCTCACCGATCTGATTGATCGGAAAGACGTATCCAAATCGGATCTGCGATTCGAGGTGCTGGGCACGCTCGACGAAGCCTCGTCGGCGCTGGGCATCGTGCGCGCCGGCCCGGCCAGCGCCGAAACCAAAGCCTTCATTCTCGCCATTCAACACGATCTGTGCTGGATGATGTCGGAGTTTGCCGCCGAAACCCCCGACGCCCGCCTCGCCGGACACGTGACTGCCGAGCGCGTGCAATGGCTGGAGAGCGAATTCTACGCGCTCACCGAGCGGCACCCGCTGGGCGAATCGTTCGTGGCTCCCGGCGACACCGTGGTGAGCGCGGCCCTGCAACTCGCCCGCGCCATCGTGCGCCGCGCCGAGCGCCACGCCATCCGATTTCACGCCGAGACGCCGTTGAGCAACCCGAACATCATTCCGTATCTCAATCATCTCTCGGCCACGTTGTATGCCATGGCGCGCGCCGAAGATGTAGCCGCAGGCGTAACGACTCCCACACCGGCCAAACCTTCACCGAATGGAAGCGGGCGGCAAGTGGCAGGTGGCGAGTAGCAAATAACCGCAGATCGTATATCGCAAAGGAAATTTTTCATGGGACTCTTCCGCTTCGACACACCGCAAAAAGTTTTCGACATCTGGGGCGCAAAGGTGGGCGGCCAACCCGGCGAACATCCGCCGCTGTTGATGTTCAATATGTTCCAGACCAAAGATAAACTGGTCAAATCGCGCAAGCCGCCGGAGTTCGATAAGGAAAGCTACGCCGCGCGCGTGCGCGAACTGGAGCAGCTCTCCGAAGAGTTCGGCATCCCGGCGTTGGTGGGCATCGTCGCCCCCACCGAAGAGGAAGCGCAGGCCTATACCGAATTCTTCCTCAGCGTCTGCAACAAACTGCCCTTCGGCATCGACACGTGGACTCTGGAAGCCCGACTCACCGCCGCCCGGTACGTTTCCAAACTCGGCTTGCAGGATCGCTTCAACTACAACAGCATCACCGCCTGGGACCCCGACATCCCCGCGCAAGTGGCCGAACTCAAATCGCTCGGCATCCGCAGTGTCATCCTTCAGCCCTTCGATATGGAAGACAAGCGACCTTCGGGCCGCATGAAAAGTTTGGAGCAGATCATGGAAGTCGTCGAACCGGCCGGGTTCGAATCCATTTTGGTGGACACGACGGTGATGAACCTGCCCACGCACGGATTCTGCCTGCTCGCCAATCGAATGGTGAAAGAAGAATACGGCATCCCGGCCGGGAACGCGCCCGCCAACGCTTCGTACATGTGGACGAACTGCCTCAAACAATGGGGGTCGGAAGCGTTCAAAGGAATGGACGCTGGCATGAGTTCGCTCTCCACTGTGTTGTGGAGCGACTGGATGCAATGCGGCCCGATGACCGGCATGAGGCGTATTTTCGCCGCGGTGGCCGCCGCCACCGCTATTCTCGCCGTGATGGCCTGGGAGGAGGGCGGCGACCTGCCTACGGATCCCAATCATCCGCTCAACAAACACTGGCCCGAAGAAGTCGCTATCATCAAAGGCATGAAGGAAAGCAAGGGCGACCGCGTGTACCGGATGAAGAAAGAACGCGCGAAGGCGGCGCAGGCCGGTTAGAATTGCACAACCAGCTTTAGAAAAAAGAGCGGCTATTTTCTCAGCGCGCTCTTTTTGTTTTATGGCAGTGGGGGGAACGCGATGTGCGGCAAAGGCGCGCGACGCGGCGGGCAATCGGAGTGCGCGGTGGGCGCGGCCAAAAGCCACAACGCGATGAGGTTGAGAAAGACCTGTGTGCTGAGTTGCGGGGCGTAACCGCCCGCCGCCAACAAAACAATGGGCAGGGCTGAAGCAAATTCTCTGCGTTGCCAGCAAGCAACGACGATCACGCACGCCAGCCACAAACTCATCGCATACACCCACCACGGAAGATAGAGTGTCAGCCCGATTGACCAAATAGCGATGATGCCCGTCATGGCCGGATTGGCAAAATAGACTCCCACAAACGTGAGGGCAGGGATGGCGGCCAAGAGATAGGCCGTCGGAGTCCCGCCCCGGGCGCGGCGGCGCCCCCACCAGATCGCCAACGGCGCGAGAGTTGCGCACAATTCGCCAGCATTGAACAATCCAATGGACGGAAATGCTTGATGTATTGCGCCTAGCGAGACAGCCGACGCCGCCACAACCCACGCCACCCGCAGTTCTCCTTGCCTTGCGGCCTCGCGCCCCATCGCCACCACGCTCGCCCACAGCAACGCGCGATATACAAAAGCCTGCCAGCCAGCAAGAGGCACAAAAATAAATACGACGCTGAACACAACCAGCGCCAACAACGCGCTTGCCAACAACAGGGCGCGGCCCCCACGCCATGCTCGCCACGCCAGCCACAGCATGGCTACTATGGTCAGCAGGCTCGCCAACGTGGCGGCGAATTGCCCAATCACACTGAGCGCTTCATACACCGCGATCATCATCGGCGACTTGGGCATGAAGATAGCCGTGCGCGTGACGGTGCGCGTGATCAGCCAATCGGCCAATGCGGCGATTGCCAACCACGATAACAATGGGGAAACGGGTTCTCCCGAAGGCGGCCGGCCTTCGGGAGAAAAGTCAGTCGCGCTCACTATTTGTTCGGCAGTTTCGAGAAAAGGAAGGCCAGGCCCGCGAGTCCGAGTATTGCCAGCAACATGGCCGCCATTGGCACAACGGCCCACAGCACGCCTTCATAACTCACAGACTCGGTTTTCGTCTCGGCGGCGGCTGGCGCGGGGGAAGCCGCCACCCCTTCGATTTGCAGCGACACCCACTGCGACACCGACTTTTGCCCGTTGCGCTCGCCATTCGCGCCATCCCACACCGCGAAGGCTACCGAATACACTTTGCCCGCGCCGAACGAAGCATCTTCGGTTTCCGTCGATTCTAGATCGCGGCTGAAGATCACCCGCCACTTGCCCTCGGCCCAAACGCCGTAGCCCTGCACGTTTTGCCCCTCGACGGGTTGAGCAGTGAGCGAGCCGAAGCCGCCGGCGATCACATCTTCCACCGACGAGAGGCGGCTGGCGCTGGCGAACAAGTTGCCCGAAGCCAGGGCCGGCAGATAGTTGGAGTCGGCGTAATCAGCGGGCGCAGCCACAATCGGATCGGCGGCGGCGCTGAACGGATACTGATCGACATACATGTTGGGGTAGAGCGTGTGCATGTCGTTACGCGCAGTGATATCGGCTTGCCAATCGGCTTTCCAATGCCAGATGTTGACGTTGCCGCCCTGTTGCCCCATGCAAAAAAATGGCTGGCCCTCGGCTAACGGAAACTGCACCGCCGCCGCGTCGCGGAAATCTTGCACGCGAACCATCGAGTCGTTTTGCGTGTCGTCGGCCCACTCGACCAGAACCGCCAACTGCGTTCCGTTGTGCAAAGCGCGGGCGGTGATGGACTTGACGTTGGTGTTCAACATCATGGGCCGGACGACGTTCTGGGCGCTCAACGGCACGTCAATCGCCGTCGCCTGCTGCCACACAGCAGAATCGAGATCGGCCAGCGGCAGATCGCCCGACACTTGCGCGGCGACGAGGGTGAGGCCCTGCGACCCGGCGAGAGGAACCTTGAAGAAGGTAAGCGCGGCGGCGGCGGCCAAGATCAAACTGAGTGAAAGGAGAGAGCGTTTATTCATAGGGTTGCTCCAAAGACAGTGAACTCAGTGATCAGTGATCAGTAATCACTGATCACTGAGTTCACTGTTTACTGCTCACTGTCCACTACTCCGTAACCGGGCAGGCTTCGCACGACATCTCTGGCGCGAGCGGCGTGGGCTTGACTCCGGCCAGCGACCGCCGTTCGACGGTCACGCCAAATCGTTTAGCATCGGCTTCCACAAAATCGGCGGCGAAACGGGCAAGTGTCACATAAGGTCCCTCTTCTGCCGAGCGGGCCAGCGATTCGGCAAACAGGCCCACCCACTTTCCAAGATGCTCCTGCAGGAATTTGCGTTGAGCGTCAATGCAGATTTCGACATGCTCCAGCACATCCCGCTCGGCGGCGTAGGCCTCTTTGAGCGCCAGCACGTGCATGAACTCTAGTTCGGCAGAGATGTGATCGGGCCGCTCGCGCACCTGGCCGCCGATGTTGAAACCGAAGGCGCGATAGAACCCGGCAATGTCGGCCATCTCCTGGCTCTGGCGATACTCGTGCGGCAGGCCCAGCTCGGTTTCGTAGCACAGCGAGCCGACCAGGCCGAAGGCGTGGCGGTGCTCGGCTTGCAAAGCAAGCAAATCCAAAACTCCAAACCCCAAATTCCAAACTCCAAAATTCAAATCGCGCAAGATGTCTGCGAGTAGGGGCAGGTCTTCCAACCAGTTCTCGCTCGGATAAAGAAAAGCATCGGCCAGAAAACGATAAACCTGCGCGCGTCGGACAGCAGTCTCAGTGTTCATATCCAACCTCCAATAACCAATTACCAATAACTAATTACCAATTCTAGATCGAATTCAACCTCTCCACCGGCCTCTCATGAATCGGCTCCACCACGCTCAACCGCGCCACTTCGCGGTCCTGGGCGTCGAAGCCGATCACGGTGTCGTCGTACATCTGCCACGGCTGGCCGTTGACTTCAGTTTCCAGCACCAGCGGGCCTTCTTCGATTTCGTAGCGGAAGATCATCTTCTGGGTGGTGCGGAAGAGTTGCAGGACGGCGAGCAATTCGCGCGAGGGAGCCACGTAGCGGGCGATGGCTTCGTCCACGCCGGGGCCGAACATCTGGCGTAAATAAGCTCTTGGGGCCCAGCGCGGCGGGATGTAGTAGATGTTCGGCTCGGTGCCAAACTGCGGGTAGAGCGGCAGGGCCACCTTCTCCACTTTGATCATGTGATAGAGCGGGTGGTTTGGCGCTTCGGCCCACGAGCCATCCTCGGCGATGTCCACCAGGCCGTTCATCCGAATCTTGCCGGGGCAAACCGCCATGCACCGCGTCTCCATCGGCACGCCGTCGCTCAGCGGGTCATTGCCCTCCACGCGCGGGTAGCAGGCCACGCACTTCTCGCTGGTGCGCGTCGTGCCGCGATACATCGTCTTCTTGTACGGGCACTGCTCAACGCACTTGCGGTAGCCGCGACAACGCGCCTGATCGATCAGCACGATGCCGTCTTCCGGGCGCTTGTAGATGGCTTTGCGCGGGCAGGCGGCGGCGCAGGCCGGGTAAGTGCAGTGGTTGCACAGCCGCTGCAGGTAGAAAAACCACGTCTGGTGTTCGGGCAGAGAGGCGCCTTCGGTGCTGATGCCGAGATTGTCGCCTTTGTAGCCGGTGGACGTGTCTTCGTAGAAATTGGGAGCGCGCCACTCGGAGTCGGGCGGGAGGTAGCCGAGCGCCTGTTGCTCAGGGGTAGCCGCCTCGGTGATGGTCATCCCGTTGTACACGCCATAAGGCTCGGCCTCGCCCGTCTGCGCCGTGTCCCACTCCGCCTTCTTGCCGGCGGCCTGATGCGCCTCGTCCAGCTTTTGCAGAATCTTCACGTCCCAGTGCTGGGGGAAGCCGCCGTAAGGTTTGGACTCGACGTTGTTCCACCACATGGCCTCCTGTCCTTTGGAGAACGTCCAGGTGGCCTTGCAGGTGCCGGTGCAGGTTTGGCAGCCGATGCAACGGTTGATGTTGAACACGGCGGCGAACTGCTTTTGCGGGTGCGCTTCTTCGTACACGTAGGCCATCTTGCGGCCCAGTTGCCAGTTATAAACTTCGGGCATAGAGAACTCCTTGAGTGCTAGTGATTTTCACTGCTGAATTATTGGTTGACAGCCCTCCCCTCGCTCGTTATACTCCGGCTGGCTGGTGTATAACAGCAAAGGAGTTTTGTATGACTATTGCCACCGTCTCGCCAAAAGGCTGGGTCGTGATCCCAGCCGATCTGCGAAAGAAATATGATCTGCGCCCCGGCACTCGGGTTGTGCTGGTGGATTATGGCGGCGTGATCGCCATTGTTCCAGCCCGCGACAACCCGGTGAAGGAGGGGTTGGGCCTACTGAAAGGCGGCCCCTCTCTGACAAAAGCCTTATTGAAAGAGCGAGCGCAGGAACGCAGGCGTGAAAGATAAGGCCGACTAGCCCAACAGAAACAAGCGGTGTTGCTCACAGGCGATCCGGAATTTCGCAAAGTGGAATCACTGATAACGATTGAGTGGCTTCCACAGGATTGACCGCGGCGCCCCATTTGGCGCGAGTCCGCCGAATCAGATCGCGCACGTAAGCCTCGCCCTTCGTCCGGTAAATCCGGTGGGTGGCGAGAAACATCGGGTTGACGAACAGCGTCATCAGCCTTCCCTCGCTCCAGCCCAGCCGGACGTATTCTTCGATAAAGCACTCGGCCATCGCTTCGAGTTGGCCCGGCTCGCCGGGCAGAACCATTCCGATCAGACCCATCGGGTCTTCAGGCACAAATTCTTCTTGAGGCATAGCTCGCTCCGTTCGTAACTCCCAACTCCAAAAACCCAATCTCATGCCCCCAACTTTGAACTTTGAAATTTGGATTTTGGGGTTTTGGGATTTATCCTTTGACTTCCACCGTTCCGCCGCCAAGATACTTGTTCATGAAATCGCCTTCATGTCCCGGCGTGAAGCCCGTCGCCACCGGTTCCCACTTGCCCACGCCGTTCAAGCCGCCGTCTTCCGCTTTCGTCACCTTCACCAGCGTCTCTTTCGGCACGGTGTTCAGCGCGTGGTTGTCGGCCTCGCCGCCGAAGATGAATTGCATGCCGGTCTTCTGCTTGTGGAAGAGGGTGTCGGTCTGGTGCATGGGCATTGACCAGTCGCGGGTCACCGACTGCTGTGAGCCGTAGCGCAGGTTCGCCATGTAGCCCGTGCCTTCACTCTTCGCCAAACCGTCGGGCCGCGTCTCGTGGGCCTTCACTGATTTTTCGGTGGCCATGAACGGCGCGTGCTTGAGCATGACGATGTTGTAGGGGTAGGCCGGGTTGTACTTGGCCCGCAGCATCAGCCGCGCCACTTTGTAGAACGGGTCATCCGGCTTCCAGCCGACGTAAGGCCGGTCGGCAGGGTTGGCGTCCACGTAAACGTAGTCGCCGTCCTCAATGCCCAAATCTTTTGCCGTCTGCGGGTTGATGTGCAGTTGGTGGTCGCCCGGCCCCGGCAGGCGCTTGTCGGCGCGATACGGGTCGCCGAAGTTGGAGTCGAGGATGATCGTCCAGTCCACCGTGCTCCACGAGGAGTGGACGCGATGGCGGGTCTTGGGGGTGAGGCAGTAAAACTGGAAGCCGGATTCCCACAAGGGGTTCTTCGTGTTCTTCACCTCGGCCCAGCTCTTCTTGATGTTGCGCACCGTGCGCTTGTCCCAGTGCATCTCGTCTTCGGGGATGCCGTAGTCGTCGGGGTTGACGAAGCGGCTGGAAGCGACGATGACGTTGGGCAGGTAGGGCGTGGCCTCCGGGCTTTCGCGGTGCGAGATGATGTTCTCGCCGTACTCAATCGCTTCAGGGATGTCGCAGTACGAATCGAGGCGGCCATCGGCGGTGTAGAACGGCGTCGAGTCGTGGGTCTGCTCCCAGAACGGGATGCGCGGGTAAGTGCGGAAGAGCATGAGGGCCGCGCCCGGCTCGCCGTACTTGCCGGCCATGATGTCGGTGAACTTGTAGCCGCTGGTGGTGAGCGACGAGTCGAGCAAACGCTGAATATAAACTTCGGGCCGCCCCTCCAGCGCGAACTTCCAGTAATCCCTGAATCTCGAATCGCCAATCTCGTCGCCAATCGCCGCCGCCACCTCGGCCAGAATTTGCACGTCGTCTTTCGTGTCGTACAGCGGCGGGATGCCGCCCTTCCAGATTTGCAGGAAGGGATTGGAACAGGAGGCGGTGATTTCGTGGGTTTGGAACTCGGCCCACGAGTTGGCCGCCAGCGCGAAGTCGGCGTACTCCACCGTCGCGTTCATCTCGATGTCCTGGGCGATGATCAACTCGATGAGCGGGTTGACGTTCTTGATCATCTCGTAGTGATGCTTGGCGTTGTTCAATAGATTCACGTTGGTGAAGTACTGGACTTTGGTCGGCGTGGGCATGTGGGTATTGCCGGTGAACACCTTGCGCCCGTACTTGGGCGTGTCCACGATGAGCGGGCGCTCGGAGTGATTCCAGTAGGCCGGCTCTTCGTCTTTGCTGTACGAGTGGGCCACGATGTCTTTGCCGGGCGTGTTCTCGTCCAGGTTCGGCGCGAAGGGGTCTTCGCCCACCCAGCCTTTGAAGCCGGGGCCGACCGAGGGCGCGCCCTGAAAGAGCGCCGCCTTGTAATTGCCGGCCCAGGTGTAGCAGCCTGCGCCCGGCTTGCCGATGTTGCCGGTGAGCATGAGCGGCAGGAACTGCGCCCGGTTGGCGAGCGTGGCGTGGAACCAGTGGTTGATGCCCTCGCCGATGTGAATGGCGACCGGACTCATCGTGGCAATGTCGTTCGCCAACTGCTCAATCATCGCCTTCGGCGCGTGGGTGATGTCGGCCACCGTGTCGAGGTCGTAGTCCTTCAGATGCTCTTTGTACATCGCCCACAGAGTGAGCACTTCCACTTTCGTCCCGTCCACCAGCGTCACTTCGCCCGACCAGTCGAGCGTTGGGTCAACGCCCTTCGCGTCCATTGTTGCCCCCACGTCGTCGCGGGTGACGGCGGCGGGCGCGCTCGTCTTCGCATCGTACACAATGTAGTCGCCCAACTTCTCGTACTGCGCCTGGGTGAGGCCTTGCAGTTTGAACGAGGGGCTGTCGGCGGAAAGTTGCAATTGGTAATTGGGGAATACGTCGGCGGCGCTGAGTTTTTTGAGCGTGTCGGCGCGGACGAGGATCGGGAAGTCGGTGAAGCGCTTGACGAAGGCCGCGTCGTACTTCTCGTTGTCCATCAGCCAGCGGGTGATGCCCAGGAACAGGGCGGTGTCGGTGGCCGGGCGGATGGGGATCCAGTAATCGGACTTGGTGGCGGGCGGCGAGTATTCGGGAGTGATGGTGACAATCTTTGCCCCGCGCTCCATCGCTTCGATGAAGAAGTGCGACTCCGGCATCTTGTTCTCGACCAGGTTCTTGCCGCACTGAATGTGCAGGCGCGAGTTGCGCAAGTCGTTGAAATCTTCGTCGGAGGTTTGCAGGCCGGTGGTGAAGGGGTGGCCGGGGGCCTGGTCGCCGTGCCAGGTGTAATTCGACCAGAGGCGGCCGCCCTTCGCGTCGTCGTGATTTTCCAACTCGCGCACATGCTCGTCGAGCAATGCCAGCGTGTTCGAGAAGCGATACATTCCGTACTTGCCAATCACGCCCAGCAGGCCCATGCCGCCCCGGCACTTGAACGTGCGCGTGCCGGCCCCGCCCATCGCGGCAATCATCTCTTCGGGATAGCCTTGCGCGCGAAGGATGGCCGCGCCCTCCTCGCCGGAGTAGCGTGCCGCAATGGCAACCATGCCGCGGGCGATGTAGTCGTAGGCCTCTTCCCACGAGGCAGGCAGAAGTTCGTCCGTGCCGCGCGAGTCGAACTTGAACTTGGAGCGGTTGCCGTTCTCGTCGAGGGCGGGGAAGCCGGCGTCGGCCCACTCCTTCCAGCCTTTGCGCATGAGCGGCCCCTTGAGGCGGTGCGGCCCGTACATCCGGCGGTGGAACGTCTGCCCCTTCTTGCACCCGCGCGGATGCCAGTGCGCGGTGGCTTTGTTGCCGTATAGGTCGCCGTAGTTCGCCACGTCGTAATTCGTTTCAGAGCGCAAGATGACGCCGTTGCGCACGAAGGCGCGCAGGCGGCAAGCGTGGGTGTCGTTCGGCGAGCAGACGTAGGTGAAGGTCGAGTCGTAGGCGTATTGATCGCGGTAGACCTTTTCCCAGTCGCGGTCAGGGTAACCAGCCAGCGGGTTGTCCACATTGATGGGGTCGAGCAACTGCAGGCCCAGGCGAGTGGCGGCCACCCCGAGGGCGGCGGCTCCAGAAAGTTTGAGAAAATCACGGCGGGTAAGTTTGGTCATTGGCTAACTCCGTTTGGGTAAGGCCGCAATCGCGGCCAGCAGATCAGAACTGCGAGTGCCGACGCGCTGGCTGGTGATCACCTGCACGTCGTCGGCGCTGAGGTCGGCGTAGATGATGGGGAGATCGGGATAGGCGGCGAGGAATTGGCCGAAGGTGGCCGGGGGCAGGGCCTTGGCGCTGGCCACAATGAGCGCATCGGGCTGGTCGGCGGCGATGAGCGGGAAGGCCGCCTGGGCGGTGAGGGGCGCGCCCACAATCTCCACCGTGCCGGCGCTGGTCAACAATTGTGTCAGCGAGTCGGCAAACATCGAATCGCCAACGATGATGACTTTTCGCTTTTCCACGCTCTCAGCATACGGCGAGGCGGGGCGCGCGTCTATCCGTCGCGATTGGCGCAAAGAATGAGTTTTGTTGTCACAAAGAACGAGAAACGAGTGAGGCGCTAACGCACGTGGGCGGCCAACCGCGCCGCGTGCCGCCGATTGACGGCGTGCAGTTTGCCGAGGATGTTGCGGACGTGGGTCTTGACGGTGTGCAGGCTGAGCGAAAGTTGCGCGGCGATTTCTTTGTCGGTCGCGCCGGCGGAGATGAGGCGGAGCACGTCGCGTTCGCGCGGGGTGAGGTCGGGGGAATCGTGGGGCGGCGGGGCGGGGCGCGCGGCGAGGCGGGCAAATTCATCGAGCACGCGCGCGGCCAAACGGGGCGGTAACACTGCTTCGCCCGCAAGCGCGTGGCGGAGGCCGGCCAGAAAATCGGCCGAGCCGAGGCTCTTGAGCATATAGCCATGCGCGCCGGCCTTGATGGCTTCAAACAGGTTTTCGTCTTCGTCGTGAACGGTGAGGATCACGATGCGCGCTTCCGGGAGTTCGGCGCGAACGAGGCGCGTGGCCTCCAACCCGTTCGACACGGGCATATTGATATCCATCACAATCAAATCGGGGCGCAGAGTGCGCGCCAGCGCCAGCGCCTCAAAACCGTCTCCCGCTTGCCCAGCCACTTGCATATCGGGCTGGGCATTGATCAGCCCGGCCAGCCCTTCGCGAAAGAGTTCGTGATCATCGGCGAGGAGAAGTCGGGCGCGAGTCATGTTGATTCTTCGACGAGTGGCAGGGCCGCCGCTACGTTGGTGCCCCCTCCCGGAGTGGAGTCGACTCGCAAGTGGCCGCCGATGCGTTCGGCCCGCGCGCGCATGATGGTCAAGCCGAGGTGGTCGCTACCGTCAATGGAATGGGGGTCAAAGCCGCGCCCGTTGTCCTCGACAGAAAAGCGAGCGTGGCCGTTCACTCGGTCAATGGTGAGCATGGCGCGCGTGGCGCGGGCGTGCCGCTGAACATTGGCCAACGCTTCGCGGACGATGTGCAACACCTGAGTCTGCGCCAGCTGCGGCAAGGCCAGCGCAGAGGGATCGGCAATAGCCAACTCGGCCGGGATGCCGGAGGCCTCGCGGAAATGAGTCAGCGCGGCCTCGAGCCGCTCGGCGAAGTTATCGGCTTTGGGTTGCGGCTCGCGCAGACCCACCAGCGCGGCGCGCACTTGTTGATATGCATCGGACACAGCCACTCGCACACGGCTCAATTCCGGCGCGGCGTTGGCCGCGTCGCCGTCGGCCAACATCTCGCCGATGCGATCCGCTTTGAGGGCGAGGTAACTGAGAGTTTGAGCGAGATGATCATGCAGCTCGGCGGCAAGGCGCTCGCGCTCGGCGAGGGCGGCCGATCGCTCAGCCTGACGCCGCCCCGCTTCGGCCAGCTGCACGTTGGCAATAGCGATAGCCGCCGAGTTCGCCAACAGAGTCAACGCCCGTGTCTCGTTCACATCAAACGGCGAAGCGTTGCCCCGCACCACGCACAGTGCGCCGAGCGTGCGCTCGCCCACCCGGAGCGGCGCGGCCGCGCATTGGCCGGGCTCCTGCGCGCGCAAAAACCCACAGCCCGAACACGCCCGCTCGACCACCACCGTGTCCCCCGCGCCGATGACTTGCGCCGCCATACCCATGCGAACAGGCTGGCGATGCCCCGGCGGGTTGATTGCCTCGCCGCTGCTGGCCGCCAACTCTAAGGAGTCGCCATCCGAAGCCAGCAAACACAGCGAGGCCGACTGCGCCGCCATCAACTCCCGCGCCCGTTCGGCCACCGAACGCAAGAGGTGATCGATGTCAATCTGCGCCACAATTTCTTGGCTGAACTCGAACGCCGACACGATCTCGCGCGTGCGCTGCGCCACTTGCGATTCGAGTTGGCCGCGCGCAACGGCCACTTCGGCGCGCATGGCGTCGAACGCTCGACCCACCTCGCCGAGCTCATCATCACTCATTGGCGGCAGACTCTCAGAAAACTGGCCGACCGCCACATGCCGCGCCGCGCCGCCCAGCGTCGCCAGCGGCTCAACAATTCGCCGCCGCGTAACGCCGTGCCCCCACGCCACCAGCCCCAACGCGCTGGCGAAAAACACAAGTTGGATGATTTGCAGAATCAGCAGTTTGGCTTGCGCGCGAGACTCGAACGCGCTCACAATCGAATCGAGCCGGGCGAGAATGGACACCGACTCCGCTTGCAAAGCCGGCGCGTCACCCGAGCGCAGTCGCGCGCGAAACGACTTCCACGCGGCGGCGGACTCATCGAGTTGAGCGCGAAGCGCCGCGTCGGGCGCGGGCGGCAGAGTCACCATGCGCCCGGCCGCGTCGAGCGTCGCGCCGCCGTCGCGCAGCGCGAACAACGTCTGCTCAAAAAGAGCCATAGCCGACTCGAGGCCAGGATCGTTCGGGCGCGACAAAGCCAGCCACGTCATCTGCTGAGTCAACATGCGTTGGCGGCCGGCAAGATTGATCACCATCGCGTCGCTCGACTGCGCGCGGGCGGCCAAGAATGTGGCCGCCACCGAGCTGGCCACCAAGAGCAAAAAGCCCAAAAGGATCGCGCCGAGTTGAGCGCGCAATGAGCGCGCGAAGATCATTCGCATGGCGTCACGGGCAATCTTACAACCGCCCGCCCCTCATTTCAACTCCACCCGCGTCTGCTCCACAAACTGATCGAAAGTCGTCGGCGGGCGGGCCAACAGCCAGCGCAGTGTGTTCGGGTTTCCATGCAGGCCGTGCCGCTCGTAATAGCGAAACATTTTGATCAGCGTATCGATCTGATATTCCCCCAGCCCCGCCGCTCTCGACCGTTGCTCCCACGATTGGATCGATTCCGACTCGGCCCGCACCGCGCGGCCCAACCCCCGGCTCAATGACGCCGCCACTTCCGTTTGCGACATCGGCGGCGTCCCCACCAGTTCATACGTCGCCCCAGCGTGAGTCGGATCGGTCAGCACAATGGCGGCGGCTTCGGCCACATCGTGGAGATCGACGAGACTCAAGCGAGTCTCGGCCGGATACGGCGCGGTGAAGACTCCGCGCTGAGTGATCGACTCCCATCCGGCCAATATGTTTTGCATGTACGCCGTCGGCTGAAGAATGGCGCACGGCAATCCCGACTCGAACAGCAACTCTTCGACTCGCAGTTTGCTCCAGTGGTGAGGCATGGCTTCGGCCTGCGGGTGCAGAACCGAATGAAAGACAAAATGTTGAACGCCCGCCGCGCGCGCCGCCCCAATCACTAATTCTCCAATCCTCTCTTCCTCCGGATCCACATTCGGGCAGATGTGATAGGCCGCCCGCGCGCCGTCCATCGCGCGACTCAACGCCTCGCCGTCGCGTACATCGCCGACCACAGCCTCCCGCGCGCCGCTGGCTTTCACAACCGAAACGTGTTCCTCGCGGCGAACAAAAGCGCGAACGGCTTCACCTTTGGCCGCCAGCGCCCGGATGATCGCCCTGCCCGTTTTGCCGCCCGCGCCGGAAACCAAGATCATAGGGGATCGGAGAATTCTCTAATTCTCCCCTCCTCTATTTTGCATTTCCCACAACTTCGCCGGACTCACCGGGCACTCCAAAATCTCGATTTGGTTTTCGAGCGCGTCTTCGACGGCTTGCACAAACAACGGCCCCACCGGAATCGCTCCGGCCTCGCCCGCGCCTTTGATGCCCAACGGGTTGAGCGGCGAGGGCGTTTCGGTGTGGCCGGCGTCGATGCGCGGCACTTCCATCGCCGTCGGCAA
>Ga0194120_10001316_pt1 | contig 45795 bp, 55 predicted proteins | sample TA2MahCa65mmetaG_FD_148642 | JGI IMG/M metagenome (GOLD analysis project Ga0194120, IMG submission 148642) | Freshwater microbial communities from Lake Tanganyika, Tanzania - TA2015019 Mahale Deep Cast 65m | ecosystem: Environmental > Aquatic > Freshwater > Lake | place: Tanzania: Lake... | reverse complement strand
GAGCTGATGTCTTTGAGAAGCTGGAACGTTCTAATTTGAACTACTAACCAATCGACTAATCTGCGCGTGGTTTAATCGATTTTTTGTGTAGCAAGCAATATAAAAGTCCTTTGCTTTAAATCAATGTTACCTATTCTAACTACTCTGTCAGTAATCTCTAGCTGGTATGGGCCTGGTTTCCATGGCAACCCAACGGCTAGCGGAGCTCGATTCAATCAACACAACCTTACTGCTGCTCACAAGACACTTCCATTTGGAACCAGACTTAAGGTCTGCTTCAAGCGTTGTGCCACGGTTACAGTGAATGATCGCGGTCCTTACTCACATGGGAGGGACCTTGATCTCAGTAAGGGTGCAGCTGACCTTATCGGGCTTACTGGCACTGGCGTTGGATTAGTCAAAGTTACTCGACTTAACTAACAAACTCCTACTTTGCAGAACCATGGGTTTCAATCCTAAAGCACGTACTCACACTGTTGAGTATGTTGTCAATGCAACCGGTGATCGCTGGTTCATCCCCTATAACGATCAAGCATCTAAGGCTAACCAAGTTACTCATTGTAGCACTGTTGTTGGTCTCAAGGCTAATAGTACAACTCCCGTTGGTCTGGAGCGCCTTGCTTCAGCATGACCATCAAATTAACTAATGCAGCCATTTACTTCAAAGATCTTACACATCAACGTAAGGCTTGGGAGTGGTTGGAAGATCAATTAACCGAACAGCAACTCAGTTCTTTTGCTGAGCTCTACAGGGCTGATCCTCCCAAAGAAGAGTCCTTTGTCAGCAACAGCTGGGATGGTATCTACGAAGCAGCACGTCTTGCAGGGGCTAAGTTCCCGGAGGTCGTTGCTGCTCAGTGGGCACTTGAGTCTGGCTTCGGTAAGTTTATTTCTGGTAAGAATAACTTCTTTGGTATCAAAGGAAAGGGTACTGTCAAGACTACATGGGAAGATTATGGGAATGGTCCTGTGACTATCCAAGCTTCCTTTAAGGACTTCGATACACCCTTCGATTGCGTTAACTATCTTGTGACTCGGTGGTATAAAGACTACAAAGGTTACAAAGGAGTTAACCGAGCCAAGACTCGTGAAGAGTGTGCTCGTCTTTTGAAACAAGAAGGTTACGCTACTGACCCCGTATATAGTCAGAAGCTAATCGACATAATGCGGAAGCACGCATAACTAATAGGAGTCAGGCACCTCAGAGTCGGACCTGGCTCTTCTTGGCATTGGCCTCTTACGAGAGACACCCTTTGCCGAAGGCCTTTGGTAAAGCCTGAAAAATTTTACCGAAAAAAATTCAAGTCTAATTATTTCTAGCCGGTTAGAGAAGTAATCTTTTTCTTCTCTTCTTACAATGACTACTTGGTCTGCTAATCCTGGTGTTGCACCTAACACCACTATCACTGCCTTTGGTAATATCAACAAGACTCCTGGTCTTGGTCTGACCCAAGGTGGTGCTGACTATAACAACAAGTACGCTACCTATCTGAAGCTGTTTACCGGCGAGATGATCAAAGCGTATGAATCTGCTTGTATCGCTAAGGGTACTGTTCAAAGCCGTGCTCTAAAGAATGGCCGTGCTGCACAGTTCATCTTCACGGGTCGTATGACGGCTGACTACCACCAGCCTGGTACCCCGATCCTTGGTTCTTCCAACCCTCCTGTGGCTGAGAAGACCATCGTGATGGATGACCTGCTGGTGTCCAGCGCCTTTGTCTATGATCTTGATGAGACTCTGGCTCACTACAGCCTGCGTTCTGAGATCTCTGCAAAGATCGGCCACGCTCTGGCTGAAGCTTATGACAAGAAGATCTTCCGCACCATTGCTAAGGCTGCTCGTGAAGCTCACCCGATCACTGCTGCTCCTGGCCCCGAGCCCGGTGGTTCTGTGATCAAGTTGGGTGTTGGTAATGAGTACAGCGCACAAGCTCTGGTTGACGCCTTCTTTGAGGCTGCTTCGATTCTCGATGAGAAGAACCTGCCCAAGCAAGGTCGTACTGCTGTGCTGTCTCCCCGTCAGTACTACGCCCTGATCTCCCAGGTTGATACCAACATCCTGTACCGCGAAATGGGTGGTACTCAGGGTTCGCTGAATACCGGCGAAGGCCTGTATGAGATCGCTGGTATCTCCATCAAGCGTTCCAACAACCTGCCCTTCATGGCTGGTTCTGTATCCCGTGTGGATGGTGAGAACAACGACTACAGCGGTGACTTCACCAGCCACGCTGGTCTCATCTACTACAAGGATGCTGCTGCTGTGGTTGAGGCTATCGGCCCCTCCATCCAGACCACTGGCTCTGACGTTCGCACCATGTACCAGGGTGACATCGTTGTTGGCCGTCTTGCCATGGGTGTTGGCACTCTGAACCCTGCTGCTGCTATCGAGCTGCAGGCTGCTAACTGATCCTTAAGAGGTAACAACTGATGGCTAACCTCGCTTCTGCTGCTGGTAACAACGGCGTCTCTGGCGCTACTGCTACCACCACTGCACGCCGCAACTCTGTGGCTAAGACCACCCGTGGCTTTGGCTCGGCTGTGTCTGCTTCTACTGTGTACTCTGACACCAAGAACCTGCGCTTCGCATATCCTGGTGTTGAGTGTGATGCTCCGGCACGCACTCGTACCTGATTAATCTTTTTTTCTTTGGAGGCTGGCTTCGTGCTGGCCTCCTTTTTTATGTCCAAATAGCATCTATATCACGATGTTCTCTTCTATGCGCCCCAACTACGACACCGAGACAGAACTCTCCGCAGTGAATTCAATCCTGGGGAGCATCGGTCAGGCACCTGTGACCTCACTAGTGTTTGAGAATCCTGAAATTGCAATGATTTATCAACTGCTGCAAGAGACCAGTACTGACGTACAGAACGAAGGCTGGGTGTTTAATACAGAGAACCATTTCAGTATGGTTCCTCATAGTGATGGTCACATTGCAATTCCAGCTAATATGCTGCGACTTGATATCAGTGAAGGTCAGACCTATCGGACAACTGATGTCGTCAAACGGAATGGAAGGCTTTATGACAAGCTAAACCACACTGATGTGTTTAGTGGTGAGCTTGCTGTTGATGTTGTCTGGAAGTTCATATTTGAAGATCTCCCTTCAGTATTCAAGCGTTACATCACGATCAGAGCTGCTGGTAGAGCTGCTGCACAACTGGTAGCTAACCGTGAACTCGTCCAGATGCTAGGCCTACAGGAAGTGCAAGCGCGAGCTGCTTGCCTTGAGTATGAATGTAATCAAGGTGACTATACATTCTTTGGTACACCAAGTGGAACTGAGTATCAATCATTCCAACCTTATAGAGCACTTGCACGCTGATGACAGGCATTTCACAAACGATACCCAACTACATTGCTGGGATGTCAGACCAGCCAGATGATCTTAAAATTCCTGGTCAGCTCTCTGATGCACTTAATGTCGTTCCCGATATCACCAGTGGTTTGATGAAGCGACCTGGTGGTCGTCTTATAAATCCACTCACAACCTCAGCAGACGGTAAGTGGTTTTCTTATTACCGTGATGCAAGCGAATCATATGTAGGAAAGATCAATAAGAATGGCACCATTCAGATGTGGTCTACAGCTGATGGACTGCCTCGCATTGTCCTGTACTCGCAAACTCCATACGGATACACTGGCACCGGCTTAGTCACTCCTACAGCGCCTGATACGGAGACCTGCACTGGAACTGATTGTTGTGACCTGGACCTTCTTAACTATCGCATTAACCTCTATCGTGATGCCGAAGAACAAGTATCCGATAAGCGTGCAGAGCTCGAGGGTTACGAAGGTGAGTTGTCAGCGATTGAAACCAGTTTCTCTGGAATTAAGACCTACGATATTACTGATTACTATGTATCTGGTACACTAAATTCAATCAAGGTTGGCACGGGTATTCTGGTCCCTGCTGGTACTCAGAACCCAACCCTTAGTACGCCTGGGGTAATCACTATTAATGCACCCCAAAATGTGACGTACTCTATCGGCTCGAAGAAACGAGATGACGAGTCTGTCTACGGCTATGGTGAAGCTATTACTGTCTTTGGTTTGGTTGTTGGTTATAGCACGCTCTACGATGTCTATTCGTACTCTATTGGCTATTCCCAGGCTGATCAGGATCGGATAGACGAGCTTGAGGAGCTTATCGAAACAGCAACCAATCAGCTAGATGAGCTGAAAGGTTTGCGTGATGTTGCTATCGTCAACATGGAAGCAGAGATGGCTAAATGTGGTGACTACACCACTAGCACTTCCGTCATCGAGGTACCTCCTACAGATCCTATTGATCCTGAGCTGCCCGATCCTCTTTACTATGCATCCTATCTTGTTCATGAGAATAGTGATGACCTGCAGGTACTGACGGTCAATGACTATACGTTCATTACCAATAGGGCAGTTAATGTCTCGATGTCTAATAATGCATCAGAGATCAGGCCTAATGAAGCGTATATCAAGCTTGAGACGGTAGCCGCAAATCGCCAGTACACAGTCAATCTATTCTCAAGTCCAACTGCTAATCCATCAACTTCTACCCGTGTTACCCAGCTGAAGGTTGTTGATGCTCACTGGAGTGATGACAGAGATGACGCAGCAGGTGGATTCTGTGAGTACACAGAAACAGAGACCTTTGATTATTCACAAGATCAAAAGACTGGACTACGCTTTGAACTATCTACTATTGGTCAGTCCGTTGTTAAGGATGTAGATGATCCTCAAGAGGGTTACTACTGTGAGTACACCACTTCTGTCTCTCTGCTCCAAGGTGGAGCTGGATGGCAAGTTGGGGACAAGATCACTGTCAGCATGAACAGTCGTCAGTACACATTGGTTGTTGACAAGACATCCACTATTACTGATATGGGTGATATTCCGGTGACTCAGTACATCACTGCTTCCACTGGAACAATTGATGCATCTACGATTCTCGATGGTATCAAAAATGCTCTTGATGATGCAACCTATGATCCAGTCCTAGGAGCTTCCTGGCTCAATACTGAGATCATTGGTAACGGAATCTACTGCTCTACTGATCCAGATAATAGTCCTTTCAAAGACTTTTACCTGACTACATCTGAAGCTCAGCTGCTTAGCATTGCACAGGCAGAAGTGAACGACGTTTCACGACTACCACCTCAGTGCAAGGCTGGCATGGTCCTCAAGGTAGTTAACACTGCTGAGGATGAGGATGACTATTGGGTGAAGTTCTCCCCGACCTTTGAGGGGAACGATGGTGACGGTATATGGGAGGAGTGTGCTGAGCCTGGTGGCTATCATTACTTTAACTGGTCTTCCTTGCCTCATCAGATTGTACGTCAGTCAGACGGTTCTTTTGTCGTAACACCCATTGATTGGGAAGACCGACTTGTTGGTGATGACACGACCAATCCCCAACCAAGCTTTGTTGGTAACAAGATCAATAAGATTCTCTTCCACCGCAACCGACTGGCTTTGCTCTCTAACGAGAACATCATCCTTTCACAGCCAGGCGACTTCTTTAACTTCTGGGCTAAGACAGCTCTGACTCTCACTGCTAGTGATGCTATCGATATTTCCTGTAGTTCCACGTACCCTGCCATCTTGTATGACGGCGTAGAAACTGCAGCAGGCCTATTGCTATTTTCTGCTAATGAACAATTCTTGTTCTACACAGATAACGACACACTTACGCCTGAGACTGCAAAGATTACTACCGTAGCCAACTACCAATTCAACCAGAAGACCCGGCCAATCAGCATGGGGGCAACTGTTGGATTCTTAAGTGATGGTCTTAAGAACTCCCGGTTCTTTGAAATCAGTCAGGCACGACCGTCCAGCACTGATGCGATTGTCATCGAGCAGAGCCGTGTCATTGCTGAATCCCTCCCCAAGGGTCTTGATGCTATTGCTGACTCCAAAGAGAACAATATGCTTCTTATTGGCTCTATAGGCACAAAGGACCTGTGGGGCTACCGCTGGTTCCAAGATGGAGAGCGACGCCTTCAGTCAGCCTGGTTCCATTGGAATCTTTCTGGCACGTTACTGTATCACTGCATCATGCAGGACACATACTTTGCTGTTCTTAGTGACTTCAGTAGTAGCCCCGGTGTGGGTCAGGTTGTTAGCCTCCAACGTTTTGACTTGAAGGATTCTATTTGGACTGCCACTGCTGACGATACTACTACCGAGTATCAGATCCATCTTGATAACTATCGGATTGCTTATCCTGATGAGTACCAATGGTATCCTCATAAGGGCCGTATTGGTGAGACCTACTTCCGTATTCCAATTGTCTATAAGCAAGATGAGTCACTTGTTGCTTATGCCCTAAAGGATGGTAAGGCTGAAGGTGTTGCTGCTGCTGTACGTGTAGAAGTAGATAACCTTGGTACCTGGGCTGTCCTTGATGGTGACTGGAGTGGCACTCGTCTGATGCTTGGTTACAAGTACAAGATGCGTGTGTTGTTCCCACAAATCTATAAGCAAAAACAGTCAGCCAGTCGTGATTGGCGATCAGACACGACATCATCGCTGATACTGCATCGTATTAAGTTGCAGTTCGGTGAGACTGGTGTCTATGAAACCATTATTAAACGCAGAGGTAGAGAAAGCTATACCGAGTTGTATGAGTCCGCTATGCCTGACGGTTACCTCGCTGATGAGGTAGCTTTCTTACCTAAAAAGGAGCAGGTTGTTCCTATCTATGATCGCAATACCAACGTCCAGATCGAGCTTGTATCTGACCATCCATCTCCAGCTACGTTACTTTCGATGAGTTGGGAAGGCGACTTCAATAACCGCTACTATAAGCGTGTCTAAGTTTGTACATCCTATTACCTATGAAGCTGCTGTATACGTAGCCAATAACCTGCGTGCTGACGACCGACGTGAAGTTCAAGAGGGTCATGGTTTAGATCCTCTTGTTGCTTTACCAACGGCTTGTCAGCACGACAGCTCCGTTTACTTTACAGTCCCCAATGGTGAGATAGCAGGTATTGCAGGTGTTGGTGAAGCAGGCACTATATGGATGCTCACCACTGAAGCCATACATAAATATCCAATTACATTTGCAAGAGAAGCCAAGCGTTTTATTGATGCACGTACAGAGCCTCTTTTGTGGAACATTGTTGATAAACGCAATACTGTTCATCTAAAGCTTCTACAGTTCCTTGGATTTCGATTCCTACGTGAACTTACCTATGGTCCTAATCAATTAACATTTATCGAGTTTTGCCGTGTGTGCTCCCGTAGTAGCAGGGGTTCAGGCAGCTAGTGGTCTTGCTAGCAGTATTGGTGGCTTCATGTCCCAATCAGCATCCACTGCTGCCTATAACGACTCCATCCGTAAACAGTACGAATACCAGATGGCTCAACGTGAGCTTGACTGGCGTTCTGCTTTAGATAACTATTCACTTCGCAAGGTTCAATACGAACAAGGAATTAATGATTCTAACGCGGCTGCTTCTCGTGGATACATGCAAGAGCAACAGCGTTTAAATGAGATCTACCAACAAGCAGCATTCCAATCTCAAGGGATGGTTACCAAGGCCCTTGAAGGTCAGGGCTTAGCTGCTGCTTCAGGCTCCACTGGTAAGAGTGCTCAGCGAATTGACAACGCCATTGCAGCTGCCGCTGGGCGCAATATGGCTACCACGAAGGCTTCTCTGGATTCTGCTCAGAATGCCTACAAGCTAAACACTGAATCGATTCGTGACCAGCTGAAGTCCTATCAAAACCAGGCTTACTCTTCTGTTGCGTTGAAGCCAACACCTGGCTTCACACCCCCTGCACCTCAACTTAAGCAGGGACCAGATGTATTTGGTCTTATTGGTGGTATTGGTTCGAGTCTTGTGTCTGGTTACCAGGCTTTCAGTGGTCTCTCTGCTAATGATGTAGCGAATCTGCCTTCAAATAATCCAGCTCTAGATCCCTTCGGTACAAGCTTAAACCTGGACTACTCCTCGTTGATGCTACCTTCTAATACCTATACATTTAAGTAACTAAACTATGGAACAAATAGGATTTCAAGGTTATGCATCTGGTGGAGGCTTTAACCCTGTAAGGCGTACAGACTATGCCGAGTCACAAGCTCGTAACGCTTCTCGTGTGAGTCAGTCCCTCACGGATGCCATCACCCAGCTTCGTCAGAACGCAAACACTCAAGTCAGCAATGCTGAGCAGTACGGAGCTTCACTGCGTGCCTTAGGTGCTTTCTCAGAAACTTTATCCAAATCATTGGTTGCTGACCTAGAGAAGCGCAATCAACAACAGGAAGAAGAAGGTCTTGCCTTTGCTTACTCTGAAGGTATTCCAGAAGAGCAGCAGGCCCGTTATGAAGCAGACAAAGCGGCCTTGGATGCTGCTGACTCCGCCATTGATAGCACCGCACTTGACTTGACAAAGAATGGTGTTGATGCGGAAGTCATCACTCAGACAAAACAGCTAACAGGCTTCAAGGCTCGCGGCTATCTGAAAGGTAAGGCACGTATTGCTGGAGAGGAGTACTCAAGTTGGTTGTCAGACAAACTGATGACTGACAGTACTACTCAAATCAAGCTGCCAGATGGCACGTCCATCACCCCTTCTCAAGCAAAGGATAACCCTACGTATCTTGCTGCTACCTACGACTACCTACGTAGTCAATACTTCCGTGATCGTGGCCTTGTTGGGATGAACCCTGCGTTCCTCAATGAACATACCTTCCCTGGTATGAGGAAGACTGAGGCCCAGTTAATGGCAATGGTACGGCGTGACTACACGATCTCCCAGTCGTCTGAGTTACGTGATCAATACAACGAAGAACTATTGAGTGGTGGTTCCCTTGCTCAGTGGTTCACTCGTGTCAGTAGCACGCTTGATTCTGAGGGCAGACCCCTTGGGAATTCAGGTTCGTGGAATCTTCTTGAGAAGCTAGTTCAGCAGACATCTGATGCAGGTATTCCGCTGAACCTTGATGCTCTTGGTGATGAAGTTGATCCAAAGTCAAACCAGTCATACCGTCAGCGTTGGGGTATGCGATGGGCTCTGCTTGAGGAAATCAAGAACAAAGAGACCCGTGCTAACTGGAACGACTACCAAGCTGATCAGCAGATGCTATTTGAGCAAGCTGAAGAGCAGGCCCTGAAGGATCTCACCGACCCCAACAACCCTCCTAGCAATGCTGATGTACAAGCAGTGCAGCGAGCTTTGTTCGAGAAGTTCCAGAGGCGCAGTGACAGACTTAATGAGCTATTGAAGGCTGACACCATTGAGGCTGTTGAGGCTGAGAAGATCCGTTCGTACCTCAAGACTAAAGCTCAGTATGGTCTACTCACCCAAGAGGATATTCGATACCTTCCTCTTGATTTACAACGTGAGTTCTCGCGTGATGTTGAGGCTCAGGAGAAGGCACGCAACCAAGTGGCTGGTGGTATTGACAAGTACTTGTCTGCTATCGAGGGTCATATCCTTAACCAGCCAAGCGTTGTCGCAGACCCACAGCGTGCATCCAACGGTCGTGTTCAACATGCTGTTATTGAACTTCAGAACGTCTTCCGTTCCAAGTTTGCCAAACTGATTAACGCAGGTGCTGATGGTGATATCGCTGCAGGGCAGGCATTACAGGAAACAATCGAATACTTTGATAAGTCACAGAGTGCCTCTAATCAACGCTTCTTTGTTGGTGACGCTGAGAAATTTTTCCCTGGTCTATTGCCGACAGGTGTTAAGTCATTCCAGCATCGGATGAAGAACATCGAGCATGTGATTGGGTACACCCAGAACGGCGTCTCTGTACCTGGAAGTATGAGTTTTGACCGCTCTCTCGATTCACCTGGTTTGTACCTTACAAAGCAAGAAGCCGCCGCTCTCGGTAATACAGGCTTTTTTGTTGTTCCTCCTCATATCCAAGCTGTTGCCCGCAAGTATGGTGTTGACCCTTTCACCATTATTAATCGGCAACGTAAAGCTCTAGGCCTCTCGGAATTCAATAAGCCCCCCTCATTGCAAGCTGCAGAAGAGGAGATGACTCCTCGTGCAAGAGCGATCATCAATCGGTTCCCAAGCCCGATGAGGTCGCTGCGTGCCATGGGTGGTCCTGAAGGATTTAAACAGTTCCGAGCTGAAGTCATCCCTGGTGGTTACGGCAAGACGATTCAGCGTGCTGCTTCTAAATACAACATACCTCCAGAGATCCTTGCAGGTATTCTCGAAGTTGAGAGCGGCTTTAGACCCAACGCATACAACAACAATAGTGGTGCCACTGGTATTGCTCAGATTGTGCCTCGATGGCATCCCGAGATTACTCCAGGTAGAGATGCAAACGCTGACATCATGTATGCAGCGAAGTACCTAAGTCAGCTTCGTAAGCAGCTTGGTGGCAGCTTAAATGAAGCTATCTACGCTTACAACAGTGGCCCTGGTGCTATCCGTATGTCCCAGGAGAACAGGGAATACTTCCCCAAGGTAATGAAGGCTGCTGCTAAGTACCGCTACAACCCTGATGTCTGGTCTAGTGGTGTGCTCGGTCGTGGCAAGTTCAAGGTTATCGAGCATGTTACTGGGGACAAGACACACCCTAACTACGCTGCTGATCACGATGGTCATAGGTATCACGAGCACTTTGCTTTTGAAACCGTTGAGATGCGTAAACAGGCAGCTGCTCTTTATCGCAGTCTTGGTTATCGCGTGACATCAGAGCTACGTCCCTACGACAAGGGTTCATATCATAGTCTTGGTCTTGCAATTGATGTTGCTCCGCCGTTGTCACTTCCCTATGACGACAAAGTAGAAGCCGAATGGTCCCGTAGAGCCCGTGCAGTAATTGGAATGTAATTAACTATGCCTTATCCTTTTAAAGAGTACAGAGATCCAAAGGCAGTTACTCAAGAGATGATTTGGGAGGCGGATGCTAATGATCCTGCCAACGAGATGATGGACAACATTGCTCCAAACCCTTCACCCGATCAACAATCATCCGGTAACTCAGCCACGGCTGGTGGATCTACTCAACCCAAACAGCAACAGTCTCAATCCACAAAGACTGAACCTGAAAAACCTAAAGAGGAGTTCAACCTCCTGCAAACTGGTACTGAGGGTACCCTTGCTATACCTGCTGGTATTGTTGACTTCGGTATTGACCTTGTTAACAAGATTCCTGGTGTAGAGGTTCCCAAGATACCTGCATTTAAAAACGATGTTTTCCAATCTATTCGAGAGATCTCATCGTTTGTTGTACCTACGATACTATTGTCCAAGGCTGGTGTCAGAGCTGGTACTGCAGCCCAGGCACGTGTTGGTGCCCAGATCGGAAATAATCGAGCTTTCCAGTGGCTTTCTAAGGCTGGTCTGAGTTCTGGTGCTGGTGTTGCCGTTGATGCTATTAATACATTAAATGAGAAGGATGACAACGCTCTTGGTGCTCTTAAGAAGCGTTGGCCTCAAGCTTTTGGTTGGGTATCTAATGACATCGCTACTGTTGATGGCGATTCACCCGATGTTATTCGTCGTAAGAATATCCTAGAAGGCTTCTACCTTGGTGCCGTCCTTGATGTAGCAGAGGGTGCTGCGAAGCTTATTAATGCAGGCATTAGCTTTGCTAGGTGGGTTGCTCGTGATGCCAAAGGCAAGGCTTACATTGCTCAGCAAAAGGCACTAGACAATATCGATCCAGTTACTCGTGGTGACATCAAGCATCAAGTATCTCTTGATGAAATTGGTGACCTCAAGCTTGCAACTGATCCTGAAGCTCTCTCTAAGCCCACCCTGGGCATCCACGACGCCTTTGAAGAAGTAGAGCAAGGTGTACGTACCGTAGACCCTATGGGTCCTATGGGAGCCCTTGGAGACGCTGCTCGTATTGCTGACAACAATGGAACACGGCAGGGTCGTCTTCGTAACTTTATTTCTGAGCCTGTATTGAAGTATGGACTCAATGCTGATTCTATTAAGAAACGCGAGCTTGTTAAGTCAGTAGAAGAGCAGATCAAGAACTCTGGTAAGTTTGATTATCTCTCTGGTAGCAAACTCTATACCAACAGTGAGCTTCTTGAGCAAGGCCTTAAACTGGCAAAGGACTGGTACAACGAGCGACTCACACTTGACGAGTTTAAAAACCTTCTCGACTCTTACAAGGTCGCTGGTAAGGAAGGGGTCTCTGTACTGAGTTCAGAAGCTCAAGTTGGTGCCACCATCTTGATGCGTCAGTACCTTGAAGATTTCATCAGTGAACCCTCTGTTCGTGCCGCTGGTCTGATCAACGTTCAAAAGACTGGACTCCTCTCAGATATTGCCGAGGGTGCTCGTCTGATGGAAGGAACACCAGCAACTGAACGTGCTAATGAACAGATGCTTGACCTGTTCGAGTATCTTCTTATCGAGACTGGTATTACTAAATACTTTGATGGTCGTGCTCTTCAGCAGCACACCCTCTGGAAGCGAATCCTTGACCCTGCTGCACGTGAGCAAGCTGCTGCTGATGCTGCACTCAGTGTAGAAGAATCACTTGATCAAGTCATCTCCCGTGGTAAGGAGACTGCTAACACACTCCGTCAAATTGCTGCTGAACGTCCTGAATTCCTTCGTCCCCTTCAGTACGCATGGGATTTCACTGATGGCAAGGTGAATTCTATGAAAGCTCTCAATGAATTTATGCAAGAGAGTCTGCCTAATGTCCTCAAGGCCTTTGTTGATGGTAACCCGCAGATTCCCAACGTTATTGTCAACGGTCTCTGGTCCAACATTTATAACTCGGCTCTGTCAGCTCTAGCTACATCAACCAAAGCCTTCTTTAGTAGTGCTGCTCTTCTTACCATCAAACCCATCACCATTATGGGTGGTGCATTATCTCGTGGTGATCTGCAGACTTTTAAGCGTGCATGGTTTGGTTATTCAGCATTGGGTGACACCTTGCGGCATAGCTTTAGTCATTTTGGTACTGTCTTTCGTAAAGCAGTAGATGATCCGAATTCTGTTTCCTACATCGTTCGTGATGACCTTGCATTGCGGAATGATCAACAGTGGCAGGTTCTTGATTCCTACGTTCAAGCCGCTAAGCAGCGTGGAGAATACGGTCCAATGGTCATGTATGACTTTGCTAAAGCCATTGATGACCTATCCAAACACCCGCTTCTTCGCTTTGGTCCTAACTTCCTCTCTGCAACCGATGGCTTTACGAGAGCTTTTATCAGTCATGTAGAAGCTCGTACTCGTGTCTTTGACAGATATGTTGCTGGCACTGAAAAGCTAACAGGTAAGACCTATCGAGAAGCGACAGATGAAGTGTATAAGCAGATGTTTGATAAGTCCGGCATGATCACTGATGCTGGAACTGAGTATTCATCTCGAGAGATTGCACTCAACCTTGATACTCCGGCATCTTCTGCTTTGAGCTCAATCATTCGCCGGTACCCCATACTTCGGACGGTGATGATGTTCCCGCGCACTGCAATGAATGTCATCCACCAGACTGATTCTTTTTCACCTATTGGTTTCCTTGCTAAGGAGTACCACGAACTCACACGTAAAAACGTGTCTGAATTCACTAAGGAAGAGATTGAACAGGTACTCGCGAAACGTGGACTTCCCTTCGATGAAAATGCCATCCACCGCTTCAATACACTTGTAGCTGAGGCTCGTGGCCGTGCTGCATTCGGTACTCTTGCAATGGGTGCAGCTGGTTTCATGTTCATGAATGACAGCCTCACTGGTGATGGATTCTTTGATAAGGAACGACAGAAGCTTCGCCAATCGATGGGATGGAAGCGTCGTATGTATAAAGGCTTTGATGGTAAGTGGTATTCCTACGACAACCTTGGTCCTGTCTCCGACATCATCTCTGCGGTTGCTACCACACTCGATCATTTCGACACTCTTGATGAACCGGCTCTAGAGACACATCTCAACAAGGCATTCTTCCTCTTCGGTACCTTCATTACTAACAAATCTATGCTTAGTGGTGCCGAAGCTATCTTTGACATTCTTCGTGGAAATCCTGCAGCAGTTAGTCGGTGGTCCTCGCAGCTTGCCAATAACATGCTTCCCCTTGGTGGTTTGCGTAATGAGATGGGACGATACCTTTCTGATGGCCTAAAGGAGCTTGATCTGAACTTCTTTGAGATGATGCGTAACCGCAACAACTACCTTGATGTTGTTGATCCAGCTGGTCGTCTGCCTGACATGTACTCGTGGCTTGACGGTACCAAGATTAACGACGGAGAGAACTTCTTCGCTCGTATGTTTAATAGCTTGTTACCGCTCAAGGTATCCGGACGGGAGATCACTCCTGAAGCTGAGTTCCTGATGGATATTGAGTTTGATGCACGCCCTCCGTTGATCAAGAGCTCACGTGGTGTTGAATACACTCCTAAAGAACGCAGTGAACTTGCACGGCTGATTGGCCAGGATAAGTACTTCCTCAATGGTCTGCGTAAGATCATGGCATCTACTGATGCTAAGGAGTTCCGTGACTCCTTGAAGGCTGCACGGTCTGCTGGACCTGTAAACCCTGAGAAGTGGCAAAACTTACATAACCGCATCAACCTTGAGCTGCGTCGTGCTCAGCGTATTGCTGAAAGCAAGCTTTCTACACGTGATGAGATCAGGCTTAAAGAGTACCAAAAGCGTCTCGGTGACATCCGCAATACTAAAGGTGAAACCCTCCCCTACATTCTTATTAACAAATAATGAGTAACGTAATTGTTGACACCACGACTTCGTGTGATGGAGTCCTTAATAAGTTTAAAGGTGACGGTAGCACTACGACTTTCACCTTTAGTTTTACATATCAGCAATGGGATGATATCCGCTGCTATCTCTACAATGACACACTTTCTCAGTGGGAAGAAGTAGATTCTAATCTATTCATCCAAGGTACGACAGAGAGTCAAGTTACATTCCTGTTTACACCTTCAGCGCCTGCTGATCCTGAGATGAGCAACATCATCATTGCTCGTCACACTCGGCTTGGTTCTGGTATGACGGCTACGTTCTACCCAGGATCAGCTATTAAGGCGCAAGACCTAAACGATAACTTCGAGCAGCTTCGGTTCTCCATGCAGGAAGCTCGTTGTGACTTTGAAAATCTCAGTGATCATTTTGTAACTTCTAACGAGCTCCTTGATCGCGTAGATCAAGAAAAAGGTCGTTGGCTAGGAAGCGGAGATACCAAGCAAATCCCTACTACTGGTGCTGTAGCGGCGCGTCACGATGCCTACATCTCCGACACGCTTCCCGCCAACCCTACGGTTCAGCAACCCGGTAAGACTTGGCATCAAACAGATAAGGCCTGGTCTAGTTATTGGAATCCTGAAGCCAATGCCTGGGTTGCTTATGTCAACACTGGTCCAAGGGGTGTACAAGGTCCTGCAGGTCCTACGGGTCCGACTGGCCAGCAAGGTCAACAGGGACTACAAGGCCCACAAGGTATTCAAGGTATCCAAGGTATCCAAGGTGAAGTAGGTCCACAAGGTATCCAAGGTGAGCAAGGTACCCCTGGCTATGTAGAAGATGTAATTGGTGGTTCTGGAATCCTTAGTACTGATGATGGTTCTGGTAATTACACCATTGACCTTGATGCCACACTTGAGGTCCTTACTGAGACTGGTTCTGAGAACATCGACCTAGTTACCGGAAACCTTAGTTTTACTAGCGGCAATGGTCTTACATCAAATACTGTTCTAGGTGGTGTTCGTTATGACCTTGATAATACTGCCGTCACTCCTGGCAGCTACACCTACGCCAGTCTGACGGTTGACGCACAAGGTCGTTTGACCGCTGCCTCTTCTGGTACTGCGCCTGTTACTTCTGTTACTGGTACTTCTCCAATCGTATCCTCTGGTGGAGCTACTCCTGCCATCTCGCTTGCGGACACAGCAGTAACACCTGGCTCCTACACTTACTCCAGTATTACAGTTGATGCCAAAGGTCGCCTGACTGCTGCTTCGAGTGGAGTTACCCCCCTGGTTAGTGCTGATATCGGCGTTACAGTTCAGAGTTATGACGCTGATACCGTTAAGCAAGACATTTTACCCACGTTTACTGTCGCTACCCGTACCACTGAGCGTGTAATTACTGGTGGTGCCCCTGACTTTGCTACAGCAAACCTATGGGCATGTGCGGCTATTACTGTATCTAATCCCATCAATGCTGCAGCAGGTCAAACAGGTGCTATTCGCATCACCGCTGGTCCTGTTACTTGGAGCAGTAACTACAAGTTCCCTGGTGGAGCTGCACCGACGATTGCTTCATTTCCAGCCATTATTCCGTATTACGTGCAGAATTCCACAACTATTTTGATGGGCAATGTCGTCCAGGGTATTGCCTGATGAACGACGCAACACAATTCTTCAATACAAGCGGTAGTTACGAGATCTCCAGGTCACTTCGGTTCAACTCAGCCGATTCGGCGCACCTCAGTCGCAATTCCGCATCTGCAGGCAACAGGAAGACGTGGACGTGGAGCGGATGGGTGAAGAAGAGTACGCAGAATATCGCTAATAATGAGTATTTGTTTGAGACAAGATCCGGGTCTTCTGATTCGACAATCTTTTCCTTAGGTTTTGCAAATGGCGGCTTCGGCACCACCAAGGATGCTCTGACAATCTTTCGATATTCATTCTACAACCTGATCACTACTCAACTTTTCAGAGATACTTCTGCTTGGTATCATATTGTTCTTGTTGCGGACACAACGCAAGCAACTGCTTCAAATCGGTTAAAACTGTACGTGAATGGAACGCAGGTCACGTCGTTTAGTACTGCTGTTTATCCAAGCCTTAACGAAGACCTGCCAATCAATACGACAAATGCTCACGTCATTGGAGGTTTGTCCTACCTCAACGCCTGCCTCGCCGAGATCTATTTCATCGACTCCCAAGCCCTGACCCCGAGCAGCTTCGGGATGTTTGACGCTAACAACGTCTGGCAACCCAAGGCATACACCGGCAGCTACGGTACCAACGGGTTCCACCTCGACTTTGCCGACAACAGTGCAGCAACTGCCACCACACTAGGGAAGGACACTTCTGGCAACGGGAATAACTGGACGCCGAACAACCTGTCCGTCACTGCTGGAGCAGGCAACGATTCCCTCGTCGATAGTCCCACGAACTACGGCACCGATACAGGCGCTGGTGGAACTGTGAGAGGCAACTATTGCACGTTGAATCCACTTGGCTTAGGTGGGGGCACACTTAGCAACGGTAATCTCACCGTAAGCACTTCCTCCCCTACACCTGCTGTCGGTACTTTTGCAATGACTTCTGGTAAATGGTACTGGGAAGTCACGTTAACAACAGCAGCAAATCCACGTGTTGGTGTCTACAACATTGGAGCTGCTTCGCCTGCTAACCTTGGAGGAACAGCAAATGGATGGGCAATTATTAACGCTCCAAGTCGTGTATATCACAACGGGGCAACCACTTCATATGGCAGCTTCTCTGGTGCGTCTGGCAACATTGTCATGGTCGCTTATGACGCTGATTTAGGTAGGATCTGGTACGGCGAAAACGGTACTTGGTTTGCGAGTGGAAACCCTGCCACTAACTCAAATCCGTCACAGACTTCTGTTACTGGCACTGCAATAGTTCCAGCGTCATCCAGCGGCCTTGGATCTAATGTGCATGATTGCAACTTCGGCCAACGCAGTTTCAGTTATCAAGCACCCTCGGGCTTCAAGGCACTCTGCACCGCCAACCTGCCGACGCCCACAATCACCAAACCCCGCACGGTGATGGATGTGGTGACCTACACCGGCACTGGTTCCACGCTGACACCTACCAGCACACTCGGCTTTAGCCCTGATCTTGTTTGGATTAAGTCACGCTCTTCCGTAACAGATCACGCGCTCTACGACGCAGTGCGTGGCGCCCAGGCACGCCTTGAGTCAAACACCACAGATGCCGAAGTCACAAGCGACAATGGCTTAACAGCGTTTAACAGCAACGGCTTTACGCTCGGCACACAGGCGGAAGTTAATTACAACGCGGCGACATATGCAGGCTGGTGCTGGGACGCAGGCAGTAGCACGGTAGCTAACACCGCAGGATCAATTAGCAGTCAGGTGCGGGCTAATGCAAGCGCAGGGTTCTCTGTCGTCACTTTTACGGGCACTGGAGCAAATGCAACCATCGGTCATGGGCTCGGCGTTGCGCCTCAGATGGCGATTGTTAAACGCAGGAACACAACTGGCGACTGGGCTGTTTGGCACACCGGCATTGCTGCGACAAACTACCTTATCTTAAATTCAGGCGCTGCGGAGGCATCAGGCGCTACATACTGGAATAGCACATCACCCACAAGCACAGTATTCAGTGTTGGGACTGCTACCAATACAAACGCAAATACTGGCACCTACGTCTCTTACTGCTTCGCCCCAGTCGCGGGTTATAGCGCCTTCGGCAGATACACCGGCAATGGCCAAACAGAAACATCAGGTCCGTTCATTTATTGTGGATTTAGACCTCGGTTCGTTCTTATTAAGAAGACTTCATCCACAGATAACTGGAAAATCTTTGATTCAGTGCGTGACACATACAATGTCACAGACAAGTCACTGCAAGCTGACAAGTCGGCTGCTGAGAATGTTGGTGAGGGATACAACAAAGTGGATATTCTCTCAAATGGATTCGCTATCCGCGTTGCTAATGCAAGCTACGGCCTTAACACAAACGACACATTTATCTACGCCGCCTTCGCTGAATCGCCATTTGCCCTGGCTCGTGCTCGTTAACTATGGAGATACATGATGTTTATTCTTAATGGAAACCCTATAAGTCCAGACGTGGCATTTACCCACGATGGCATTCAATATCCTGCCAACTGGCTTCGCCTTGCATCTCCTGAAGAACGAGCCGCCATTGGCATTACAGAGGCCCCAGAAGAGCCCTTTTATGATCAACGCTTCTATTGGGGTGTAAACAACCCTAAGCATCATACAGAGCTTGTTAAGCAGTGGGTTGGAACCACTAAAATGACTGCTGGTAGTCTCCTTAACCCATACGACTGGTACATCGTTCGTCAAACTGAGACAGGCAAGGCTGTACCTCAAGCTGTTCTTGATTACCGCACAGCTGTTCGTGATCGTTCAGATGATCGAGAGACCATGATCAAAAATACAACTTCTACTGATGAGTTGTGTATGGTCATTACCCAAGACTTTAGTGGTTTGTTTCCGTGGCCTACAAGCCCCTTCAGTACCCCTCCGGTTGATCCTGTGGGGGATGTTATCAATGTTGACCTACCGCCTGATCAAGCGGCTTCTGGCAGCCTTATTTAACTTACATATTTATTATGAGCTTTCAATTCCCTGCTAATCCAGCTGATGGTGACATTGTAGTTCGTGATAATCTACTTGCTACTTACGATGCAGATACTAATACCTGGGCTGTAGGTGAGGTTCCTACTTACCCAGGTGTTCCTGGGCCTACTGGTCCTACGGGACCTATTGGACCTAAGGGTGACCCTGGTGAAGGTGTAAACGTAGCTGGTGTTGTTGAAGCACAAGTAGATCTTCCGAACGATGCTGACCCAAATACCTTCTGGCTTGTAACTAACGACAACCTTCTGTTCTTCTGGGATGGTACTACTTGGTACAACCTTGGAGGTCCTGTTCAAGGTCCACAGGGTACACAGGGCGTTCCTGGAACCAATGGTACCAACGGGACAAATGGTACTAATGGCAATGGCTGGTACGGAACGGCAGTCTCTACTGCCAACAATCAATACCGAATCACCTTCCTCAGCAATGATGGTCTAACATTTACTACTGCTAACCTTAAGGGACCTGCTGGTGAAACGATTCTCCCTGTCGCTACTGAGACAACACTAGGTGGTATCAAGGTTGGCAGGGGCTTATCCATCCTTGATGATGGTACTCTGCAGTCTGGCATTGTTGATGTCAACCTAGAGACGACACCGCTTGAAACATACGGCTATAACCTGATGTACGAGCCGATCAGCTTCCGCATGGCTGATATCGATGGTAATGGTAATTTTGTTACCTCTGTACTTACTGGTGCTGCTGGTTCTGCAGCCGGTACTGAATATCTTCTTCGTTCCAATTCCACCAATTCTGCTCCGCTTACGCACCAGATAACGATGCCTGCAGAGGCAGATGCAGCTTTGTGCTACATGTTTGCATCTACCACCATGCAGCCTGGTCTTAACTATACCAATGAAGACCTGTATGCATTCAGAGCATACTTGCAGTATGAGCTGACATTAACTAATGCCACGTATCGCAATGACTCTGCTGATACGTCAACAACAATGATCTTGGCTCCTACACATAATATCACGTGTCCGTGGAATGCCACCACGGTTGACAAAAGGACAAGCACACTTCCGTACACCAAGATCTTCAATATCGCCTTTAGCAAAGGTGCTGTTGTTACCTTCAATTTACTTGCATTCACTATTGCAGCTAACTGGGGTAATACACGTGTCACTTCCTATCCGGTACGTTTCCAAGTGATTCCATATCAAACTAAAGATAAAGTCGCATGAGTAACTTCTATCTAGAAGGCGATGCAGCTTTTGCACTGAACTCAACCTACAAGGCTGATGCGGAGGCGTTGCTTCCTCCCAAGATGACAGCAGCAGAAGCTACAACGGACATCGCTACCAAGCTCAAGAAACGAGCACTCGCCATCAGAGAAAAGATTGATTGGGAGCTTCCATACGTCACCGCTGGGAGCCCTACGGCTACTGCACTAATTCAGTACAGGAACGATCTTCGTAGTATTCGTACCTATCCTGGTACACCTGCAGACGTTAATACTGAGCTCAACCGTATTGACTCTGGTGTCATGTCGATTGTCGGTTACCAGTTCCCGTTTGAATAGGAGTACTACCTATGTCAGAAATCCCGTTTCCTGGTGGTGCTCAAGACCAAGATGTTTTCTTCCATGAAGATAAGGTTTGCATCTACCACGCTGCTCTCAACACCTGGGAGTGCCGCACTGTAGAGGTTGGAATGTACACACAACCAGCAGGCTAATCCGTAATGGTAGAAGCCAGTGTGTCTGCAGGTCTAGCTCTTATAACTGGGGCTTTTGTCCTTTTTAATCGCGTCAGTTCACGCATCGCTGACGCTGATAGACGCATTGACGGAGTTGAACTCCGCATTGCTCAATACTACGTCTCGAAACACGACTTAGAAACCGCCATGAACAAGCTTGAAGGGCGTATGAGTCGAATTGAGACTAAGCTAGATGCCATTCTTACTAACACTACCCCTCACTAATCATGGTTATCTTTGAATCTGCTATCTTTTGGATCATTGTTGCTGCTGCTAGCGAAGTAATCGCACTCACCCCGTTGAAGTCAAACAGCATCATCCAGCTTATCCTCCAGGCTCTGAACGCCATTAAGCCAAAAAAGTAAAGGCTGAGGAAGCTGTAACTCAGGCTATCGAAGAACTTAATCTTCCCCCGTCAACTATAGATCAACCTATCTTCACTGAGGTCGGTACCTTTGGTGAAGAAGGTTGGTCTATTTCTTTAACAGCACCATGGCACGAAAAGGAAAAGCAACAGAAGACCAGTTCAACGAACTCCACAACCTAGTCACACAAGAACTGCTTAACCGTATCAAAAGTGGTGAAGCCACAACTGCTGATCTCAAAGCAGCTTGTGATTGGCTAGCCAAAAACAGCATATCTGGTGTTGCTATGGAAGGCAGCCCACTAGATCAATTGTCCAGCATCCTTCCCAAGATTGATCCTGATCTCGTTCGGAGTCGTTTAAATGGCACGAGACTGGAAAGCAGAGTATAAGGCTCGTGCTGAGTATCTAAAAGCATATCGCCGCAAAAACAAAGATAAAGACGCTAGTCGAGCCCGAGCACGTCGTTCTATGGGCAACATCCCTGATGGCCATGAAGTAGACCACAAGGATGGGAACCCGATGAACAATTCACGAGAGAACCTCAAGATTGTTCCTCGTAAAACTAACCGTGCCAAAGGCGCTCGTAAGACAAACAAAATGCGGTAATGACTCCCCTGTTTCCTACGCCTGATCACTATCTCCATAACCTTATAACAATGACAAGTCCTGAAGCAAAACGACTATGGCGTCGAGCTATTAAGGAACACTTCGACTGTAAGTGTGTCTATTGCGGAGAAACTTATGACCTTAATGAACTTACACTTGATCACGTCCGACCACGTACCTATGGAGGACAAGACCTTACTAACAACCTTGTGCCAAGTTGTAGAAAGTGTAATCAGGCAAAAGGAAGTCAAAACTGGCTCCAATGGATGAGAGCCACGTTTGGTGAGAACCCCAATAAAGAACAGCTAATTCTATCTTGGATTAATTAATTATGCCCTCTAAGAAATCTAAACAGCCTTCCTTCCTTCAAAGGCAACGCCAACTCCGTGCTCAACAAGAGGCACTACGTAAGGCTTCTAAAAACGTATTACCTCCTGGTAAACAAGGCGGAGCCCTCGCTCCCACTGGATCTGGTAGTCCTCAACGTGCCCTACCACCTGGTAAACAAGGCGGAGCCCTCGCTCGCACTGGATCTGGTAGCGGAGCCCTCGCTCGCACTGGATCTGGTAGCAGCTCTGCTGCCCTTCGAGCTGCTGCTAAAGCTGGTGGTGGTGTTCTTAACAAGGCTGTTGTACCTCTGGCTATGGCCGGTGAGGTCAGTGCAATGATTGATCGTGATCGTCGTTGGAACGAGTTCAAAGAACGCACTGGTCTAGATAAAAAGACCGACGCTCAAACTGGAGGCACTCGGCGTGGTGCTGCAGCTGGCACTCGAACCAAATCCGACGCTAAACCAACCAATCCTTCGCTCAGCAGCACCGGAGTTCGTACCCCTAAAGGCAATGCCGTCCCTACCGGTAGCCCTCAGTACAACGACTACCGCAATGAGCAACTTGCTAAAGAACGTGAGCGTCTGAAGGTCGTTAATAATACCGCTACTCCCAAACCCTCCACCCGCAGCACAGCATCTGCACCCGGTAGCGGCACCCAACGCTCTACCGCTTCCACGACTCCACAGAAGCCTGCAATGCCTGGTCGTAAGTGGGACGACTTTAACCCCGGTCGTGGCACCAGCAAGTCCAACAACCCCCTTCTTGACAGTGATAGCGGCGGTATGAAGCTGCGTGATCGGATGAAGCAACGTGAGGCCAACGCACAAGGCGAAAAGGCTAAGAACCTCAGCAGCAACTTTGGTCAGGACTCTGGCTACGAAACTAAGACCAAGGTTGACGGCTCTAAGTACGCCAACAAGAAGCCTGACATGAAAAAGGTCAATGAGTATGTCCGCCGTAAGCGTCGGTACAACGACTGATTCATAAACGCACGGAGAGGCCCCCAGGAGCGTCTGTAGGGCCTCTCTTTTTCTATTTAGGTACAATCCTACCGTGAATAATATTCTAGCGGCTTTACAGGGCGATTTTAAGCTGTTTCTACAAGCTCTGTGGCAGCAGCTTGATCTCCCCTCTCCCACACGAGCACAATACGCTATTGCTGACTACCTTCAGAATGGCCCTAAACGACTTCAGATCCAAGCCTTTCGTGGTGTAGGTAAGAGTTGGATTACTGGAGCTTTTGTGTTGTGGACACTCTTCAATAACGCAGAAAAGAAGATCATGATTATTTCTGCCTCAAAAGAACGGGCAGACAACATGTCGATCTTCCTTCAGAAGCTTATCATTGAAACACCGTGGCTATCACATTTGAGACCAAAGAGTGATGATGCACGGTGGTCACGGATTAGCTTTGACGTGAACTGCAGCCCTCACCAAGCACCATCCGTCAAGAGTGTTGGTATCACAGGTCAACTTACTGGCTCACGTGCAGACCTAATGATTCTTGATGACATCGAAGTTCCTGGTAACTCAATGACTGAGATGATGCGGGAGAAACTACTTCAACTTTGTACTGAGGCAGAGTCCATCCTTACCCCAAAGAAGGACTCCCGAATCATGTACCTTGGCACTCCACAGACTACCTTTACCATCTACCGCAAGCTAGCAGAACGTAACTACCGACCATTTGTCTGGCCATCACGCTACCCACGTAAAGACAAGCTCAATCAATACGAAGGACTCCTTGCTCCTCAGATCGTAGAAGACATCGAGATGGGTGTTGAGGAGTGGACACCAACAGATCCTGATCGCTTTAAGGGTGATGATCTCCTTGAACGTGAAGCTGCTATGGGTCGTAGCAACTTCATGCTTCAGTTTCAACTCGATACAACGCTGAGTGACGCTGAGAAGTTCCCACTTAAGTTCAGTGACCTCATCATCACCTCTGTTAACCCAACACAAGCTCCTGATGCTGTGGTGTGGTGCAGTGACCCTCGTAATGTGCTCAAAGATCTGCCTACGGTTGGCCTACCGGGTGATTACTTCTATTCACCAATGCAACTTCAAGGTGAATGGGGACCGTACACAGAAACGATCTGCTCCGTAGACCCCAGTGGTCGTGGTACTGACGAAACAGCAGCTACATACATCTCACAAAAGAATGGCTTTCTCTACGTTCACGAAGTACGAGCGTATCGCGACGGTTATAGCGACAATACACTTCTTGACATCCTTCGTGGGTGTAAGTGCTATAACGTTTCCAAACTTGTTGTCGAAACAAACTTCGGTGACGGTATCGTCGCAGAACTGTTTAAAAAACACCTCATCCAAACCAAACAAGCCATAGACGTAGAAGAAGTTCGAGCTAACGTCCGTAAAGAAGACCGTATCATCGATACACTAGAGCCCATCCTTAACCAACACCGTCTGATCGTTGACAAAGGTGTCGTTGAGTGGGACTACGCCTCCAATAAAGACGCTCCTCCAGAAGACAGACTCCTTTACATGCTCTTCTACCAGATGAGCCGTATGTGCCGTGAAAAGGGTGCTGTCAAACATGATGACCGGCTTGACTCCCTTGCTCAAGGCGTTAAGTACTTCACTGATGCGATGTCCATCAGTGCTTACGAGACCGTCAAGGCTCGTCGTCAAGAGGATTGGAATGACCTCCTACAAGCCTTCCTGGATGACCCACAAGCCGCTACAGATCACCTCTGCTTTGGGTTTGACCTAGAGCAACGTCGAGCTGCTAGAGGGGCTAAATCCGGTACTTCTTGTCCCAGGTGGGTCTCATTGTAGACTCACTCCAGCGCAAGTGATCTGACCGACCCGACACTATTAAGGGGACCGGGAAGAGGGGAGCTAGTCGAGTCTCACTGACGTAAGACACAACTAGCTCCTCTATCAATGTCCCTGGGGATGGACATTCTGTGAGTACTGAACTCAAAATGACACAAAAACAGCAACTGACACAATTAGTTGATGTCCTCAGCGAACGAAGTGAGCGGGTGAATGGACATCACTAAATAACTGTAGTAGCTCACTAACTTGGGGTTAGAGGAGAATGGATCTAGATCATCTGAATGGCCCATGAATGGCCATCCGTATGATACTGATCCCTTTTCTGTAACTTAAAATTCTACAACTACAACTATCAATGCATTCTGTCTCACTTATCCACATCACTCCTAAAGCAGAAGAACTCATCAGCTACATGGCTAGAGTGTCTAATCCAGCTAATCAATCAAACACTGAGACCAGTGCTAAACTCATTAAATACCTTATTGATCATCAACATTGGTCTCCCTTTGAAATGGTCAATATGTGTGTAGAAATCAACACAACAAGATCCATAGCAGCTCAGATCCTTCGTCATAGAAGCTTTTCCTTTCAAGAGTTCAGTCAACGTTATGCTGATGTAACTACTATTGGTACTCCTGTTATTCCTGCACTAAGACGACAGGATCACAAAAACCGTCAGAACAGTACTGATAACCTTGATACGAATCAGAAACAAGTGTTCCTACGTCGTATTCAACAACACTTTGCAGAAGCTGAAGACCTTTATCGTGAGATGGTGTCTTCTGGTGTAGCTAAAGAGTGTGCAAGAGAAGTGTTGCCATTGGCTGCTCCTTCTAGGATTTATATGAATGGAACCATTAGGTCTTGGTTGCATTACTGTGATCTTAGGACTGGGAATGGTACACAAAGGGAGCATGCAGTGATTGCTGGTCAGGTTCAGGATCTTCTTTATAACCATGTTCCTAATGTCTGTGAAGCGATGTGGGAGAACCAGTAGCAGTTAGTTGTTGCTGAGAGGGCTCTAAAAGGTCCAGGAAAGGGTGTGTAGTGCGTGTTATGTGTGTTTCTACGTTTATGTCTTTAGAGGCGTCTTCTAGAGGCATATAGAGGGGTCTTAGAAATTTCACTATAAATTTCTCTTGCCTTATATAAACGTTTGCACATGGCCGCACTCCCCCCCATACCCCTCGTCGATTTGCCCTGGTTTGGTGTGGTTAGTTAATCAATCTACCCACACCGTGTTCGTGATGATACAGAACCAGCCACTAATTCCTTATTGAGAATAGTGAGAACCGTTGCAGCGCAAGGGATCTGGGGGCTGTTAATATGAAGCTATCTGTAAGCGGAAGCCTTCTACGTGTGAACAAATATGACAAGCCGTGCCTAAGACACTGATTTGGACTCTACCATTGGCACAAGCAACACAGCTTTACCGCTGCTCGTTGTTTACCTAACCCGTGCCCTTAGTAATCATGCTCACCACTGCCAACACTTCAACCGCTCCCCTCTTCTCTGACATAGTGCGCGATCCTTCAGAGATCCGTAGCGCGGCCATTCGCCTAGCTGAAGAACTAGGAGAAGAGAACACCTATTTAGAGCTGATTCGATTCCTTCCTACTGCCACAATTGCTCAGTTCATCGATCACTTACGGGAGGTTGCTGATGTTGAAGATCTGATCTGACCATTAATCACACGGACTTACCCATGCCTACTACTTACTGTGTAGCTCGCATCGATGGATGCGGCACAGCGACACGACTAACCGACTGGCAATCTTTTGATGCTTGTGATGATGCCATCGATCAACTGCAGGATCGCTTCCCTGCTGCCATCGTTGATATCTTCACAGATTTAGAATGTCCCGATCTTTAATCAATCACACGGACCCACCACATATGACAAACAAACAACGCACCATCATCGAATCCGCAATCTTCTGCGGTTTCGCTTGCCTGATCTCAACAATCACCATGCTCGGCTTTGCTGGCGTCGATCCATTTTCGCCAAACAGTGCCCAAAGCGGTACCACTGCCACATGCTGAGCCTATGTCCTATCTGATTCCACTTCCTGCCTTGATCGCTTTGATCTTTGCTATCTATTCACTCACCAGGAAATGATCCCAACACTATTGCCAGCCTACGGCAGAGACTACAAAACCAAAGCCGACATCCTCTCAGACCTCAACGCTGACAAAGACTTTGTCTTTAGTTCTATTCAATTAGCCCTAGTTAACAAACAACAACTAATTGCAGAGGGTTGTACTAGTGTTGTTGTGCGCTACAGCCAGCAACGCAAGGTAACTAGCTTCAAGCTCACTACAACTGGTGAGTTTAAATGAACAATCCTTATCTCTATCCTGATCAAGCGGAATGGACAGAAGATTATTGGGAACTCAAAGCGTTACGATCACAAGGACGTGATGAAGACGACAGTGAAGACCTAGACGATCTTCTGTTCTTTTGTGTTTAACTTGCCCCAATAAATGCCCCTAGCACTTCACTCAAACCATGGCACACTGGTATCACCTAACAAAGAGGTCCAGCAACGCTAAGACTGGACCGATTGCAGTATCAACAACGTCTCGTGATAGTTGCTCACCATCCTGCCCGTTATTTGGCAATGGTTGCTATGCAGAGACTGGGCCTCTTAGATTACACTGGGATGCTGTGTCCGAGGGCCCATACAGTGACAAACCACGCGGCCTTGATATAGAATCATTCGTGAGTGCACTAAAAACACTTCCAGAAGGTAGCTGTTTCAGACACAACCAAGCAGGAGACTTACCGCACACCAATGGTTCAATCAACGCCCACGCTTTAGGTCTTATTGCTAATGCTTGCGGTGAGCGTAAGTTGAAGGCTTGGACTTATACTCACCACGATACTGAACACTACGGCAATCGTGAGTTAATTAAGGCCGCCCCACAAATGGGAATGACAGTTAATGTCAGCGCCCACAGTCAGGCCCACGCTGTCGAAGTCTACCGTCACGGCTTACCTGCTGTTTGTATCGTTCCCAAAGACACACAAGTTACATCATGGTGCACCAATGGTGTTATGTTCATTGTTTGCCCTGCTCAAGCAAAAGCAAACAAAACCTGTGCTGACTGTAGGCTTTGCGCTGATGCTAACCGTTCGTGTATTGTTGCATTCAAAGCACACGGTACACAAGCTAAAAAAGTAGAGAGCACCATCGCTTGAGCTAAATCATGGAACCATTCATCTCCGTCACGCCTCAAGTCATTATTACAATCAATGGAAGGCAGCACGTTATTGAAACCTGCGATTATAGCGAATCAGTAACAGAAGCAATTGCCGATTGTGGTTGCGGTGATTCTGACGACGAAATCATCGTTTACGTCGAACTAAACTAACAAGGCGCAATGGTAGACTGTGCTCACAACTAAAGACAGCAGCACTCCGGCCCGCGCGGATGCATCCAGGCTTATGGCCCTGGGGTTGGAACTTCGGTTCCACCCTGGGGCTTTTTTTTTGTGTGTGCCCTGGGGAAGAACGTTACGACATTTCATGGACGCACCCACAATTTAATCCACTCATGACACCAATACATCTGCGGAAGCCCCAACAGCTCACGATCACTGTTTCGTGGGTCGTTTCTAGCGTCTTGCAAAGCGTTCTCAACAAGAGGGACGCAGCATGAACAACCTTGTCGCCTACCTGTTGAAGCGTTGCCTGTGTGACGACCACGAAACCGTCCCAAAGGGAGTGCCTTAGAGAGAAACTGCGGCATCATATGTACATCGGGAGCGATCCCGACGCAATGCCGGAGCAGCCCTCATCACGGCTACATAACGACGCACCGAGCCACCGCTGTTGAGTGTGGCTCCTCGCCCAAGGGGAGTTGTGGCGCGTGAAGTAACGCCTCTCTTTTTTATTCTCCCGCGACAGTAACAGCTGTTGCACACACTAAGGGCCACTACTAAGTGCCTGAACCGTTACAACAACGTCTTTCTCGTCAATTCAGCATGCTGCATGCATGCCTGGTTGACTGTGAGGGCGATCTGGAATCGATCCAGGAACTAGAGCGTTGCTTTAAATTACCGTCATATGGCCAAGAAAGATCCGTTCCCCAACAACTGGGAGGAGGTGCAAAAGCTAGACGACGAGGACATCGAAACTCCAACTTTCTTTGAAGTGATGGAGGATGTAATGATCTGGAACTTACCTGATCCTTACTGTGCCGTTGTCCGTGTCTACAACCCCAAAACCAAGAAGCTTAAGGAATACGCATACAAGCTTGAATCAAAAGCTCATGATCGTATTCGTGACTCTGATCTTGCTGATGATGAGGTGACCATCCTTACCCAAGCCTTCATTGGCTGCATTAACTACAACGCCGATTCATGAACACACTCACCACTGAGGAAACTGATGAACTAATGGACCGCAAGGACATGTGTTATTTCCCATCGCTTCATGCAATGTTTGCATATGACATGCAACTTAACACAAGCCCCTATGACCAGCTAGTACAAGCGTGCTACAATGCCTGAGTCCGATGCAAGTGCTGCCGATCCTGTGACCCTTATTTATTTCTCTTGGATTCACTTCTATGTCGGTTGGGAACCGATCTGCGCGTCACGAAAGGTACAGTTTTCGTGTTCTAAACAATGCCTTCAGCTGTTCTGGGGTCGTTTTGAGCTAATCTGGGATTGGCTCGACATCTTCCACATCCATGGTTCTCAAACGCACCATCACGATTTATGACCTTGAACTGTGGAACTTTTGTCGAGCCTTTGAAACACTTAGACGACGGGTTCCCACCAAGGAGATGCCCGGACAATTGTTCTGTGTGTTTATGTTCATTGCGGCAGCAGGAGGGCCAATCAAATGCTCACAAATTGAGCAAGGGCTTGGTTACAACCAATCCAGTGTGTCTCGTTTAACCAACTGGTTGCACGATAAAACACGGACGGGTAAACCAGGTCTTCATTGGATCACAAAGGAGTATCGAGGGCAAGACAAGGTAGTGTCCTTGACACCTCTTGGTGAACAAATTTCTCGTGAATTTTGGGAGACTGTTTATGGTCAATCTTAAGACCTGGGGGCAGTGTGTCGACTACACGTTTGAGACACGGCCCACTTGGCGGAGCGGTCCCTCTGTGAAGTTCTATCGGATCAACACTGGGCATGTCACCAGCATGCGTGGTCGTTCGTTTCCGGTGAACAAAATGGATGAGGACCAAGTAGCACAGATCGTTGCTGAGCTGGAGGATGAACGGCATATGTCGTCATCCACACTCAATCGCGTGATGGCGACGATCAGTACTGTATTCACGCATTGTCACGACAATCGTCGGATCGATGAGATCCCTTTTCGTAAGCTTCCAAAGCGAAAGGAAGGGGAACACCGGCTGTTGTGGTTCACCGAAGACCAGGTGCATCACATGGCAGCAGCAGCACGCAATCCCTTTTGCAACCACGATCTCTCCGATCACATCTTGGTGAGAGCGTATGCAGGGCTGCGTCACGCTGAGCTGAACAAGCTCCAGGTGTTGGACATTGATCTGGCTCAGAAGCGCATTCACGTTGGTGGACGTGATGGCTTTGTGACCAAGGGTAAGAACTACCGTTGCATCCCGATCTCTGAACAGATCTTTGACATCTTTGTCAGACGCTGTGAGGGACGTAAGGGTTCAGCGTTGGTGTTTGGTAGCGACTTTGAGAACGCTGAACAGTTCAGACGTGCCTTCAACAAGGTGCGTAAGTTTATCGAGCTACCGGATGGCTACTGCCCCCATTTGTTAAGGCATACGTTTGGCACCTTGCTCAACGAGCGAGGCGTTGCTCCGTTGACCATCAAGGAATTGATGGGACATAAGCAAATCGAAACAACGTTACGATATGTAAAAGTATCGGACCCGGCCAAACAAAACGCCATCGATGCATTAAGCAACCACAAATTGCCCACAACTGCATCACCAGCCGTGCCAAGCCTTGAGGATTTGATGCAAGCCTGGATGACCATCCAAGGCCTGCAGAAGCTGGATTTGAGCCCGTCTACCAGCGTCTAACACCCCTTGTGTTAGGCTTCATTCATCGGTGAGACGCCTCGTTTCTCACGAGTCCAACACCGAGCCACAGCCGGTTTTCTTCCCTGAAAACCACTGCAGCCGTTGAGGTTGTGACACTTGCGGATGTGGCGGAATTGGTATACGCGCTAGTTTCAGGTTCGTCGATCTAGAGGATTGTCTAAGGCATAGAGCGGGTCCAAACGGCCCGCTTTTCTTTTGTCTAGATGTATGCCTGAAGAGCTGGTCCATTTCCCGAATCTACCAACAAGTCTCTTATGCCAACTCCTGCTCTGACGGAGCAACAGATTGAGCTGGAAAAACGAGCCATCGCCTACGGGCGTGAGCGGCTCTTAGACAACACCAGAAAGCTTGAGGACAAGAGCTACGCCTCGGCCAGTGTCTACGGCGCAGCAAGCATCCAAGCTGCCTTGCTGGACGTTGCAGCGGTCATTCAGGACACGCTTAACCGTATCCACGAAGGACACAACGGCAAGGACTTCATCACCATCCACCAGTACTTGGCGGAGATCGAGCCGGAGGCAGCAGCAGCGATTGCGTTGAAGCTGACTTTTGACCATGTGTTCAGTCCTAAGGACAGAGCCAACGAGATCGCCAACGTGATCACGTCCATTGGCAAAGCTTTGGAGCAGGAGGCACAGCTCCGTTGGTACGAGTCACAGGATCGTGACCTGTATGAACGCATCAAGCGCAATTACTGGCACAGCTCCTGTGGCACCCAACAGAAGGCCACTATCGCCCGGACACTAATGAACCGGCATGACTATGACTGGGACAACTGGGGCTCAGTGGTCAGGGCAAAGCTTGGTGCTTGGCTTTTGGACTGTGTAATGAAAGCTACAGGGTGGTTTGAACGGGTCACCGTCAAACGCCACAACGGCACACCAATGTTGATTGTTCCCAGCCTTCTCTTTGCCATGACAAAGGAAGAGCTGATGAAGGATGCGTTGATGTTCGCTCCAATGGCGTGGCCCATGTTGGTCCCACCACGAGACTGGTCTCCTATCAAGGCTGGTGGCTACCTCTTAAACGAGGTTATGCACGGCCATGAGATGGTTCGTAGGGGCGACCCGACACTAATACAGGGGAACACACCACTCCTGTTTCTGAACAAGCTCCAGAAGACCGCCTACACCCTCAATGAGTTCATCGTTGGGATTGCAGAGGAGTTGATGGAGCGTCAGTACAAGGTCGGTAAGTTCACACCGATCATCGAGCTACCGCTTCCCAACAAACCTTGGGACATTGCGGACAACGAGGAGGCCAGGCACGAGTATCGACGGCAAGCAGCGGAGGCCATGAACCACAACGCTGCAGCATTCAAACGGTCCTGCCGTACACGAATGACAATGGAGACCGTCAAGATCTTCAAGGAGAAGGACAAGTTCTTTCTTCCGTGGTCGTTTGACTATCGAGGTCGCACCTATCCGATTCCGGCCTTCCTCACCCCACAAGACACAGACTTTGGTAAATCACTACTGAAGTTTGCTGAACCTGCCTTCATGACCGTTGAGGCTGAAGGCTGGCTGGCGTTTGAAGTTGCCTCCACCTACGGGTTGGACAAAGCAACAATGCAGGAACGGCAGGATTGGGTTGCAGCCAACCACGAGCTGATTTCTCGAGTGGCAACTGATGCACTAGGCAATCTCTCTGATTGGGAGGTTGCTGATGAGCCATGGCAATTCCTCGCTGCTTGTGAGGAGTACCATGCCTGTGTCATTGAGTGCTCCAGAAGTTGGACAAACCTGCCTGTTGCCGTCGATGCAACGTGCAGTGGGCTTCAGATCCTGGCTGGTCTTGCACGAGATCAATCAACTGCAAAGTTGGTCAATGTGTTTCCAAGTGAACAACCACAGGATGCTTACAAGGTAGTTGCAGAACATGCAAAGCCAAAGCTTCCTAGTCATCTAGCTGCTCTTCTTGATCGGAAGGTCACAAAGAGGACAGTGATGACCATTCCATACAACGCAACTCAGCATTCCAATAGGGCTTACATACGTGAAGCCTTAAAGGAAAAAGGTGCTGAGTTCACTCCTGATGAGTTGACACAAATTGTGGCTGCTGTTCGGGAAGCAATGTATGAGGTTGTTCCAGGTCCAATGCAAGTTATGGATTGGATCAAGAAAGAAGTTGGCGCTGCGTTCAAACGTGGTGCTGATTATCTGATTTGGCAAACACCATCCAATTTTCTTGTCAAACAAAATAGACGCAAGTACGAGTTCAAACGTGTTGAACTTGAAATCCTTGGGATGGCCAAGATCAAACTTGCCGACTACCCAAAAGGTCCAGATGTTCTTGGACACAAGTCCAGTACTGCTCCCAATCTAATCCACTCCCTTGATGCTTCGATCCTTCATCGAGCATTCCTTAAGTTCGATGCTCCATTCACTGTGATCCATGACTCGGTACTTTGCCGAGCCACAGATATGGGCATCCTCAATCGCGTAGTCAGGGAAACCTACTGCGAAATTTTTAGCCAGAGCAATCCACTTATGGACTTTGCTGAAGCTATTGGCGCTGAGACTGAGCCACCAGTAATTGGTGATCTCGATCTTGAATCCGTCCTTGAATCCACCTACTTTTTCTGTTAATGGCCCCCAAAACTATCGTCACTAAAAAGCCTGTTGTCCTTGATGGTTACCAGGCTGTGATGAAGCCAAGTAAGTATGGCTACTCCCTTGCAGCTATCCTTACTGATGATGTTATCGAAAAGCTTGAAGAGGATCGTACTGAGGTTCTCAAGTGGGCTGAATCGAAACTGAAGAATCCGAAGCGTGCAACTCTCAAGCCTGAACCTTGGGAGGAAGTATCTGACGGTAAGTACAAAGCCAAGTTCTCTTGGACTGAGGAAAACGTGCCAACCATTGTCGATAGTGAAGGTACTGTTATTACTAACACGTCACTTCCTATTTATTCTGGTTCGACTGTCAAGCTGGCTTTCTTCCAGAAGCCTTACATTCTCAAAGATGGTGTCACCTATGGCACTAGTCTTAAGTTGAAAGGTATCCAGATCATCAGTCTTTCCAGCAGTGCTGGTGTTGATACTGGTGATATGGGTGCTGAAGATGTTGCCGAACTCTTTGGCAAAACCAAAGGTTTCAAGGCTGACGATCCCAACGTGACCCCTGCACCTGCGGCTGAAACTGACGTGGATTTTTAAGTTATGGCTTTCCGCTCAGGACTTGAGGAGAAGGTTGCTGACCTTCTCGTCAACCTGGGTGTCAAATACAAATACGAATGCCATAAAGTTGCCTATCAAATACAGCATACATATTGTCCTGACTTTCTTCTTCCCAATGGTATCTTCCTTGAAGCCAAGGGTCACCTGACGGAAGAAGATCGTCGGAAGATGAAAGCTGTCAAGCAACAAAACCCTGACCTAGACATTCGCTTTGTATTTCAATCACCCTATAACAAAATCTACAAAGGTTCTAAAACTACTTATGCCAAGTGGGCTGAAAAGCACGGCTTTCCTTGGTGTGCCTTTCACAGTATCCCAATCGAATGGTTGACATAGAGCTGATCAAAGACCTAGCTACCAATCTAATTATGGCCCTTGACAAGCATTCTTCCCCGAATGACATTGTTGATGGCTTTGAAGAAGCATTGGATAGTTACGAAGAATTGATTCAACGTTTCCACACGCAACAATGATGACCCCCAAAGAGCGCATCACTGAGTTCTTTGCTGACACCTTGTGTGAAGCAGAGGAGTGTGTCAAAGCTGGTGAACTAACACCCGATGAAGTTATTGACTGCATCGCTACTGCTTTGACTGATTGGCATTCGTATTTCCAGAACACTGCCGACATCTACGAAAAGCTAATTAATGCCGTCATCTCACGATACAGAAACAAGTAACTTTGTCGCACACGAACCTTGTCCTGCTTGTGGTAGTCGAAACAACCTTGCTCGTTACGATGATGGCCACGGCTTCTGCTTTGGGTGCGGTCATTGGGAGCCTGGTGAATTCAACATTGCCCCACCGCAAAGACAACGAATGACGTTCCCGCTAAAGGGACAAGCTGAGCCACTACCTAAACGTGGTATTAGTGAAGAGACTTGCCGTAAGTATCGAGTACATCGAGAAGGTAATCAACTCTTCTTCCATTACTTCGGACGTGATGGAACCTGTACTGGTGCCAAAGTCAAAACCCCTGACAAAACATTCCGATGGGAAGGATCAAACCCTGATGGACAACTATTTGGACAGCAGCTATTCTCCAGTTCTGGAAAGAGAGTTGTCATCACAGAAGGGGAACTCGATGCTCTTTCGTGTTATCAAGCTTATCCGGGGAACTGGCCGATGGTTTCAGTACCGGATGGTGCCCAATCGGCCAAACGAGCGATTCAAAAACAGCTTGAGTGGCTCCAGGGCTATGAGGAGATTATCCTCTTCTTTGATAATGACGACGCAGGCCGTCAGGCTGCGAAGGATGCGGCAGGGGCATTACCACCAGGCAAGGTTAAGATCGCTCACTTGCCAGATTTCAAGGATGCTTCCGATGCACTCCAGGCTGGCAAGGCACAAGCGATTAAAGAGGCAATCTGGAACGCTTCCGCATATCGCCCAGACGGTATTGTCGAAGCGAAGAGCCTCTTAGAGCAGATCCTTAAACCTAACGACGAAGGTCTTCATGAGTATCCCTACAAAGGACTCCAACAGAAGCTACACGGGATCAGGGCTGGAGAGCTTATCACGATTACTGCAGGCTCTGGTATTGGTAAATCCAGCTTCTGTCGTGAACTCGCAACTCACCTTCTTAACAACGGAGAACGGGTTGGCTACTTGGCACTTGAAGAAAGTAACCGTCGAACCGCCCTGGGACTGATGTCCGTTGCCGAAGGTAAGCCTTACCACATTGGTGAACACTCACGTACTGAACTAACAGATGTCTACACCCGAACCCTTGGACATTGGCCGCTTTATCTTTTTGATGGCTTCGGTAGTTTTGATCCCGATGTTATTTATAACCGTGTGGAGTATCTTGCACAAGGTCTTGACGTAAAGATCGTCTTCCTTGATCACCTCAGTATTTTGCTAAGTGGATTGGACGGTGACGAACGTCGAGTCATTGATCAAACAATGACACGCCTTCGCAGTCTTGTCGAAAGGACCGGCATCTCGTTGTTCCTTGTGTCTCACTTACGTCGTCCTAGTGGTGATCAAAACCACGAGGAAGGAGCACGTGTGAACCTTGGTTCATTACGAGGCTCTCACAGCATTGCACAACTTAGTGATGCCGTTATTGCACTTGAGCGAAATCAGCAAACCAACTCCAACACAACTGTACGAGTCCTCAAGAATCGATACACGGGTGAAGTTGGCGTGTGCTGTCAGCTTACTTATGACCTTGACACTTGTCGTTTTAGCGAACATGAACCAGAACAAGAGTTCGACCCCACAACGGACTTCTAATTACATCCAACGCCTTGTGCGTCCAAAACCTCCCACTCCAGAAATGGTTGCTCGTGCTCAACCCTACCGGGCGGACACGCTTCAAGAGATGGAAGCAATCATCAAACGCCCCAATCATTTGATTGATGGCTAACACTATTATTCTTTGTACAGAAGAAATGTTGCTTGCCGTGTTTGACCGTGGCGAGATTGATGGTGAAGATCGCATCATCACCACTGAAATTATCTTCGATGTCCTCTGTGAGCACTACGGAGTCAATCCACACTGGGAACCTAATGATGTCTACTAAATGAATCTTCTCTTTGATATCGAAACAGACGGCCTGTACAACAACGTTACGACAATCCACTGTGTTGCTATCAAGGACATTAGTAACAATCAGACTCTTGTCTTCAATGACGAGGGTACTCAAGAGCCTATTGCTCGTGCCATCACGATGCTGGAAGGTGCTTGTACGATCATCGGCCAGAACGTGATCAATTACGACATTCCCGTCATTCAAAAGTTCTACCCGTGGTTCACTCCACCACGAACTCTTGACACGCTAGTTCTTAGTCGTCTGTATCACCCTAACCTTCTTGAGATTGACAGAACGAGGAGCTGGGATCATATGCCACTTCAGCTCTATGGCCGACACTCTCTTGAAGCTTATGGTTACCGGCTTGGTGAATACAAGGGTGGCTTTGCAAAACAAACTGACTGGAAAAACTGGTCACAAGACATGGAGGATTATTGCGTACAGGATCTTCAAGTCACACACAAACTATGGAATCACTTCCAAAAATACCTGACTGGATCACGTTAGAACATCGAGTTGCTGAAATCCTTACCAAACAAGAACTACATGGCTGGTACTTCGATGAACGATCCGCTCATGAGCTGGAATGCGAACTTCGATCTGCACTTGATGCGTTGCAAGGATCTCTTAGACAGAAACATCCTTTCGTTACGGGAAGCGAGTTTACTCCTCGTCGTCCTAACTCGACCAGAGGATATTTCACAGATGGCACATTTACGCGCCTCAAGGATCTTAACCCAACCAGTCGAGACCACATTGCGTGGGTGATGAAAGAGTTCTACGGTTGGACACCTAATCAGTTTACTGATAAAGGTAAGGCAACCATTGACGAAGTAGTTCTCAAAGACATCGGTACGCCGATTGCTCTTGAGTTCTTTCAGTGTCTTGAACTAAGTAAACAATTAGGCATGCTATCGGAAGGTGCCAATGCCTGGTTGAAGTTAGTTCGTAAGAACCGCATTCATCACAACTGCTCAGTTGCTACTAACACACATCGCTGCGCTCACCGAAATCCAAATATGGCCCAAGTTCCAGTTGATGAAAGATTCAGAAGACTATTCACAGCAACTCCAGGACTATGCATGGTTGGGGCCGATCTTAGCGGCATCGAGTTGCGGATGTTCGCGCATTACCTTAGTCGCTATGACGGTGGCCGCTATGGGGAGATCCTTCTTAATGGCGACATTCACCAAGTTAATGCCGACAAGATTGGCATTAGTCGTAAGCTTGTCAAAACCGTTACCTATGCTTTCCTTTATGGGGCTGGCAACGAAAAGATCGGATTTTCCTATGACCCTCAGCTTTCTCCCGCAAAGGCAAAGCAAAAGGGAAAAGAAATACGAGAAGCGTATCTTAATGCAATTGAAGGTCTTAGCGATCTTGTTGAGGCCGTCAAGAAAAAGGTTCAATCAACTGGCTACATCAATTCGATTGATGGACGAAAGATTAACGTTGACGGGCCTCACAAAGCTCTGAACTATCTCCTGCAATCAGGAGCTGGTGTCATTGCTAAGCGATGGATGGTCATCGCACAAGACAACATTAAACAACTGAATATCGAAGCTGATCAACTGGCATTTGTCCATGATGAGCTTCAGTTTGAATGTAACCCCGCACACGCGGACAATCTAATGTTTAATCTTGAACTCGCAGCAGCTCAAGCTGGAGAATATTACAATCTCCGAATCCCAATCGCCGCTAAAGCTAGTACCGGAAATACGTGGGCTGACACTCATTGATTTCAGCCCCAACAGAGCTGGAGATATTGCTGAGGTATACGCTACTGCAGCGTTGATGGCAAAAGGAGCAACCGTATTTCGCAACACAGGCTGTGATGGTAAAACTGATCTCTGCTTTAAGTACCAAGGCAATATATATGAGGTAGATGTAAAACTTGCTGCGTATCAACGCAACAGGTATGGCTGGAGCTGGAGGGCTCAAAAGGCATCTCAAGTAAACCTGCCAATATATCCCTTAATTGTCATTCCACAGACTGGAACCGATTTGTCCGGTTGGTGCTGCCGGTGGAAATCGCTCAATGGTACAAACACTATCTGCAAGAAATGGCACTGCCCACCCGGCCTTGAAAACTTCTGGGACTAACTTATGCCCCCAACTAAATCCAAAACAAACCTAGCCAAAAAACAATTTGAATCCCGTGCCAAATACAAGCACACCCATCAAGGCAACGGAACACGTTCATTGCCAAAGGGAACAAAGAAGTTGCGTCGAGGTCAAGGGAAATGACACTCCTCATTGACGCTGATTACATTGCATACAAAACGTGTGCAGCGTGTGAAGATGAGATCGATTACGGTGATGACTTGATCGTTGTCACGAGTCGCTTCTCTGATGTTCTGGAGATGTTCCAGAACGAGCTGATGTCCATTGCTGACTGCATGGGCATGTTTGATGACTTCATTTTGTTCTTCAGTAGCCCTAAAAATTTTAGGAAAAAAATTTACCCCAGTTACAAAGGTCATCGAAACCGCAAGAAGCCTTGTGGTTACAAACGTCTCCTGAACTGGTGTGGTGACAACTACACCACGATGGTGGTGGACAACCTTGAAGCTGACGATGCCATTGGTATCTACGCAACTGATCCTATCGAGCAAGGATGTAACCACATCATCTGCAGTCCTGATAAGGACATGAGACAGATCCCTGGTCTGCTGTTTGACATGACCAATCCTGTGATTGAAATCACCAAGGAACAAGGTGATCGCTGGCATCTCATCCAAGCGATGAGCGGCGATCAAACTGATGGTTATGCAGGTGCTCCAGGTATTGGCATCAAACGTGCTGATGCTTTGCTCGACAAACACGGGTGCAATTGGAACACAGTTGTTCAAACATTTGAAGAACGAGGAATGACTGCTGATGATGCTCTTCTTAATGCACGTCTCGCGCGGATACTGCGGTACACCGACTTCAACCACGAAACCAATGAGCCAATCCTTTGGACCCCCACCTCCGGTGACGGAGATGACGGTGGAGCAACAGTTCAAGATGCGACGACTACAGGACTTGCTGCCTGAAGCAAGCAAGGAAGATCTGATCACTGTCTTCCTAGCACTACAACATCAGAATTTTGTCCTTACTAACACTGTGTCAAACCTCGTTAAACAATGGCCGATTCCCCAACCCACTACGGAAACAGCTGGAAAGTCGGAGACTTCATCCGAGAGCAAGAGTTAGGTTTCCATCTTGGTAATGCAATCAAATACATCGCTAGGTGTGGAAAGAAATCCACAGCAGACCCAATCGACGATCTCAACAAAGCCATCCACTACCTTGAAAACCACCGTGAGTTTCTACGAAACAGCAGCACACGAGTTCAGGAACAAGTTCGAGCAGCCGCTAGGGCTGACGACTTCCTCTTTGAATCTTCAGCAGAATTTGATCGATGAGGAGCACCTCGAAGTTGCTCACGCTTACCTCGATCTGAAGGAAGACATCAGGAACAAACGAGCACGAGAGCATCTCCTGAAGGAGCTTGCTGATCTTGTGTACGTGTGTCATCAGATGGCTGCTTGCTTTGGCTGGGATCTGCAGACCGCATACAACCGTGTCCATGCAAGCAACATGAGCAAGCTTGGAGAAGACGGTAAACCTATTCGTCGTGAGGATGGAAAGATCCTCAAAGGACCGAACTACTACGAACCCTCACTTATTGATCTTGTCTGATATTACTGTGACTAAAGACCTCATCGCACGTACTGGCCGTGTTCAAAGTTGGATTGATGATCCGACATCTCGACTACCTGTGAGTTGCACCGTCTTCGTTGTTGAAGACACAATGGAAGGTGACAATGGAATCGAAGCATCTTGGAGATTTGTTTCGCACGCTCTACGCTATGGAGCGGGAGTTGCAGTCCATCTATCTAAGCTCCGGCCCCGAGGAAAGGAAAATGATAAAGGTTTGGTTGCATCAGGCCCCGTATCTTTTGCCAAGATCTACTCGACTCTGAATGAAATCCTGAGGCGTGGTGGAGTTTGGAAAAATGGAGCAGTTGTATGTCATCTGGATCTTAACCATCCTGATCTGCTTGAGTTTATCACTGCTAGTCGTAGTGAGCTGCCTTGGGTTAAACGCTGTGTCAACATTAATTACCACTGGTGGAATATTGCCACGGCAGAAGTCAAGGAAGCTTTGATCCTTGGCATCAAGCGTGGTGACATCTGGCTAAACAAAACCAAAGTTGACAAGTATGGAAAACGTATCCACGGAAATGTTTGCCTGGAAGTGTACCTGCCCTCACGGGGAACCTGTCTACTGCAGCATGTCAATCTCGGGGCTTGTGAATTTAGTGACATTCGACGTGCGTTCAGTACCGGAATGTCAGAGCTGTGCTCGCTCCATGCCAAAACTGGTGTCGGAGACAGCGGTGAATACCTCACTCCAGAGGTTGATCGCCAGGTCGGTCTCGGAATGCTTGGGCTGGCCAACCTGCTCCGTCAGCAAGGGGTGACCTACAAGCAGTTCGGTGAGGCATTGTCTGCTATCAACAACAACCAGCCCCATGAGCGGACACCTGCTGCAGTGTTGGCTTACGAGATCCGTGCTGGTATCCAAGAAGCTGCAGAGATCGCTAAAGCAAACGGTATGGTCCGTGCCTTTGCTATTGCACCGACTGCCTCGTGCAGCTATCGCTACAAGGATCTTGATGGGCACACCACTTGCCCTGAGATCGCTCCTCCTATTGCCCGCCATGTTGACCGTGACAGCGGCACCTTTGGTGTCCAGAGCTTCGACTACGGTTCGGTTGAGATCGCGTCAGAAGTTGGCTGGGATGATTACTTCAAAGTGGCTAATGGCATCGTAAGGATGCTTAATATTACGGGACTTCTTCACGGGTACTCGTTTAATAGTTGGTCCGATGTGGTCATCTATGACGAAGCCTTCATTGAAGAGTGGTTGAATTCTGATCAAACCTCCCTCTATTACAGCCTCCAAGTGATGGGTGACACTCAAGATAAGTCGAGTGCCTACGCTGCACTTGATGAGTCTGAAGTGGATGATTACTTGGATGCTTTGCTCAATGACCCTGCACCTGATTGTAATTGCGGAGAGTGATGAATCCCTATCAGAAACTTTTTAATCGAAAGCGTAAGTGGTCTCCTGTTCAGACCACAGCCGGTGCTGTAAAGGAGGGCTCGGAGGAAACTATCTTCCGGGCTCTTGCCCTGCGGCACATGGAACTCCCCGTTGGGGATTTTATTAAGGATGCACTAGCTAATGAAGTTCCAGCGTTATCACGGGATTTACTTCTGTCCAATATCAGGGACGAAGAAAACCACGACTTGGCTCTCGGCTACATCGCAAACGCTTACGGCGTTGACGAGAAAGCTGAAGCCGAAGCAATGCGTCTCAGGGAAGCTTGGGTCGCGCATCCTGATCACACTGTCCTCAAAGCGATGGTGGCCGAGCGTGCGATTTTCTTCGTACTACTCCCCTTCTTCCGCTTTAATGGTGACGCTGGAATGCGAACAGTAAGTGCCGACATCTCTCGTGATGAGCAAGTACATGTTGCAACGAATAGCTTGGTATGTCGTGAGCTTGGTCTCACTGTCAGTCCTTCTTTGGATAAGCTCAGGAAGGCAACCATTAATTGGGTGATGCAACCCCTCAAGAAGTCAGAGAATAAGTATCTAGATAAACAGTTTTGGTTGGATCAAAGTGACAGCCTGATGTATGCAGGTAAAGCCGAAGGTTTGATCGAAACTCAACGTGCCCGTATGCCTGCCTTCTTTGAACATGCAAACCCCAATCTCCCTCAGTACGCTTGAGTCAGTAGGGGTAAAGCTGCAGGCATTGGTGGCTGATCTTGAGGAGAACTTCGCGTGGAGAACTCCTAACTTCAATGATGACTATGCCAAGATTATGTATCACGCAGGTCAGGCCAGTGTCATTGATTACATTAAACAGAAATTGGAAGAAGACTAATGTGTTTCAATACAAGTGTTCCTGAACTTCCACCGCCTCCTCCTCTTGCTCCAGCACCCGCTGCTCCTACACCTCCTAGTGAACCAGCAGCAGCTCCAGAAGCACTCCAGTCGAACAACTACACGCCTGGTGTTAAGTCAGCAAAGAGCCGTAGGTCGAAGGCTGGTCTTACCAATCAAGGAACATCATCTCTCAGGATCAATCTAAATACAGGTAGTAGTGGATCTAGTTCTGGAGGGCTGAACCTGTGAATGCACGTGAAAGATACAGTGCATTGGCTGGTGTACGCTCTCAATTCCTTACTACTGCAATTGAGTGTTCTCGTCTTACGCTTCCTTACCTGATCACTGATGATGTCAGTAAGAAGAATGTCTGGTCTACTGTACCTCAACCGTGGCAGTCAGTAGGGGCCAAGGCTGTGGTGACGTTAGCATCTAAGTTGATGCTGGCCTTACTGCCTCCTCAAACAACATTCTTTAAGCTACAGATTCGTGATGAGAAGCTAGGCACTCAAATTCCTGCTGAGATACGTAGTGAGTTAGACCTGAGCTTCTCAAAGATTGAGCGTATGATCATGGATGTTATTGCAGCATCTAGTGATCGTGTTGTTGTCCACCAAGCTATCAAACATCTGATTGTTGGTGGCAACGCTCTTATCTATATGGGTAAGGATGGGCTCAAGAACTTTCCTTTGAATCGCTTTGTTGTTAACCGTGATGGTAATGGCAATGTGATTGAGATCGTGACCAAGGAACTTATCAGCCGTAAGGTTCTTGGTGTTGAGCTTCCTGAATCCAAACCTAATCATGCAGGACAGAACGGTACCACTACTGGTTCTGACTCTGATGATGTCGAGGTTTATACCTATGTCAAACTTGATGACAACTCTGGTCGTTGGGTATGGCATCAGGAAGCTTTCGATCAGATCCTTCCCAACAGCAGGAGTACTGCTCCAAAGAATGCAAGCCCTTGGTTGGTCTTGCGTTTCAATACTGTTGACGGAGAGAACTACGGGCGTGGTCGTGTTGAAGAGTTCCTTGGTGATCTACGGTCCCTTGATGCGCTCTCTCAGGCCCTCGTAGAAGGCTCTGCAGCAGCTGCAAAGGTGGTGTTCCTTGTGTCACCATCCTCAACTACTAAACCGCAGACAATTGCTAACGCAGGTAATGGTGCCATTGTTCAGGGTCGTCCTGATGATGTAGCCGTTATCCAAGTTGGTAAGACTGCAGATTTCAGGACAGCTGCTGAGATGGCAGCTAATCTTGAACGACGTATTGGTGAAGCATTCCTGCTTCTCAATATCCGTCAATCTGAACGTACAACAGCTGAGGAGGTACGGCTCACACAGATGGAATTGGAACAACAACTCGGAGGCTTGTTCTCTTTGTTGACTGTTGAGTTCCTTATTCCATACCTCAATAGGATCATGCTTGTTCTCCAGCGGAGTAACCAGCTACCGAAGATCCCGAAAGATCTTGTACGTCCTTCTATTGTTGCTGGTGTTAACGCACTTGGCCGTGGTCAAGACAGGGAAAGTCTTACCAACTTTGTAACGACTATTTCCCAAACCTTAGGTCCCGATGCACTCCTCAGATACATCGATGCTTCTGAAGCTATCAAGCGTTTAGCAGCAGCTCAAGGTATTGATGTCTTGAATCTGGTTAAGTCACCACAACAGCTACAACAAGAAATGCAGCAAGCTCAGTCCATGGCAGCACAACGTTCGTTGGTTGATCAGGCTGGTCAGTTTGCAGGATCACCAATGATGGATCCAACAAAGAACCCCCAATTTATGGAGATGCTAGGTGGAACAGCCCAAGGCAACCCCCAACAACAAGCAACCCAAGCAGAAGCTCCCCCCGCTGCCCCCGGTTAGTAAGCCGGAAGCAGCTCAGGAAAAGTCTGCTGACAACAAGTATGCACCCAAAGAGCAAGTCGGCGCTCCAACTCTTGGCCGATCCTCTGACTATGTAACAAGAGTTGGGCTTGGAAATCTGAAAGTAGTCACTAATGGCACCCGAACTTACGTATGATCCTAGTCCTGTAGATGCTGCTGAGTTCTCTCCAGAAGAGATCGATAGTCTCGCACGTGGAGAAGAAGCTCTTCAAGAGCAAGAGCAACTGCTGGCTGGTAAGTACCGCGATGCAGAAGAGCTTGAGAAAGCTTACATCGAACTCCAACGCAAACTAGGTGGACGTGAAGAACCCACTGCTGAAACTGAAGAGGCTGAAGAAGCTGAGCTGGAAGAACAGCAAGAGGAGGAAGAGGATCAACCGATCAGCCCTACTGCTGAGTTGATTACTTATGCCTCTCAAGAGTACGCAGAGAATGGCACTCTGTCAGAAGAGACCATGCAGATGTTCGCTGAGATGAACTCAACGGACCTTGTACAGGCGTACATGGAGATGCAGGCAAATGCTGAGCAACCCGCACCTGTTGCTGATTTAAGTCCTTCTGACATCACCACAATCAAAAACCTAGCAGGTGGTGATGAAGGTTACAACCAACTTGTTTCTTGGGCTAGCGATAACCTACCTCAAGAATACATCCAAGCTTTCGATTCAATCATTGATTCCGCCAGTCTGCCTGCTATCCAATTAGCAGTAGCTGGTCTTCGATCTCAATTTGAAATGGTCAATGGTTACGAAGGTCGGATGTTCTCTGGTAAGCCAGCTCAGACACAAGCTGATGTCTTCCGCAGTCAAGCTGAAGTAGTGCGTGCTATGAGCGATCCTCGCTATGACAATGACCCGGCTTATCGAGCTGATGTCTTTGAGAAGCTGGAACGTTCTAATTTGAACTACTAACCAATCGACTAATCTGCGCGTGGTTTAATCGATTTTTTGTGTAGCAAGCAATATAAAAGTCCTTTGCTTTAAATCAATGCTACCTATTCTAACTACTCTGTCAGTAATCTCTAGCTGGTATGGGCCTGGTTTCCATGGCAACCCAACGGCTAGCGGAGCTCGATTCAATCAACACAACCTTACTG
>Ga0194120_10001314_pt1 | contig 45864 bp, 41 predicted proteins | sample TA2MahCa65mmetaG_FD_148642 | JGI IMG/M metagenome (GOLD analysis project Ga0194120, IMG submission 148642) | Freshwater microbial communities from Lake Tanganyika, Tanzania - TA2015019 Mahale Deep Cast 65m | ecosystem: Environmental > Aquatic > Freshwater > Lake | place: Tanzania: Lake... | reverse complement strand
GGAGGTCCGACGATGCGTACTGAACCACAACATGTCGTGCACAGGATCCTGACGGGACTCGTGACGATTCCATGCGCCCTGCTCCTGACCGCTGCAACCCATGCCCAATGCCCGGCTGACCTGACGGACGACGGCATGGTGGGCGGGATGGACCTGAGCGTCTTGATGGCGGCATGGGCAACTGACGGCTCGCAACAGCCGGGATCGGACATCAACGGGGATGGTGTTGTCGGGGGCGCGGATCTGGCGGCCCTGCTTGGTGCATGGGGGCCATGCGTCACCACGCCAGCGTGGGCCACGCTCATCGAGGCGTGGCCTGATCCTTCGGTAGTGACCAATGCCAACCTCCGAGCTGCCATCACGGCGACCGGCTTGGCCTGGCGCGTGAAGGACACAGCCACGCAGATCGAGTTCGTGCTGATTCCGCCGGGCTCGTTCCAGATGGGCTGCAGCGCGTCGCAGTGGTTCCCCTGCAACCCTGATGAGAGCCCTGTCCACACGGTGACCCTGACCAACGCGTTCTACATGGGCCGGTACGAAGTGACGCAGGCGCAGTGGCAGGCGCGGATGGGATTGAACCCGAGCTACTTCCAGAGCGTGAGCGAAGAGGTGTCTGCCACCGAAGTCCCCAACCGCCCGGTGGAGCGGGTGAGTTGGGACATGATCCAGGGATTCCTCACCCCTGGCATGCGGCTTCCCACGGAAGCCGAGTGGGAGTACGCGTACCGGGCGGGCACCACGACGGCGTTCCATGGATTCGCGGGCAGTCTCAACGGTACGAACGACGACAGCCAACTGGTGAACATCGCGTGGTACGCGGCCAATGAGGGCACCCAGACCCGACCGGTGGGTGGCAAGTTCGGCAACGGCTACGGCCTGCACGACATGTCGGGGAATGTGATTGAGTGGGTGAGTGACCAGTACGACATGAACTACTACGGGAGCAGTCCGCAGAACAATCCCCCGGGGCCGGACAAGGGCTCCACACGCGTCGTCCGGGGCGGATGCTTTGAAACCCGATTCGACAGCACCAACACCTGTCGCGCGTCGTACCGGGCCGCCCTTGCCCCAGAGAACTCCCCCGGCACCGTGGGATTCCGCGTGGCCAGGACTCCGTGACGCGTGTTGACCGTGCTGCCCCCGGCGAACGACCTGAGCGTCCTGCCCAGCCGTCGCGTTCAGAACGGCGTCTGGCACTCGACCAGCATGCGCTCACCGGTGGCCGGGTGCGTGAAGCCCACGGAGCGTGCGTGCAGGCAGAGTCGCGGTGCCATCGCGCGCACCGCCGGCAGCGCGTAGAGGTCATCGCCGAGGATCGGGTGACCGAGCTCGCGGCAGTGCACGCGCAGTTGATGGCTGCGTCCGGTGCGCGGCAGGAGTTCCAGCCTCGTGGTGTCGCGCGCAGCATCGCGTGACAGCACGCGCCAGCCCGTCTGCGCGGGCCGACCGTGCACATGGTCAACGACCTGCAGTGGTGCGTTGACGAGGTCCTTGCGCAGCGGCAGGTCGATCAGGCCCTCGTCGCCGGTCACGATGCCGTGGACCAGGGCCTCGTAGACCTTGCCGACCGTCCGTTCCTGGAACTGCACGCTGAGTTCGCGGTGCGTCCGGGCATCGAGCGCCATGACGATGCAGCCGCTGGTGTCGCGGTCGAGCCGATGCACGATGCGCACCCCCGGGAAGCACCGGGCTGCGCGGCTGGCAAGGCAATCGGCCTTGTCCGAGCCGATGCCCGGCACGCTGAGCAGGCCGCTGTCCTTGTCCAACACGAGCAGCCAGCGGTCATGCCAAAGGACACGGAAGCCGATGCCTTCGGGAAGGGGCTGATCTACACTTGCGCGCTGCACCACGGCACCCATTGCACCATGAACCGATCGATCATGCTTCTTGCACCTGCCTTGCTTGCCGCCTGCGTGGGCACCAGCACCGGGTCCGTGCGGGAGGTCGTATCGATCCAATCAACGGGCTCTGCTGCGCCGGTCGTCGCGCACGGCGGCTCCACGAACTCGGCCGATGTCCCCTCGACCAGGGTCTCGTTGGACTCGCCAACCGACTGGGCCGCCGCCGAGGCACCGATCTTGACCAACGCCGTGCAACTCACCTTCGGTCGCGACTGGGTGCGCGCGGGCGAGAACTACATCGACCCGTGGGGCAAGCGCGTGCTCTTCCAGGGCGTGCCCCAGCCCGAAGCAGGCAAGGCGCCCGGTGACCATTACGCGATGGTGCTCGCGGATCTCGTCACGGACGCCGAGGGCAAGCCAGCACTCGCGAACAGTTGGATCATCAGCCCCAAGGGAAGCGCGAACACCTGCGGTTGGTTTGATCCCAAGGACCCCAATCGCATCATCTTTGCGACCACGCTCGTGGCTCCGACGGCAAGCAACTCGCCGGGTTACCAGCGCGGCACAGGGCGGTATCGCTGGAGCTTCCCGCCCGAAATGCGCATCGTGTCCCTTGATCTCACGGGGCGCACCAAGGGCAGCGAGATCGTTCCCGCAGACCTGAAGACGCTTGTTGGCGACGGCAGCGCCTATGTGGCCGAGGGCGACCTGAGCGCCGATGGCCGTCATCTCATCTACTGCTCGTTGGCGACCGGGCAAGGCGATCTGTACTCCCTCGACCTTCAGACGGGAGAGACCACCCCACTCGTGCGGGAGCCTGGCTACGACGGCGGTCCGTTCTTCAGCCCGGATTCGAGCCGAATCTGCTTTCGAAGCGACCGCACCGGCGATGGACACCTGCAGCTGTATGTTGGGGATCTGGGGCGAACGGACGACGGGCGAATTCTTGGTGTGCAGCGTGTGCACCAGCTCACGATGGGCGACACCGTCAACTGGGGGCCATTCTGGCACCCAACTTCGACGGCCATGGCGTACGCCACGAGCGAACTCGGCCATCAAAACTACGAGGTCTTCCTGATTGACAGTGCGCGCTGGACGACCGAGACCGGGATGCCGATGCTGCGTGATGGCACGACGAGGGTCCGCGTGACGCACGCAGCAGGTGCTGATGTGCTGCCTGCCTTCAGCGCAGATGGGCGACGCATGATCTGGACCAGCAAGCGCGGTCCCGAGAACACGAGCCAAGTGTGGCTTGCGGACTTCGCCATGCCGGCCGTGTTCGAGCCTGTTCGGGCGAGCGTCGCGCCGACCGCAACCCAGCCGTCCAACGCCGGGACCGGATCCCCGAACCACTCGCCGTGACGGCTCTTGCGATCCAGCGTCGGCACCTGATCCCGTTCCGCAGTTCGCTGCTGCCGCAGATCTTCACGGACACGCTCGTCGTCGGCAGCGGTGTCGCGGGGCTTCGTTGCGCGATCGAGGCCTCGACGGCAGGCGATGTGATCGTGCTGGCGAAGGAGTCGCTCGACCTCTCAAGCACGAACTGGGCGCAGGGCGGCATCGCCACGGTCCTCAGTGCGGACGACAGCATCGCGCAGCATGAATCCGACACGCTCGAGTCCGGCGCTGGACTCTGCGATCCAGAGGCCGTTTCGGTGCTGGTCCGCGAGGGACCCGACGAGGTTGAACAGATGATCGCGTGGGGGATGCGGGTCGATCGCGAGGCCGACGGCTCGGTGAGCCTTGGACGCGAAGGTGGTCATCGTCAGGACCGCATCGTGCATGCCGATGGTGACGCGACCGGCGCTGCGTTGGCAGCGGCGCTCATCGCCAAAGTTCGTGGGATCGGGTCGGTGCGGATGTTCAATCGCTGCTTCGCGCTTGATGTGCTGACCAGTGACGATGCTGGTCATCGCCGGGCGGCAGGCGTGCTCACCTGGCATTCGCGATTCGGACTGCAGATCGTGTGGGCCAGGGCCATCGTGCTGGCATGCGGTGGAGCGGGTCAGGTCTACCGTGAGACGACCAACCCGAAGGTGGCCACCGGTGACGCGGTCGCCATGGCGTGGCGCGCGGGAGCGACGGTCGCCGATCTTGAGTTCATGCAGTTCCACCCGACGAGCCTGTATGTCGCTGGTGCGCCACGGCACCTCATCAGCGAGGCAGTGCGCGGCGAGGGAGCGTGGTTGGTCGATGCTGCTGGGTCCCGTTTCATGCAGAGCGTGCATCCGATGGGCGAGCTCGCGCCGCGGGACATCGTCAGCCGCGGCATCGTTGAACATCTGGCGCGGACGGGGCAGAGCCACGCGTTCCTCGACTGCCGCCATCTTGGTGGCGGCCAACCCGGTGCCTTCGCGCGGCGATTCCCAGGGCTCGATCGCATGCTGGCCGGCTTCGGGCTCGATGCGTCACGCGAGCTGATCCCTGTGAACCCTGCCGCGCACTACACGATCGGCGGCGTGCTCACGGATCTTTCGGGCAGGACCAGCCTGCGCGGCCTCTACGCATGCGGCGAGAGCGCGTCCAACGGCGTGCATGGTGCCAATCGGCTGGCCAGCAACAGCCTGCTCGAGGGTCTGGTCTTCGGTCGTCGCGTGGCACACGCCATCGCGGCCGATGCGCTTCCAGATCCGGCGCCCGTGCACACCGAGAGTCGCATCGATGTTCCGGAGCGCGGGGATCTTGATGTGGCCGACATCCGCGCGAGCCTGCGCAGTGCGATGTGGCGCAATGTGGGCGTGCAGCGATCCGCCACGCGCCTTGCAGATGTCCTCAAGATGATCGAGTTCTGGGGGCGATACGGACTGCACGCGGTGTTCGAGCGTCCATCGGGTTGGGAAGCGCAGAATCTGCTGACGGTGTCGCACCTCATGGCACGCGCCGCGCTCGAACGAGTCGAGAGCCGCGGCACGCACTGGCGCAGCGACGCACCTGAACCCGATCCCCGATGGCGCGTGCGATTGGCGTGGACGCCTGGACATGATCGACCGATTCGCGTGGCTTTGCCGGCGGAAACGCACGGATGAAGCGGACGGCGCTTGCCTTGGCGATCATGGCCGCCGCGTGCGCGTCCGAACGCGTCGAGTACCGCTATCGCAATCCGCTCAGCGACCGCGCCAAGGACGAGGTGGACCACACGCTGCCGGATGGCACGAGGGTCGTCTATCGCGATCGTCGCCCCGTCGCCGAAGGCGCCTTCGCCCAAACCGAGGTCGCTGCGCCGACCGACGCGCAATCCACGCAACATGTTGGTGCGACCGATGGAAGCGGTCCGGCCCTTGAGTTGCGGATCGAACACCCGGATGGGTCGATCGAGTTGCGCGCGTTCTCACCGTCGCAGGTCATCGCCCACTTGCAGCATGCAATCCGCAATCGCGAGTATCCGCCGTTCTACACGCAGATGCTCACGAAGGAAGCACGAAAGGAGTGGGATGCGCGCGGCGGGGAAGCGGCCTTCGCCACCTGGATGGACGAGCAGCGCAACGCCGTCATGGAGTTCCTCAACAGGACCAGTTACGGCATGTTCAGTTCGGATGTCATCACGCGCGCCACGGGCCCGAGGACGATCGAACTGAAACTCACGCCGCAGCTGCACGGCCAATTCAAGTTCGAGGCGATCGAGTTCGAGCGTCAGCAGGGCGGCATGAAGTTGCGCGGCCTGCGTTGACGATTCGGCCGGACCAGATTTGGGCTCACTCGAACCGGCCGCGGTTGAGGATGTCGAACTCGTTGAGCTTCAAGAGCTGCTTGGGCGACAGCGAGTCGATGGCCATGAGTCGCTCGACGAGCCGGGACGGCTTCGCCAGACCCAGCGAGCCCAGCAGGCCGAACTTCGCATTGAGGATCCCGCGCAGGTCGGCGGTCGTGTTGCGAGCGTGGCCCGCCGGGTACATCACGAGGCCGCTGTCGAGCGTCCGGCCATCGGTGGTCTCGATCACCACCGAAGTGGGGATGCCGTCGGGGTAGCGTCGGTCGTACTCGTCGCCGCCGTGGGCGAAGTCGATCTTCGCCATGAGCGCTCGCGTGACGGGGTTCTTGATCGCGTCGGCCGAGTAGTCATGCGGCCCGAGCATCAGGCGCTTCCACCAATCGTCGTTGGCGGCACCGATCGACTCGGCGCCGTCCTGCGCGGCGGCCTCGATCGCCTTTCGCAGCAGCGTGCTGACGATGTAGACCATGCTGTGGTCGGCGCTCTGGCGGGTCTTCGGATCGCGCTTGGCCGGATCGCCGATGATGCCATAGGCCGGCTCGTACGCAACGATGCGAATCGCCTTGATGGTGCCGGGATCCCGAAGGATGTCGTGATTGGCGAAGGCAAGGTCGATGATCGCCTGGAGCGCGCCCGCGCTCTGGTGCTCGTAGAGCCCGAGCTTGAAGTGCATGCCCATGACGGCGAAATCGTCGCCGGAACTGCGCAGCACGAGATCGAACGGGCTGTCGCCCTGCGTCTTGATGAACTGACGGAACATGCTCTCGGGATTGCGGAAGATGTCGCGCGGCCCGAGGAAGCCCTGCATGCTGCGGCGCATGCACAGGATCGCGGCCTCGGTGCTGATCGCCGCGCTTGCGCCCTTGGAATCGCTGAGCTGCTTGCCGGCTCGGATCGCGCGCCAGGGAATGTGGTGGGCGACGAACATGCCGATCGCACTTTCGATCTGTTCAGCGGTTGCGCCCATCATGGCGCCGTAGGTCGCCGCACTGGCGATCGCACCATGCACGACATGGTCGATCTTGTAGGTCTTGAGGCTGAAGACCTCGGCGAGCCGGCCGCGGATCTCGTCGAGGCAGACCATGCCACGCAGCGCCGTCGCGCCATGCAGCCCCATGATCTGCGCTGCAGCAATCGGCACGGGATAGAAGTCGTTGTGGCCGAATTCACCGGCCGTGTGGCCCAGACCTGGGTTGAAGCCGAAGTTGGTGCCGTTGGAATCCCACTCGCGCACCGCGGCGCTGTTGGCGACGATCGCCTTCTCGGGCTGCACGCGCTTGGAGCTGCCGAAGACTGTCGCGCCATGCTTCTTGTTTCGGTAGCGCAGTGCTTCCTCGCGCAGGAGGACCGGAGCGTTCGTGCCCAGTGCGATCGCGCTCACGCCGCAGAGAACGGCGTCGGCGTGGAAGAGCTTGGTGCGCGTGAGGACTGATTCGGCGGGTTCGCCCGACTTCATGAAGTCGATGGCGTACTGACCGATGCCGAGGGCTTGATTCGTGTTCCGGGGCAGGTTGACGGTGGACATGGGCCGCAAAGTGTAGCGGTGCTACTCGGTGCAACTCAGTCACTCAGTGCAAACGGTGGGCGCGCGGTCCGTCGCGACGACCGACTGGATCGGCCAGTGCCGTTGCGTCGCGCGGCGTCAGTGCGCGCTCGAACTGGTGCTTCTGATGTCGGCGACCACGTGGTAGCAGGTCGGGTCGACGCCTCGAGCAAGTTCAATAACCCGCTTGGAACCGCGGCTCCGCGTTTCGATGAAGAGCATCTGCACCGGGCCGTCGCGCCCGCGGCCATCGAAGACCGTGACGGTGATGCCCTGATCGCGCAAGGCGGCCGCCATCTCGTCACCCTTGCGCGAGAAGACGCGCACCACCGTGTGCCCGCTGCCGAGGCGCGCCACGACGACCATGCCCAGCCAGTTGCCGAGCGCGAATCCGAGCGCGTATGGAATCGCGTACCACGGGTGTTCCTGCACGGTCAGAATGACCCTGCTCACCATGAGCACCCAGATGAGCACCTCGAAGAACGCGAGCGCAAAGGCGCGTCCGCGGTGGCCCTGGACGATCGCCACGGTTCGCACCACGCCGATCGAGACATCGAGCAGGCGCGCAGCGATGATGCCCAAGCTGATGAGCAGGGGGGTCAGCACGATGGTTCCTTCACTTCTGCCGCGGACTCACGCGGCAAGCAACGCCTCGTAGAGTTCGACGATGCCCTTGCCCTGCGTCGCGATCGTTTCCAGGATCCGACGCCCCGACGCGATGTCGAGTAGTTCACGGACCAGTTTCGCTTCGCCGGCGTGATCGGCCTTGTTGGCCACGAAGAGATCAGCGATCTCCAGGATGCCTGCCTTGTCCATCTGGACTGCATCGCCCATGCCCGGCACGACGACGACCGCTGTGCGGTCCACATGCTCTCGGATGGCGACATCGTTTTGACCGGCGCCGACGGTCTCAACGATCAAGGTGTCGAACCCCGCCGCACCGACGAGCCCCGTGATCTGCGGCAAGCTTCGGTAATCCTCGCCGACGATGGCCAGGCTTCGGTAGAAGACCTTCTCGTCGACGATGTTGAAGTCCACGCGCAAGCGATCGCCCAGCAGCGCGCCACCGGTGATCGGGCTCATGGGATCAAACGCCACGACGGCCACGCGCTCGCCACGACGAACGGCTTCAGCGGCCAAGGCCGCGACGAGCGTGCTCTTCCCCGCGCCGGGCGAACCCGTGATGCCCACCACGCGCGCGGGGCGACGGAGCGCAGTCCCCGGGGTGAGCGAACCGGCGTGCGCCAGGCTGATCTGTCGAGCAAGGATGGCGTGAGGCGAGTGCGATTGGAGCGGCGCGTACGCACGAACGCACTCGCGCACGCTCTGCACGATCTCCTCCATGCCAGTTCCAGTGTGGTAGATGCGACGAACGCCCGCGGACAGCAGCGTCGGAACATCTTCCTGCGGAAGGATGCCGCCGACATTGATGGGCATGTCCGGGCGTCCGAGCGCGCGGCACTCCTCGATCAACCTTGGCACGAGCACCAAGTGGGAATTGCTCATCATGCTGCAGGCGATGACATCAGCGTCTTCGTCGCGCGCTCCGATCGCGAGGCTGCGCGGGGTTTGCCAGAGTCCGCTGTAGATCACATGCACGCCCGCGTCGCGAAGCACGCGCGCAATCAACTTCACGCCGCGGTCGTGTCCATCCAACCCCAACTTGCCGAGCAGCACACGGGGGCGGTGCGGAAGGTCGCTGCATCGGTCGCGCTTCTCGATGGCGCTCGTGGGATCCTGAAGTGTCCGAACGCTCATTCCGACAGCTCCCTCGTCGGAGCCTCCTTGGTCAGGCCGCTGGTGCTGTCGTCGCCGTCCCTGTCCTCGTTGACGGGCCGCGCCTTGTCGGTCCATTCGCCCGGGTGGAAGCGGCGGCAGAGTTCAACGACGATCAAGTCGGTGTTCTTCCACTTGTAGTCATCAAGTGGATACCGCCGACCCTCTTCGTCTATCACCGTGGCGATCGACTTGCTCATCCACTTGGACATGTCGATGTCGGCGATGCGTTCGGCAGCGATCGTGCCCTCGGGCGTGTCGAGTGAGCCGTCCTCGTGCAAGGTCCACCGCTTCCGCGCGGCACCGATGAGCAGCCACGCGCACCAAGGGAAGCCGACGAGCCCGCAGCCAATCACATAGCCCCAGAGCTGGAACGGCTTGTCGAATCCCGACGGCGGGGTCGGTGGTTCGGCGAACTCGGTGGTCAGTCGGGCCTTGGCTGCCTCGTACTCCTTGGTTTCGTCTTCGGTGAGCGCGCGCCCCTGCGAGGCGGTCGTGAGCTCGTCCTGGCGATTCTTGAGGCGCGTGTAGTCGCGCGCCGAGGCCTCGAGCGCGGGGTACTTGACCCAATAGTCGTACGCGCCCCAGGCCCCGAAGACCAGGCAGAGGATCGTGTAGAGCAGCATCCAAAGGCGGTAGCGCGGCTGCAGTCGAGTGGTGATCGTCATAGGGGTTTCGGAAGTCTAGCGCGGGGCGAGAATCGCCTCGCAGTTGGAATGAGGAGGCCAATCGGACGGGCGAGATGACGGCTGTGGGATGAAAAGGGCCCGCCGCAGCGCGGGCCAATCGGACGGGCGAGATGACGGCTGTGGGATGAAAAGGGCCCGCCGCAGCTGGTGGGTCTGCGGCGGGCCGGGAGGAACAGGGCCCTGCGGCCCTGGGTTGTGGCAAGTGCGATGGGGGAGTGCCTCCGAGGACGGCCACACCTGCTCGGGGATGAGCCCGCTCAGGGGGTCAGACGCCACCGTTCCGTGCTTGTCTGACCAGTGCTTAGAGGATCCGTTCTTTGCCGACCGCTTGGTCTCCTTGGGGCAACTGCCCCCATCGCTGTCTGCCGGGCGTCGTCGGAGCGATGCGCCCAGCATGGTTGGTGGTGACCGGAACGACCGGTCACCGGTGGTTCGATCAGCTGCAGCCCTGGCTGGCGCCGCAGTTGAAACATCGGTAGCAGGTGCCGTTGCGTACGGTGATCGCACCGCACACGCTGCACGGAGGGGCATCACCCATGGCGGACGCGGCCTGGGCGTCGAGCGCGTTGGTCATCATTCTCGCGCCGTTCGAGTTCGTCACGCTCCCAGCGGGCGATGCGGCGTGTTTGCACGAGCCGGAATCCCCATCGCAGCAGGCCGACGAATCGGACATGCCACTCGTCCCGTTGAAGGTCGTCCCGTTGATCCGATCGCCCAGAGTTAGATCGCTCGAAGCGGTGTGGCCCGGGGCGCGGGAAGCGTGCGACGGTGCAGTCCGGTCGTTCCATGAGTCCTCCTTGACGTGATCCCGCGCGCCGCCAGCCAAGGCGGGAGCGTGGGAGCCGGCATCCATGCCGGTGCGGTGCGGGGCGTTCTGTTCACGGTAACCCTGGATGAACTCCATGCCCATCCAACGGAAGATGTAGTCCACGAGACTCTTCGCGATGGGAATGTCGCGGTTCTGCGTCATGCCCATGGGTTCGAAGCGCTGGTGCGCGAACTTGTTCACCAAGCTCTGCAGCGGCACGCCGTACTGCAGAGCGACGCTGATGGCCGTGCCGAGCGAGTCCATCAGACCACCGATGGTCGAACCTTCCTTGGCCATCGTGATGAAGAGCTCGCCGGGCATGCCGTCTTCGTAGAGGCCGACGACGAGGTAGCCCTCGTGGCCAGCGACATTGAACTTGTGCGTGATGCTCTGGCGCGTGTCGCTGAGTCGACGGCGCGACGGGCGTTCGATGACGCGTTCGACGATGCGCTCGACGACGCGCTCGATGATCAGCGGCTGCCCATCGGCCGACGGGACCTTGGCCTCTTCGGGCAGGCCATCGAGGTCGGCTTCCTCGGCATGATCGGCCGCATCGCTCTTGGTCGCCAGCGGCTGGCTCAGCTTGCAGCCGTCGCGATAGAGGGCGTTGGCCTTGAGTCCAAGTTCCCAGGACAGGCGGTACGCCTTGCCGATCTCGTCGGCGCTCGCCTCGTTGGGGAGGTTGATCGTCTTCGAGATGGCGCCCGAGATGAATGGCTGGGCAGCGGCCATCATGCGGATGTGTCCCTCGGCGGCGATGAATCGCTTGCCAAGGGCGCCACACTTGTTGGCGCAGTCGAAGACCGGCAGGTGCGCATCCTTCAGGTGCGGTGCGCCTTCGATCGTGCCCGTTCCGCAGATGACGCGGTTGAGTGCATCGATCTGGCGACGATTCAGGCCAAGTGATCGCAGGCCGTTGAAGCCCTGGTCGGCTTTGGCGCGCTCAGCGTCGACGCCGGCCTTCCGCAGCACGCGCTCGGGCATGCTCCACGCCGTGAACGCGAAGCCGATCTCAAAGCACGACGGCAAACCATTTTCGAGGGCGATGAGTTCTTCATTGGTGAAGCCGGCCTCGATCAAGAACGATCGGAACGAGGGCTGGCTCGCCGAGATCGTGCCGCGCTCGTCGGCCATCGGTACATCGAGGCTCAGAGTGCCCATGACAGACGCGACGATGTCGTCGGTTTGCGCGTTCGTGTAACCGAGCGACCGCAGCGCCGGGCGCAGCGACTGGTTCGCGATCTTGAAGTAACCGCCGCCGGCGAGCTTCTTGAACTTGGTGAGCGCGAAGTCCGGTTCGACACCGGTGGTATCGCAATCCATGAGCAGTCCGATCGTGCCCGTGGGGGCGATCACTGTGACCTGCGCATTGCGGAACCCGTGCTCGGTGCCTAGTTCGAGGGCCAGATCCCACGCGGCGCTCGATGCCGCGAGCATGGCTTCGGCGTTGGCCACATTGATGCGGCCGCTGCGGAAGAGCGCATGATCGATGGGGACCGGCGCGATGCGGAGCTGCTCGTAGGTGCCCGAGTCACGCGCAGCGCCGTGCGCGGCGGCGCGGTGGTTGCGCATGACGCGCAGCATGTGCTCGCGGTTCTCCTGGTAGCCAGCGAAGGCGCCGTGTTCACCGGCCATGCGGGCGCTGGTGGCGTATGAGCGACCGGTCATGATCGAGGTGATCGCGCCGCAGATCGCGCGACCCTCGTCGCTGTCGTACGGAATGCCCGCCTGCATCAGCATGGCGCCGAGGTTGGCGTAGCCCAGACCGAGCGTGCGGTACTTCCAGCTGAGTTCAGCGATCTCGCGGCTGGGGAAGCTCGCCATGAGCACGCTGATTTCAAGGACCATCGTCCAGACATCGATCGCGTGTTCGAAGCCAGCGATGTCGAAGGTCCTGGACTCGGCGTCGTAGAACTTCATCAAGTTGATCGACGCCAGATTGCAGGCCGTGTTGTCGAGGAACATGTACTCGCTGCACGGATTGCTGGCGTTGATGCGCCCGCCCTCGGGGCAGGTGTGCCACGAGTTGATGGTGGTGTCGTACTGCAGGCCTGGGTCGGCACAGCGCCATGCGGCGTAGCAGATCTGGTTCCACAGCGAGGACGCCTTCAGCGTCTTGGCTGCCTTGCCATCCATGCGACGCGTGAGCGACCAGTCGGCGTCGGCATCCACGGCATCGAAGAACGCATCCGACAAGCGAATGGAGTTGTTCGAGTTCTGGCCACTGACGGTGGCGTAAGCCTCGCCGTTGAAGTCGTAGTCGAGCTTCAGGCCCATGCCCTTGGCCAGATCCTGCTGGTCCTTGGCCAGGTGCTTCATGCCCTCGGCGAGCGCGGCGACCTTGACTTCTTCGCGGACCTTCCAGTTGACGAACGCTTCGATGTCCGGGTGATCGACATCGAGGCAGACCATCTTGGCCGCACGGCGCGTGGTGCCGCCGGACTTGATCGCGCCCGCGGCACGGTCGCCGATCTTGAGGAAGCTCATCAGGCCTGAGCTGCGACCGCCGCCAGAGAGCGGCTCGTTTTCGCCGCGCAGTCGGCTGAAGTTGGTGCCGGTGCCGGAGCCATACTTGAACAGGCGAGCCTCGCGGACCCACAGGTCCATGATGCCACCTTCATTGACCAGGTCATCGCTGACCGACTGAATGAAGCACGCGTGGGGCTGCGGGTGCGTGTACGCATCTTTCGCCAGCGACAGCGCGCCGGTGAGGTGGTCGGCGACCCAGTGGCCCTGGGCCGGGCTGTTGATGCCATACGCCCAGTTCAGGCCAGTGTTGAACCACTGCGGGCTGTTGGGAGCAGCCATCTGCGTGATCAGCATGTAGCTGAGTTCGTCGTAGAAGGCCTGCGCATCCTCGGCGGAGTCGAAGTAGCCGTGCTCTTGGCCCCAATGCGCCCAGCAACCTGCGAGGCGGTGCACCACTTGGCGCGCGCTCTTCTCAGGGCCGAACACCGGCTTGCCGTCCTTCACGACCGGGACGCCGTCTAGGTCGAACTGGGGAACGCCAGCCTTGCGGAAGTACTTGCTGACCACGATGTCGGTGGCGAGCTGGCTCCACTCCTTTGGGATCTCGGCGTCGTTCATCTCGAACACGACCGACCCGTCGGCATTGTGAATCTTGCTGGTGCGCGTGGTCCACTCGATGGTGCTGAACACATCGCGCTTGCCGTCCGTGAATCGTCGATTGATCTTCATAGCTTCGTACCTTGCGTCCGTGCGCTGCTGGAACCGTGCAATCCGTGCGTTGATGCTGAATCGTGAGGCGTGACGTCCTTGGGCTGGCAGTGCCGGCCGACGGAACCTGAATTCAATGGCCCTGGAAGGGGAGACCGTCGACTCGGGGCAGCGTCAAGCCGCCCTGATCTTGGTACTTGCCGCCCTTGTCGGCATACGACACCGCGCAGACCCGATCGGCCTTGATGAAGATCATCTGAGCGATGCCTTCGTTGGCGTAGATCTTGGCGGGAAGGGGAGTTGTGTTGGAAATCTCGATGGTGACCTTGCCGCGCCATTCAGGCTCGAGCGGAGTCACATTGACGATGATGCCGCACCGCGCGTAGGTGCTCTTGCCGACGCAGATCGCCAGCACATCGCGCGGCACATCGAACACCTCGATCGTCTCGGCGAGCGCAAACGAGTTCGGCGGGATCAGGATGTGATCCTTGCCGGTCTGCGCCGTGTCGATCGTGATGAAGAGGTCGTTGGTGAAGTTCTTGGGATCGACGATCGCTACGCCGCCTGATGTGGCGTTCGTGAAGATCTTGAACCTGGTGCCGACGCGAACGTCGTAGCCGTAACTGGAGACGCCGTACGAAACGGTTCCGGGGCGCTTGACGTTCTCGGCGAACGGCTCGATGGGAACGCATTCCCGAATCTGGGTGTCACAGAGCACTGCCATGGGTCTTCTCTGTTCCTCCTGCACCACCCGACGACGGGCAGCGGCCGATGGCATGGCATCGACGACCTTGGCTGAAGTCACCCAGCCTGTGCAGCCGTCTCCGATGAGGGAGACGGCTGGTCTCCATCGTGTTCGCGGCCGAGTTTGGTCGGCGCGCCCACGATCCACCAGCCCATCGTCGCCTGAGTTGGACGCCGGATTTCCACAAAGGCCGGCACCAAGCGGGATGGGTTGAATGCGGCGTCGAAATGTGGTCCGAGAACCAGCTTTCTCCGAAGCATTCTGGTCATCAAGGGGAACCACCACCTTGATCACCGAAGCGCACGATAGCCCTACATGTAGTGGTTGCAAGGGTGCGAATCACAAAATATCGCGCTTTTGGGAGCGGAATCCTAAGTCACGACTTTGTCGAGACTTGCTCGTCGAGCCTCGCGCGGCTTGCGGCGTGAAGGTGCCACCGAACGGTGGACAAGTTGCCGGGGAAGGCGCAAGGCACCTCCTAGACTCGCCCCATGGTCACGGACGGCCCCTGGCTTGACGGTCTCACCCCGGCGCAGCGCGCTGCGGTCGTGCATCCTGCCACGCCGCTGCTCGTTCTTGCAGGTCCAGGATCAGGCAAGACGCGTGTGATCACGCGTCGCATCGCGCACTTGGTCGCGCAAGGTGCCGCGCCGTGGACGATCCTTGCGCTCACCTTCACGAACAAGGCTGCAGGCGAAATGAAGGAACGCGTTCACGCGTTGCTCGACGAGGATGGCGCTGGATCGCGCGGTCTACAGGTCAGCACCTTCCACTCCTTCTGCGCCACGCTCTTGCGGCGCTACGGATCCAGTCCAGCGGCAGCCGCGAGCGACGGCACACCGCTCGCGCCGGGCTTCTCCATCTTCGACACCGACGACGCACGCGACGCCGCCAAGCGAGCGATCGCTTCTGCTGGTTTCGACAGCAAAAACTGGCCTGCGGCGATCGTGCTCTCGCGGATCAGCGATGCGAAGAACAAGCTGCTCGACGCTGCGGCCTACGCGGCGCAAGCGGGCGACTTCACGAGCCGATCGCTCGCCAAGATCTATCGCGCGTACGAGGCCGAGCTCGCCAAGTGCAATGCAGTGGACTTCGACGATCTGCTCCTGCGCGTGGCGCGCCTGGTCAAGCAGGACGCTTCGGTGCGCGAGGAACTGCAGCAGCGCTACCGGCATGTCCTCATCGATGAGTACCAAGACACGAACCATGCGCAGTTCGTGATTGCAGGTGCGATCGCCCAGGCGCACGGCAGCCTCACCGTCGTGGGCGACCCGGACCAGTCGATCTATGCCTGGCGCGGGGCGGACATCACGAACATCCTTGAATTCGAACTGCATTTCCCGGGCGCGGCGGTGATTCCGCTCGGGCAGAACTTCCGTTCGACGGCCCACATCGTGGCCGCGGCGGATGGGCTCATCCGCCACAACACGCGACGCAAACACAAGGACCTGACGACCGAGCTCGAAGCCGGCGCGATGCCTTCGGTCATTCGCGCGATCGATGAGCGGCATGAGGCGCGCGTGGTCGTCGACGAGATGGTCCGCCAGCACGAGGGTGGCGTGCCGTGGAAGGGGATGGCGGCGCTGTACCGCATGAACGCGCTCAGCCGCGTGATCGAGGATGAACTGCGTCGGCGCTCGATTCCCTATGTCGTCGTGCGCGGCACGGCCTTCTACGAACGACGAGAAATCAAAGACGCGCTCGCGTACCTGCGCACGCTTGCCAATCCAAGCGACGAGGTTGCGCTGCGTCGGATCATCAATGTCCCCGCGCGCGGGATCGGCGCGACCACGATCGCGCGCGCTGACGCCCTTGCCGCAGCGCATGGACTCGCGTTCGAGGCAGCGCTCGCCGCGACCGATGGATTGACCGCGCGCGCTCGCAAGGCGATCGGCGGTTTCCTCGCCAATGTGGCGCAGTGGCGCGCGGACCTCATGCAGGGTGCGCCGCATGAAGTCGACGACGAAGACCTACCGCAGATGCTCGGTGGCATGCTCGGCGGCTACGTCGCGCGCGTGCTGACCGAGAGCGGCTTCGAGGCCGCTGCCGGCGAGGGCAGCGCGGACGCCGAAGAAGCCGCCGAACGCCGCGCGAATGTGGCGGAACTCGTGACGGCCGCGTCGGAGTTCCGCATGGCCGCGCAGGAACCGGGGGCGGCGCGTCCGCAACTTGTCGATGTGCTCCGCGCGTTCCTCGAGCGCGTGGCGCTTGTCGCGGACTCCGATGCCTTCGATCCGCAGGCCGGCGCCGTGACGCTGATGTCCCTGCACGCAGCGAAGGGACTCGAGTTCCCCTTCGTCGCGGTCATCGCTTGTGAGGAAGGCATCCTTCCGCACAGTCGAGTCCAGGCCGATCCGGCGCAACTTGAAGAAGAACGCCGGCTGCTCTTCGTGGGGATCACGCGAGCCGAGCGACAGTTGGTTCTCTCGAGCGCCGCCATGCGCACGCTGCGCGGGATTCGCGAGGCCACGATGGAAAGCCAGTTCCTTGAGGAATTGCCAGCGGATCGCATCGCACGGCGTGACCTAGCTGGTGGCTCGCGGGGCGCGTCGATCGATCCGGATGCGCCGGCTTGGGAGCCCGACCTTGACGAACGCCAGGGTTGGAAGGCCGGCATGCGCGTGCGTCACCGCCAGTTCGGCATGGGACAGATCGAAGCCGTGCTCCGTCAGGGAAGCGTGACCACGCTGCGCGTGGCGTTCCGCACGGTCGGCGTGAAGAGCCTGGTCGCTGAGTACGCGCGGCTTGAGATCGTGACCTGACGGAATCGCGTGCTCAGCGGCAGCAGCCCGTCTGCGACATGATGAACGACCATCGGTCGACCGCGTCGCGCACACGCAGCGACAGCGGTTTGCCTTGGCCGTGACCGCCGTCGCGATCGACCCACAGCAGAATCGGGTCAGCGTCGTGGTCGTTGGCGGCCATGGCCTGCAGGCGCGCAGCCATCTTGCGAGCGTGCAACGGATGGACGCGCGAGTCGTTTTCGCCTGCCGTGATGAGCATCGCGGGATAGCGCTGACCCTGCTTGATGTTGTGGTACGGGCTGTACGCGCGCAGCCACTTGAACTGCTCGGCATCTTCGCTGCTGCCGTACTCCGGCACCCAGAAGCGCGCCATCAGGAACTGCTGGTAGCGCAGCATGTCCAGCAGCGGCACTTGGCAGACCACGCACGACCACAGGTCGGGGCGCTGCGTGATCGCCACGCCCGTGAGCAAGCCACCATTCGATCCACCCATGACCGCGAGCCGATCGGCCTTGGTGTAGCCGTTGGCGGCAAGCCACCCAGCGACCGCGTAGAGATCGTCGAACACATTCTGCTTTCGATCGCGCATGCCCGCTTGGTGCCAGGACTCGCCGTACTCGCCGCCGCCTCGCAGATTCGCAAGCGCGTACACGCCGCCCGCCTCAAACCACGGCCAATTCGTGGCGTTGAACCCAGGCTCCATGCTCACATTGAATCCGCCGTACCCGTAGAGCAGGCACGGATTGGAACCGTCCAGTTTGAGACCCTTGCGGTGCACGATGAAAACCGGCACCTTGGTCCCATCCTTGCTCGGCACGAAGCGCTGGCTGACCTCGACCATCGAAGGATCGACGGGCACTTCGGGGCGCGCCCACAACGCGAGTGCAGAGGAGGGGCCATCGAGCACCGTTCGGTAGATCGAGCGCGGCTCGTTGAAGCTCTCGTAGGTCACGAACGCTTCGTCGCGGTCCTCTTCGGTGGAAAGGCCTGCATTGCCCAGACCGGGCAGCGCGATCTCACCGACGCTCGATCCCGAGCGGCGGAAGAGTTCGATGCGCGTGATGACATCCTTCTTCCACAAGGCCACGAGCCAGGACGCCGTCGGCGAGACGCCATCGAGCACCGCATCCTTGCGCTCTGCGATCACCGTGCGCCAACGATCCTTCGTGGGCTCGGTCAGGTCGATGGCCAGAAGCCGGCCGTTGGGGCTCTCGAAGGTGGTTGTCGCATACAGCGTCGTGCCCTCGATCGCGATCGGATCGAAGCGCCCGTCGAGCCCGACCGCGATGGGGACGAACTGGATCTGACCGGTTCGGTGCCACGCATCGACGCTCGCCACGAACAGGTCGTTGCGCTGCCAGCCCTCGCTGATGCCCAGCGTGATCCACCTTCCGTCGCGGCTCAGTCCCGCGCCAGGCACGCGCGACGGCTCCTTCTGCACGAAGAGCACCGGATCGTTGCGCTCATGCATCCCCAGCATGTGCCACTTCACGGTGCGCGAGTAGGGATCCTTGGGATCGGACAGCCGCGAGTACAGGAACTGTCGGCCATCGGGAGCCCAGCCGCCGAAGTCGGTCTTGCCGGGAATCGTGTCGGCCAGCCATGAGCCGCCGGCCGTGGCGAGCACATGCAACTGGCTCATTTCGTCGCCCGCGCGCGAGAGTCCGAAGGCCACGAACTGCCCATCGGGGCTTGGTACGAACCAATCCAGGCTCGTCAGACCCTTCTCGTCGATCGCGTTCACATCAAGCAGCGTGCGAGGCGCACCATCGAAGCCGCTGCGGATCTTGAGGACGGGTTGGTTCTGCGTGCCAGAACGCTCGGAATAGAAGTAGAAGTGGCCGCGCATCGCGGGTGCCGAGATGCCGCCGATCTGCATGAGCGGCGTGAGCGCCTTCTCAAGCGAAGCTCGGCAGGGCAGTGCATCGAGCACGCGACGCGTGTGATCGTTCTGCAGCGTGGTCCAGGCAGCGACTTCGCTGCTGTCCGCTTCGAGCGCTTCGAGCCATCGGTACTCATCGGTGAACGACTCGCCGTGGAGCGTGTCGGTGACCGGGCGCACTTCGGTCGGCGGCGGAGCGAGGGCAACAGAGAGGATGAGGACTGCGTGAAGGAGCATCCCCGGATCCTAGGCTGCGCGATGCCTCTGCTTGGGCCGGGCAGCGAGCGGAAGCGGTCGATCGCGCTCGGAATCTCCTCAGGCGCGCGTGAGCCGCATGCGGACCGTTTCGGGCAGCGCCGACAGCGCGCGCACGATGCCATCTCCCTCGAAGGGGTCGACATCCAAGATCACATAGCTCGTGTGAGGATCCGACTGCAGGTACTCGGCGTTGATGTTCACTGACTCACGCGCGAAGTGCCCGTGCATCGTGCTCAGGACGCCAGGTACATTGCGGTGCACATGCATGATCCTGACTTGACCCGCGCGAAGGCGTGGCAGGTCGACCTCGGGAAAGTTCACGGCGCTGGCCGTCGATCCGCATGTCCAGTGGCGCACGAGCTTTTCAGCGACTTCGATGGCGATCGACTCCTGCGCCTCTTCGGTACTGCCGCCGATGTGCGGGGTCAGGATCACATTGCCAAGCCCACGGAGCGCGCTCTCGAAAGGCTCTTTGCCGCTCGCTGGTTCCTGCGGGAAGACATCGAGCGCGGCACCCGACAGATGTCCTGACCGCAAGGCCGCGGCGAGCGCACTGATGTCGACCACGCTGCCACGCGCATTGTTGATGAGCGCCGCGCCGCGCTTCATGCGTGCGAGCTGAGGGGCGCCGATCATGCGTTCGGTCGCTGGCGTGCTCGGCACATGCAGCGTGACCAAGTCTGACTCTGCCAGCAGCGCATCGAGCGAAGGGCGAGGCTGCGCGTTGCCCAGGGGCAGTTTGCGAATGATGTCGTGGAAGATCACGCGCATGCCCATCGACTCAGCGAGCACGCTCACTTGGCTGCCGATGTGTCCGTAGCCCACGATGCCCAGTGTGCGGCCGCGCACCTCGTGCGCGTCCTTCGCGCTCTTGTCCCAGGTCCCCGCGTGAAGCAGCGTGCTCTTTTCGAACAGGCGTCGCGCCAAGCACACCGCCTCGGCCACGGTCATTTCGGCCACGCTGCGCGTGTTGCTGAAGGGGCTGTTGAAGACTGGGATTCCCGCGCGACTTGCGGGTGCCAGATCGACCTGATCGGTTCCGATGCAGAAGCATCCGATCGCAGCCGGGCGACCCGCGGTCAGCGCGGCCTCGCGAACTGTGGTCTTGGAACGAATGCCGAGCACCGTGGCGCGTGCGAGCGCGGCCTTCAGCGCGTCACCTTCCAGTGCGCCGGCATGCCGTTCAAGCGCGAAGCCGGCCTCGCGAAGGATGGGATCTGCTGCGGCGTGCACATTCTCGGCAAGGATCGCGATCGGTTGCATGTCAAGTTCCAACGATGTCGGGCAAGTCGAACAGTCCAGCTGTCAGGTTGACAGGGCCACCGGCCGTGATGAGCACATCGGCTTCGTGGTGAACGCTCAACGAGCCGTCGGCGGTGTAGATCGGCCAAGCCGATCCGTCGGAACGCGTCTCGGTTGTGCCCACGGCGATCATGGGCTCGACGGCGACCAGCATGCCCGGACGCCAGAGCGACCACGCCTCGCTCCACTCGCCCGGATAGGTCGGGACGGTGTTGGCCACATACGGCGCGGCGTGCAGTGACCGGCCATAGCCATGACCACCCAGCCCGCGAACCAAACAGAATCCGCAGCGTTTTTCAACATGCTGCTGCACCGCCTTGGCCCAGTCGACCAGCGGCCGCCCTGGCTGCATCGCTTCGATGCCCAGACGCAAGCTGTCGCGCCCCGCAGCCATCAGTTCTGCGGCGAGCTTGTCGCAGCCCTTGATGGCGTAGGTCCACGCGGCATCACCGATCCAGCCCTTGTGCTTCACGCCGATGTCGACGCTGAGCAGGTCGCCGTCCACGAGCGACCTTTCGCTCATGTCGTGCGTGCCGTGCACGACGCAGTCGTTCACGCTCAGGCACGAGTGGCTTGGAAACGGCGGATGTCCGCGCACCTTGTAGCCCTTGAAGCACGATGTGCACGACAGGTCGGCGAGTTGCTTGGCGACGAACGCGTCAATCTGCGCCAACGTGATCCCCGGACGGAGTTCGTCGACGAGCCGACGATGGATCGTCACCACGCACGCCGCCGCTGCCGTCGCGGCATCTTGATCCTTGGGTTCGATCATGCCGAGGCCTCGAATCCTGGTTCACCCGGATTCACCGCACGACCGGCATGGAGCACCAAGCCAGGCGCTCCAGCGGGCAGTCCATGAACGAGCGCATCCTCGTTGGTTTCGTGCAACAACAGAAGGTCGGCGCGCTTGCCAGGTTCGATCGATCCCACCGTTCCGGCGACACCAAGCAGGTGCGCCGCATTCGTGATCGACGCTCGAAGGATTTCGGCCGTGCTCAGTCCCATGAATCGCGCCGCGAGCTGCATGGCGAAGGGCAGGCCGAGTCCGGGCGCGCTGCCGGGGTTTGCATTGCTCGCGATCACGAGCGTGCCGCCCTCGTCGAGCAGTCGTCGCGCATCCATGAAACGCATATCGAGTGCGAAACCGGTTGCCGGCAGCGCGACTGCGAAGGTACCGCTGTGGGCGACGGTCGTCAGGTCGCTGGCGCTCGACGCCTCAAGGTGGTCCACGCTGCGCACACCCACGCCGATCAAGTCGGCCAGCAGCCCCGATCGCGTGAACTGGTCGACATGCGCTCGCACGGGGCAGCCGAGCGCGAGCGAGGTGGTCACGAACCGCATCGCATCGTCACCGGTCCACGCGCCTTGCTCGATGTACAGATCCATCGTGGTGCGTGGCTGCGACGCGGCGATGGTTGGAAGCGTTTCGCGGATCGTGCGCTCGAGGAAGTCCGGGCAATCTGCGTCGATGGCGTGGCCCGCGAGGCAGGTCGTGACGGTGGCGATCCGCTCAGCGCACACGGCCGCCGCGTCGTGGATCGCGCCGAGCATGCGCAGTTCCGCTTCGGCAGTCAGCCCGTAGCCGCTCTTTACTTCGCAGGTCCCGGTGCCCAGCGGAGCCATGCGCTGGAGCCTGAGTGCGGTCGCGCGAGCAAGGTCCTGGCGACTCGTGCCGCGCACCGACCGAACGGTGCTCATGATGCCGCCGCCCGACTTCAAAATCGAGAGATACGGTTCGCCAGCACGCTTTCGCGACCACTCGCTCCATCGATCGCCGGTCCAGCAGGCGTGTGTATGGGCGTCGATCAGCGCGGGCATCAGGACTCGGCCCCGGGCATCGATTCGCGTCGGAGCAGCGGGGGGCGTGCCGGCGCCAACTGCGCTCACGAGCCCATCATCACCGACGAGCACCCAGCCCCGGTCGATCGTGCCGAGCTCGCGCATCGCCGCACCGCGGGCCGGTTCACGGCCCACGGGCATGGTCAGCACGCGCGCATCATGGATCAGGAGCGGCACGGCCGAAGCCTACCCGAGCCCGCAGACGCTTCGGTGCTTCGGATAGAGTCCGTTCGTCATGACACCGCAGAGCAAGAAGACCGCGCTCCTCGAGATCACCTTTGACGGCAGCATCATGATCGTGAAGCCCGCGGGGCCCAATGTGGGTCAGCGCGAGGCCCCGATCATGAAGGCGGACATCGACCCCGAAGTCAAGGCCGCAGGCAAGGCGTTGAAGATCATGGTGATGGATCTCTCGAGCGTGCAGTTCATGAGCAGCATGGGCTTGGGCATGATCATCGACATGCGCAACGCTGCTGCACAGCTGGGCGCGACGGCTGTCCTCTTCGGAGTCAACAAGGACCTGCGCTCGCTTCTGGCGATGATGAAGATCGAGAAGCTCTACAAGTTCGCCGACACGGCCGCGCAACTTCAGTCGCTCTGCGGCCGATGACCTTGGGCTGAGCGTCAGTGCGCGACGCGATGCGTCCTCGCGATCGGCGCGAACAGCCGAGCGGGCCGTTGCGGGCAGAAGGTCAGTCCGGCGTGAGCCCTTCGCCGACCTGCACCACGACATCGCCTCGTCCACGATCCTCTGCAGTCAATCCGTCGGCGGCTTCCCGGGAGAGTGCCACCACGAAGACGCTCGTGCCGGGCCGTCGCGCCATGATCTCGAGCGCTGTCCCGCCCAGAAAATCGCTGTGGAAGCAGCCCACAAGCAACACGGCGCGCGGACTCGAATCGAGCGCTTGCGCGACGCTGGCACCCATCGTTGCGTCCCACACGCGCTGACTGCGCAGCATGCGATTGACCTGATCGTCGGGCACGGGCGCATCGGTGCCACGCATCCCCTTCATGAGTTCGGCCAGACGATGCCGGTACGCGCCCACATCGGGCGCGATCGGAAGGTCGAACATCGCGCGTTCATCGGTCGGCATTGCATTCAGGGCGTCGTAGCCTTCCTTGTTGGCACGCGACACGATCGGTCGTGGCGCATTCGCAGCCACGATCGACGCGCCACTCGCGCGAGCTAGATCAAGGCATGGTTGGTAGAAGGCGATCCAACTGTTGGGCTGTCCCGACCAGGTCCTGCTCCCAGTCTGGTCGATCAACTGGTCGGTGGTCAGTTCTCCGCGCGCCCAGGCATCGACGATGGGCTGCTCGTGCCGTTCCAGCATCTCCAGGCAGAGCGCAGTGCGCGGCTCGCTCTCCAACAGCCGCGCGTAGATCGCCTGCTGCGTCGCGTGCGCGTCTGGATTGTCGTGATACTCGCCGAGCAGCACGACATCCGCGCGGGCGGCGCGACGGACGGCCTCGTCCAGATCAATCCGGTCGCCTGTCAACCCGTCGCGGATCACGAGCGCCGACGCGACGGCATCGCGTTGGGCAGGCGTGAGCACGCGAGCTGAGCGTGGGGAGGCACAGGCCGCGAAGCACAGCACCATGGCGGCGACGGTGAGAATGCGCATGGACCTACGCTAGTCTCGTGGACTGCATGGAAGCAACCCACGGGAGATTCGGCTCGACGGAGCGTCCGCGATGAGCGTGCAGGTTGCCGCCTTGCTCGGTGAAGCCGGCGCGATCGCTCGACGACTTCCAGGATTCGAGCCGCGGCCCCAGCAACTTCAGATGGCTTCGGCGGTCGAGGAGTGCCTGGCCCGAAGCGGTCGGCTGATGGTGGAGGCCGGCACCGGAACGGGCAAGAGCTTCGCGTACCTCGTGCCGGCCATCCAGCGGATCCTGTCGCACCGCGAGCGCGTGGTCGTGTGCACCAATACGATCGCCTTGCAGGAACAACTCATCGACAAGGACATTCCGCTCCTGAATGCGGTGATCCCCGACGAATTCAGCGCGGTGCTCGTGAAGGGCCGCGGCAACTATGTGAGCCTGCGCCGACTGCGCTTGGCGAGCGAACGCGCCGATCGGCTGCTCGGCGGGGAAGAGGAACGACACTCGCTCGAGCTGATCGAGGATTGGGCGTACCGCACGACCGACGGCACGCGCAGCACGCTGCCGCAATTGCCGCGCGAGCAGGTCTGGGAGCACGCTCAATCCGATGCTGGCAACTGTCTGGGTCGCCGCTGCCCCAACCACGATGCGTGCTTCTATCAGGCGGCGCGTCGGCGCATGGAGAACGGTGATCTGCTGGTCTGCAACCATGCGCTCTTCTTCAGCGACCTTGCGCTTCGCCGAATCGGTCGCGGGTTCCTTCCCGACTACCGGCATGTGATCCTGGACGAGGCCCACGCGATTGAAGATGTCGCGGGCGAGCACTTCGGCGCGCGGCTCGCCGAGTCCCGCGTGCTGCATCTGCTGCGCACCTTGCACGACGCCCGCCAGCACAAGGGTGGTCTGTGGACCGTTCGCGTTCAGGATGGTGGCGAGGGAACCATTCAGCAGGCGATCCTGGCCGTGGATCGCTGTCGCGAAGCAAGTGAGGCGTTCTTCGGTGATCTCTGGCGTTGGCACCAATCGGCCGGCGGGGCGGGGCGCGTGCGCGAGGCGGGCATCGTGGGCAATGCGCTCACGCCCGCGCTTTCGGAACTCGCGGCCCTGCTCGCACTCGTTCGCGAGCGCGCATCGAGCGATGGGGATGCGGCGGAAGTCAACGCCTGGCAACAACGCACCGCCGACATGGCCGCTGCCGCCGACGCGCTCGTTGCCCAGTCGCTTGCGGGCTGCGTGTATTGGGTCGAGGCAGGTGGTCGTCGCAAGGCACACGGTGGCGCACGCCCCGATGTCGCGCTCGTGAGCGCGGCAGTCGATGTCGGACCAGTGCTGCGCGAAAACCTCTTCGGCCGCGAGGTGTCGGTCGTCATGACCAGCGCCACGCTGAGCACACGACCAGGTGACTTTCGCCACACGGCCGTCGCGCTGGGCTGCGACGATCCATCCACGCTGCATGTCGGCAGCCCATTCGACTACGCGAACCAAGTCGAGCTCTACCTCGATGTGTCGATGCCCGAGCCATCGAGCCCCTCGTATGTCGAGGCCCTGGCGGATCGCGTGCTGCGACACATCGACGAGACCGATGGCGGTGCATTCGTGCTCTTCACAAGCATCGACACGATGCACAACGTGGCTGAACTCGCGTCGCATGAACTCATCACGCGCGGACATCCGCTGCATGTGCAGGGGCTGGGCGTACCGAACCGATTGCTCATCGAGCGATTTCGTCAGGACGAACGCAGCGTGCTCTTCGGTGTCAGCAGTTTCTGGCAGGGGATCGATGTGCGCGGCCGGGCCTTGCGCAACGTCATCATCACGCGCTTGCCCTTCGAGGTGCCCGACTTGCCGCTGGTGCAGGCGCGTCAGGAGCTCGTGCAGTCTCGTGGCGGCAACGCCTTCATGGACGACCAGTTGCCGCGCGCAATCCTTCGCTTCAAGCAGGGCTTTGGGCGACTGGTGCGCAGTGCCGACGACGCTGGACGGGTGGTCGTGCTTGATCCGCGCATCGCCACCAAGCGCTACGGCCGGATGTTCCTCGACGCACTGCCCGAAGGGATCGAACCACGAATCATCCGAGCACCCGAGGAAGAGCGATTCGACGAGGGACCGTCGTACGACGGCCCATCGTCGGACTGAGCGATCGCGATCAACGCCGCGCGGGCCCCGGTTTCACTTCTTCGCCGCGTCGAGCTTGGCGAAGGCAGCGATCGGATCGGCCTTGGCCTTGGCCGCGCACTTGTCGCAGCAGGTGCGGACCAGGCGGCTGCCGATGACGGTGTCGACCGCGTCATCGCCGAGCTTTTCGCCGCTGATGACGCATGTGTCCAGCGGGTAACCGGGCTTCTGTGCAGCAACGACCTGCGCCACCACCTTCGTCACCCAGGTGTCGGGGTCAGCCCGCACCTTCTTCACGCACTTGCCGCAGCAGAGGCGCACGAGTTGGTTCCGCACGACGATGTTCTTGGCTTCCATCGCGTCGGCGCCGCGGGGATCGGGGAGCTTGTCGTCGGGCATCACCATGCACGAACCGTCGGGGTACCACTTCAGTTGCTCGGTGATCATGGCTTCGTCGACCTTCTTCAGGAAGGTCGCCTGGTCGCTCTTGAACTTCTTGGCGCACTTCGAGCAGCAGACCTTGATCTCGCGGCCGTCGTTGATCTTGCTCGAGGCGTCTTCGACCACGATCGTCACGGTGTCCTTCCCAAGGGGTTCGCCGCTGACGGCGCAGGTGGTCAGGCAGTAGGGCGATCCCTTCGAGGTGGCTTCGGGAGCTCGGAAGGCCAAGCCAGAGGCGATGAGTGCAATGAACGACAAGATGGCGGTGGTTTTCATGGTGGGTCCTGCGAAAAAGACTAGCCCAGACGGTCCCGGCGGGGGACGGCGGGGTTACACTCCATCCGTTCATCCTTATGGACGGATGAAGCAACCGAACTCTAGGAGCACCCGTGACCACTGCGACCGTGACGCCCATGACCAACCCGTTCCTCGCCAGCCGACTCTCGACCACTGAGTTCTTGCCCTTCAAGGTCAAGGATCTTTCACCCGAGACCGTGCGGTTCGGCCGCAAGGAAATCGAACTCGCCGAAGTCGAGATGCCCGGACTGATGGCGCTGCGCGCCGAATACAAGGGCAAGTTCCCGCTCAAGGGCGCGCGCATCATCGGCAGCCTGCACATGACCATCCAGACCGCGGTCCTGATCGAGACCCTGGTCGAACTCGGCGCCGAAGTCCGCTGGTGCAGCTGCAACATCTTCAGCACACAAGATCACGCCGCGGCCGCGGTCGCCGTCGGTCCGACCGGCACGCCCGAGCAACCCAAGGGCATCCCTGTCTTCGCGTGGAAGGGCGAGACGCTCGATGAGTACTGGTGGTGCACCTGGCAGGCGCTGCACTTCACCGACGGCAAGGGTCCGAACATGATTCTCGATGACGGTGGCGATGCCACGCTGCTCATCCACAAGGGACTCGCCTTCGAAGCCGACGGCAGCGTGCCGACGGCGACCACCGAGGACAGCGAGGAGTACTGCGTCATCCTCAACCTGCTCAGCGCACTCCAGCAGAAGCACCCTGGCTACTGGACCAAGACCGCGCCGAACATCAAGGGCGTGACCGAAGAAACCACAACCGGCGTGCATCGCCTCTACCAGATGCAGGAACTGGGCCAGTTGCTCTTCCCCGCGATCAACGTGAACGACGCGGTCACCAAGAGCAAGTTCGACAACCTCTACGGTTGTCGCCACTCGCTCGTCGACGGCATCATGCGCGCGACCGATGTCATGCTCGCCGGCAAGGTGGCCGTGGTGTTCGGCTACGGCGATGTTGGCAAGGGCTGCTGCCAGAGCCTGCGCGGCCAAGGCTGCCGCGTGAAGGTCACCGAGATCGACCCGATCTGCGCGCTCCAGGCGTGCATGGAGGGCTACGAGGTCGTGACCCTTGAAGACGCCGTCGAGACGGCTGACCTGTTCATCACCGCGACGGGCAACAAGGACATCATCCGAGCCCAAGACATGCTGCGGATGAAGCACAACGCCATCGTGGGCAACATCGGCCACTTCGACAACGAGATCGACATGGCCGGCCTGAAGAAGGTGCCCGGCGCGAAGTGCGTCAACATCAAGCCGCAGGTCGACGAGTGGAAGCTCCCCAATGGCAAGAGCATCATCATGCTCGCGGAAGGCCGACTGCTCAATCTCGGCTGTGCGACTGGCCACCCGAGCTTCGTCATGAGCTCGAGCTTCACCAACCAGGTGATCGCGCAGATCGAAATCTTCACGAACGCCAAGCGTTACGAGAAGAAGGTCTACACCCTGCCCAAGAAGCTCGATGAGAAGGTCGCGCGCCTTCACCTGAAGCAGCTCGGCGCGAAGCTGACCGAGATGCGCAAGGAACAGGCCGAGTACATCGGCGTTCCGCAGGACGGGCCGTACAAGCCTGATCACTACCGCTATTGATCCTGCCCCGGCCACGCGCCGGAGCACATCGCATGCAGCCTCGGGGGCGTGGAGCATTACACTCCGCGCCCCCGATGGCTTCCACGACATCCAAGCGTTCTCCATCTCGCGCGCAACGCGCCGTCAAGCAGTGGTTCAGCGCCCGCACGGCGGATCCGCACCACCTGTACGAGTTGGCGGTCCAGCAGCCCGAGGCTGAGTGCGACTTCCTCGACGCGACCTACCGCAAGAAGGTCGGCAAGCTCCCCGCGACCCTCCGTGAAGACTTCTGCGCATCGCACGCGGTCTGCCGCGAATGGGTCACGCGCCGACGCACCAATCGCGCATTCGGGATCGACCTCGACTCCTCCACGCTCGATTGGGGTCGCGCGCGCCAGCAATCCACGCTCACGCCGGCTCAACGCTCGCGCATCGCGTTGGCCAACGCCGATGTCCTGACCGCTCGTCGCGCACCCGTTGACATCACGGTCGCGATGAACTTCTCGTACTGCGTCTTCAAGACCCGCGAGCTCATGCTGCGCTACCTGAAGGCCGCGTACAAGGGGACGCGGCCCGGCGGCATGTTCGCCTGCGACGCGTACGGCGGATCGGGCAGCTACCTCGAGCAGGAAGAAGAGCGCGACCTTGACGGATTCACCTATGTCTGGGACCAGCATGTCTACAACCCGATCACGGGCGAAGTGCTGAACCACATCCACTTCCGATTCCCCGATCGCACGGAAATGAAGAAGGCCTTCACCTACGACTGGCGCCTGTGGACCCTGCCGGAACTGCAGGAACTGCTGATCGAAGCGGGCTTCCGCGAACCGGTCGTGCATTGGGAGGGCACTGCCAAGGATGGGACCGGCGACGGCGTCTTCACGCCCAGCCGCCGCGGCGAGGCGTGCGAGGCCTGGATCGCGTACATCTCTGCGTGGCGACCATGAGCATTCTGCGCTTTGACAAGATCGCTGCGCTCGACCAGGCGGAACCGCTGGCGGAGACGATCCGCGCGGAGCTCCTTCAGGTCACGGCGGTCTTCGACACTCAGCTCGAAAGCGACCAGCCCTGCGTGAACGCGCTCGCGCGCCACATCGAGCACTATCGGGGCAAGATGCTTCGCCCGATGCTCGTTCTCTTGTCCGCTGCCGCAACGGATCGTTGGCCAGCGGGGCTCGCGCGCATTCAGCCCGGTCACCGCGTGCTCGCGGCGACGGTCGAGATGATCCACATGGCCACGCTCGTGCACGACGATGTGCTCGACGAAGCTGAACTTCGCCGCAAGGGCCGCACGATCAACGCGCTCTCGGGCAACGAGGCGGCGGTGATGCTTGGCGATTACCTCATCTCGAATGCCTTCCACCTCTGCAGCAGTTTGGGCGATCCGCGACTGAACTTGGCCCTGGGCAAGGTCACGAACACGCTCTGCGAGGGCGAACTCGTGCAGCTCTCCAATCGCGGCAACTGGGATTTGGACGAGCCGACCTACTTCGAGATCGTCCGCCGCAAGACGGCGTCGCTCGTGGGCGCAAGTTGTGAGCTCGGTGCTGAGCTCGCTGGAGCGAACGATCAGGTCAGCAGGGCACTTGGTCGCTTCGGCCAGGATCTGGGAATTGCCTTCCAAATCCAGGACGATGTGCTCGACCTGATGGGGACCGACGACGAAGTCGGCAAGTCGACTGGCCGAGATCTGGCGAAGGGCAAGCTCACGCTGCCGGTCGTCAAGCTCTTGCGCGGCGAGTGTTCGATCAACCGAGCGCGCGCGCTCGATCTGATTCAATCGAACGATGCCGTCGGCCTGCGTGCACAGGTCGTCGAGTCCGGTTCACTCGAGGCTTCGCGCAGGGTCGCGCTTGGGCTCGTCCAACAGGCCAAGGTGCAACTCGAGTGCGTGCTGCCAGGGCCCGTGCGCGAACTTCTGCACACGATGGCGGATGCAGTCGTCGATCGATCGGCGTGATCGACGCGGCAGGCGCGCCCCGATTGACTTCAGTCCTTCGATTTCGCACCCTTGATGGGACGGTCCGGCGCGTCCTTGAGCGCCTTGGCCCAGCGCCCGTCCTTCATGGTCGCGCTCACCTTTGCAAACCACTCGGCGTTCGCCTTGACGATGGGATCAAGCAGCGCGCTGTTGAGCCCATTCGGCTCGCCCTGCCAACGCACGATGCCATCGCTGGTCACGACGACGCACGCCGGGATCCCCTTGACCCCGTAGAAGCTCGACATCGCGCCGGATGGATCGCAGGCGATCGCGTAGTTCATGCGCAGATTCTTGGCTCTCATGTTGCTCATGCAGGCGTTGGCCGGTTCACTCGAGACGCCGACCACCGTGACCTGGTCGCCATAGTGCTGCACCAGGTCGTTCATGTGTGGGATCGCCGCCACACAGGGAACGCACCATGTGGCCCAAAAGTCGATGACCAGCACCCGTCCGGTTGGATCAGGTGTTGGTGTGACCCATGACTCGACATAAAACGTCGGAGCCTGTTGCCCGCGTCGATCCTGCACGAAGCGTGGATCGACGACATCCGTCGGCGTGGGCAGGTCGGCCTGCGCCGGCCCAGCTGCCACGGCGGGTCGCGGCTGGGGCTGGCGTGCGCCGGCCGATTCCGCGCACACTTCCTTGATCGCGGACTTGAGTCCGCTGGCCGTGAGTCCAGCGAAACGCACGGTGCCATCGCGATCGATGAGCACATTGACGGGCGCTCGGAAGACGCCGAGCGCATCGCACATCACGCCGGTCGAGTCCACGAGCGTTGGCGCAGCAGGCTTGCGAAGCACCTTCGCCGCGTCTTGGGCGCCCTCGGGAGTGTGCAATCCGATGAGCACCACATCGCCGGCGGCGATCGCTTGCTTGGCGGCGGTCGCTGCCTTGCCAAGCATCGACTTTGACGAGTCCGCGGTCGTGAAGGACTGGATGAGGACGACTTTGCCCTTCAGCGCTTCAGCATCGGGCGCGACGCCGAGCCAAGTCCCATCCTTCGGCAGGGCAGGCATGCGCCAGCCACGGACCGCTTCAAGCGCCGCGCGATCGAGCGGATCGAGTTTCTCAAGCCACTTGTCGGGAACCGATGGCAGGTTGATCGGCTCTGCCGCAGGCTTCGTCGCGGGTGCACTCGGCGCGCCACCAGTTGCACCACCAGTTGCACCACCTGGCACAGCGGGGGGTTGCTTCGCGGGCGGTGCTGCGGGCGGCACGATGTCATCGGGGGCCGCGGCGACCAAGGAGAGGACGAAGCAGGCTGCGATGCGGAGCATGCAGAAATGCTAGCGAAACTCAGCGCCAGATCGGAAGAGCCATCGTGTCGATCAGTCGAATCGTGCCGAGCTTCGCGGCGATCAGGCCGCGCGTGGGGGCTTCAAAACCCTGCACGGGAAGCAGCGCATGCGCACTGCGGACGACCGCGTACTGCACCTCGAGCCCATGTTCCTCAAGCGTGCCGTGCATGAGCGCCTCGGCGGTCCCGGGATGCTGAGCAGCGCACGCCACCTGCAGTGCGCGACTGAGTCCTCGCGCGGCCTCGATCTGATCTGGCGCGAGATAGCGATTGCGACTGCTCATCGCGAGTCCGTTGTCCAAACGAACAGTCGGCTCGGGCACGATCCGCAACCCGTCGAACTGGGTCGGGTGCATCGCCACCATCTCGGTGATCACGCGCAGTTGCTGCCAGTCCTTCTCGCCAAAGTGCGCCACCGACGGTCGAACCAACTCGAAGAGTCTGGTGACCACCTGCACCACACCAGCGAAATGCCCAGGCCGGCAGGCATCTTCGAGACGGGGCTGCGTGGCGACGGCGGGCAGTGCAAGACGCTCCGCTTCCTCGCGCGCGACGGCGATCCCGCGTGGGTACATCGCATCGACCGAAGGCACGAACACTGCGGCGGCACCAGCAGCAGCGCAGGTCACGAGGTCCGCTTCGAGCGACCGCGGATAGCGCGAAAAGTCCTCGTTGGGACCGAACTGCGTCGGATTCACGAAGATGCTCACGACGGCCGGTCGACCGCTGCGGGCCGCCGCGCGAATCAACGACGCGTGGCCTTCGTGCAACGCACCCATCGTGGGCACGAATGCGCAACCTGCCCAAGGTGCGAGCGACGACTCGTCTTCAATGAGGATCGGCGTCATCGTTCGATCCGGGCAGTCGTGCGCTGAGCATCGATGAGCGCGATCAGCATCACGCCAGTCGGCCAGAGCAACCACCACGCGCTGTCCTGAAGGATGCCCAGCTCCGCACCCAGTCCAGCAAGGACGACGGCCACCACGCCCTTGCCAAAGCGCCAACCCGCGCGGGCCGCCAGCAGCACGATCGGAAAGACCACACCGTACATCGCCAACCAGCGGAGGTAGCCCGTTTCACCCGGGAAGTACCAGGCGAATGGCGACGCCGGGGCCACAGCCTGCACGACGAGTCCGATCGCCGTGACCACGCCCACGATCACCAGCGCGCGCAGCAGGCTGTCCCCCGGCCGCGGGCCCGCGAGCACAAGGTCAGGTCCTCGCTCGGGGCGAACATCCAGCGAACCGTGGCGAAGGATGGTGGCCAGCTCGCGCAGATGCGCGAGCGCGGTGAACGGAAGCTGCACGCACCACACGCAGAGCATCGCCACGCCCGGAGCAGCGGTCGTGCCATCCCACTGCATGGCCACGCCGATGATCGTCAGGCCAAACGAAAGTCCAAAGAACGCAAACGCGCGCGGCGACTCGACCGACTGCCGAGCTCGGTGAAAGGTCAAGTCCAACGCGGGGCACGCGAAGAAACCCGCGATGATGATTGGTGCTAAAAGCACGAGATCGCGCCGTGGCAGCGTGCCTTCGCTCGGCCAGTCGCTCATGGGAGTGACGGGGACGAGCCAGAGCAGTGCGATCGAACCCAGCGTGGCCACGCTCGCGACGGCGATCCATGCGGCGTCCTTTCGCCACCAGGTGCCGACGATGGCGATCGTCGCGAGTCCGAGCGCCATCGCCGTCATCGTGCCCGCGCCGGTGGCGCAACCTGGCTCGTCGACGAATCCCGCCATCACCGGCAGCATCCAGATGAGGAAAGCCACTTGGTACGCAGCGGTGACCGCGCTGAAGGCCGCGAGCACCTTCATGTGTCGCGCACAGAAGGCGCGGCTCGATTGGGGCGTGAACCACCAGCCAAAGAGCGTGCATCCGAGCACATTCGGCACGAGGAAGAGCCAGAATCCCGGCCAACCATGCAGCCTCAGCATGAGGAACGGCAGGAAGGTGCCGATGCACCAAGTCCAACTGCTTGCGCAGAAGAGTCCCCATCCAAGATCGCGCAGGAAGCGTGGCATGGCGTGTTCAGTCTGCACCAATCGTGTCCGGCCCCGAGCCAGCCGTGCGCCGGTAGCGGCCGTCCCCGTCCTTCTCAAACTTGGCGAACCCGAGCCGCTTGAGATTGCTGTCCCCGAAGCGCTGCGAATCGCTGTTGGTCGTGAACTGTGGCGGCACGGGAACCCTTCGGACGGGCAGCCCAGACTCCGGGTGGTGCGCGAGCGCAGGTTCGCTCATGCGCTGGAACACTTCGAAGTGCTCGCCGTCGGAGCCGTCGGGCATCACGACGGCGTAAAGGTAGGTCGGCATGCGTCTTGATCCTATGCGTTCACTCAAGATCCGCGCCGCACCACGAGCGAAGGCGCTCGAGGGCAACGCGCACATCGCCTGATCGGGCCGCGCCAGCCTCTCGTTCGATGATCAGATCAAGTGGGCGACTGAGATCGCGCAGGGCGCCGATGAAGTCTGGCCACCGAACCGCACCCGTGCCGACCTGGACCTCTTGGCCCCAGTCGCCGGCGCGCGGCGCAGGCAGAGCATCCTTGATGTGGACTTGGCGGATCCACGGTCCGAGCGTGGTGACCGCCGCGACCGGATCCCCCATGCCATACAAGATCATGTTGGCAGGATCGAAGTTCACGCCGACGGCCGGGTGGTCGATCTCCCTGAGCGCATCAGCGAGCGTGGCGGCCGACTCCTGTCCGGTCTCGAAGGCCACGGCCACGCCAACTGCCTGGAAGAGATCGGCCACCTCGCGAAGGCGAGCGACCATCTTCGAGCGCTCGGGCCCCGCGTCATGTGGAAGAAACCCGGCGTGGAAGGTCACGAGTCCGATCGACTCGCGACCCGCATGGGCTGCGACACTCGCCGCGAGCGATCGCGTCGCTGGCCAAGTGGCGTCGGGGCGGACGCCGCCCGTCTTCGCGATCGTGTCAATCGTGGAGTAGTCCTCGCCCACCGTGGCCAACATGCCGCTGGCGATCGTCAGGCCGCGCGCGCGCAGCGTGGCGACCGCGTCGCGCCAGGGGGCGGACTCGACACAGGGAACCAAGGCCAATTGCACGCGCGTGAGCCCGATTGGAGCGAGCAACTCAAGAAGGTGCTCGGGGTGCTCGGGACGCAGGCTCCAACTGCATACACCAGCGCGGAGTCGTTGCGGTTCCATGGGGGAGCGATGCTACTATTCGCCCCCTCCCTGACCAGGCCCCAGCGTGACGTCCGCACCCACCAACGAGCCCATCACCCAAGAGCCGCCTCGATCGTGGCTCGATCGGGCTGAGTCGTGGCTGAGCCGGATGAGCACGAAGAACAACTTCTGGCACCGACTCTGTTCGATGGTGTGGCTGCCGTACGCCTTCACCAGCGGCATCAGCATGCGGCGCATCGACAAGGATCGCTTCACGGCCGTGCTGCCGTTCAGCCGCGTGAATCGCAATTGGTACAACGCGATGGCCGGTGCGGCGCTTCTCGGCAACAGCGAGGTTGCTGGCGGCATGTACCTCTTCGCCGAGTGCGGCGGCGACTATGTCGTGGTCTGCAAGGAGATGAAGTACCGCTTCCTTCGTCCGTGCCTGGGACCGGCTGTCTACCGCGTCGTGAACAACGATGATGTGACGGCGCTCATCAATGCTGGCGGCGAGTTCAATGTCAACCTCGTCATGGAAGTGGCGCAGTTGGTCAGCGGCAAGGGCAGCGACCGCAAGGTCGGAGAATGCGACATCACCTTCCACTGCACCCCCAAGGCCATGGTCAAGGCCAAGTTGAGTCGGCTGAAGGCCCTCGAAACCGCGCGCGCGCGCGTGACCACCTGAATCAGGGTCCGTACGATCCGGGCGTGCCTCCTCGCCTCGCCGAACTCCGTGCGTTGCTGCACCGGGCGAACTCTGCCTACTACGTCGATGCCGCGCCGTTCATGTCCGATGGCGAGTACGACCGCTTGTTGGCCGAACTCGTGGCGCTCGAAGCGGAGCACGGCTGCGACGATCCCAACAGCCCAACCCAACGGCTCGGCGACGCCGCCACAGGATTCGCCAAGGTGGCGCACGCCGTGCCGATGCTCTCGATCGAGAACACCTACACGCTGGAGACCTTCAACGCATGGCATGCACGATGCGTCGCAGCGCTCGGGACCGAGCCGATGCTCGTGTGCGAACCGAAGGTCGACGGTCTGGCGATCAGCCTGCGATATGAGGATGGTGCGCTGGTCCAGGCCGCCACGCGCGGCGACGGTGAGCACGGCGACGAGGTCACCGGCAACGCTCGCGCGGTCCGCGCCATTCCCACGAAGCTCCGCGGATCGTTTCCTTCGTTGCTCGAAGTCCGCGGCGAGATTTTCATGCCCAATGAGAGCTTCGAGCGGATCAACGCCGAACGCCAGCGTGCGAACGAAGTGCTCTTCGTCAATGCGCGCAATGCGACCTCGGGCACGCTGAAGAGCCTCGACCCGAAGTTGGTGGCCTCGCGCGGGCTGTCGTTCGTCGCGCACGGTCGCGGTGCATGCGAAGGGGATCCTTCGCGCGGACACTGGGAGTTCCTTGCGAATCTCCGAGCATGGGGCGTACCCACGAACGATGATGCATCACGCTGCGCGAGCGCCGACGACGCGCGAGAGTGCATTGAGTCGTTCAAGAATCGTCGTTCTGGGCTGCCGTACGGCGTCGATGGCATGGTGGTCCGCGTCGATGCGTTCGCGCAACAGGCTGAACTCGGAGCTGCCAGCAGGGCACCGCGTTGGATCATTGCGTTCAAGTACCCCGCCGAGCGCCGCGAGACACAGCTTCTGCGCGTGGACTGGCAGGTCGGCAAGGGCGGCACGCTCACGCCGCGAGCCACGATGAAGCCAGTCTTCGTCGGGGGCACCACCGTGAGTCACGCCACGCTCCACAACATCGACGAGATCCGCCGCAAGGACTTGCGGATCGGCGATGTCGTGCTGGTGGAGAAGGCCGGCGAAGTCATCCCCCAAGTCGTGGAGTCGCTCCACGAACGGCGCGACGGCTCTGAGCAGACCATCGATCCCCCGACGGTGTGTCCGTCCTGCGCGAGTGCTGTGGAGCAGGACGGACCGAAGCTCTACTGCGTGAATGCCGCGTGCCCGGCGCAGTTCCGCGAGCGGCTCAAGTGGTTCGTGGGCCGTGATCAGATGGACATCGACGGGCTCGGCGACAAGATCATCGATCAACTGGTCGAAGCTGGGCTCGTGAACCACTTTGCCGATGTCTTTGCGCTCGATCCCGCTCGCCTTGCCGCGCTGGAAAAGTCCGAGTCGTCGGGGCAGGGCAAGGTGCGCAAGGACGGCTCCTTGGCCGAGGTCGCGCGGATCGGTGCGAAGACAGCCGAGCGCATCGTGCGAAGTGCCGACGCCGCTCGTGGTCGAGGGCTGCAACGGCTGCTGGCGTCGCTGGGCGTACGACACTTGGGCGAAGCCGCCAGCAAGACGCTCGCCCGCGCGTTCCCCAACCTCGACGCCGTGCTCGGTGCGAATGTTGCAACGCTCGAAGCGCTTCCTGACTTTGGATCCATCACTGCCGAGAGCCTGGTGCGCGACTTCTCGGCGCCAACCTTGCGGGACGAGATCGAGCGACTGCGCGCGGCGGGCGTGGACCTGAGCAGCCAGAGCCATCGTCCCGAAGGCGCCAGTGCCGCCGGTCCGCTTGCGGGCAAGGTCGTCGTGCTCACGGGCGAGTTGCCTGGATGGGATCGACGCAGTTTGACTGCAGCGGTCGAAGCGCTTGGTGCCAAGGTCTCGGGCAGCGTGTCGAAGAAGACGGATCTGGTCATCGCGGGCGCCGCCGCCGGAAGCAAACTCACGAAGGCTCGCGAACTCGGCGTCATCGTGTGGGAGGGCGACGAGGCGCTGCGCGAACTTGCGGCGCTCGGCGCAGCGGTCAAGGCGTAGTCGCTCCGCAGTTCCCGCGGCGCTCGGCGCAGCGGTCAAGGCGTCGCTGGGACGGCCTGCTCGGCTTCGCCGGGCGTCGGTTGCCTCACGCCGAATTGCGGGGCGCCGCGGAGCGTGCCGATCATCATGTCTCGGTCCTCGACTTCCCGCGTCGTCACGGCACGATCGCGATCGATCTGTGCGACCCACCACTGCGTCGCACCGTCGCGCGTTTCAACTTCAAGCCCAATGAGGACGCCGCCGTCGTGCACCAGCGGTCCCCAAATGCTGCGCCATCGACCGTCGATGCCCAGCGTCAATCGTTCCTCGTCGCCGTCCGGCAGTGTGTGCAAGAGTTCCCATCGCACGGGCTCAGGCGTGGTGCCGTGACCAATCACCCTGAAGTGGTAGTCATCGCCCATCCACTCGAAGGACGGGAAGTTCACGGTCTGGCGACCGGGAAACAGGCTGCCACCGAGGTACCACGCCAACGCCGTGGCGAGCGCCACGAAGATCGCGATGTTGATCGCGAGGGCGCGAAGACCCAAGGTGAGCTGCGACAGCGGACTGGACATCGATGGAGGGTACCGTCAGAGACTCATTCGGCCGGTCCACAGCATCCAGCCGACCAAAGCTGCCAAACCGACGCGCCAGAGTCCGCACCACAGGAACCCGCCTCGCCCGATGAAGGCCACGAGCCACGAGATCGCGAACGCGGCGCTCACCGCGGCGACGATGATGCCGACGGCGACCGGCATGATGCCGCCCAGCAGCTCGATGCCGCCGTCCTGCTGAAGCAGCTTCATCAGTTTGTACGCGCAGGCGGCGCCGAGTGTGGGCAGGCCAAGCAGGAAGCTGAACTCCGCGGCCGCGCGCGGCCGAAGTCCGACGGCCAGTCCGCCGAAGATCGACATCATCGAGCGACTCGTCCCGGGCCACATCGCCACGCACTGCATGAGTCCGATGAGCACGGCCTGCACGACCGTGAGCGAACTGCCATCGACCTCCGTGCCGCGTTCGTCGGCGGCCCGCTCGCGGACCCATCGATCCATCAAGACGAGCGCGACGCCACCAAGCGCCAGCGCGAGCACGATCGGCAGCGGTTTGAAGAGCCGAGTCTCGAGCCAGTCATCGAGCATGAGCCCGAAGACTGCTGCTGGTACGAAGGCCGCCGCCAGATTGCGCAGCAGTCGAAGCGCCTGACGATGGTCGGCAGCCTTGCGGACGAACCCGGTGACGGCGACGCACGCGTGCGCCATGCCCCGCACCTTGTTCCAGTAGAGGCCAGCGACTGCAAGAATCGCGCCGCCCTGGATCACGATCGAGAAGGCATCGACCGCAAGGCGTTGCTGCTCGTTCGAACGAAGTCCCAGCCACTGTGCCGTGAGCAGCAGGTGACCGGTCGAACTGATCGGGAGGTACTCCGTCAGTCCCTCGACCAGCCCAAGGATCACGGCATCGAACAGCGTCATCGACGATTCTCCTGGGTGAGCCACGGCATCATGTCGCGCACGGTACGCCCTGCGGCCTCAAGCGGCATGGCCGCGGCGGCCGCGCGACCCCCGACCAGCCGCTTGCCGCCCGCGCGTTGATCAGCCAGAAGCGCCTCGAAAAAACTGCCATCACGAATGCGCGCAAGCAGACCGTGCATGGCCGCGCGTGTCCGATCGTCGACGACAACTGGTCCGGATTCGTCGATGCCGAACGCAGCGGTCGGAGAGATGCGATCGCGCATCCCAGCGATCCCATGTTCGTAGACCAGGTCGGCGACCTGCTTCAGTTCGTGGATGCACTCGATGTACGCAATCTCGGGCGGGTACCCAGCCGCAACGAGCGTCTCGTAGGCGGCCTGCATCAAGTGGGCCATGCCGCCGCACAACACGACTTGTTCACCGAAAAGGTCCGTCTCGGCCTCGACGGCCGCGGTCGATTCGATCACGCCAGCCCGACCGCAGCCAATCCCCGCCGCCCACGCAAAGGCCAGGGCCCGCGTTCGTTCAGGCTGTGCGCCTGCGGCGTGCACGGCGAGCAGCGCAGGAATGCCTTGCCCCATCGCATAGCGCATGCGCAGCGTGGCGCCGGGTCCCTTGGGAGCGACCATCACGATGCCGCGTTCGGCTGGTGCAGACACAAGGCCGAATCTGAGCGGTGCACCGCAGACGAAGCCTGCCACGGCGTCCGCGCGCATGGCCGGCGCCACGGTCGCCCACACATCACCTGCCACATGATCGGGCACGCAGATCGCCACGAGCGCGGCCCTCGACGCAGCATCGGCAGCGTCGAATTGCTGGAAACCCTCATCGGACGCTGACTTGCGTGAAGTGGAACCAGCTCGGCCGCCGACCACGACCGCGATCCCGCTCTCGCGCAGGTTCAGCGCATGGGCCCGGCCCTGATTGCCGAACCCGATGACGGCCACGGTCTCGCCGCGCAGCGGTTCCAACCAGAGTCCAGCGGAATCCCTCAGAACTTGGCACTCGGGGTGACCCATGGCAGCCCACGGAACATAGCCGTCAGGGCAGGATTGGGTTGGAAAAGGAAGAAACCATGGCAGGATCAGGATGGGTCCGGCGTTTCAACGACTGAACCCTTCAAGGACACCTGCTCCATCAACCGATAACGACCCCATGACCGCTCTCGCCGAACAACGAACCACCGAACGATACGGAGTGAACGCTCCGTACACGGCGGTCCGCGTGGAGCCGCGCAACGGCGTTGGCGTTCCGCTCGAGGGCCATGCCTACGATGTTTCGGCGACCGGCCTGCGGTTCGAACTCGACGAAGCTTTGAAGGTCGGCGAGCCCCTGAGCCTTGAACTGCTCCTTCCTGGTGCGGGCGGTTGGGTGCGCTTGGCTGGTCGCGTCGTTCGACTGTTCGACGAGGCTGACGATCCGGGGCCGCGCCGCATGGCGGTGCATGTCGACTCGTTTGAGAACGAGCTTCATCGAGAGCGGCTCCTCGGTCACCTCGACCGTGGCTATCTGATGATGGCCTGAGCCCCGAGCGAGCCGTCCATGCCATCGAAGCGATCGTCGACAGCGTCCTCCACGGGCAAGGTGTCTGGTCCGAAGAAGAAGACCGCGCGCAAGCCCGCGGCCAAACGACCGCGTGCAGGTGCGACTGGGCCTGCGCGTGGGTCGGATCCGAAACTTCACGATGAGCGCTTCGTCCTGATCGGGCATGTCTTCAGTGATCCGGCGTTGATGCAGCTCGCGCTGACGCACGCGTCGGTGAGCGACACGCGCATGGTGAGCAACGAACGCCTTGAGTTTCTTGGCGACGCCGTGCTCGGACAGATCATCTGCGAGCATCTGTACCAGCGCTATCCCGACCGACTCGAAGGGGACCTGACGAAGCTCAAGTCGCACTTGGTCAGCCGGGACATGTGCGCGCAGTTGGTTCGCGACGCGGGGTTCCATCGCCTGATGTCAATCGGCAAGGGCATGATCAGCGTGGAGGCGCTTCCCAAGAGCGTGCTCGCAGGGCTCTTCGAGAGCCTGGTCGGTGCGATCTTCTTGGACGGGGGCGGTGACGCCGCTCGCGCGTTCGTGATGCGCCACATGGAGCCGCACATCGAACGCACGCTCCAATCAGGACATCAAGAGAACTACAAGAGCGTGCTGCAGCAACTTGCGCAGCAAGCCGGTCTGGGATCGCCGACCTATTCCGTTTTGGACGAGCGTGGCCCCGATCACGAAAAGAACTTCGAGATCCGCGCGCAGATCGGCGATCGAGCCTTCGCCAGTTGCTGGGGCATGAGCAAGAAGGCCGCAGAACAAGGCGCTGCGCTGCATGCGCTCCGCGAGCTTGGATTCGTCATCGACGGACCGTCGGGCCCGCAGGTGCAGGTGCCTCAGCCGATCGCTGAAACGATGCCCTGAGCGATCTCGCTTGGGTTGCGAGCGCCCGTGTCGACGACCGTCTCCGCAAGACTCTCGTAGGTCGACCACCGACGCGTGCGGATCTGGGCCACTTCCTGATCAGGCAAGGCGCCCGTCAGGCTCGGTCGAGTCCCGGGCGATCGACGGATTCGTTCCGCGAGCACCTCGTCTGTTGCATTGAGCAACACGATCCGCCAGCCATCAGCGCGAGCCGTTCGAAGCGTGGCTTCCGCACCGGGTGCCATCGGGGTTCCGCCGCCGAGCGCGATCACGGAGATCGAAGGCGACCGCAGAGCATCGGCGAGAGCTCGGGCTTCGAGCGTGCGAAACGCCGGTTCGCCCAGCGACACGAACGCCTCGTGCGCTGACGAAGCACCAGCAGCTTGTGACACGGCGTCATCCAGATCCAGAAAGGTGCCGCCGCACAAGCGGACCAGTTCCCGACCGACCGACGACTTGCCGGTGGCGCGGAGTCCGATCAGGATGATGCGGTGCATGCGGGTGGACGGCGCGTTGCGCCATGCATGCGGCGGGGGCGCGAGCGCTTAGCGCACGCGGATGGCACGACCCACGCGACGCTTGCGGTTGATGATCTTGCGGCCTTTGCGCGTGCTCATGCGGCTGCGGAAACCGACCGAGCGGACCTTCTTCGTACGGCTGATCTTGTGGGGATAGTGCATGGCGATCTCGGTGTTTGGCGCGGCAGGGCGAGCCACACAGGCTAGCGGAGCGATCGACGAAGGGCAAGCGGCTCGTTTCGTCCCGACTGTGGTTATCAGGAGAGGATTGGTCGGGGCCTGCTCGCCGGTCTGGGCGGGTTCACGAAGGAGCGTGGCGGGAGAGCTGGCCCTCGACCAGGAAGATCACTTCCGTGGCGACCGAGGCTGCCAAGTCCGCGATGCGCTCGAAGCGCTGGGCCATGGCCATGATTTCTAGGTCGGCCTCGACCCACTCCGGGTGGGCCGGCATCTGCTGCCGTGCCCACAGGAGGATGGCCTTGTGAATGTCGTCGACGCGGCGGTCGCTGCTGCGCACATGGCGGCCGAGCGTGGCGTCCTCGTTGCCCAGCGCCACCAGAACATCGGTGAGCATCGTGCGCGCGGCGAACGCGATGTCGATCAAGTCCGAGGGCAGTTCGTCGTGCTCGATCTCTGCGAGCCGCAGGATGCGCTTGGAGATCCCGCGCGCCATGTCCGCCATGCGCTCGAAGTCCGTGTTGATGCGCATGACCGCGAGCACAAGTCGAAGGTCGCCGGCGACGGGGTGGGCTAGTGCCAGCAGGCGCATGGCGTGCTCCTCGATCATGGTCTCCATGCGGTCGATTTCGTCGTCGCCGCCGCGGACTTCGTGCGCGGCGTCAAGATCTTGGTTGACCAAGGCGTCGATCACACGAGTCAGACGGCGCTCGACCATGGCACCCATGGTGAGCAGGTCACGACGAAGGCTAGTGAGTTCGCTTTGTAGTTCGATCGGCATGTGTTCCCTCCTGGAGTCAGCCGAAGCGGCCGGTGACGTAGTCCTCGGTCTGCTTGGATTTTGGGTTGGTGAATAGGGTTTCGGTCTGGCCAGCTTCGATCAGCGAGCCCTCGAAGAAAAAGGCCGTCCGGTCGCTCACGCGCGAGGCTTGCTGCATGTTGTGCGTGACGATCACGATCGTGTACGCGGTGCGGAGTTGGCGGATCAGGTCCTCGACGCTCGCGGTCGACTTTGGATCAAGCGCCGAGCATGGTTCGTCCATGAGCAGCACTTCGGGGCCGCCGGCGATCGCGCGGGCAATGCACAGTCGCTGCTGCTGGCCACCCGACAGTCCGAGCGCGCTCGCGTGGAGCCGATCCTTGACTTCGTTCCAGAGCGCCGCTGATCGCAGGCTCTGCTCGACCAGATCCTCAAGGTCTGCTCGGCTGTGGCGCCAGTGCAGCCGCGGCCCAAACGCCACATTGTCGAAGATCGACTTTGGAAATGGGTTGGGTCGTTGAAACACCATCCCGACTCGTCGGCGCAGGTCGACCACATCGACGGAGCGCGCGAGGATGTCCTCGCCGTCGAGCGTGAGCGTGCCGCTGGCGCGCGCGCTGGCGATCGTGTCGTTCATGCGGTTCATCCAGCGCAGGAATGTGCTCTTGCCGCAGCCGCTTGGCCCGATGAATGCCGTGACTTGGTTGCGCGGGATGTCGAGCGAGATCGACTTGAGCGCTTGGAACGATCCGTAGAAGCCATCGAAACCAGCTGCACGGATCGAGATCGGCGCATCGGCGCCGGGCGTCGTGGCCGTGGTCGGATTGGTGTGCGTCGAGGTCATGGTCGTCATTGGAGTGGTGCCTGAAGTCGCTGGCGCACAAGGATGGCGAGCGCGTTGAAGGACATGAGCACGGTGAGCTGCACGATGATCGCTGCTGCAGCGATCTCCTGGAAGGACGCCTTGGCGCGGCCGGCCCAGTTGAAGATCTGCATCGGAAGCACGGTGAACTCGGACATCAAGTTGGCAGGGGTTTCAAGCACCAAGAGTGGCGCGCCGAGCACCAAGATCGGTGCGGCCTCGCCGATCGCGCGGCTCATCGCCAAGATCGCGCCGGTCATCACCATCGGCAGGCTGGCTGGCAGCGTGATGCGCCACACCATCTGCCAGCGCGTGCTGCCCAGCGCGAGTGCGCCCTGACGCAGCGAGTTGGGCACGGCGCGGATCGCCTCTTGGCTCGCGACGATCACGATCGGCAGCACAACGAGCGCCAGCGTCAGGCCGCCAGCAAGGACGCTCGATCCGAACGGCAGTCGCAGATACAGCAACGATTCTGGGCTGCCAAACTCGATGGGTTCTGCGCCGGAACGCCAACCGAAGAATCGACTGAACGCGGTGAGTCCGATGATGCCGTACACGATGCTCGGCACACCCGACAGGTTGCTGATGTTGATGCGAATGAACTCGGTGAGTCGTCCTCGCTTGGCAAACTCCTCGAGGTAGATCGCTGTGCCCACGCCGACCGGCAACGCCGTGAGTGCGCAGATCGCGCACACCCAGATGCTGCCGACGAGCGGTGCACGGATCCCGGCCAAGTCGGGCTTGCGCGACGCGAAGTTGGTGATGAAGTCAGGGCTCAGGCGATGCACGCCGTCGAGCACGATGCTCACGATCAGAACCGCGAGCACGCAGACCGCAAGCCCGGTGCACAGGACGCACGCGGCCAAAAACATCCTGTTGGCCAGGAGCCGGCGCGCGACGGGCACATGCGGAGCGTCGGTCACTCGTACTCCTCCCGGAACCGCTTCAAGATCGCCGTGCCCGCAAGCGTGAGCGCCAGCGTCATCACAAAGAGCGTGGCGGCGACCGCGTAACTCGACGCGTACTCCACGCTGTTGGCTTGGGCGTCGCCGGTGAAGATTGCGACGATGAAACCAGTCATCGTTTGCACCTGGCTGGCCGGATTCATGGTCATCTGCGCCAGCCCGCCTGCGGCGAGCGCGACGATCATCGTTTCACCGATCGCACGCGTGAGCGCGAGCAGGAAGCTCGCCATGATTCCGCTGAGCGCGGCCGGCAGCACGACCTTGACCGAGGTGTCGAACTTGGTGCCACCGAGTGCGGAACTTCCGTCGCGAAGGCTCTGCGGCACGGCGCGCAACGCATCCTCGCTCAGCGAGCAGACGATCGGAAGGATCATGATTCCCACGGCCAATCCAGCACTGAGCGCGTTGTAGGTGCCGAACGCATCGCTCACGCGCTGCAACGCTGGCGTGATCACCGCGAGCGCGAAGAAGCCGTAGACGACCGTCGGCACGCCCGCCAAGACTTCGAGCGCGGACTTGAGCACCATGCGCAGTCGTGGCGGCGCGTACTCCGAGAGGAAGATCGCGGTGACGAGTCCGACGGGGAGCGCGAACGCGCCAGCGATGACCGTCACGAGCAGGGTTCCGCAGACCAGCGGCAGCACGCCGAACTTCTGCTCGCCGCCGAGCAGGGGGCTCCACTCGGTGCCCGTCAGGAACGGCACGAGGCCGATGCCCGGCTTGTCGGGGAATCCGGTGAAGAATCCCCACGCCTCGATGCCCAAGACCGCCACGATCGAAAAGGTGGTGACGACGGACAGCAGTGCAAACGACAGCAGGACCGACTTCACTAGTCGCTCGCTGCGATCACGCGACGATCGGGTGATCGGCGTGCCGCGGGAAGCAGAGGAGGTCGCGGCTGCAGCGTGCGACATGCGTGATTCCTCGGGGCGGGTCTGATCGGAAGAATGCAATCGAGGACCGGATGCGAGCAGAGCTCAGCGATAGACCGAGCGGAACGGACCGTGGATCTCCTTGCCATCAGCATCGACGAACTGCGTTCCTGTGCGGCGGGCGACCCAATTGGCTCGCACCATCGACTGCAGATCCGCGGGGAACTTGATGTAGCCCACTTCCGGCGCGAGTTCAGGGGTCTTCTCGATGAGGTAGTCGACGAAGGCCACGACCTGAGGCTTGCTCAGCGACGCTGCGTTGA
>Ga0194120_10001312_pt1 | contig 45898 bp, 38 predicted proteins | sample TA2MahCa65mmetaG_FD_148642 | JGI IMG/M metagenome (GOLD analysis project Ga0194120, IMG submission 148642) | Freshwater microbial communities from Lake Tanganyika, Tanzania - TA2015019 Mahale Deep Cast 65m | ecosystem: Environmental > Aquatic > Freshwater > Lake | place: Tanzania: Lake... | reverse complement strand
TACTGCTGTTTCCTGTATTGCGGTTGTTTAATATATTCCCGGTAAGTGACAACCCGGTAATTGAACGTAAATGGTGGATGGCTCCGGCCCTTGGCCTCGGTATTGGTTTATTTTCAGGCCTTATCGGAAGTTCTAACCACTAGAATCAATACGCTCTTCGGTCAAATCGCCTTGCTATCAAGGAATTCAGGCAAAAATAAAAAAGGCAAACCTGAAACGGAATGCCTTTTTGGAAGTCGTGTAGTCCCGACAGGAATCGAACCTGTATCTAAAGTTTAGGAAACTTCTATTCTATCCATTGAACTACGGGACCGATAATCCAGCGCAACGGCTGTTTATCAAAGGGGGCAAAGATAATACCAAAAACCACCTTAAATTGTACAGCAAGGATGGTACACCAGGAAGAACTAGCATTAATTGAGCGACTTAAGCAGGGGGATGAAGCAGCTTTTCGAACACTCGTAGAGCAGTATCAGGACCTTGTGTATAATACGGCTTTGGGGATAGTACAACTAGAGTCCGATGCCGAAGATGTAGCCCAGGAGGTTTTTATTCAGGTGTATCGATCCATTGATAGTTTCAAATCAATAGCAAAACTCTCCACCTGGATCTATCGGATCACCACTACCCGTTCATTGGATTTGCTGAGAGCCCGGAAAAGTAAAAAACGATTTGGGTTATTAAAAAGGTTGTGGGAAACAGAACAGGAAAGTCCGGTTGAAAATATCTCCGACTTTAATCATCCGGGGGTGTCCTTGGAGCGCAAGGAGGAGGCTGCGCAACTTATGGCTGCTATTGCTCAGCTTCCTGAAAATCAGAAAGTTGCTTTTGTGCTTCACAAATTGGAAGGGCTTTCTTATTTAGACATTGCCGAGGTTATGAAAAACTCGCTCCCGGCTGTTGAATCGTTGATTCATAGGGCTAGATTAAATCTTCGAAAAATTTTAGAAAAAAAAATATCTAGACCCTGATCGAGAAAGTTTTACTTTGATAAAACGTCAAATCTCTGTTTTATGAAACAAGACGTAAATAACCAGATTGAAAAGATACTTGGCAGTCTTGATCAGGTAAATCGGGCTACGCTGTCTCCTTATTTTTATTCTCGTTTAAGAACCAGAATGGAAGCGGACAGGCAACACTCTTCGAAAGAGTTTACGCTGCGACCCATTTTTGCTATTCTGGTATTGACAGTTATGTTGGCAATAAACGTATACCTCCTTGTAAACCAATCGGGCAATGATGAGCCCAAATGGGCTGAGTTGAACGATCAGTCTCAATGGGAAAAGGAATACGTTTTACAAGAACCCACTCCCTATCAGGAAATTCCCTATGAATGGGACCTTGCTAAATAAATAGTTATGCAAACAAGTTCTTCCCGCTTTTTGACCACTGCCGTAATGCTGTTGTTGTTGATCAACACAGGGTTGGTGATATACTTAGTGTTAGATAAAAACAAGTCTCATCGATCTTATAACCGTGAAAGGCCCGATATAGCTGCATTATTTGCCAAAGAGGTAGATCTTTCTGTTGAGCAGGCGCAGCATCATCGAATTTTACACGAGGCACATTTCAAGCGTGTAGGGGCACTCCATGATTCAATTCGTTTGGTTAAAATAGCGCTGTTTACCGCAGCTACTACAAGTACTGCTGATTCTTTACTGTTGCTAAGCAATCAAAAAATCAATAATTGGCAGATTGCTATAAACGCACAAACCGTTAGTTATATGCAAAAAGTCAAGGACATGCTAACTGACCAACAAAAAAAGAAATACGATCAGTTTATTATAAAAATGATGCAGCGGGGGCATCGTGATTCAAACAGAGGGCATTAAGCATAAATCTGTTCAATCGATTCTTTATATTTTTCTACGATCACTTTTCGTTTTAAAGAAAGCTTTGGAGTTAGTTCGCCACTGTCTACTCCCCAGTCGTTGGGTAGCAATGCAAATTTTTTCACTTGCTCCACCGGATTAAAAAATTTATTAAAGCTCTCTACCAGTTCCTGATAGTGTTCAATTACGCGTGGGTGTTTACAGAGCGCAGCCGGATTGGTTTCAGTAATTTTTTGCTGACGACACCAGTCCAGTAAATTAGGGAAGGAGGGTACAATTAGTGCACTTACAAATCTTCGGTCAGCTCCAATTACCATCATCTGCTCAATAAAGATTGATTCCTTCAGGCGGCTTTCAATGGGAAGGGGAGCTACATATTTTCCGCCGCTGGTTTTAAAAAGTTCTTTTTTACGATCTGTAATTTTCAAGTTTCCTCTTCCAGAGAAAGCACCAATATCTCCTGTCATAAACCAGTCTCCTTGCATCACTTCTGCGGTCAGGTCGGGGCGCTTATAATAGCCCATCATGATATTGGGTCCTTTGCAAAGGATCTCGCCGTCCTCTGCTATTTTTACTTCTACTCCTTCTATAAATGGCCCCACGGAACCAAACTCACGCCCGTCTTCAACAAATCGATTTACACTGATCACAGGAGAAGTTTCAGTTAGTCCGTATCCTTCCATAACTACAATACGCGCTGCGGTAAAGATGCGAATCAATCGTACCTGACAGGCAGCCCCTCCACTGATAATGGCTTTTACATTGCCGCCAAGCGCTTCTCTCCATTTGCTAAAAATTAATTTATTGGCCAGGGCTAACTGAAATTGATAAATGGAACTGAGTTTGGTGTTGATCTCAAACTTCTCGGCCAAAGAATGTGCCCAAAAGAAAAGTTTACGCTTAGTTCCGGTTAGCTCATTCCCCTTCAGCATGATCTTATCATACACTTTTTCCAATAAGCGGGGAACGGTTGTAAACAAATGCGGTTTTACTTCTTTTAAGTTGTCTCCAATGGTATCCATACTTTCTGCATAGTAGATGGCAATTCCCTTATAGAGGTATAGATAAGTAACCATGCGTTCTAAAATATGATTGAGCGGTAAAAAACTAAGCGCTCGCATATTTTCTCCCGGAGGAAAACAGGGTAGGGAGGACTTTACATTGGTCATTACATTTCTATGGGAGAGCATCACGCCCTTGGGGGTACCTGTGGTTCCCGAAGTGTAAATAATGGTTGCCAAATCCTCACCTCCAATTTTTTCGCTTATAGTAGGAATTGACGCTATCAAGGAAGGAGTAGCAGCTTGTAGCAACTCCTTCCAATGCGTGGCATTGGCAACATGTTCAAAGGTGTAAATGAATTTTAGGTGCGGTACTCGATCTTTAAGACTTAATACTTTCAAATAAAGATCCTGATCATTTACAAAAACAACTTTTGCCTGTGCATCATTTAATACAAATTCAAGTTCGTTTACATTTATGGTAGGATAGAGCGGCGTAAGAATAGCGCCAATTTGTTGTACTGCCAGATCCAACATGATCCACTCCGGTCGATTTTTAGAAAGAATGGCTACTTTATCTCTTTTCTCAGGACTCATATCCCCGCCGCTCACTCCAATGGAAAGCAAACCGGCACTCAACTTATTCACTGTTTCCAATACAGTGGTTGTGCTATATTTTTTCCACTGACCTCCCTCTTTGGCAGCCAGCATATCCTCCAATGCATTTTCTTTTACATTAATGGAAAGGCAATCAAATAGGCGAGTAGCTTGATGCATAGCAGATCGTTGAACTACTAATATATTAAAAAATCCGCCTCAGCGATTTTTGTAGTATTGTCCGGCTGGAATTTTAAATACACGGTTGTATAAAAACTCTCGGAGATGTGTATAGGTAGCCGAATGCTCCAGCGACCATTGCGCAAATCCTTCCGGGTCAATACCATCAGAAAAAAGCCACTGATCATAGGCTTCAAAAAGTCCGGATTGCAATAATTGCCGCTGATGCTCAAATAGTTTAAATGGATAGGCCGATGCGTTATTAGTAAACCAGTCTAAAACAAATCTTGTTCTGACCATGGTCAAGGTTTCCTGGTTTACCGCTTGTAAAGCAGGCCCCGAAGCATTTTCCAACAATTGAAACACTTGATGTGTGAATGCGTCGGTTTTTTTCCCGGGTTGGTACGCATGCTTAATGAATAATTGTTGATACTGTTCAAGGAGAATTTTTTTCATGTTAAGGGAACGTTCGCTCCTGCTCTCCATGTTGATATAAATCTCTGCATATAACAAAGCCCAAATCGGTTCATTGTTTTTTGAATAATACAAAGCGGCATTGTAATAATTGCCACGGTAAGATGGATCTGCTTGAATGCCATCCTCCCAACAGGTAATTGCACGTCCGTCTTTATTGGAGGAGCGGAGTTCGCCCCACTCACTGTACAAAGGACCACTTGCTGGAAACTTCTTGATGCCTTTTTGGTATAACTGCTCACACTCTTTTACTTCTTCTAATGCTTTGAATACATTACCAGCCAGTTGAAAACAAACCACATCGGCATCTGCGCGTTGTGTGAGTGCCAGCGCCAATTCTTTTGCTCTGGCGTAATCCCGTTGTAAGGTTAAAGAAAGTACAAGGTCTTTCTCCAGCTCAAGTGCCTTGGGAAAATCTCTAAGTCCCTGACTAAGTACAAGCACAGCATTAGCGTGATCACTTCTGTTGTTAAGGTCGCGAGCGGTTTGTTGAATTTGTTTGATCGAAGATTGTGATAAACCAACCAGGCTGATCATGATTGACAACAAGAACAAATACATCTGCTTGCTCATACCGGGAATTACTTAAATCAAATGTGTTAATAATCCATCACGCAATTTTGGCTCAAACCAAGTGCTTTTTGGGGGCATTACGTTTCCGCTATCGGCAATGGCAAATAATTGTTCAATACTTACCGGATAAAAACTAAAAGCAATTTTCATTTCTCCGCTGTTCACTCTTTTTTCTAATTCGCTTAATCCCCGAATGCCCCCTACAAAATCAATGCGTTTATCTGTTCGTTGATCTTCAATACCCAGGTGTTTCTCTAAGATCAATTTCGTGAAAATGGTAATGTCCAATACGCTAATAGGATCTGTTCCATAAGTACCTTCCTTTGCTTCAAGTTGATACCATTTCCCTTGGAGGTACATACCAAACTGATGCAATTGTGTTGGGCTCACCGCCACGGCCGAAGGCGATACGATAAAGTCTGTTTCCAGCATTGCAAGTAATGAATCAACGCTATGTCCATTCAGCTCTTTGATTACCCGGTTGTAATCCAAAATGGCTAATTGACTGGCCGGAAAAATAGTGGTTAGAAAAAATCGAGCGTTCTGACTATTTGGAAATGCCTTTGCTGCTTTGGCTGCAGAAGCAGCCCGATGATGTCCGTCAGCAATATAAGTGCAGGGAACCTGCTCTGCAAAGATTGTGGTTATTCCTTGAACCGTAACAGGATCGTTCACGCACCAAATAGTGTGTTGAATGTCATCTTCAGCTGTAAAATCAAAGAGCGGAGCATGTGAACTACGCCAATCTTCAATGCACTGATTCATGGCCGCTACATCACGGTACGCTAAAAAAACATTTCCGGTTTGTGCACCAATCGTGCACATATGATCAATGCGGTCTTTTTCTTTTTCAGGACGGGTAAACTCGTGTTTTTTAATTAAATCATTTTCATAATCGTCAATGGAGGAAACACAAACCAATCCCGTTTGACTGCGCCCATTCATTACTAATGTATAGATGTAATAGCAAGCATTTTCTTCTTCTATCAAAATGCCGTCTTGTTGCAGGCGAGTTAAATTCTCCAAGGCTTTATCATAAACTTCCTGGCTATGTATATCAATCGAAGAGTCCAGCGTAATTTCTGATTTGGTTACTTGTAAAAAAGAAAGATCATTTCCCTTGGCTTCTACTCTTGCTTCTTGACTGTTTAAAACATCATAAGGTCTGGATGCCACTGCAGCTGCATGAATGGGCAAAGGGCGAAGTGCTTTGAAGGGTTGAATAACAGACATGTTAACCTTTTTTAGTTGAGAAACTGTGCATGAACGATGTAATGGCCTGAACCGATTCAATGGGTAATGCGTTATAAAGAGAAACCCGGAAGCCGCCTACACTACGGTGTCCTTTTATTCCCACCATGCCTTCTTGTTCTGCTGCTATTAAAAATTCTTTTTCCAATTTTGGATCCTGTAATAAGAACACCGCATTCATCATACTTCGATCTTCCTTGGTGACCGGCCCTTGAAACAGCGGCAATGCATCCAAGGTGTCGTAAAACAATTTAGCTTTTGCTTTATTTTTCTGTTCCATTACTGCTACACCGCCCTGGGCTTTTAACCAACGAAGCGTAAGTAGCACTACATACACGGCAAATACCGGTGGAGTATTAAGCATACTTGCTTCTTTTATGTGTAAACGATAATCCATAAAGGCAGGAATAGACCTATCTATTTTACCAAGACAATTTTTATTGACAATTACTAATGATACACCGGCAGGTCCCATATTTTTTTGCGCACCTGCATAGATCAGATCAAATTGATTGAAGTCAAGAACGCGGCTCATAATATCACTACTCATATCTGCCACCAATGGCATTCCAATTGCAGTAGGGAACTGATGCCACTGCGTGCCAGCAATGGTTTCATTAGTAGTCAAATGAAGGTAGGCGCCTGATGGATTCAGGTTTAGACTCTTTGGAATGGTAGTATGTCCGGTATGTAAGGACGAACCGGCCACCTGAACTCCTCCAAATAAGCGAGCTTCCTTTATTGCTTTTTCAGACCAGGTTCCTGTTTCGGTGTAATTGGCAACTTGATTAGCCCCTAACAAATTCATAGGTACTTGTACAAATTGAAGCGTTGCCCCACCATGAAGAAAAAGAACCTCATGCGCTTGGTCAAGCTGCAATAGCTCTCGCACTAATGCTCTTGCTTCTTCCATCACGGAAGTAAACAGTGGAGTTCGATGGCCAATTTCTAAAATGGAAAGACCTGATCCATTGAAGTCCAGTAGAGCGTTGCTTGCCTCCGATAAAACTGTTTTAGGAAGAATGGAAGGGCCTGCGTTAAAATTATGGAGCGTCATCGGGGCAAATGTAAGCCAACCTGTCCTTGTTCCATCCTTGTTGCAATAATTCAAAAGCAGCTTTTTCCTCCGGCGTAAATTGTTGTTGTGTTAGCAGTGCTAATGAAGGTTGTCCGGCCTGCACCCAAGCGGTGATCCAAAAAGAGGCAACAGTCTTAATGGACTCCTGCATTCTTCGTTCAATCATCCCACGCAATAAACGATCATAGGCAATAGAGTAAGCCTGTGCGTATTGCTTGACCAACACACCATTTCGTTCTTCAAAACTATACTGTTGAGCCAATGGGAACTTTTTCGCTAACCATTTTTCCGTTTTCAATACAGTATCCGCAGCGGCCGCACTTTGTAAAATTCGTTCCCAGATAAATGCTAAAGGGTCATCGATCCAATTTGCTTTTCCCACCATAAAATCCCAGTTTGGCTCAGCTAATAACTCCGGGATCCTACTCTCCCAAAAACCATGAATACCTCGTTGTCCTGTTTTTTGGCCATTATGATTGCTGCAGGCGTGCAGGGGAACATGGGCATCTGCGATATAATGCCCCAGCTCAGCCGATAGTTTTAAAATGAAAAAAAGATCTCTTTTAATAAAAGCGCTAATTAATCGGTTATGCATGGTTTCTATCCACCAGGGTGCTATACCGTAACGGTTTAAACTATCTTCCCCGCATGCTGCTATCGCTTGCTTCCAACTTCTGGGTAAGGACAGATAGGGGGCCGGACCATATTGGTCCATATCTATATAATGTCGGGGACCTTCTTCCTTTTCCAGGTATCTTCTTTTATCCGGATCAACAGCATGCTCTTCAATAAATACCAAGTGTTTTTTGTAAAGCACCAACATTTCAGGAGGCAGAAGAAAAACGGCAATTCTATTTATTTTTTTATGGGCATAAAACCCCCAACTCCATCCGGTTAAGGGAATAAGCAGACAGGCCGGAATTAAGATCCAACGAAACATACACAAGATTTTTTGAGAAATTTATTCCTGCGAGGATCGCTCAGCTCCCAGATCAACTACACCACCAGTCACAGCGTATTTCATAGCCTCACCCGAGGATATCTTATCAATTAATCTAACTTTTTCACGAGGAAGAATATATAATTGGCCGGCAAAATTGTAGCCCTGTGGAACATAGACCGCTACCTTGTCGTTTCCCATTTCAAATTTTTCCATTTCCTCATCAGTCAAAAATCCCACGATCCATACATCAGGACCAAATACATTGGCCAGAACGGCCCGATTAAACCTGGGTTTATTCCCCACAAAAGCTTCAAAAAAATCACGAGTGGAGGTATAAATTAATTTAACTCCAGGCGTTCGTTCTAACCAATGGTTAAACAACTGAAGCATGCCCCCCATTAAAAAATTAGAACTAATCCAACCCACCAGTATTACTCCACAAATAATTAATATAAAACCCAGCCCTGGTTCTTTGAGATAAGGTCTTAGGATATTGTCCACTTTTTCGAATAGCCAATAAATAGTATAAACTGTTATGGTAATGGGGGCTAGTGTTATCAGGCCCTGGATAAAGTAGCTAACCGCCCGCTTAAAAAGGTTGCGAAACGATAGTTTGGATTCCATAGGACATATTTAGAGCTAAATTACTATAATCCAAACCCATGATGCCCCCTGTTTTTAACCAAAAAGCAATGAATTTTAACAAAGGAAACTTTGAAAACGTTTAAAGTTTCCGTTATTTTGTGCTTCCAACTCATACCATGGAAACCAAAAACAGAATAGTCAAGAAGGCCGATGAGCTGTTTATGCGTTATGGGATTAGGTCTATTTCCATGGAAAACATAGTCGAAGGTTTAGGTATGAGTAAAAAAACACTCTACCAATATTTTTCCGATAAGGACCAGCTAGTTGCGGAAGTGGTCAAGTTGCGCACTGATGCACTTTGTCAACAATGTGAAAGCATTACGGTGGAATCTCATGACGCGATACATGAGATTTTTTTAATTATGGAACATGTGATGGAGGGTTTCCGCGATATGAACCCGATGGTATTATTTGACCTTCAAAAATATCACCCATCGGGATTTCAGCTATTCGGCCAATATAAAAACCAATTCCTCTTAGATCATATTCGTTGCAATATTCAACGCGGTATTCGAGAAGGGCTGTTCCGTGACAATATCCAATTAGAAATTATCAGCCGTTATCGCTTGCAATCCATGATGATACCATTTGATGTCAATGTATATCAACCTGCTCAGTTCAATCTGGCGGAAACATCTCAATTGGTTGCAGAAAATTATGTTTATGGTCTGGCTACTTTAAAAGGACATGCGTTAATTCAGGAGTATCAGGAAAAAAGAAAAAATAAATGAAGATGAAAAAATCAAAAACCATTTTGGTGTTGTTCTTATTTGGTTTGGGTATTAATCAAGTTCAGGCGAGTGATACACTTCGTGTGGTGGAACACGCGTTTACTGCACAACAGGCAGTAGAGTATGCCATGAAAAATAATGTACAGGTAAAAAATGCTTTATTAGGGATCAAACTGCAACAAGAAACCAATCGGCAGGTTACGTCAGCAGCTTTTCCTCATATTAACGGAGGTGTCAGTACTACCATAAATCCCAATGTAGCAACACAGGTAATTCCCAACTTTATTTCGCCCGCAACTTATCGGGTATTGATTGATCAAGGAGTAAAAGATGGCAATGGTAATCCCATTACTATGCCTTCGGATTTTGGATTTATTGCCGCTCAATTCGGCACCCGCTACAGTGCAAATGCAGCAGTAAGTCTAAATCAAATCCTTTTTGACGGTCAGGTTTTTGTAGGGCTGCAAGCACGTAAAGCCGCAATGGAATTTGCAGGAAAGAGCGCTGAATTAACAGCCGAAATTATCAAGGCCAATGTTTTGAAGGTTTACTATCAGTTGGTGGTTAGCCATACACAATTGGAATTATTGGATTCTACCATTGCCTTTGTGCAAAAAAACTTGGCAGATACTCGGGTGCTTTATCAGAATGGATTTCGCGAAAAGTTAGATATTGATCGTGTAGCCGTTCAGCTGGCCAATTTACAAACGGAAAAGAATAAAGCGCTTGCCCTGGTATCTAATGGATACTATGGATTGAAAGTATTGATGGGCATGCCGGTTACAGATCAGTTGACATTAGTGGATTCATTGACACCGGAAAAAATTAAGGACGGTGTGTTGGAGTCGGCCTCATTTGATTATAAGAATCGTAAGGAATTTCAATATGCAGACATGGGCAGAAAACTGGGCGAATACAACGTGCGCAGGTATAAACTCAGCCAACTTCCAACCCTGGCCCTTAATGGTTTGTATGCAAAAAACGCACAACGAAATACTTGGAATTTTTTAAATCAACACCAACCTTGGTTTGCCATTTCTAATGTGAGCGTAGGGCTCAGTTTGCCTCTTTTCAATGGCTTTATAACCCGCTCAAAAATTGCACAAACTAAAATTGAATTAGCACGTGCGCATAATGAAATTGAAGGTCTCAAGCGCAACATGGAAAGCGAAGTAGCCATTGCTAAAAATAATTTTCAATCGGCTATAAGCCGAATGGATTTTCAGCAACAAAATATTGCTTTAGCTGCCAACGTGTATCAACAAACCAAGAAAAAATATGAGTTGGGCCTGGGCTCACAAACGGAAATCAATTTGGCACAGAACGAATGGAAGGCCGCACAAACCAATTACACCACTGCACTTGCTGATGCCATCATTGCAAGAATTGACTGGCTTAAGGCAATTGGAAAACTATAATCACCGAAAATAAAAACCATGAATACGTTATCAACCAGAACTCTTTTAATGTTACCACTGGCCTTATTAGTTGCTTGTGGGGGTTCGCAGGAAAAGCAGGGAGATGCTGCTCAACTTCGTAACAAAATCGAGGAAGTAAAAAAAGAAAAAGCTGCACTAGAGCATACGCTTCGGGAACTGGAACAGCAATTGGCCGTTGCAGATCCCAGCACCACAAGAGCTGCCTTTTTAGTTGCTGTGGATACCTTAGCAAAAAAGGCATTTGCTCACTATATCGATTTACAAGGTAGCGTGGAGGCAGAAGACATGGCCTATGTTGCGCCTTCTGGCATGGGTGGCGTGATCAAAGCTGTTCATGTAAAATTTGGACAACGGGTAAGTAAAGGACAGACCTTGCTGAAGCTGGACGATGCAGTAGCCAAACAGCAGTTGACGGCTGCTCAACAACAAACCGGTATACTGAAAACAAGATTGGAACAAGCCAAAACAATTTTACAACGCTTTGAAAACTTGTGGAAGCAAAACATCGGTGCGGAAATTAGTGTGATAAATGCCAGAGCAGATGTAGATGCTTTAACTGCACAATTACGTGCGGCAAAAGCACAGGTAGGAATGGCACAGGAGCAAGTGAATATGACCAATGTAAAAGCAGAAATCAGTGGTGTTATAGATGAATTAAATGTAAAAGTGGGCGAACTCTACACACCACAAGCAGCTGCCACACCCGGCATGGGGATTCGAATTGTGAACAATAGTCGTTTGAAAGTAGTAACTCATGTTCCTGAAAATTATATTGGTCGTGTTAAAAGAGGAGGCCGAGTGGATGTAAAAGTATTAGAAAGCGGTAAAGAAAATTTTACCACAACACTTGATGTAGTAGGGGAGTCAATCAATGCAATAACCCGTTCATTCAATGTGGAAGCCAGCATTCCTGCTCACGCAGCCTATAAGCCCAACCAAACAGCCAATGTTCGTTTTCTAGATTATAAGACAGACAGTACTATTGTAGTGCCCGTAAACACGGTGCAGCGCGATGAAAAAAACAGGTATGTATATGTGGTTGAGCAAAGTGGAAATAGTTTAGTGGCTCGGAAAAAGATAGTTACAACCGGCGAATCCTATGGAGGTCAAATTGAAATAAGGTCCGGATTGGATCAAGGGCAGGTATTAATTACCCATGGTTTTCAGAATGTATATGATGGACAAACCGTAAAGATTGTTCAATAATCGCTACAACATAAAAAATTCATTATGTCAAGTTTTCAAGGAAAGATCGTCAATAAAATAAAAGAGTTTGGGCCTACCAGTTGGTCAATTGACAATCGCACCAGCATTTACATTATTGCCATATTAATTTCACTTTTTGGATATATCAAGTTCACTACGTTACCCAAGGAGCAATTTCCTGATGTGGTCATTCCTACCATTTCAGTGACTACCGTATATGTAGGCAATTCCCCCAAGGATATAGAAAACTTAGTTACCCGTCCTATTGAAAAACAGTTGAAGGGGATCAGTGGCGTAAAGGTCAATAAGATAACCAGCACTTCACAAACAGATTTTTCGCTAATTGTTGTAGAGTTTGATACGGATGTAAAAAGTGAGGTGGCTAAACAAAAAGTAAAAGATGCGGTAGATAAATCCACCAAGAATTTACCAACAGATTTAACCAGCCAGCCTGATGTACAGGAATTTTCCTTTAGTGAAATGCCCATTTTGTTTGTGAATATCAGTGGTGATTTTGACCCCATCAAACTCAAGGCATATGCGGACAAGATTCAAGATAAGGTAGAGGAATTGCCTACGGTTACACGTGCTGAGATTGTAGGTGCTCCTGAGCGACAAATTCAGGTTAACGTAGATCCCTATCGTATGGCTTCCGCTAAGGTTAGCTTTATGGATATTGAAAATGCCATCGTTCGCGAGAACATGGATATTACCAGTGGACAGGTAGATGCGGGTAACATGAAAAGAACCTTACGCGTCAAAGGACAGTTTCGCGAAGCTGCAGATATGGAAAATATTGTAGTTCGTAGTTCGGCTCGTGGTGCCGCTGTTTATCTACGCGATGTAGCGGATATCCGAGATACGGTTAAGCAATATGAAAGTTTTGCGCGTTTAAATGGAAAGAATGTAATCACGCTCAATATTGTAAAACGAGCAGGAGAAAACCTGATCACAACGGCAGATGGAGTCAAAGCGCTTCTTGCCGAAATGCAGGAAAAACAAGAATTGCCACAGCATTTAAAAGTAGATTTTACCGGAGATCAGAGCAAGGGTTCAAAAAAATCTTTCAATGAATTAATCAATACAATTATTATCGGTTTTATTCTGGTACTAGTGATTTTGATGTTTTTCATGGGTGTCACCAATTCCTTCTTTGTGGCCCTAAGCGTTCCATTGAGTGTATTTGTGGCCTTTATGTTTCTTCCGGTTGCCGATGCTATTGTGGGAGGAAGCGTTACGCTCAACATCATTGTTTTATTTGCCTTATTATTCGGGCTGGGAATTATTGTAGACGATGCGATAGTGGTCATTGAAAACACACACCGAATATTCAACAACGGCAAGGTTCCTGTTATCAAGAGTGCTAAGGAAGCAGCCGGGGAAGTATTTATTCCCGTGCTGGCGGGTACGGCAACCACCTTAGCTCCTTTCTTCCCTTTGTTGTTCTGGAAAGGAGTTATTGGTAAGTTCATGATCTACCTGCCTACGATGTTGATCTTGACACTGGCGGCATCATTGGTAGTAGCCTTTATTTTTAATCCGGTATTTGCGGTGAGTTTTATGAAACCAGAGCTTAAGGATGATGCTTCACACAAGTCGATGGTTTTTCGTAAGAAATGGTTTTGGGTATTTGTGATAGCGGGGCTGTTATTGCATTTGATTGGATATACTGGAACAGCCAATGGATTATTAGCCCTGGCCATTTTAATGGTATTGCATGTTTATTTCCTACAAGAATTAATATGGAAGTTTCAACATAGCACGCTTCCTGGATTAATGAATCAGTATGAAAAACTGTTGCGTTGGATTTTAGTGGGTAAACGACCTGTAAAAACATTTGCTTCACTATTCCTTCTTTTTATTTTATCAATATTCCTGCTGGGACTAAGGGGCAATAAAATGACCTTCTTCCCAAGTGGAGATCCCAATTTTGTCTATGTATATGCCAAGTTGCCGGTGGGTACTGCAGTAGAGTATACTGATAGCGTAACCCGAGTGCTGGAAAATCGTGTAATGACGGCACTAGCAGATCAGCAGCCTGGCAAAGAAGGCAGTATTGTAGAAAGCGTGATCAGTAATGTAGCGGTTAGTGCAAACAATCCACGCGATAATAACAGAAGTGTACAGCCGCATTTAGGACGTATTCAAGTGTCGTTTGTAGAATTTGAAAAGAGGCATGGAAAATCCTCGACTCAATTATTAACGGCTATTCGAGAATCCGTGCAGGGAATTCCGGGTGTTGACGTGGAAGTAGATCAGGAAACCAATGGGCCGCCTACAGAACCACCGGTTAACATTGAAATTGCTGGAGATGATTTTGATCAACTCGCTAAAGTGGCTACACAATTGCTACAATATATTGATGCTAATCCGGTAAATGGTATCCAGAGTTTAAAAGCCGATGTGGACCTGAATAATCCGGAAATCACGGTTATTGTGGATCGTAGCAAAGCCACTATGGAAGGGGTAAGCACGGCGCAAATTGGAATGGCCTTACGAACCGCGCAATTTGGCAAAGAGATAAGTAAAATAAAAGATGGGGAGAACGAATATAAAATTCAGCTTCGTTACCAAGCTGATCGCCGTAGCAGTGTAGATGCTCTATTGAACACACGCATTATTTTCATGGATATGAATACCATGCAGGTAAAGTCTATACCCTTAGGTGCGGTAGCTGCTGTGGATTATACTACTACGGCCGGAGGTGTTAAACGCAAAAACGATCGTAGAACAATCCAGCTACAAAGCAGTGTGAAAAATCCTACTTTGGTTGCCGGTATCAACGCTGCACTCAAAGAAAAAATAGAAGCGTTTCAATCCAGCACCAGCATACCTGCTGATATTACCATTCGTCAACAAGGGCAAAGTGAACAGGAAAAAGAAACGCAAACTTTTTTGGGTACAGCGCTACTGATGGCTATTGGCATTATTTTTCTTATTCTGGTATTGCAGTTCAACAGCATGAGCAAGCCATTTATTGTAATCACAGAAATTTTCTTTTCAGTAATTGGCGTATTAATCGGATATGCAGTTAGCGGAATCACGCTTTCTACCATCATGGTAGGAATAGGAGTGGTGGGTCTGGCTGGAATTGTGATCAAGAATGGAATTCTCTTGATTGAATTTACCGACCAGCTACGTAGTCGCGGCTATCGTACCCGTGAAGCGGCTATTCAGGCCGGTAAGATCCGTATCATACCTGTATTACTTACTGCCGTTGCCACTATTATGGGATTATTGCCATTGGCGGTTGGATTTAACATAGACTTTGCAGGACTTTTCCAACACTTTCGCCCCAATATTTTCTTTGGTGGAGATAGCGTGGTATTTTGGGGACCGCTCAGTTGGACCATAATCTTTGGGTTGATCTTTTCATTCTTCCTTACCTTGCTAATGGTTCCCGGAATGTATTTAATTGCCGAGCGCTTACGCCGTCCCATGGAACAATTCTATGGTACACGCTATATTGCTTTGCTAGGATTTGCCGGACCTTTCTTTTTCTTTTTTGTAGGGGTGATGTTTGTTGTTCGCCGTATACAAGGAAGAAAAGTATGGTTAGGTCATCCGGGAAAATTGAGTCAATAATTATTAAATTCATCGTTGAACAAAACAATAACCATGGTCCGCAAACAGGAAATATTGCAAGATGTAGTCATCAAATTTGCCGGTGATAGTGGTGATGGAATGCAACTGACCGGCAGTCAGTTTACCAATAACACGGCGCTGTTAGGAATAGACCTGGCTACATTTCCTGATTTTCCGGCAGAGATTCGTGCGCCACAGGGTACTCTTCCCGGAGTCAGCGGGTTTCAATTAAGATTTTCTTCAGATCGTGTGTTTACACCCGGAGATGCCTGTGATGTGTTAGTGGCAATGAATGCAGCGGCTTTAAAAGTTAATTTAAAAACGCTGAAGAAAGGGGGAAAGATTCTTGTTAATACAGATGGTTTTGGTGCTAAAAATTTACGCCTGGCTAATTACCCGGATGGAGTCAATCCACTGGAGGATGGAAGTTTGAGCAACTATGAAGTGTTCGAAATGGATGTAACCAAAATGACGCGCGAGGCGCTCAAAGATGTTACACTCGGAATGAAGGAAAAGGATCGTGCAAAGAACATGTTTGTGCTTGGATTTTTATATTGGATGTACGGCAGAGACATGGAAAATTCCATCAACTTTATCAAAGAAAAGTTTTCCAATAAACCGGATATCATGAACAGCAATATTGCTGTTTTGCAAGCAGGGTATAATTACGGCGACACTACAGAAACATTTACCACTACTTTTTCAGTGGAACGTGCTAAAATGGAACCAGGCTCCTATCGTTCCATCATGGGTAACCAGGCCGTTTCATTGGGACTTATAGCCGCTTCACAAAAAAGCGGATTGCCATTATTTTTAGGATCATATCCAATCACGCCCGCATCGGATATTCTACATGATCTTTCCAAGTATAAAAATTTTGGGGTTCGTACTTTCCAAGCCGAGGACGAAATTGCTGCAATTACCTCTGCCATAGGAGCTTCCTATGGTGGTGCCTTGGGTATTACTACTTCCAGCGGCCCAGGTATTGCATTGAAAGGCGAAGCCATGGGTTTGGCGGTGATGTTGGAGATCCCACTTTTGATCATCAATATTCAACGTGGTGGTCCTTCTACCGGTCTTCCTACTAAAACCGAGCAAAGTGATTTGATGCAGGCTTATTATGGACGAAATGGAGAATGCCCGATGCCCATAATTTCTGCTTCCACACCTGCGGATTGTTTTGATGCTATATATGAAGCTGCGCGTATTTCTATTCAACACATGACCCCTGTGCTGTACTTAAGTGATGGATATATTGCCAATGGTGCGGAGCCTTGGCGTTATCCACAATCAAAAGACTTGCCTGCTATTGAAGTAAAATTCAAAACCACCTTGGATGAAGGCGAAGAAAAATATAAGCCCTATGCACGTGACCAGAAATTAGCGCGTCCATGGGCTGTGCCGGGTACAGCCGGTTTGGAACATCGAATAGGGGGGTTAGAAAAACAAAATATTACTGGTAATGTAAATTACGAACCCGAGAATCATCAGCTGATGATTAAACTCCGCCAGGAAAAAGTAGATAAGATTACAGACTATATTCCGGAACAACAATTAGATAGTGGATCGGAAAAAGGAAAAATATTGGTGTTGGGTTGGGGCTCCACTTATGGCGCCATTAAATCTGCCGTAGCTGAATTGCAAGCACGTGGTCAAGCAGTTAGTCATGCACATCTTAGATATGTTCGTCCTTTTCCTCGAAACCTCGGGCAATTGATCAAGAATTTTGATCAGGTATTGATTCCTGAAATTAACAATGGGCAGTTGATCAAAATAATTCGCGATACTTATTTAGTGGATGCCAAGGGATATAATAAAATGATGGGAGTTCCTATTACTAAAACTGAATTAGTGCATTGCCTGGAAGAAATGCTGGGCGGTAAAAACTAAAAGGCCTTGCGTTTGAAAGCAACGCACAGTTCTTGCAATCCACATTTTTCACAAGCAGGGCCACGGGCAACACAGGTATATCTTCCATGTAAGATCAACCAGTGATGTGCTTTATGAATTAACTCGGCAGGAAAATTTTGGGTTAATATTTTTTCTACCGCCAGTGGGGTGGTTGCGGTGGAAGGAACCAACCCAATCCTTCTGCTTACCCTAAACACATGGGTATCTACTGCCATGTTTGGCTGGTTGTCAATCACCGAAGTAATCACATTAGCTGTTTTACGTCCCACACCGGGCAGTTGAATCAACTCATCTACGGTCATGGGTACTTTACCGCCAAAATCACTTATTAGCTTTTGCGCCATTCCAATCAAGTGCTTGGATTTATTATTGGGATAGGAGATGCTTTGAATCAAAGGAAGTACTTGTTCAAAACTGGCCTTGGACAAAACTTGTGCGCTGGGAAATTTCTTAAAAAAAGCAGGAGTGGTTTGATTGACCCGCTTGTCTGTGCATTGTGCAGATAGAATTACCGCAACCAATAATTGGTAGGGATTATCATAGTATAACTCAGTTTCTGCATTGGGAGCGTGAGTAAGAAAATAATCAGTTACAAATTGATATTTCTGCTGGCGCGTCATGGCCGCAAGTTACGGATCAGGGAACGGTCTGTACCTGAGTGTTGGAGGCATATCGAAGTATATTCAGAATTACTTCCGTGCGGGGCGATTCCAGTCTTTGGTCTAGTCTTTCTAAAGTAGTTTTTAGCACCCCCATTTTTTCACGAAGGGTCCAGTCGGTTTCCATTGCTTCTTCCAGGGCCTTACGTTGCGAGGCATCCATTTCGTGATAGAGGTAAAGAACCAGGTCTTCGGGAGTGTAGGCTTTCATATGGTCAAAAAGCAGCTGTTGCCTATTAAAAACGAGAAAGGGTTTCTCTTATTGTGCAAGGGGGTAAAAAGGTCTATTTTTTTGGAGAAGCAGGCTTTTCAGAGATCAAAAACAGGTCTTCATTGTCTTTTTTCATCAGGTATTTTTCCCGGGCATATTTCTCAATGGTAGCGGGATTTTTCTTTAGGGATTCTAACTCCTTGCGTTCCAATTCTATTTGGTCAGTGTAATACTTTTTGGTTGTTTCCAGTTTTCGCAATTCTTTTTTCCGGTCAAGCTGCGTAAACAAGTCATTTTTATCCAAGAACAGTACAATCACTATAAAAACGGCAGTGGCAATAAAATATTTATTGCGAATCCAGGGCGGAATGGTAGAGAGAAATTGGTTCATGTATTCCTCAAAGTTAAAGAGGGGCTTGAATTACCCCTCCCTGATCATTTTCCAAACTTGATTTTTCCCTTGGGATAGATCGCCGAACTTCCCAGTAGTTCTTCAATACGTAAGAGTTGATTATACTTGGCCATTCGATCTGTACGAGAGGCACTACCCGTTTTGATTTGTCCGCAGTTCAGTGCCACTGCCAAGTCGGCAATTGTGGTATCCTCTGTTTCGCCACTCCGATGGCTCATGATGGTGTTGTACCCATTTTGTTGTGCCAAGGAAACAGCGTTGATGGTCTCGGTGATAGTGCCAATCTGATTTACTTTTACCAGTAACGCATTGCCGATCCCTTTATCAATACCCTGTTGTAAGCGTTCTACATTAGTTACAAAAAGATCATCTCCAACCAATTGACACTTTGTACCCACTGCTTCGGTGAGCATTTTCCATCCAGCCCAGTCGTCCTCGGCCATTCCATCCTCAATACTGCAGATTGGATATTTCTTTACCCAACTTTCCCAGTACTTGGCCAGTTGTTCGCTGCTCATTTCTTTTCCACTACTCTTATGAAAAACATATTTCTTTTTCTTGCTATTCCAAAGCTCACTGTTGGCGGCATCCATGGCAATTTTAATTTGGGAGCCCACTTTGTAACCCGCTGCATCAATAGCAGTCAATACAGTTTCAATAGCCTCTTCATTGCTTTGAATATTAGGAGCAAAACCTCCTTCGTCTCCTACGTTGGTACTATATCCTTTTTTCTTGAGCACTGTTTTTAGGGCATGAAAAATTTCAACACCCCAACGCAGGCCTTCACTGAAATTGGGAGCACCTACAGGCATAACCATAAATTCCTGAAAATCGATCTTATTATCCGCATGTGCTCCGCCATTGAGAATATTCATCATTGGCATGGGCAATACCTTGGCGTTGGTGCCGCCTATGTAACGGAATAAAGGAAGACCCGCCTCCTCGGCAGCAGCTTTTGCTACTGCCATACTTACGGCAAGCATAGCATTAGCCCCTAATTTATTTTTATTGGGTGTGCCATCTAATTGAATCATGAGCTGGTCTATCCCGGTTTGATCCGCTATATCATAACCTAATAGCAGGGGAGCAATGTTAATATTGACATTGTCAACGGCTTTCAATGTTCCTTTACCCAGGTATTTCTTTTTATCACCATCTCTTAATTCAACCGCTTCGTGAATACCTGTACTTGCACCACTGGGAACAGCCGCACGACCCAAGGCCCCGGTTTCAGTGACCACATCAACCTCAACGGTTGGGTTTCCTCGGGAATCCAAAATTTGTCGGGCAAAGATTTCAGCAATGTAACTCATGGTTATATGGATGTTAGTTGTTTATGATTCACCGGTCAAATAACGAAATATCTCTTCCAGTTTCATGTCTCGGCGGGGCAAAGATACTGTCTCTGCCAGTTTTATTAAAGGACTATCTGCAACAATGGTCCCTTTATTGATAATAATCACACGATCGCAAATAGCTTCTACTTCCTGCAAAATATGTGTGGAGAATAAAACAGTTTTTGTTTTACCCTGCTGCTTGATCAATTCGCGAATTTCTGCCAGTTGGTTGGGATCGAGTCCTGAGGTGGGTTCGTCCAAGATCAACACTTCAGGGTTGTGGATCAATGCAGCGGCTAAACCCACGCGTTGCTTATATCCTTTGGAAAGTTGACCAATGGTTTTATGTGCTTCTGATTCAAGTTTTGTCAGCGATAATGCCTGTTCGACAGCTGATGTTACTGTAGGCACTTGATGCACCCTTGCAATAAAAGAAAGATACTCCCGTACATAAAGATCTGGGTATAGTGCGTTTTGCTCAGCGAGATAGCCTATTTTTTTTCGAACGGAAACAGCGTCTACAGCCAAATCCAACCCACAAACCTTGGCCTGTCCTGAGGTAGGATGCAGGTAGCCTGTTAATATTTTAAAAGTGGTGGATTTTCCAGCCCCATTGGGTCCCAAAAAACCAACCACTTCCCCTTGCTTAACTTGAAAGGATATATTGTTGACGGCGCATTGCGTGCCATAATCCTTACAAAGACTGCTTACCTCAATGGACATGCCACGAAGGTAACTCAGAGATCGTCAAATTGGTACAAGGGGTCAATAGGTGTATCCGCAGACATTTCGAAAACCGGGCTGATCAACCCATTGTCAAGTCCATAAACCCATCCATGTAAATGAGGATAATGACTTTGTTTCCAAGCTTTTTGAATTATAGAGGTTTTTGCCAAGTTCATCACTTGTTCCTGTACATTTAATTCTACCATCCGATTCAAACGGCTTATTTCATCGGGGATATTGTCCACTTCTTCTTGGTGAATGCGATGAACATCTTTGATATTACGAATCCACTTATTGATGATGCCAAAATTATGTTGTGTCATGGCAGCTTTTACTCCTCCACATCCATAGTGGCCACAAACAATTACGTGCTTAACTTTTAAGTGATGTACAGCAAACTCCAATACAGTAAGCAGATTTAAATCTGTATGAATCACCATGTTTGCCACATTGCGATGCACAAAGATCTCTCCGGGTTTTGTACCTGTAATTTGATTGGCTGGCACACGACTATCACTACATCCAATCCAGAGAAATTCTGGTTCTTGAATATCTGCCATCCGATTAAAATAATCGGGATCTTCAGTTAATTTTCTAGCAGCCCAGGCTTTATTGTAAGAGAGTAGTTTTTCGTATGATTGCATAAAATTATTTTGAATATTATTAAAGATTGACCTCTGTGAAAAAGGGTGCATCAGCACCCAGCGACTGCTACAGGAGCATTCAATCAACAATAGTTTGGGGGAGGAGTGGGTTTTTCCACTAAGGGAGCAGGAGGTAGGTTTGCCTTTAGCAGACAGCATAAATGTATCAAGACTATAGGCTGTGTTGCTGTCGTAGAAAAATAAAATTGAAAAGGGCTTTCTTTTTTTTCTTCCTTAATCTCATTCAATTGATTTGAGCTGCTTTTTTCTTCGTCAATCACAAAATAGCTCAGCTGATTTTTTGTTAACAACAATTGTGTCAACGGGAGTGTAAGCGTGAGAGAAAAAATAAAAAAAAGTATGGAAGCTATCGATTTCATACTGAGACGCAAATTTACAAGCAATCCAATTTATATGCCAATGATCTTTGTAAAAAATTGATAAATAATTAACTTGAGGCCTACAAATTGCCTCCTAAAGCATTGAATTCCATTTTATGTCTAAAAACCCCTCCGTTACTTCTCGCAATCTGGTTTTAACTCGGCTTTTTTTAGATTTTTTCAAAAGTGAAAAATTTTCAGGGTTTTTATTGATTGGGTGCACCGGACTATCGCTCTTATTGGCTAATTCTTCATGGGGAGATGCCTATGCGCATTTTTGGCACCAACCATTTGCCGGTTTAACCGTAGAGTCATGGATCAACGACGGATTAATGGCTGTATTTTTTTTACTGGTTGGGTTGGAGATTGAACGAGAGATTTACATAGGTGAACTCTCTACGTTTAGACATGCTATTTTACCAATAGTGGCGGCAGTGGGTGGCATGTTGGTGCCTGCAGGCATACATTTATTTTTAAATACAGGTACTGATACCGCGGCTGGTGCGGGAATACCAATGGCTACTGATATTGCTTTTGCATTGGGAATTTTATCCCTGGCTGGTAAAGCTGTGCCGCTCGCTCTTAAAGTTTTTTTAGCAGCGCTTGCAATCATCGATGATTTGGGCGCCATTGTAGTGATTGCACTTTTTTATACCCAGCAACTTTCCTCTCTTTATTTAAGTATTGCTTTATTGGTTTTTGCACTACTGTTTTTCATAGGCAAAAAGGGGGTTACCAATGGTTGGATCTATGGGCTGGGTGGGGTACTGCTGTGGTATTGTATGCTTCGTTCTGGTGTGCACGCTACTATTAGTGGGGTACTACTTGCCTTTACTATTCCATTTGGCAAAGGAGGGGACCAGTCCTTGTCAGCAAGGTTGCAACATTTTTTGCATCCTATGGTGGCCTACTTTATTGTGCCCGTTTTTGCATTGGCCAATACTGGCATTATTCTCTCCGATCAAATCTTGCACACCCTTGGCTCATTTAACAGTTTAGGAATTATGATGGGGTTAACACTTGAAAAACCAATTGGCATTTTCTTATTCTGTGCAATAGCGGTTCAAATCAAAACCGCTGTTTTACCATCTGGCGTTACCTGGAAACATATCCTGGCAGCCGGCATGTTGGCAGGCATTGTGTTTACGATGTCCATTTTTATAACTATCCTGGCCTTTCCTGATCCGGCTACCATTGTAAGTTCAAAAGTGGCCATACTCGTTGCCTCATTAGCTTCTGCGTTTATTGGACTTTTTACTTTTAAACTCGTTGAAACAAAATCCATTCAATAATTTAGTCGCTGCAAAAAAATATTATGTCTTATTCTTATCAAATTCGCACCGAAGCTGATTATCGAACCGCTTATCAACAAAGTGTAGAAGATCCTGAAAAATTCTGGGCCGCAGTAGCTGAAAATTTTTCTTGGAAAAAGAAATGGGACAAAGTGTTGTCTTGGAACTTTGAAGAACCCAAAGTAGAATGGTTTGCTGGTGCTAAACTAAACATCACAGAGAATTGTATTGACAGACATTTGTCTGCATTAGGCGATAAGCCTGCTTTAATCTGGGAGCCCAATGATCCAAACGAACGCGTGCGTGTGGTAACGTATAATCGATTGCACAAGCGTGTTTGTCAATTTGCACAAGTGCTTTTGAATAATGGAGTAAAAAAGGGAGACCGTGTTTGTATCTATATGGGTATGGTTCCCGAATTGACTTATGCAGTATTAGGCTGCGCACGAATTGGGGCCATTCACAGCGTGGTGTTCGGAGGATTTTCTGCGCAGAGTATTGCAGACCGGTTGGAAGATGCCAAAGCTACTTTTATTGTAACCTGCGATGGGGCTTTTCGAGGCAATAAGGATATTCCATTAAAATCAGTGATAGATGACGCGTTGATTGGAAATAAAGTAGTGAAAAAGGTAATTGTCTATACACGTACACGCACTCCGGTGTCCATGTTAAAAGGACGTGATGTATGGTGGGAGGACGAAATGGAACATGCCGAATCGCAGGTTGAAGTCAATGGAGTAGTGCAACAAGAAGCTGCGGTGATGGATGCAGAGGATCCATTGTTTATACTTTATACATCGGGAAGTACCGGCAAACCCAAGGGTGTGGTGCATACAACAGCAGGTTATATGGTGTGGACCAACTACACTTTTGTAAATGCTTTTCAATATCAACCTAGCGATATACATTTTTGTACAGCGGATATAGGTTGGATTACCGGTCATAGTTATATCCTCTACGGTCCACTAAGTGCAGGCGCCACCTGTGTGATGTTTGAGGGGATTCCCACCTGGCCCGATGCCGGACGTTTTTGGGAGATAGTAGAAAAACACCGGGTGAATATATTGTATACAGCTCCAACTGCCATCCGTAGTTTAATGGGCTTTGGCACAACACCATTGGAAGGAAAAGATCTTTCTTCTCTCAAGGTGTTAGGTACAGTTGGAGAACCCATCAATGAAGAAGCCTGGCATTGGTACAATAAAAACGTAGGAAAAGAAAAATGTCCCATTGTTGATACGTGGTGGCAAACAGAAACAGGAGGTTGTATGATCTCCAATATGGCAGGAGTTACACCAGGTATTCCTTCCTGGGCATCTTTACCAATGCCCGGTATACAACCCATATTGGTTGATGAAGCAGGGAAAGAAATAACAGAGAAAGACCAACATGGACATTATAAAGGCAACCTCTGTATCAAAGCACCATGGCCGGGTATTTTACGAACCACTTATGGCGACCATGAACGTTGTCGGCAAAATTATTTCTCCACGTATCCCGGTCTTTATTTTACGGGAGACGGCGCGTTAAAGGATCAACAAGGCAATTTCAGAATTACCGGCCGGGTAGACGATGTATTGAATGTTAGCGGACACAGACTGGGAACAGCCGAAGTAGAAAATGCAATCAATATGCATGCCGGAGTAGTCGAGAGCGCCGTGGTGGGCTACCCACATGATATCAAAGGACAGGGTGTTTATGCTTATGTGATCATGGACCAACTCCATGAAGATGCACAGCTAACGCGTAAGAATATTTTACAAACAGTAACCCGTCAAATAGGGCCCATTGCAAAACCAGATAAAATTCAATTTGTAAAAGGGCTTCCTAAAACGCGTAGTGGAAAAATCATGCGCCGGATACTTAGAAAAATTGCAGAGGGAGAAACTAAAAACTTAGGGGATACTACCACCCTGCTGGATCCCGCTATAGTAGAGGAGATCGCAGCAGGGCGAATAGTGGATTAGATCTTTTTTTCAGACCAGTTGAAAGAACTGGGTTTTTTTGGAGAACTTGTTTTTTTTACTTTTTCTTTCTCCGGGCGTGCTCCCAATCGAAAACCTACATTGTAAGGACGCATGTCCAATCCTTTGTTCCACATATTATTCATGGCAAAGCTGGTGTAAAGTGTAATTGGACCTACGCCAAGTTCTCCTATCCATGAAAACTTGAAAGGCTCCAAATCAAAGTCGCTTCTAAGTTTGTCAACGTCGCCATGTTCTTTTGTTTTAAACCGAGAAGAGTATAAAAATCCGGCACTAACACCTGCAGACAGTCTCAACCCATTACTTTTTGCCGGGGAAGTATTCAGATTCAGCATCATTGGAACCGTGAGGTAATCTGCGGCAAGTTTTACTTTGTTATACTCAACCATTCCTAAATAAATACCGGTTGGGTTTTTCCAAAACTGAATATTCTCTTGTTCAAATCTATAGTTGTTCAATTCAAGTCCAACTCCATATTGAAGATTTAAAAAATGTTTGGACAGATTTACACGTTGCATCAAGATCCAGAGATTTACATTTCGGGAAGCCGTTACATTTAGCTTTAGTTGATCTTTGCCAATGTTTGAAGAAACAAATCCAATAGCTCTTGCTGCTGCATAATTACTCTGATCATTATACCCTGAAAATCCAAGGTCAAGTACCCACCAGAAATTTTCTATGTTTTTCAATTCTTTTTTCTTCTCCGTTTTGAAAAAATTAAAACCTTCGGCCATTTTTTCCGTATTGAAGAGCTCAAATCCCTCTACCTTCTTGGGGTGGCTATGATCGCCATCAATGGTTACTTCCACCTTTTTTTCAATTTTTCCATCATGATTTTCTGTGCGTGTAATAATGGTAGTTCTTCCTTTAATAATTGTATCCACCTGAACAATTATTTTTTGTTGAGGTTGGGTTTGTGTAGTATCCGTTTGTGCGTGTAACAAAGAAGTAGAAAAAAGCAAACTTGTTAGACCTAATACTCGTAAAACTGTCATAGTTAAAATTTTGATTTATACTGTGAGACAAGCTAAGCGATTTGTTCGCTGCCTGTTCTGCCGCAAAACTAATAGCCTAAACTTGAAAAAAGTGTTAAGAAGTGTAAAAGGGAACAGCAATTACACCAATGGCAAGGGCTCCTATCTTTGTGGCAAATAAAGGGTATGAACGAGAAATTAGTAAAACGCATTGGTGCTGAGTTGGAGGAGATCATGCAAGCAGGGCTTTATAAAAAGGAGCGTATCATTGAAAGTCCTCAGGGGGCTGTAATCAAAGTAGGAAATCGCGAAGTGCTCAATTTTTGTGCAAATAATTATCTGGGACTTTCTTCTCATCCCCGAGTTATTGCTGCGGCGCATCAAGCTATCGATCAACGAGGTTATGGCATGAGTAGTGTGCGTTTTATTTGTGGCACACAGGATATACATAAAGAATTGGAAGCAAAAATTTCTACTTTTCTTGGTACAGAGGATACTATTTTGTACGCCGCCGCTTTTGATGCAAATGGCGGAGTATTTGAACCACTTTTTGGGGAGGAGGATGCCTTGATATCCGATGCCCTAAACCATGCTTCAATCATTGATGGTGTTAGATTATGTAAAGCGCAGCGGTTTAGATATGAACACAATAATATGGAGGATCTGGAATGCAAACTCCAGGAAGCAGCTGCATGCAGAAGCCGAATTATTATCACGGATGGCTCCTTTAGTATGGATGGTACTATTGCGCAGCTCGATAAAATTGTTGCACTTGCAGAAAAATACGATGCTGCAATTATGATCGATGAATGTCACTCCTCTGGTTTTCTTGGTAAAACAGGAAGGGGCACACATGAATATCGCGGGGTAATGGGAAAGATTGATATCATTACCGGTACTCTGGGTAAAGCACTTGGAGGAGCTTCCGGTGGATTTACCAGCGGAAGGAAAGAAATTATTGAAATGCTGCGTCAACGTTCAAGACCGTATTTGTTTAGTAACACCCTGGCTCCTTCAATAGTAGGTGCTTCCATTGCAGTATTGGATATGCTTACCGAAACCACTGCATTGCGAGATCAATTAGCTTTTAACACAAGCTATTTTCGAAAAAAAATAACCGAAGCCGGATTTGATATTAAACCAGGAGACCACCCAATTGTGCCTATTATGTTATACGATGCAGTACTGGCACAAAAAATGGCTGCTCGATTATTGGAAGAAGATATTTATGTAGTTGGATTTTTCTATCCGGTTGTAGCCAAAGGACAGGCCAGAATTCGGGTGCAGATAAGTGCAGCTCATGAACAAGCGCATCTTGACAGGGCTATAGCGGCCTTTATTAAAGCAGGTAAAGAGCTGAGTGTACTAAAGTAGAGTGGTTACCTTTGCTTGAAAGATCATCGGAATGCGTAATTTCTTTTTTCTAATCATAATACTTTTAGTGAGTGCCTGCACTTTCAATACCGTTGAGCAGGACTCCAAAATAGAAACTTATTTCCGAGAAAATAATCTCAATGGCAGCTTTGCCATTATGGATAATGGAACGGGAAGGTTTAGCGTTCATAACCTCAAACGTTTTAGAGACAGTAGTTATTTACCGGCAGGTACATTTGCTGTGGTTCAGGCATTGATTGGTCTGCAAACCGGACAGATTACGGGATTGCCTGCTGTGGTTACGGATAGTTTACCCGCGCTGGAGAAAAATGGAGCGCAGGCCTGGATGGATTCTTTGGGGTATGGTGCTCGAAATGATAATGAACTGTTCAAGATCAACAAGGTTGATTCTTTCTGGATGGACAATTCTTTAAAAGTTACACCAGATGCTCAATTAGGATTAATCAAGCAATTGTATTTTGGACAGCTTCCCTTTTTTAAAGTCTATCAGGAGATGGTAAAAAAAGGTTTGTCTAAGGAGGAAAACACGCTTTACCGTTTGGGATATACTACAGGGGTGGGAACTGAACCTGGGGGAAACCAAATTGGCTGGGTGCTGGGTTGGATCGAAGAAAACAACCACGCTTACTTTTTTGTTTTAAATTGTGAGTCAGTCACAGCTGAAGAAAATTGGTCAGCCCAGTTGGTAGAACACGCAAAAAATATTCTGAAGGGCCAAGGCTTTTTTGAAGGAAACAGATAACTAATGTAACTGTCATGCAAGGCTATTGTCAATCACAAACTCAATACAAGCGGTTACTCACCCGCGAGGTTCGTATTGGTAATTTGATCATGGGAAATGGGCATCCAATTCGGGTGCAAACTATGACCACAACAGACACCATGGACACCATGGCAACAGTGGAGCAAGCTATCCGATGCATTGAAGCAGGTGCAGAATTAATTAGAATTACCGCACCTTCTATCAAAGAGGCCAATCAGCTGCAGGTAATTAAGGATCAGCTCAGGGAGCGTGGGTATGATACCCCTCTGGTGGCTGATATTCATTTTACTCCTCATGCAGCGGAGATTGCAGCAAGCATCGTTGAAAAAGTGCGCATCAACCCCGGGAATTATGTGGATAAGAAAAAGTTTGAACAGCTGGAATACACGGATGCGGAATATGAAGAGGAATTAGATCGAATCCGGGAACAATTTACTCCCTTGGTAAAAATTTGTCTCGAGCATGGTACGGCAATGCGCATTGGAACTAATCATGGTTCCCTCAGCGATCGTATCCTGAGCCGCTATGGAGATACACCCATTGGAATGGTAGAAAGCGCTATGGAGTTTTTACGGATTGCACGTAGCGAGAACTTTCACAATATTGTATTGAGCATGAAGAGCAGCAATCCCAAAGTAATGGTGCAAGCCTATCGATTGCTGATTAGAACAATGTATGATCAATTCGGTGAAATTTACCCCTTGCATTTGGGGGTTACTGAGGCAGGAGATGGTGAGGACGGACGAATAAAAAGTGCTGTAGGTATTGGAACCCTGCTGGAAGATGGCATTGGCGACACTATCCGAGTTTCATTGACAGAGGATCCTGAATTAGAAATTCCTGTTTGCCAGGATATGATTAGGCGCTATGGCGATAATTTTTCCTCTAACGCTATTCCTCCTATTGATACTTTACCCTATAATCCCTTTATCTATAATCGAAGAAAAAGTTTTCCGGTAGACATCATCGGAGGTGCACAGGTGCCAGTTGTCATTGCAGACCTCAGCACCATTGAAGAAATCACCCCAGCACATTTACAAGCTGTAGGATACACTTATAACGAGCAAACTGATAAATGGTCCATTGCTGATATTGCTGCTGATTTTATTTTTACCGGAACACAATTACTCAACTTTGAATTACCCGGAACACTTCGTGCTTTGGTTTATCCGGCAACCTGGAAAGCAGCTAACTCTGCTTCTTATGTGCCCTTGTTTGAGTTCAAGCAATTTGTAGAAACAGAGCTGCGTAGCAAAACGCTCAATTTTGTAATGATGGATTGTTATAGCGATGAAGAACGAAAAATGCTTCCGCTTTATCTCAACGTTATTTCCCGAGACAATACAGCTGTACTTTGTTTGAGTAGTTTAAATAAAAACGCGCTACAATCGGTGCGTCGCATGATTTCTGAACTACACATGCACCAGGTTAACAATCCGTTGATTTTAATCTGTGATAGTCCCGGTCAGTCTCTAGACCAGCACCTGATTCATTTTGCTATAGAAACCGGTGGGTTATTGTTGGATGGAATGGGAGATGGAATTTGTTTAGGCTATAAATTAGAGGCCAATGTAGAGTTATTCCCCGTTGCAGAATCAACCGATTTGCCCGAAGAAAATATTTATAAGTTTACCAATAACACGGCATTTAATATTCTGCAGGCCACAGGTACCCGTATTTCAAAAACAGAATATATCAGTTGTCCCAGTTGTGGCCGTACATTATTTGATTTGCAGGAGGTAACGGCTCGTATCCGAGCGGCAACTAACCATCTGAAAGGAGTCAAGATAGCCATCATGGGTTGCATTGTTAATGGTCCCGGTGAAATGGCCGATGCTGATTTTGGTTATGTGGGAAGCGGTCCTGGAAAAATTACACTCTATAAGGGCAGGGAAATTGTAATAAGAAACGTGGATAGTGCCGTAGCAGTGGATCAGTTGATCGAGTTGCTCAAAAAGAGTGGGGTCTGGATCGAAAAATCATGACATGCGTAAAATAGTATGGATCTTATTTTTTGCAATCATCCTCGTTCTGCATTTGGCAGGCATTGTCCATGAAATACCCACGCTGACCACGCTAACCAAACCCTTGTTGATCCCTGTGTTAGGATTTTTTCTGTGGAATCAGACCAGTGGAATCAAGAACAGATTGATTACCTTATTCCTGACTGCCCTTTTATTTTCCTGGTTTGGTGATCTGTTACTGATGAACACAGCCAATCCTTCTTTTTTCCTGTATGGCTTAGTTTGCTTTCTGCTAGCACAACTCTGTTACAGTTATTTTCTATATGTTATCATGGGGCAAGAGAAAATAAGTTTCAGTTGGCTGTTGTTTTTTCCGGTAGTCATTTACTATGTTGTATTAATTAGTTGGCTGGGCCCCCAATTGGGAGAAATGAAAGTACCTGTGATGATCTATGGGGCTATCATTAGTGTAATGCTACTGCTGGCACTTCATCAATTGTATATGCCTGCTGTTCGCACAGGTGGCTTGTTTGTTTTAGGTGCGGTATTTTTTGTAATCTCCGACACGGCACTTGCTATCAATAAATTTAGTGCGCCCTTTCCTCATGCGGTATTAATTATCATGCTCACCTATGGGTTGGCACAATTTTTTCTAACCAATGGGGCCCTGAAATATATCCTTAGGGAAAAATCACGTCATTCTCTTTTTTAATTATGCGGGAAACAGATTTTTTAGTGATTGGTTCCGGAATTGCCGGATTAAGTTTTGCCTTAAAATGTGCCAAGGAATTTCCTGATCGAAAAGTATTGGTCATTACAAAAGCCAAGGCCGACGAAACCAACACCAAATATGCGCAAGGAGGTGTCGCAGTGGTCAGCGACACCACTCACGATAGCATTGAGCAACATGTACAGGATACTTTGATTGCGGGCGATGGGCTTTGCAACCAAAATATGGTGCGAATGTTGGTAACCGAAGGGCCTGCACGGGTGGAAGAGATCATTGAGTGGGGCGCGCGTTTTGATAAGGACGCGGCAGGAGAATTTAAAAAAGGAAAAGAAGGGGGGCATTCGGCACACCGCATTTTACATCACAAGGATGTAACCGGATTAGAAATGGAAAGAGCCTTGCTGGAAGCGGTTAAATCTTTTTCCAATATTGAATTGATCAAACATTGTTTTGTTATTGATCTGATCACTCAGCACCACGAAGGATACCTGGTTACCAAGTCAACTCCAAATATTACCTGCTTTGGTGTGTATGTACTGAATCGAGAAACCAATGCTATTGATAAGATACTCTCTCGTGTTACTTTATTAGCCAGCGGCGGCGTAGGTCAGGTGTACAGAACCACCACCAACCCTTCAATTGCTACAGGCGATGGAGTAGCCATGGTATATCGGGCCAAAGGCAAGATTGAAAACATGGAGTTCATTCAGTTTCATCCAACGGCGCTATATGAACCAGGTTTGCGTGGGCAAGCATTTTTAATCACTGAAGCCGTGCGTGGAGAAGGGGCCATCCTGCGCAATCATCAAGGAGATGATTTTATGAAACAGGTTGATGCAAGAAAAGATCTTGCTCCGCGGGACATTGTGGCAAGGGCCATTGATGCTGAAATGAAAAAATCAGGAATGGAATTTGTTTGGTTGGATTGCACGCAGATCGATCCGGTGCAGTTCAAGTCTCATTTTCCTACTATCTATGAAAAGTGTTTGTCGATAGGCATTGATGTAACCAAGCAATTTATCCCAGTTGCTCCTGCAGCGCATTATAGTTGTGGTGGTATCCAAACCAATGAGTGGGGTGCTAGTTCCATTCAACGGTTGTATGCCTGTGGCGAATGTGCCAGCACCGGTGTTCATGGAGCCAATCGCTTAGCCAGTAATTCATTGTTAGAAGCAATGGTATTTGCGCATCGCTGTTTTGATCATGCACGCACTTGTATAGACACCTTGTCCTACAATTACGCTATTCCAGAGTGGAGTGCAACAGGCACCACCGATCCAAAAGAAATGATTCTGATCACGCAAAGTTTAAAAGAACTGCAACAGATCATGAGTGATTATGTGGGTATTGTCAGAAATGATATTCGTTTGCAAAGAGCTTCCCGTCGGTTGGATTTATTATGGGAAGAAACCGAACAATTGTATCAAAACACAACCGTTTCTCCGCAATTACTAGAACTCCGAAATATGATCACCATTGGTTATTTGATAGTGAAATGCGCCAGCTTCAGAAAAGAAAGCCGTGGTTTACATTACAATACCGATTATCCGCAAGCAGCCGCATTGATTCAAAATATTGTGCTTTAAATTTGACCTATGTACCAATTGGTTTTTTTGCTTTTTCGAGGAGTGGCCTTATTGCCCATGTCTTTTTTTCATGCGTTAAGTGAGGTGGCTGTAATTATCCTGTCAAAAATTTTGCGCTATCGTCGGGATGTGGTGGAGCAAAATATCCGCACTGTTTTCCCCAATTATTCTACGCAAGAGGTCAATCAACTGATCCATCAGTTTTATCGCAATTTTGCAGATACTTTTACGGAGTCCATCAAATTATTTTCGCTTTCCAAAGCACAGGTTGATAAACGATGCACTATAGACTTTACCATCGTGCGTCAATTGATGCAGGAAGGCAAATCGGTGCAGTTAATGGCGGCACATCAGTTCAATTGGGAGTTTGTGAATCTGGTAATTCCCGGTCAATTACCCGGAACCTACTATTTTGTTTACCGTACCATTCAATCTCCAATCTTCAATAGGTTGTTTTTGTTCCTCAGGTGCAAGCAAGGAGCTAAGCCCGTAGCTGCAGAGGAATTTGCTGCGTCTCGCGATCAGATATTTGCACAACCTGCTGCCTTGATTCTGGGTGCAGATCAAAATCCCAGCATACCACAACGTGCACTCTGGATTGAATTTTTTGGAAAAGCTACACCCTTTCACCCTGGACCTGCCAAAGGAGCTATTGCCAAAAACACCGCTATGGTTATGTTGAATTTGACCCGAAAAAAAAGAGGGTATTATCACTTGGAGGCAAAACTTATTGCACGGGATTGCGCAGCGTACAGTCCTGAACAATTAACCTGGCTGTATAAAAAAGAAACAGAAAAATTGATCCTTGAAAATCCCGAAAATTATTTGTGGAGCCATCGTCGTTGGCGCCATCAATGGCAGCCGGCTTATGGTCCGGTTTACAAGGGGGAATAGGATTTTAAATTAGCCAAGCAATTGTTCCATAAAACCGGCCAGGGCTTTGATGCGATCAATGTTTACGGAATAGAAAATCTTTTTTCCTTCACGGGTTGTTTTTACAAAACCGGCTTTACGCAATACCGCTAAATGCTGCGAGGCTACGGATTGTTCCAGTCTAAGTTGAACATATAGTTCAGTGACCGTAACACTGCCTTTTTGATTGATCCATAATAAAATTTCTTGTCGCAACTTATGATTGATGGCACGAAGCAGGATGGCAGATTTTTTCAATTGAAGTAAATCCAGCCGGACCAATTGCTCTGGGTTTTGATTATCCTGTAGGGTAAGTCTATAAGCATGCATAACCCCTTAAAGGTATATCCAAAAAGCAAGATATATTATGATTTTTATTTATGTGTGGGAGACCGAGGAGTATAAAACTCTTTTACATAGAGTGGAGCCGAATAAGCAAGATCTGCAAAGTTGGAAGCTGTGAATCTTTTTACGGCTAAGGCAATCTGGTTTTTGGCCGTAGCTATGTTATCTAAAAAGCGGGCATTGGGGTGCGTGCAAATCGATTTGAATTTAATGGAACCATCCCCGCAAAACAGCACGGGTTCTGTGTGCAGGTAGGCTTCAAAACAATTCGCTTCCAAGATCAATGCATGAGCAGGTTGTATTTCATTGTAGGTGGCGTCATATAAGGCTGTGTAAACCTCCATACGACGGGCGTCGATCATGGGACAAATTAATTCTCCAGTAGTGACGGGTATTACCGTGGCCATTAATTCCAGTGTGGGAATAGTGATCAAAGGTTTTTGTAAGGCATAGCAAAATCCCTTTGCCGTGGAAAGACCCACGCGCAAACCGGTATAAGAACCCGGGCCGATTGTAACACTGATCCCATCCAGTGCTGTTAGCGAAATACCACAAACATCGGCTGCTTCTTGTATGGCACTATGTATCCAACTGGCATGGTCTTGTTGTCGATCATTTGTTTTTTCGATCACGCAATCCCAGTCCTGTGAAAATGCAATAGAGGCCAGCGTTCCGGATGTATCGATATGAAGTAATTTTTTCATAGGGAATTTACTTCCTCGCAAAGCATAGCCGCCGGTTTATACTTGGGCAACTCGGCAGACAATGCGGTTAATAGCAACAATACTTTTTTGATCCCGATCTTTTCGGCCCAGACAAAAGGTCCGTTCGGATAATTAGTGCCCAATTGCATGGCCAGATCAATTTGATCCTTGGTGCTCACGCCTTCTTGTAAAGCCAGGTAGGCTTCGTTAATAATACAGGCAATTACCCTCGGTCCAATAAACCCAGCCTGATCCATTACCCATTCCGGGGTTCGCCCTGAGTTTTTTAAAAATAAGGCTACTTGTTCTTGTGCAGTTTGCGTGCCGCCAGCCAGTTCCACACAAGGCTTATTTAAAAAGCCCGGCCAAGCGTTAACTCTAATAAATCCCGAAGGCAAATCCATGCAGGTTTTTATTGTTGCGGCTACCACCACAATACCTCCCTGCTGTTGAAATTTTTCAAGTGAAGCCAGGTGCTCTGGTTGTTCCTCAAAGCTGAGATCGATGCAAATGGTCTGGTCACTTAATGACTCAGGATGGGTTAACCAGGTTTCCGAAACAATTGCAGATTGCTCATTCAAGGATGGCGGAAAGGAGCACCATTCATGTTTTTGTTCGTCCCTTGCAATCCATGCCACCGTCATATAGCCTGTTTTTGCAAAGAAAGTGTATAAAGCTAAATTCGCCCTGTAAATCAACCACTATGTCAAAAACCATTCTCAACACCAATCAGGCCCCGGCGCCTATTGGCCCCTACAATCAGGCAATTAGCCATAACGGCGTTCTATATATTTCCGGACAAATTTGTTTGGACCCCGCCAGCGGCCAGCTCAATAATGCCGATCTGGCAACTGAAACCCGGCAGGTGATGGATAATCTCCAGGCTATCCTTAAGGAGGCAGGTCTTAATTTTACTAAAGTGTTGAAGACTACTATTTTCCTAACAGATATGAACCGCTTTGCCGAGGTAAACACCATCTATGGCAGTTATTTTACCGGGGATTATCCGGCCCGGGAAACAGTTCAGGTTTCTGCCTTACCCAAATTTGTGAACGTGGAGATCAGTATGATAGCTGCCTTATAGACGATTTACTTAATTTTAGCAACTTCAACCCGCCTCATGCAATTATCATTTCCTCGCTTGCCGCTTGCATTTTTTGGATTGTTAGCGGTTACAATATTATTTGTAACCTGTCAGCAGCCCTCACCCGCTAATCATAGAGATAAAAAAGATCATTACGATGGGCCCGCAGAAATGTGGGAACAGGAACTGGAAATGATCCGAGACCCCCGCACCGGTCAGGTGCCCTGGCCAAAATTGTTTGAGGCAAAGATGGCTACCGAAGCAGCGCGTGAGGCCGCAAGTCAACATCGTATCAATGCACTCAGTTGGGAAGAACGTGGCCCTAACGCAGATGCGGTTGGACCCAGCAATGGAAACACTAGGGCCAATGGCGGAATTACTGCCGGGCGTGTTCGCGCATTGATGGTGGATTCCCTTGACCCCAATAAAAAAACAGTATTTGCAGGAAGTGTTTCGGGTGGACTTTGGAAAACCACCGATATCACAGCTTCCCCGGCCAACTGGATTCCCGTGAATGATTTCTTATCCAACCTGGCCATTTCTGCTATTTGTCAGGACCCTCGTCCGGGATTTAGAAACATTATGTATCTGTGCACGGGCGAATCTTACTTTAATAGCGATGCTGCACAAGGAGTGGGGGTATTTAAAAGTATCGACGGCGGAACCAGCTGGACTCATCTGGCCAACACAGCTGCTTTTACATTTTCTACACGCATACTTTGCGACTTTCAGGGTAATGTTTATCTGGGAACACGCAGCGGACTTCATCGGTCTGCAGATGGCGGAAACAGCTGGAACAATATTACTCCTTCTGGTTTAGCCTCCAGCCGTATTTGTGATTTGGAAATTTCTTCTACTGCAGCACAAGGACGCTTGCATGTGGTAACGGGCATTAATAATTCACAGGCATATCGATACACGGACGATCCCGCTGGCGTAAGTACAGCTACAGGTTGGAATGCACCTGCTACCCCTTTTCCTTCCTATAATAATCGTGCAGAAATTGCCGTATCCGGTAATGTACTTTATGCATTGCCTGTAAATAATTCCAGTCAGGTTCCTGAAGTGTATAAGTCTGCAGACGGTGGGGCTACCTGGACTATTACAGCCGGTGCTCCTCCCAACTCTCAAGGCATGAGTTCATTTACTAATGGACAGGGTTGGTATGATGTTTCAGTTGGAATCAATCCGGCCAATTCGGATGAATGTATCATTGGAGGCGTGGACTGTGCACGCACGCTGGATGGCGGTGCATCCTGGACAAGAATTTCTGCCTGGGTGGGCTCGTCCAGTTTATATCAATATGTACATGCCGATCAACACGATATTCAATGGTGGGATGGGGGCAATAAATTAATTTTTGGTTGCGACGGTGGCGTGCATTACTCTGCAGATAAAGGAACAACCATTCGGGACCGTAACGTAGGATTAAGAGTAAAACAATTCTATGCAGTAGCTGTCCACCCTAGTCAAACCAATTATTTCTTGGCCGGTGCTCAGGACAATGGAGTACATCAATTAAACAATCCTGGCTTAGGTGCTTCCGTAGAAGTAACGGGCGGCGATGGAGCTTTTGTGGCCATCGACCAGAACGAATCAAACTATCAGTTTGGTTCTTATGTGTATAATATTTATCGCAGAAGTTCTAATAATGGGGCTAATTGGAGTTCGTTCTCCATCAGCAGCAGCAGCGGCCGATTTATCAATCCCTGGGATTATGACAACCAGGAGAACATGATCTACGCTTGCACAAGTCCCGGTAATTATATGCGTTGGGAAAACCCACAAACTGCTGCTAGTGCGGCTACCGCAATTACCTCCATTGTTCCTATTACTGAATTTGCAGGACAAAATGTTTCTGCCGTGCATGTTTCGCCTTTCACTACCAACCGAGTTTTCTTTGGTATGGGAGCAGGTAAAGTAGTACGCGTGTCGGATGCGCATTCTACCACGCCTACTGCTGTTGATATTACTCCGGCAGGTGCTGTGGGCTATGTGAGTTGTGTTAATACAGGTTCGTCAGAATCAAAACTGATTGTGGTGTATTCCAGCTACAATGTAAATAATGTATGGGTCAGTCAGGATGCGGGAGTTACCTGGACACAGTGCGATGGCAACCTGCCTAATATGCCTGTTCGCTGGGCTGTTTTTCATCCGGATTCGGATACCAAAGCAATTATTGCTACCGAAACCGGCGTTTGGGAAACCGATTTACTCAGCGGAACCAATACGGTATGGGATGCTACTCCAAGTTTTCCTAACGTACGTGTATCAATGCTCAAGTATCGAGCATCAGATCGCACATTGGTTGCGGCAACCCATGGTCGTGGAGTATGGTCTGCTACCATTCCTCCTCCATCAGGATTTAGTTTTAATACACCAGCTCCTGCAACGGCAGCATGTCCGGCTCCGCAAAATATGAGCATCATGCTAAACACCATTTCCAATGGTGGGTTTACAGGCGCTATCAATTTATCATCCACCGGAAATCCTGCAGGAACCACGGTTTCATTTACTACCAATCCTGTTACTGCAGGTAATAGCACTATTGTAATATTGAATGGAACCAATACTTTATTACCCGGCACATATACTGTAACCGTAAACGGAACATCAACAGGAGTGGTTTCACAATCACGCACGCTTACATTTACTGTTACTGCGGGTACGGCCCCGGTAATTACTTCGCATCCTACGGATATTACCGTGTGCAGCGGTAATAATGCTTCATTTACTGCCTTGGCCAATGATGGAACATATCAGTGGCAGCTTAGTACCAATGGAGGAACCAGCTTCTCCAATATTTCCGGTGCAACGGCTACTACCTATACCGTGGCTAATGCAAGCGTAACAGAATCCGGGAATATCTATCGTTGTGTAATCTCCAATACCTGCGGCAATAGCGTAACTACTACCACTGCTTTGCTAACAGTTGCCAATGGCACCAGCATTACTACACAACCAGCAAATGCTTCATTATGTGTGGGCGGTTCTAATATATTCCGTGTGGTTGCTCTGGGTGCAGGATTATCTTATCAATGGCAGATCAGCACCAATGGAGGAACCAGTTTTTCCAATATTTCCGGAGCTACCTCTTCTCAATACACCCTTTCGGGAGCCATATTAGGGATGAACGGAGATCAGTATAGATGTATTGTTACCGGTACTTGCATACCTACTACGGCTACTTCAGCTGCAGCTACTTTATCTGTGGTGAGTGCACTTAGCATTACTCAACATCCTCAATCACTTACCGTCTGCGCAGGAACAGATGCCAGCTTCAGTATTGCAGCAGAAGGAGTGAGCATGTATCAATGGCAGCTAAGTACCGACGGTGGTATTACCTGGTCTGGTATTACCGGTGCTACCAATACCACATACACCATTACAAATCCTGGTACGGCCTTGAATGGTAACAGGTATCGTTGTGTAGTCAGCGGATCCTGCGGTACGGCAAATACTAATGCAGCCACTCTAACTGTTAACCCTATTACTACAATTACGCAACAACCAAATGCTCAAACCATTTGTGCGGGAACTGATGTTAGTTACGCTGTTCTGGTAACAGGTGCGGCTATTACTTATCAATGGCAACAAAGTTTGAACGGTTGCAATGGTCCATGGACAACTATTTCTGGTGCAACAAATGCCACCTATACCATTACTAACGCAGGACTTTCATTAAATAACACGGCCTATCGTTGTGTGGTCAATGGAACCTGCATTACAGGTTTAATATCCGGATGCGGATTACTGACTGTTGTGGCTCCAGCTACAGTGATAGCACCTCCCGTTTCTCAAACAGTATGTGATGGTGCAGGTGTAAGTTTTTCAATAACCGGTGGGGGAACCAATATCATTTACCAATGGCAGATCAATACCGGTTCCGGATTTGTTAATTTGAATAATGGTGGCGTTTATAGTGGCACCAACACGGCAAGTTTAACTATCACCAGCACTAATCCTGCAATGAGTGGTTATCAATATCAGTGTTTGGTTTCAAATACAATTTGTGCTATACCTACTGCTTCTGCTGCTGCTACTTTAACAGTTAACACACTGCCTGCCATCAATACACAGCCTCAGTCACAAACAATTTGTGAGAGTAGTACTTTATTGTTTACAGTTGCGGCCAGTGGAACAGGTGTACAGTATCAATGGCAGGTTAATTCCGGCACAGGCTTTACTAATTTGAACAATGGTGGAGATTATACCGGAGTTACCACCAATGCCTTAACCATTGTCAATCCAACGGTGGGCATGAGTGGTTATCAGTATCGCTGTGTGGTAAGCGGCACTTGTTCTCCTACGGTGCTATCTGCTGTTGCAACTTTAACCGTACACGCGCCAGTGGTTATTAACCGATCACCATCCAGCACTGAAGTTTGCGCAGGAACAACGGCTAACTTTTTGGTTGCAGTTAGTAGCGTGCCGGCTATCAATTATCAATGGCAGGTAAGCACCAATGGTGGAACCTCATGGGCAGATTTACCCGGTGCTACTGCTGCTAATTTATCATTGTCTTCAGTAATCATTGCCATGAATGGAAATCGTTATCGTTGTTTGGTCTCTAACAATACCTGTTCCCGACCTCTTGTATCCGCTGCTGCATTATTAACCGTGCGTGTGGTTCCAACCATTGGGTTAACCGCTGCACCGTTGACCTCACTCATGCCCGGACAAACCACAACCTTAACTGCTACACCCAGTAGCAGTAGCGGTGGAGTGATCACTACTAATTGGACACAGGATAATTTATCATTAACGCCTACCACAGCAACAACCTTTATAGCAAACATAAATGCACTGGGTGTTTATCAAACTGGAATCCGCGAAACCTGGCCCAGTGGTTTATTCTGTTCTGCGCTATCTTCCACAGTAACCATTACGGCCAATATTAGCAGCCGCTTATTTATTTTCCCTTCACCCAATGATGGCAATTTTACCGTTTCCTATTACTATGGAGGCAGCAGTAGTGCAAAACGTCAATTAGTGATCATAGATGGAAAAGGAGCCCGCGTTTATCGGGAGGCCTTTACTGTTTCCGGTCCTTATACCTTGCTACCGGTAAATCTGCAACGTGTAGCCAGAGGAATCTACTACGTAGTGATTGGGGATGCAAATGGAAATAAATTAATTGAAGGGAAAGTGCATGTGCGATAATCCCCTGCATTAATAAAAAAAGCCGCCTCAATTGAGGCGGCTTTTTTTATTAGTTCCCTTTTTTCCAGGTATTATTGTTTCTATCCCAGTCCGGAAGTTTTTTATCGGGGTCCAGCACCACTTGTTTGATCTCGGATGTAGTGGGCACGCTAAAAGTCCATTGAGAACCACGTTGCCAAATTTCAACAGGCAAATTGAATTTGTGTTCGGTGTCATTTGTTTCTACAACACGCACTGTAACGGGCATGGGCATTTTTTCCAAGGTTTCAATGGTGATCTCTGCGCCTTTGGCATAATCTCCTTTTTTATAACCCACTTCTTTTACCGCCATATCTAACTTCCATGCATTTAATACCCAGCTTCTCCAAAACCAACCCAAGTCTTCGCCACTTACGTTTTCCATAGTATGAAAAAAGTCCCAGGGGGTAGGATGTTTAAAAGCCCATCGACGGATATACTCCTGAAAAGCCCTGTCGAATCTTTCTTGGCCAAGAACCTGATCGCGTAAAGCGTGTAACATCTGTGCCGGTTTCATATAAGCGGTAATATCCAGATTTTTTTGTTGAATTACATCGGGCATAGTGTAGAGACCATCCATTTTTTCACCAAAGGTCATGCGCACCATAAAAGGCGCAGAAGGATCCGGGAAAAAACTGGATTTAAATTCTCCTTTATTGAAATCCGCAGTGGAAAAATCATTGATAAAAGTGTTAAAGCCCTCGTCCATCCACGCATATTTTCTTTCGTTGCTACCCACAATCATGGGGAACCAAGTATGACCAAATTCATGATCAGTAACGCCCCAAAGATCTTCGCCCATACTACGTGAACTGCAAAAAACAATGCCCGGATATTCCATGCCTCCCACAATACCCGCAACATTGGTAGCAGCAGGGTAGGGAAACTCAAACCATTTCTTGGAATAATGTTCAATGGACCCTTTGACCATTTCAGTGGAACGTTGCCAACCATTTTTACCAATGCTCTCCTCAGGATAGGCACTAATGGCCATACATTTTTTTCCGCTTGGCAAATCAATTTTAGCCGCATCAACAATAAATGCTCTTGATGCAGCCCAAGCCGCATCGCGGGTGTTATTGATTTTAAATTTCCAGGTTATAGCTGCCGCCATTGGGCGTGAGCCAGGCTTACCTACTTCCTCCTCACTTTGAATGGCAACAGTGGTGTTGCTTTTTGCGGCAACTTCCCAGCGCTTGACTTGTTCGGGCGTATAACAATCTTTTACATTTAGTAATTCACCTGACCCTACAATAATTAAATCAGCCGGAGCTGTAATAGAAAATTCAATATCGCCATACTCAAGATAAAACTCTCCCGCTCCCAGGTAGGGCATGGTGTTCCAACCCTGCACATCGTCATAAACAGCCATCCGCGGAAACCACTGCGCTATTTCATAGACCCAACCGTTTTTTGTGTTCAACCTTCCCATACGATCAGTGCCATATTCGGGAATAACAAACTGATAGTTCATTTTCAATCGCAAACTTGCTCCTTTTGCCAATGGACTTTTTAACCATACTTGCATTCGGGTATCAGTGGTTATTACATTGGACGCTGCGCTAAACACACCCGCTGATTCTACTTGCAAGTTGTTTATCTCATAACCATTGGTAAATCCGCCATTGGCCCAGCGGCCTCCGGTTTCGGTTGTGGTAGCAGAAGCACGCGAATCTTTTTTATAAATATGCTGATCGAGTTGCAACCAAATAAAACGTAAGGCATCTGCGCTATTATTAGTGTAGGTAATCATTACATCGCCACTAACGGTATGTGTGCCTGTATCTAATTTACAGTTGATGATATAATCTGCACGGTTCTGCCAATAACGTGGACCAGGTTCGCCACTGGCACTTCTAAAATCATTACCGGGGTATGGGTAGAACTGTGGGTTAAACGCCTCGCGATGATCGTAATTGGATTGGGCAGTAATCAATAGTGTAGAAAGCAATAAAAAAATAGATAGAATGCTTTTTTTCATGTGAGTGGTTTAGTTAAAATTATGGGAACATACTTTCAGCAATAGCTACGCTTTCTGGTTTACCCACATCTACAAAGCGGTCGCAGGAGTGGTCGTAACCCAATATCGGGTGATTGGCAGCGAGTTTAAGATATACTTCGGTGAGTGAAAATTTTCCGGCAAAGCCATAACCTGCCATCAGATTAAAAATGGAAGATTCAAACACCACTACACAACTATATGCTTTGGCAATAAGACCCGCACTGGAAATTGGGGCCGACAGGTTTCCATTGACCGGTGCCGACATTTTTTCCTCTCCCGTTTCTATATTTCTCCAGCCAAATAATCGATTGGCGGAATCAAAAAGCAATACTCGGGAACTACTCCGATCCGTTACACCAAATGAAATAAGGGGTTGATGATGTTCGTGAAACTCAATCAATTTTCCTAAATGCAAATTGGTAAGAATATCAGCATTGAGCGTAATAAAACGTTGATCATTGGAAAAGAACGGTTCAGCTTTGAGAAGTCCGCCACCGGTATCTAACAAGGCTTCACGTTCGTCACTAATTATAATATCAGAACCCCAACCGCGGGTTTCACTTACTAGTTCCTCAATTTGATCTGCAAAATGATGCACGTTGATCACTACTTCAAAAATGCCATACTGCTGGAGGTATTCTATGTTGCGCTGTAAAAGAGTTTTTCCATTCACCAAGGCCAAGGCCTTTGGATGCTTATTGGTCCAGGGTTTGAAGCGAGTGCCGAGGCCGGCACAAAATATCATGGCACGTGTAATCACAACGGCAAATTAATCCAATTCTTAGCGTCTTGTACGGTATGTGCCAATTCCACTTTTACCTTGAATTTATTTCTGAGATGACGGGCCATCTCATCGGCGGCATACACACTGCGGTGTTGCCCACCGGTACAGCCAAAGCCCACCATCAAACTTTCAAAGCCGCGTTTGATATAATCCTCAACGGTCATATCCACAATATCAAATACAGAGTTTAAAAACTCCGACATTTTGGTGCGCTGTTCCAAAAAATCACGCACCGGTTTATCGCGGCCCGTGAGTGTTTTCATTTCTTCCACACGTCCCGGATTTAAAATACCCCGGCAGTCAAAGGCAAAACCACCTCCATTACCCGATTCATCAGGAACGTATCCATTGCGATAGGAAAAACTATACACTTTCACCACCAGTGGTGTTGCTGTAGTGGCTTGAGTAGGGGTGAACTGCGCTATTACCTGATCACTCACACAGATATCCAGTACTTTTCTAAATTCAGGAACGGCAATTCCCACACTATGCTGATTAAAAAAATCACGAAGGTTGCGAAGCGCCAACGGAATACTGGTTAAAAACTGTGCCTTTCGCTCAAAGAGCCCACGAAAACCATAAGCCCCCAATACTTGCAATAAACGAATCAGCACATAACCATTGTACTGACTGCGAAATAAATTTCTGTCAATACGCTCGCCAATGGTGGATTCAAAAGCATCCATATAATCCTCGAGTAGATGTTGCTTCCATTGATCCGAAAGTCCTGCACGCGCCTGCCATAGTAAAGAAGCCAAATCATATTGAGGAGCGCCCTTCATTCCACCCTGATAATCTATAAAATGAATAGCTCCCTCAGGCGTTACCATAATATTGCGACTCTGAAAATCGCGGAACAAAAAATATTTATACTCCGTGTGCGTGAGATAATTGCTCAGTGCATCAAAATCCTCAATGAGTTGCTGTTTATCGTAAGGGCGACGCAATGCATCCAGAAAATAATACTTGAAATACAATAGGTCCGCAAGAATGGCCTGCTTGCCAAATTCTTTATTGGTAAGGCAATGATTGTAATCCAACCCTTGATGCCCACTCACCTGCAAAGAGACAAGTGCCTGAGTGGTTTTTTTAAATAGTTCGTATACTTCAGGTGTTTGTCCTTTGGATTCCAGGTGCCAAAGCAAGGACTCATCGCCAAAATCCTCCTGCAAATAAAACTGTCTATCCTCGCTTATGGCCAGTATTTCAGGAACCGCCAGTCCTTTTTCACGAAAATGCCGGGAGAAATAAAAAAAAGTTTCGTTTTCGCGGGTGTTATTGCCGTAAGTGCCAATAACACTGGGCTCTCCATACAACCTAAAATATCTACGTTCGCTCCCACTTTGCGGAAGTACATCCAAAGAAACAGGGGCTACACCTTTCCATTGCGTATACAGGGCGGTTACTGCGTCAATCCAATGCTGCATTGAACAAAAGTAGTTAACAACTAACACTCATACGTTTTTTGTTAATTTTGCAAACGCATCTAGCCGATGTAAACACAAGATGCCCTCTAACACGCAACCTGCCATCAGAATAGTAACCGCGGCCAGTCTCTTTGACGGTCACGATGCCGCCATTAATATCATGCGCCGTATCCTGCAACAACAAGGCGCCGAGATCATTCATCTGGGGCATAATCGCAGCGTAAAAGAAATTGTAGAAACTGCAATAGAAGAGGACGCACAGGGCATTGCCATTACCAGCTATCAGGGCGGACACGTGGAGTATTTTAAATACATGAAAGACCTGCTGGATCAAAGCGGATGCGGGCATATTAAAATAGTAGGCGGCGGCGGTGGCACCATTTTACCTGAGGAGATTGAAGAGCTCCATGCATATGGCATTGCCAAAATCTATTCGCCCGACGATGGTCGTCATCAAGGACTCGAGGGCATGATCAATGAGGTTATTCAAATTTGTCGTAGCAGCAAATGGCCAGCACCGCCGCAAGCTGCTAATCCTCCCTATGTACTTGGAGAATCCAAAGACATCATTGCCATTGCGCGGGCTATTACACTGGCTGAGCAAGGAGCCTCCTACCAAGGACTACTTCCCAAGACCAATGCCACAAAAAAAGCACCCGTCTTTGGCATTACCGGAACCGGCGGTGCAGGAAAAAGTAGTGTTACGGACGAACTGGTGCGTCGATATCTCAACAACTTTATCGACAAGACCGTGGCTGTGATTTCGGTGGATCCGTCTCGTAAAAAAACCGGAGGTGCATTATTGGGCGATCGAATACGGATGAACGCTATCAATCATCCCAGAGCCTATATGCGTTCGCTGGCAACGCGCGATGATAACACCGCACTCAGTGCTGCACTCCGTGATGCAGTGGCCATTTGCCAAGCCGCCACATTTGATTTGATCATTATAGAA
>Ga0194120_10001309_pt1 | contig 45944 bp, 32 predicted proteins | sample TA2MahCa65mmetaG_FD_148642 | JGI IMG/M metagenome (GOLD analysis project Ga0194120, IMG submission 148642) | Freshwater microbial communities from Lake Tanganyika, Tanzania - TA2015019 Mahale Deep Cast 65m | ecosystem: Environmental > Aquatic > Freshwater > Lake | place: Tanzania: Lake... | reverse complement strand
TTGGTAGGGGATGCGAGGCTCGAACTCGCGACAAACGGATTAAGAGTCCGCTGCTCTACCAACTGAGCTAATCCCCCATTGAGGTCAAGAATTATCAAGAGAATGATACGATATGTCAATCCAAATTAGCGCTGTTTAAGGCAGTCCTCAAGCCCAGTGTTGCCGCCTTTGAATTCGGGCTCGAAATAGAATTTGTGAAACCCCCACTGCCCTTTTCCATTCTTTTTCATTTCAGCAATGCCGGTACCGTAGTCTTTGGTTTTTTTATCGGTCAGCGCAAAGTGCATGGCCACATGGTTGCCATTGGCTGCCGCATGCCCTAAATATGTGCCGTAACCAGGCACCTCGAGCTTAAAATCATAACTGGCATAGTTGTCGCGACTATGCTCTGGTTTGAGTGTCATCGTGACACGCCCACTGTAGCCCCCCTCATGAGCATCATATCCAGTACAAGCGTAAACTCCGCTGAAATCCTGATAACCAGGCTTGCCGGCTTGGCAGTTCAAGCTCAACAAGCCCAGTATGATCGTTACAACTAATTTCAACATTGCTTTTTCCTTTCCGTTAGATGGCTGTCATAAAACGTTCACGCAGCGATTCTAAATTCAGTGCCTGCAAAATAGAGGCAATGCGCTCGTTCGCGTTTTTACGTGGCTGACCAGTGTATTTGGCGATGATGAGCTCATTTTTCATCGAATGCTCCCAGCCGACCAGTTCCGTGACGGTTAAACTGTAACCTGCCGCCTCTAACTGCAAGCAACGCAGGACATTCGTGATCTGACTACCGAACTCACGCGTATGAATCGGATGGCGCCAAATCTCACTCAATGGCGTTTTAGCAAAACTTTCATTCTTATGTTGTCGCATCACCTCAGCCACTTCTGCCTGGCAGCACGGTATCAATACCATATATTTCGCACGCTTTTTTAAGCCAAAACGTATCGCATCATCCGTCGCGGTATTACAGGCATGCAAGGCGGTGACAATATCAACGGTCTCTGGAATCGCATCTGAGACTATCGACGCTTCTACACTGAGATGCTCAAAACGCATGCGGGAAAATCCTAGCTGCTGTGCAAGTTGTCTAGATCGTTCGACCAGCTCTGTACGCGTTTCGATGCCTATCACCTCTCCTGTGGTGTACTGCTTCAATAACAAGTCATATAAAATAAAGCCCAGATAGGACTTCCCTGCACCATGATCTACTAGCACGGGGTTTGCGTGCTGCTTGAGCACATCACCGAGCAATGGCTCGATAAAGTTGACCAGATGGTACACCTGCTTGAGCTTGCGGCGACTATCCTGATTGAGCTTGCCGTCACGCGTCAGGATGTGCAGCGCTTTGAGTAGCTCAATGGATTGGTTGGGGCGAATTTCAGGGATATTAGTCATGGGGGTATTTTAACCTAGATAAAGCAGTTAAACGCTCAATGATGCTATCAGCCATTTATGCACTTTCTACATTTTAACTTTAACTCAAATCACCCAGTGGGTGAGCGCGCTTTCACATCGATGATACGATTTTTGAGATGTCTGACTGCGTTACTCTTCGTTGCAGGGGGCGACCATGCTGCCTCATCTCGCCTTGCCATACACCCCAAAAACCGCACCCTCAATGTGTTCAACTGCTTTTTCTAGGTTTAACCCAGATAAAAACTTGAATCTTATCGGTCAATGCTAAAATACGCCTCTTCAGTGAACCTCCGTTTCAAAATCAAAAAAGACACGAGGGCGAGCCAAGATGTAATCCATTTCGCTTCATCATCATCGAAAGATGATGAGGCGACTAGGCGCAGGCAACAAAGTCAGAATTGATGAGGAAGTGAAATAAATGGCAATTCAATGGTATCCGGGTCATATGACCCAAGCACGCAAAAAAGCGGAAGAGACCATGGAGTTCACCGACATGGTCATCGAGGTGCTGGATGCTCGTGTGCCCGCTGCCAGCCATAATCCGATGATTGATGAGATGCGCCTGTTCCGGCAACGCCCCCAGCTCAAGATATTAAACAAGGCCGATCTGGCCGACCCTGCCACTACGCAGGCTTGGCTGAATCACTTCAATGCACAACCCAACACCAAAGCGGTTGCCCTGTCGTGCAAGAAGCCAGGTGATGCTAAAAAAATCCCTGCCTTGTGTCGCAAAATCACACCGCATCGAGGCACTCACCTCAAGCCTTTGCGCATTATGATTATGGGCATTCCCAACGTGGGCAAATCTACCCTAATGAACGCCCTGCTCAACCGGCGAGTGGCCAAAGTTGGCGATGAGCCAGCAGTCACTAAAAGCCAGCAGCGCTTTGATATTGACGACACGATGAGTATCACCGATACCCCCGGCATGATGTGGCCAAAAATTGCCTACGAGTCGGATGGCTACATGCTGGCCGCCAGTCACGCCATTGGTCGCAATGCGGTAATCGATGAAGATGTCGCCACATTTCTAGCGGACAATCTGCTCAAGCACTACCCTGCCTTATTGAACACACGTTACAAACTGGAAGCGATGCAACTCAACGTCGCAACAATGGATGGCGTGGATCTGCTCGAAGCGATCGCTAAGCGCCGCTCCTATAAACGCCATGATGGGCTGTGGGACATGGAAAAAACAGCGATTGCCTTCTTGACCGATTATCGTAGTGGTGCGATTGGTCGCGTGAGTCTTGAGACCCCAGTCTCAAGACAAGAAATGATGGCCAGTACCCAGCCTAACGATACCGACCCTACAGAAAGCGACACAGACATAGTGAACGCTTCTGAAACACCTCAATAGTTTTCCGCAATGCTTAACTCAATGAATGCGCCTCAACGCGAGGCAGTTAAATATCTGGACGGTCCTTTATTGGTACTCGCTGGTGCAGGCAGTGGCAAAACACGCGTTATCACGCAGAAGATCAGCTATCTGATTGACGAGGCGGGTTACCAACCCAAAGAAATTGCCGCTATCACCTTCACCAATAAAGCCGCGCTCGAAATGCAAGAGCGTGTCACCAAACTCATGCAAGGCAAGAACCTCAAAGGGCTAACCATTGCCACTTTCCATTCACTCGGTTTGCAAATGCTACGCCAAGAGGCGGCATTACTCGGTTATAAACCGCAGTTTTCTATTCTGGATTCTTCCGACAGTTTTAAGATCTTGGCTGATGTACTCGCCACCACAGACAAACCACTGCTGCGCAAGACACAATGGCAAATTTCTCACTGGAAAAACGCCTTTATCAATCCGGATCAAGCCAAAGCGCAGGCAGAGGAAGAGCTCACCCATGCGGCGGCTAAGGTTTACCAGATTTATCAGCAGACGTTAAAAGCCTATCAAGCGGTTGATTTTGATGACCTGATCAAACTACCGGTCGAACTGTTTGCAAGGCATGAAGAAGCGCTCAATAAATGGCAGCGTAAACTGCAATATCTGCTCATTGATGAGTATCAGGACACCAATGCCTGCCAATACAAACTGGTGAAGATGCTCACGGGTGTGCGCGGTCAATTCACCGCCGTAGGCGATGATGATCAGGCAATTTACGGCTGGCGCGGTGCCGATGTGGAAAACTTACGCCAACTGACTGAAGATTTCAGCAAGCTCAAAGTCATCAAACTGGAACAGAACTACCGTTCTACCGTGCGCATTCTGCGTACAGCTAACCATGTCATTGCCAACAACCCGAAATTATTCGAAAAGAAACTGTGGAGCGAACACGGCACAGGGGAGCTGATTCAAGTGACGGCAGCGCAGAGCGAGGAGCATGAAGCCGAAAGTGTGGTCATGAAGTTGCAAGCACATAAATTCGAAAACCGCACCTACTTCAAAGACTATGCGATTCTGTACCGCGGCAATCATCAGGCTAGAATCCTAGAAGAGCATCTGCGCAATCATAAAATTCCCTACACCATATCTGGCGGTCAATCGTTCTTTGATAAAGCGGAAATCAAAGACCTCATCAGTTATTTACGTCTGATTCTCAATGAAGATGACGACCCAGCCTTTATCCGCGCTGCCACCACCCCCAAAAAAGGCATAGGCAACACCACCCTGGAGCGCTTGGGTGAATATGCCAGCACGCACAAAATCTCCCTGTTCGCCGCCGCATACGAAGCGGACTTTCAAAATGAAATCGGCAATAAGCAACTGGAAGATTTGCTCAACTTCTGCCAATATATCAACAAGTTACAGGAAAGATCTGTGCGCGACCCGGCTGGAGACGTGCTGAATGATTTACTCGCTACGATTCAATATGAAGCTTATTTGTATGACTCAGAAGAGCCGCGGGCAGCAGAAGTTAAATGGACCAATGTGCTCGATTTCATCCACTGGCTCACCAAAAAAGGCGAAGCCAGCACCGAATTTGGCAATGAGGACAACGGTAAGAATCTGCTTGAACTCACGCAAATGGTGTCACTGATGAGCATGCTGGAAGGCCGAGAAAATGGCGAACCAGACGCAGTAAAACTCTCTACACTACACGCCGCCAAAGGTCTGGAGTTTGGTCATGTGTTTTTAATCGGTGTAGAAGAAGGTATTCTCCCCCATCGTGAAAGTGTAGATTTGGCCACTGCCGACCCCTCTAAGATTGAAGAAGAGCGGCGATTGATGTATGTCGGCATTACCCGCGCACAAAAATCACTAAATATCTCTTGGTGTAAAAAACGCAAACGCGCCGGTGAAATGGAAATGTGCGAGCCCAGCCGCTTTATTGCCGAAATACCTAAAGATGACGTACGCCATTTTGGCAACCCGTTCAACAAAGATTCGGAAGCCAGCAAAGACTTTGGTAAATCCAGAATGGCCAATATCAAGGCCATGCTGAGCAAGAATCAATCCGTTTTAGATTAACCTACGGAAATCTTTACAAAAGTCTTTTAAAAACGGAAATAAAGAAAGTCACCAATGCCCTACATCACCCTCAATAACGCCTGCCTCGCCTTTGGTCACCACGCCCTGCTCGATCATGCAGATTTTCAGCTCGATGCCGGAGAACGCGTCGGACTGATTGGTCGTAATGGGGCGGGCAAGTCCAGTCTGCTAAAAGCAATTGCCGGCACAATCAAACTCGATGATGGCACCATATGGCGCGCGCCAAATGCGCGAATCGTGTACGTCCCTCAAGAGCCGGAGTTGGCCTCAGATCACACAGTATTCGAGGCGGTGGCAGAAGGCTTAGGTGACCTCCAACAGATTCTGGTGGATTACCACCAAGTGACCCATGATATGGGCATGCCGAACGCGGACGTCGAACAACTCATGGAAAAGATGCAAGGACTGCAACACGATCTGGATGCACAGCATGGATGGGCAGCACAGTCACGAGTTGAGGCCGTTCTGAGCCGATTAAATCTGGATGCAGATATCCTGATTAGCACCCTGTCAGGAGGCTGGCGCAAGCGCGTCGCTTTAGCCCGCGCACTGGTAGCCGAGCCTGAAGTGTTGTTATTGGACGAACCCACCAACCACCTGGACCTTAGTGCGATTGAGTGGTTAGAAGACCTGTTGCTAGGTTTTAACGGCAGTGTGCTGTTCATTACCCACGACAGACGTTTTCTGGACAAACTCTCGACACGCATCACTGAACTTGACCGAGGACATCTCACTGACTTTGTAGGCAACTTCAGCCAATATCAAGTCAAGAAAGAAGAACTGCTGGCCGTCGAAGAAACACATGCCGCCAAATTTGACAAAGTACTGGCACAAGAAGAAGTCTGGATACGTCAAGGCATCAAGGCTCGCCGCACGCGCAACGAAGGTCGGGTACGCAGATTGGAAGCACTACGCCTTGAGCGCGCAGCACGGCGTGAGCGTCAAGGCAATGTCAAGCTGAACATTGACGCCGGTGAGCGTAGCGGAAAATTGATTGCAGCGCTGGAAAATGTCAGCAAGGCCTATGGTGACAAAGTACTCATCAAGCACTTCCGCACACGTATCCTGCGTGGTGACAAGATTGGTTTACTCGGCCCCAACGGCATTGGCAAAACCACCCTGCTCAAGCTGATTTTAGGCGACATTGAACCCGACAGTGGAAAGATTGAGCGCGGCACCAAGCAAAGCGTGGCCTATTTCGACCAGATGCGTGAACAGCTCAACGAAGAAGCTACCCTAGCCGACACCATTAGCCCTGGCTCGGATTATGTACAAATCGGGGATGAGCGCAAACACGTCATCAGCTATCTGGAAGATTTTCTTTTCCCGCCACAGCGCTCACGTTCTCCCGTCAAATCCCTCTCGGGCGGCGAGCGTAATCGCCTGCTACTGGCACGGCTGTTTGCCCGCCCTGCCAATATATTAGTACTGGACGAACCGACCAACGACCTAGACATTGACACCCTGGAGTTATTGGAAAATCTGCTGCAAGACTTTAGCGGTACGCTGTTTTTGGTGAGCCATGATCGCGCCTTTTTAGAAAATACCGTGACCCAAGTGATTGCCTTTGAAGGCAATGGTGTTTTAACCGAATTTGGTGGCGGTTATGACGACTGGCAACGTTTTACACAACAGCGTGAAGCCGAAAAATCCGCCAAAATAAAAACTGACACTAGCAAAGCCCCCACAAAAGAGACTCCGGCAAAAAGCGCCGCCAACAAACTCAGCTTTAAAGAACTGAAAGAGCTGGAAACCCTGCCACAACAAATTGAAAAACTGGAGGCGGAACAAACTGAAATCAATTTGACGCTGTCCGATGCCAATCTCTATCGTAGCGATCCGGAAAGGGTGAAAAAATTACAATCCCGACTAACCGAGATTGATCAGGAAATCGAAACCTGCCTGCTACGCTGGGAAGCGCTCGATAACAGACATCAGTGATCGCTCATCCTAGAAAACGTCGTTGAAAATAATATAAACCACCGCTATGTGTCGCTTGATGTATGGAAAAACGCATACTTGAATGCCTTTTGTTTTGATTTTCTTGATATAAGTTAATGTGTAACGCGAGAACCATGATTTTATGCACATCTAATTTCCGCACGACCTGTTAAAAAACGCTTTATTTAGGGAGTGGGGTTAGGATATATTGCCTAAAATGTGTAACTAATTTTATTGATTCGGCAAGAATCAATAGGATGCGAGTATAAGGGGACGTGTCTGGATGGTGTCCCCGACAGGAATCGAACCTGTAACTGACCCTTAGGAGGGGCCGGTGATATCCAATTTCACCACGGAGACAGCCAGGCGGTATTTTATCTTTTTTATCGTTATCTGAGGAAGCATTTAGTCATGTAACGCTATTGATTACCGCATTTCTTGGGTGTTTTTACTGAACCGTTTATTTTGCGTATATTCTGATGTCAGACGTGTGCTTAGACTGTGGTGCGTGCTGTGAAACGTTCCGGGTTTCTTTTTATTGGGCAGAAACAGATGCGCATCCGCAGGGAAGAGTGCCGCATGCGCTTACGACAGCAATCAGTCCTTATTTAGTGTGCATGAGGGGCACTGAGCGTAAACCATCCCGCTGCGTTGCCCTGCTGGGTGAAGTAGGACGTGCAGTCAGTTGTAATATCTATGAGCAGCGTTCCAGCACTTGTCGTGAATTTGACGCGGGCACAGAGGCCTGCAATCGTGCTAGGCAACAACACGGTTTACCGTCACTGAGACTAAAAAAATAAGTTAAAACAGCAGGTTATGAAGCCTAAACTAAGTTAAGTAAGGTTTTCTCACCCTCTCCCTGCGGGAGGCAATCTGGGAATGAGCTAGTCATTGGCTTCCCCGTGGAATATATGCGCTCAAGCGCATGATTCGCATGTAAAGGGATTGCGGTGATTGATATTATTCTCAACTGCTTTTTCTAGGATAAAGTCACCTTAATACTCATCGAGACTCACCGTCGCTAGATATTCTGGAATGTCTACCTGCCAATGTAATTTTTCTACGATATGGCGACGCATGGCATCCGCCGCGACTGGTTCGCCATGCACAATAAACGTTTTCTTAGGGGCCACTTCACAGCCACCGAGCCAATCCAGTATCTCGGCATAATCCGCGTGAGCAGAAAGATTAGATACGAACTGCACTTCTGCATTTACCGGCACATATTCACCATGGATCTTGATGCTTTCAGCGCCATCTAGCATCGCTGCACCGCGTGTACCGGCTGCCTGAAAGCCAACAAACAGTATGGTGTTGTTGGCGTGCGGTGCAAATGCTTTCAGGTGATGTACCACGCGCCCGCCTGATGCCATGCCGCTGGCAGACAGAATAATCATCGGGCCTTTTTTATCGTTGAGGGCTTTGGACTCTTCCACACTATTGACCATATGCGCGGTGCGACTCATCGCCCTGCACTGCTCTGGTGATAGCCGATGCTCTTTGCGGTGATGTATGAATATCTCTGTCGCATCCACGGCCATCGGGCTGTTCAAATACACGGGAATATCCTGGGCGATTGCCCCTGAGGACTTGAGCAAATTAATGTAGTACAACAACTCCTGCGCTCTGCCGACAGCAAATACCGGAATCACCACTACGCCTTTGCGTTTGACTGTTTTATTGATAATGGCGGCCAGTTTTGCTTGCGGATCATCTTTCTCATGCAGGCGGTTGCCGTAGGTAGACTCTATCAACAAATAATCAGTTGATCTGATGGCTGCGGGCGGTTTCATCAAAATATCATTCGAGCGACCGAGATCGCCTGAAAACAGTACCGATGTTTTTTTGTTATGTATGCGTACAAATGCCGAACCCAGTATATGTCCATTGGGGAAAAATCTGAGCGTCAGATTATCGTCCAAATACACCTCCTGCTCATAATCCACCGCAATCAATAGCGCCAGTGCTTTTAGCGCATCCTCACGCGTATAGAGCGGCAATGCTGGATGATGTTTGGAAAATCCGTGACGATTGGCATACTCAGATTCTTCTTCCTGCAAATGCGCAGCATCCGGCAACAGTACCTCGCACAAATCACGTGTCGCCTCGGTACAGTAAACTCTGCCTGCAAAGCCATTTTTTACCAGTAACGGCAGATAGCCGCTATGGTCGATATGTGCGTGCGTCAGCACTACCGCATCAATCTCACTGGGCTTAAAAGGTAGTTTTTCCCAGTTTCTAAGACGCAACTGCTTAAGTCCCTGAAATAAACCGCAATCTACCAGAATACGTTTATCTCCACTTTTAAGCAGATATTTAGAGCCGGTCACCGTGCCTACGGCACCTAGAAATGTCAGCTGCATCGATACTCCCTATTCATGCAAATAATCGCAAGGTTAGTTGTTTTGCGCTTTAAGGAAGCACTATGGTGCTTTCTTAACTCAAACGCTACTTGGTCTTGGCAAGTGCCGGATTAGCGGCAAAGTATTTTTTGATACCGCTCAGAATGGACATGACCATTTTATCCTGATAGGCATCATCATTGAGTTTACTCTCTTCTTCCGGATTACTGATAAATGCAGTTTCAACCAGAATAGACGGTATATCCGGTGATTTCAACACGGCAAACCCCGCCTGCTCAACGTGATTTTTGTGCAGCTTATTGATTTCACCAATATGTCCCAGCACGGCTTTGCCTAGCTTCAAGCTATCATTGATGGTTGCAGTTTGCGACAAGTCCAACAGGGTTCTTGCCAATACCGGGTCTTTGACATTCAGGCTCACGCCCCCAATCAGATCAGACTCATTCTCTTTCTTAGCCAGATAACGCGCACTGGCACTGGTGGCCCCTTTTTCAGATAGGGCAAATACAGAAGAACCTCGCGCCGCCGGATTAGTAAAGGCATCCGCATGAATGGATATAAACAAGTCAGCCTGGAACTTACGCGCCTTCACTACCCGTCCATGCAAGGGAATAAAATAATCCCCATCGCGCGTCAGCACCGCACGCATATTGGGTTCAGCATCAATGATTGTCTTCAGCTTCTTGGCGATGGTTAAGGTGATATCTTTCTCATGACTGCCACTCGCGCCTCGCGCCCCTGGGTCTTCCCCCCCATGTCCGGCATCGATTGCGATCGTGATTTGCCGCAAGTCTTTATTCAGTAACTGGATATCCTCCTCTGGCTGAGGCCCGATACGATGTTCAGACTTGGCGGGCTCTACTACTCCAGACATTTCACTGGGGTTTTTCTCTGACGCTGCTGTCACGGCTGGGGATGCTGCTACGGGCCGTACTTCTTCTAAGACTACAGTTTCAGCCGCTTTTTCAACTCCTCCCTTAGCTTCGGTGGCAGATGGCGTGCTGGCAAGCTCTGTGGATGGCTGCAATATCGTTTCTGGTAACTTTTCCCGCTCGGCCAGCATGGTCATTAGCGAATCTTGCGCAGGATAAACGTCGAGCACCAAACGATGTTTGTATTCACCCGCTGGTGGCAAGGTGCTCATGGTCGGTTTAGCCTCTGTTTTCAAGTCCACCACCAGTCGCACCACGTTAGACTTATACTGCGCTACCCTCACCTGTGTGATGTAAGGATCTGCACCTGAAATTTTCTCACTCAGTGATTTCAACACGGCGTTGATCTCAACGTTTTCCAGATCCACCGCCACACGTTCTGGATTTTTGAGCAAGGTCATTTTATAGGTGATGGGGTTGGCTGCCTCCAGTGTGATACGGGTATAGTCCTGCGCCGGCCAAACACGGATTGCAAGTACCGTATTATTATCTTTGTTGGCTGCATAGACCGTGACGCCGAAAACAACACTGAGCAACACACTGAAATAGAGCGCGATAATAGCGATACGTTTAATCATAGAGCATTCTAAATATCTTTATTAGAAACCTTTGCACGAAGCAGTTTAAGTGAGCAATCATAACAAATCTCGTCATTCCAGCGGAGGCTGGAATGACGGTTTTTTGGTAATTTACGGAAATTCACCCGAATCTTGATTCTTGAAAAGGCCTCTATTAGCTTTAATAAGGCTGCTTAAGTCTTTGCATGCACTGCCTTGCGTGCTGAGAGTGCAAGGTGATGCGCACCGACCGCCCTACCCCCTGCATCAGAATGTACACATCAATATCGGGGATGGGTAACAAATGCGCTGCCCGCTCCGGCCATTCGATTAGGCAGATGCTCTGCGCATTAAAATAGTCTCTGAACCCAGCAGATTCCCACTCTTCTTCATCATTAAATCGATATAAATCAAAATGATAAATATTCATCGCTCCCTGACTTGCACGATTGACCTCGTAGGGTTCAACAATAGTATAGGTCGGACTTTTCACTTTTCCCTGATAATCTAAGCCTTGCAACAAACCACGCACTAAAGTCGTCTTGCCCGCCCCCAAATTCCCATGCAGATAAATCGTCAGATTCGGCTCCATCACCTGTGCAAGAGCGGCGCCTAGTGCAATCGTCGCCGCTTCATCGGCTAAATCAAGTGTAAAATCATCCATCATGAGCAATTCTACTAAAAACTTGAATGCGTTGAGTAGTGCCATCAAACGCTGGGGAGCGGAGCTCGGCTTCAATCATATCGGTATCACAGATACTGACTTGAGCACCGCAGAATCTGAACATCAGGCTTGGGTTGAAAAAGGGTTTCATGGTGAAATGGATTATATGGCAAAACATGGCACCAAGCGCACTCGCCCTGCCGAATTAGTGCCTAATACGATACGGGTGATTTCCGCTCGGATGGATTACCTCCCCCCGCATGCAGCTGACAGTGAAAGTATTCTGCAAAATCAGGATAAGGCCTTTATCTCGCGCTACGCACTTGGACGTGACTATCATAAAGTCATGCGCCATAAGCTGCAAAAACTATGCGAAAAAATTCAAATGGCACTTGCATCGCATCAAATCCATGATTTTGAATATCGTGCTTTCACAGACAGCGCACCCGTTCTGGAAGTGGCACTAGCTGAGAAAGCCGGGCTAGGATGGCGTGGCAAACATACACTGCTGATCAATAAAAATCGCGGTTCATGGTTCTTTCTAGGCGAGATCTATACCAACCTACCTTTAACCATAGATGAGCCAGCACTTAACCATTGCGGCACCTGTACCAACTGCATCGACGTCTGCCCCACAAACGCCATTACCGCCCCTTATGAGGTCGATGCCAGACGCTGCATCTCTTATCTGACTATTGAGCTAAAAGGCAGCCTCCCGATTGAATTTCGCCCTTTGATTGGCAACCGTGTTTACGGCTGCGATGACTGCCAACTCTTCTGCCCGTGGAACAAGTTTGCCGAAACCGCCACAGAAACTGACTTTGCCGTTAAACATGGTCTGGATGATATCAGCCTGATAGATTGCTTTAACTGGAGCGAGGAAGAATTCAAGGCAAAAATGGCCGGCAGCGCGATTTACAGAATCGGTTATGCACAATGGCTGCGCAATATCGCAGTGGGGTTAGGTAATGCGAGAAAATCTCCCGCAGTCATGCAAGCGCTACAAGCACGCGCTACAGATGAAAATGCCATGGTGCGTGAACATGTCGCATGGGCGCTTAGTCAACACAGTAACAGTTAAGGAAGCACGCTTACCGTTATCGTTCATACCAACACTTACTACGATTCACAATAGCGACGATCGAAAGCATCACCGGCACTTCAATCAACACGCCGACCACCGTCGCCAACGCCGCGCCTGAGTTAAAGCCAAACAATGCAATGGCGGTTGCAACCGCCAGCTCAAAAAAGTTAGATGCCCCAATCAAGGCCGAAGGTCCTGCTACACAATGCGCGACTTTTAATTTCTTGTTTAGCCAATAAGCCAGAAGCGCATTGAAATACACCTGAATCAGAATAGGCACTGCCAACAAAACAATAACCAGCGGCTGACTGACAATCTGCTCCCCCTGAAAAGCAAACAGCATGACCAATGTGATCAACAACGCACTTAAGGATAGCGGCTGCAAAGTCTTTAGCGCTGAAGTTAATGCTTCACTATTTCCCTGAGCCAGCAGAATTTTTCTTAAGCCCTGACTGATAATGACAGGCACCACGATAAACAGCACCACAGAAACCAGCAAGGTATCCCACGGCACAATAATGCTGGACAACCCAAGCAATAATGCAACAATAGGCGCAAAGGCAAACAGCATGATGACATCATTGATGGCCACCTGCGACAGCGTGAATTTAGGCTCGCCATTGCAGAGATTACTCCATACAAACACCATGGCCGTACAAGGAGCCGCCGCCAGTAAAATCAGGCCAGCGATATAACTGTCAATCTGATCCACCGGCAGCCTATCGGCAAACAAGTGCCGAATAAAAATCCATGCCAGCAATGCCATTGAAAATGGCTTGACCAGCCAATTAATAAATAGGGTGACACCTATGCCTTTGGTGTGCTGGAACACCTCACGCATGGCTGAAAAATCGATCTTCAACAGCATGGGGATAATCATCAGCCAAATCAGCATGGCCATAGGCAGATTGACTTCGGCCACTTTAATGGCAGCAATGGCTTGGAATAATTCCGGCATCCGCTTGCCCAGCATAATGCCAACGACGATACAGCCGAACACCCACCATGTTAGGTTACGCTCAAAGTTGCTGATTGCAGCTTGTTTGTCCATCACTTATTTGTTTCCATCAATTTAGGGCACTTTTATCAGTGAGCAACGCAATAATCTATGGAAGACATGCCAGCATCGCCGCACCTATCATGCCAGCCTGGTCACCGACACTAGAAATGCGCACATTGACTTGACCACGCAGTACCGGAATAAGATCCTGACCCAGTTGCTGGTCAAAAGCTGGCTGCATATACTGCCAGCCAGCACTCATGCCACCGCCTATCAAGACATCTGTCACATCGATCACTTTTAGCATGTGCGCTAATGCCTGAGCCAGTGACTTCCCCGCCAGCTGATATGCCGCTAGCGCGTCATGATCTCCCTCACCTGCCAAGTGCGCTATTTCGGCTGCGGTGCGTTGCTGATTGGTCGCTTCAAAATAACTGATGACCACACCACTGGCAGAAGCATATTGCTCCATACAGCCTCGATTACCACAGCCGCACAACCTGCCCTCGGGCTGCACGATGATATGCCCCACCTCCATCGCCACGCCATGCTGACCTTGGAACGGCTGGCCATTCAAGATCAATCCCCCGCCGACCCCAGTACCCAAGCCTATGTAAATCAGATGCTTACTTTGCGTCGGCTGCAAGGCATACTCACCATAGGCTGCGACCAAGGCATCATTCTCGGTCACTACCGGAAGTTTGATCAAAGCACTCAAATCTGCACTTAAATCGACGTTCGCTAAACCTGGCAAATTGGGTGACTGAGAGATGCTTTGTGAGACGGGATCAATGAAGCCGGGAAATCCTATGCCAATCGCTGATATATCAGGGTAACGCGCCAGTACCTGTTGAGTTGCATCAGAAAGTGTTTGCAGAATCTTCTGCCAGGCCAACTCCGGCGTTTGCTGATACTGCTTACAAATACCAGAAAAATCCGCCTGAAAACGCAACTCATCCAGCAAAGTAGGCGCAGATTGGGCAGCATAATCCACAACGCCTACTCGAAGGTTGGTACCCCCCACATCAATGCCAATCAAATGCGCCATATTAAACCCAGATTTTCCATGAGGCGACATTCATCTACTTGGACGCCAACTTGTTCATTTTGCGCCTTGTTGTGCGCAATTTTTTTGTCAATAGAGTGACTATTCACGCAAAATTTGCGCAAAAAATGCATCAAAATGCCCAGCGTTGTCATTCCAAGTCCTAATAGAAAATCTGGGTTCAACGCCTGGAGCGTTTAATCACTTCGGTCATATGTGCTTTCTGCTCTGGCTGTAATTGTTGCCAATCAAAGCGCCAATGCCAGTTTCCAGAGGCAGTGCCAGGCACATTCATGCGGTGATGGGTATCTAACGCCAGAATATCCTGCATGGGAATGATGACCAATACACCTTGAGACATGAGCGCCATGTCCATTAAGTCATTCGGCATGCTCACTTCGTGCGGAATAAAGCGGTTCTTTTGCAGATAGGCATAAAGATGCTTACGCTGATTGTCGTCCAGCGCATCATACCAACCCACGGTAGTATCATTATCATGCGTGCCGGTATAAACCACGCTGTTTTCTTCAATATGGTGAGGCAGATATGGATTATCCTCTTCACCGCCAAAAGCAAATTGCAGAATCTTCATGCCTGGCAAATGATATTTGTTGCGTAGCGCATCCACCTCGGCAGTGATAATGCCTAGATCCTCTGCCACCAATGTGATGCTGGGCAAGGCCTGCAAAATGGCGGCCAACAAAGCCTCTCCAGGCGCTGCTACCCACTGACCATTGATGGCGGTCTCTTCACTGGCAAGGATTTCCCAAGCGGCTTCCAGCCCCCTAAAATGGTCAATCCGCACGATATCAAACAGTGCATTCTGCGTAGCCATGCGGGAGATCCACCAACGATACCCCTCCTGAGCCATCGCCTCCCAATCGTAATGCGGGTTGCCCCAGCGCTGACCTGTCGCAGAAAAATAATCAGGAGGCACGCCTGCCACAACCGTCATCTTTCCCTCAGCATCCAGCTTGAACAGGTGCGGCTGAGCCCAAACATCTGCGCTATCATAAGCCACAAAAATCGGGATATCCCCAAACAACTTAATCTCTTTACTGGCAGCGTAGGCCTTGAGCGCTGACCACTGTTCAAAAAACACAAACTGAATAAACTTGTTAATGGCAATTTCTTGTGCCAGCTCTTTTTTCACCCGAGCCAGTGCTTTTTTTTCACGACGCTTGTATTCATCAGGCCAGTCGTGCCATCCCGCTAGATTGAATTTCTTGCGCAGCCCGATAAAGAGCGCAAAGTCGTCCAACCAATGACCATGATGGCTACAGAATGCCTCAAAATTGCGCTGCTGCTCAGCCGTCGCCTGCTGATGGAACACAAGGTAGGCCTTAGCCAGCAGATGGGATTTATCTTGCGATTTATCTGGGGAACGACTGATCGCAAAAGCACGCAAGTCTTCTTGGGTCAGCAATTTTTGCTTCTGCAAGGCCTCTAGGCTAATAAAATCAGGGTTGCCGGCATGCGCAGACAAGCACTGATAGGGTGAATTGTCGGTATGGGGCATATTGATAGGCAAGGTTTGCCATACCGTCGCCCCGATTTCATGCAAGAAATCAATAAAACGGTAGGCTTCTATGCCAACATCGCCGACATAAAATGCACTGGGAAGAGAGCTGACGTGCAGCAAGACCCCTGCTCGGCGTTGCGCTAGTAGCAATGAGCCTGAAGTGGTATTGCCTGTATTCGTATTGTTAGATAAGTTAACCATCATCAATCAACCATCGTCATCAAGCCTGTCCACGGCGCATGGTGCCGGAATTTTCAGCATGCCCGCCACCAGTGCTGATAGCCCTGTACAAGATCTCTGGAACCGGTTGCGCCATGAGCGTGTACAGGTTAATCAAATTACGGCGATACAACAAGTCAAAACTGGCTACGCTGTCAGATGAATTGTAGTCGCCGAACCACCAGAACCAATCCGAACCTTCACAAATCGCTAATTGACGCTCACAGGATTCCAGCTGTTTGACGCTGATTAAACCTTTAGACACCACCCTGTCGTACACCTTTTTCGCCTCACAGAGCAAGTCCCAGGCAAGGTTCTTTTCTTGACTGCCAATCCAAGTGCTAAATGTTCCATAGACCCAGCTACCCGCCGCCACCTGCGGCAATATGGGCACATTTACACATTGCGCTTGGACATCATCCGCCTTACACATATCGACGATATCACTAAAGGTCGTCATCTCAATGTCTGGATGACTCACTAACGCTTCATACAACTCTTTAAGGAAATAATAGCCATTGTAAGGATAATATTCCCACGCATTCTCACCATCTAGAATCACGCTGACCACTTTAGCCTGGTCGCTGTGGTTAGACTGATGAATATGCTCCAGCGTGCCGATGAAATCATTCACCGCATCGCGCGCAAATAAACCAGAATATTCAAAGCCGATTTTGTCAGATAAATGATCATCCCTAAAGAAACAGAAGATGTCATGCTTGCCATTGGTTACGCGATATGGCTGGTAGAGATACGCATACTTATCATCTGCATTGAGTTGGGATTTCCTTAAGCTATTCGCCAACACACTTTGCCCGGTAGCCGCCCACTCAACGCCATTTTCAGCCATCAACGAAAGACCGGCATAGGAAACGCCGCCTTCAGCAGGCCACATGCCACGCGGTGGGCTGTCAAAATGTGCCTGATGAAAGTGATTGGCCGACTCTACATGAAACGTAGCGCGGCTTCTCCCATCTGGATATGCCGCATTCTCTGGCAATGGCGCATCCGGCATGGCATCCAAAGTCGATTGAAAATCCAACAGCAAAGGCAAAATAGGATGATAGTAAGGTGTGGTCGAGATCTCAATCTGCTTGCGCTCCATTAACGCCTTATAACGCGGAATCAGATTGGTGACCGTCTCGGCGACGACTTTGAATAACCGTTGACGATCTTCTAGCGTAAACAAAACCCCTTTGGCCATCAACGCCTGCACCACCTGGTTGTTCTGACGCAGACTCTCTCCACACCAAGCCAGATGATACCAAACCAGCAAGTCGGCTTGGTATTGCGCGTTCAAATAGACGAATGTGTCACCCTCCACATAATCCACCAACTTATATAACTGATGCAAACGCTGATAGTGTGGAAACGGACTCAGCATTTTTTCATGGTGACTCTTGAAACAACTCTCAGCAATCAAGCGACACTGTTCTTGGCTGATACTGGACAAATCCTGCTCTACCAACAACGCCAATAGTGGATCGCGCACTTTTTTCTTTTTGAATTGCAATGCATAGTCTTCTAACTGTTCCAATAGAATGGGCACAAAATTAAAAGTGACACGCGCTTTAGGATTGGCTTCCAAATGGAATGCCATATCACTGTAGTCTTTAATCGCATGCAAATAGGTCCATGGCAATACATACTCATTGGTCGCCAAATCGCGATAATCTGGCTGGTGCATATGCCAATACAAATTGAGAAATAACTTGGGACGCGCTGTACTCACTTAAAAAAACCTCGAACAAAAAAACGAATGCTCTTGATTAAGAAACCAAGATTAAAAAGCACAAAGACTAAGAAATAAGCGATTGATTAAATGGAGCGTGTAAATTGAAAAGGCTTGGCAATACCAAGCCCTTTTCAATCACATCATTTTAGATCACACGATAAAGATCCTGACCTAGCATATCGGGCGTTACCAACACAATCCCTTTTCCAGAGACGTAGAAACGCTCAGCATCCAATGCCAAATTCACACCAATCTTCATACCTTCCGGAATGACGCATCCACGATCAACCACTACATTTTTCAACACGACATTGCGGTTAATCGTACTCTTAGGCAGGACCACGGCACCCTGTATATTACAGTAGCTGTGTACGCGCACATCTGAAAACAAAATAGAGTTGGTCACACAAGAACCGCTGATCAAACACCCACCTGAAACCAATGAATCAATTGCCTTACCGACTCTACCGTTATCGTTAAAAACAAACTTGGCCGGGGGCAACTGCTCCTGATAGGTCCAGATAGGCCAGTCTCTGTCGTAGAGATTTAGCTCCGGAAGTACTTTTGTCAGCTCCATATTGGCTTCCCAATATGCGTCTATTGTACCCACATCACGCCAGTAGTAATTACCATCTTTCGCGCCGACACAACTATCGGTGAACCGATGTGCTTGAACCTTATATTTGTTGATAATGTAAGGAATAATGTCACCACCAAAATCATGGCTGGATTTTGAATCCCCAGCATCACGAATCAGCTGTTCATACAGGAACTTGGCGTTAAACACGTAAATCCCCATACTTGCGAACGCTTTGTCAGGGTCACCTGGAATATGTTTAGGGTTAGCTGGCTTTTCCGCGAACTCCACCACGCGATCAGTCTCATCCACTGCTAACACACCAAAACTCTTGGCGTCTTCCAACGACACATTGATACAGGCCACCGTCATGTCCGCATTATTCCTGACATGGGTCGCCAGCATCTTGCCATAGTCCATCTTGTAGATATGATCGCCCGCCAGAATCAGCACATATTCTGCGCCGCCTTCGCGCAACAAATCAATGTTCTGATAAACGGCATCCGCGGTACCTTTGTACCAATCCTCTGATATACGCTGCTGCGCCGGAATAATGTTGACATACTCGTTAAATTCACCGCGTAGGAAACCCCAACCACGCTGAATGTGCTGAATCAGGCTTTGTGCCTTGTATTGCGTTGCCACGTTAATACGACGAATGCCTGAGTTGATACAGTTCGATAAAGGAAAATCAATAATGCGGAATTTACCACCGAACTGCACTGCCGGTTTCGCGCGCCAATCCGTAAGACTCTTTAGGCGACTACCTCGACCACCCGCAAGAATGATTGCTGCGGTTTTTTTGGTTAAGGTACTAATAAAACGATCTGACTGCTGGTCTGTTTGTCGATTCTGCAACATGACGCCCTCCTGAAGTTTATCTAGTGACTTAATTATTTGGCTGCTAGCTGGGCCAACTAGCACTGCCTAACTTTTCCACTTTTATAGAGACCTTTGCACGCAGGAAAGTTTGAGTGAGTTTTCGTTAAAATTACCAAAAACCGTCATTCCAGAGGAGGCTGGAGTGACGAGTTTGTTATGACTGCTCATTAATCTGCCTCGTGCAAAGGTCTCTTATAGTGTGTAGCGACAGTTTAATTACTTACTAATGCAACTGATTACATTATAATCAGCTTGAAGCACTATAATCCAGTTAAAACGGAATCATTAAGCAAATTAATTATAAAAAATGCTTAAGGACTCTTCGTGTCAATATGACAATCTGCACACGTGGCGAAAGCGCCAGAATCGCAGACATATGTCACAAAACGATGCACTCAAAGCATGTGCGCCGGTAGGAAGTATCCTTAAGAAAATAACGAGGGTGACAATATGGTAAAAACAAATCCAACTCAAGCTGAATCAAAGGCTCACGCACATGCCAGAAAACTCATCCTCGAAGCAAAGCATCATGACCCATTCAGCTTTTTAGGTATTCATGAAACGCACGAAAATGGACAATACGTGCAACGCAGTTTTTTACCAGATGCAAAAAGCGTCTCTCTCAAGCTGAATGGCGCTTGGGTTACACTGGAAAAGACCCACAATCACGGATTGTATGAAGTCGTCAGCAACACCGCCATTCCTAGTCCATGCTTACTCAAGGTGGAAACAGAATCCGGTAGCTACGAAACCCATGACCCTTACAGCTTCAGTGCTACGCTGACTCAGGACGAGCTCTATCTCTATGGTGAAGGTCGTCTAAAACTGGCCTACAAAACATTAGGAGCGCACATCATGACCGTACAGGGAGTCACAGGCGTGCGTTTTGCCGTATGGGCCCCCAATGCGGAACGTGTCAGCGTTATCGGCAACTTCAACAACTGGGATGGCCGTGTACACTCAATGCGATCTCATGGCTCAAGTGGTGTCTGGGACATTTTTATCCCCAACCTGACCACCAGCGATCTCTACAAATTTGAAATGCGCAACCGCCACACTGGCGCAGTCATTGTCAAGACCGACCCTTATGGTTTTGAGTTTGAGCAACGCCCAGGCACTTCTGCCAAAATTAGCACCTGCCACCATGAATGGAAAGATCAAAAATGGATGGAGGCCCGCAAACACTGCGATTGGCTACATGCGCCATTTAACTGTTACGAGGTTCACCTAGGATCATGGCAACTCAACGCAAAAGGTCACTTCCTTACCTATCGCGAGTTGGCTAAGTCATTGGTGTCGCACGTTGCCGCAATGGGATACACCCATGTGGAATTGATGCCAATCTCAGAGCACCCGCTCGCAGAATCATGGGGCTATCAAACCACTGGTTATTTTGGTGTCACCAATCGCTTCGGCACACCGGATGATCTACGTTACATGATTGACGCCTTCCATCAAGCCAATATCGGTGTGATTCTGGACTGGGTGCCAGGGCACTTCCCTAAAGATGACTGGGCGTTAGCCCGCTATGATGGCACTGCCCTCTACGAACACGAAGATCCCCGCCTGGGTGAGCATCAAGACTGGGGAACGTACATTTTTAACTATGGACGTAAGGAGGTCAGCAATTTCTTGATCTCCAACGCGCATTTTTGGCTCAATGAATTTCATATCGACGGCTTACGCGTAGATGCCGTCGCTTCAATGCTTTATCTAGACTACTCACGCAAAGCGGGAGAGTGGCTGCCGAACAAATATGGCGGACGTGAGAATCTGGATGCCATAGAATTCTTTAAGCAACTGAACATCATGGTCGGCGAGGATTTTTCTGGCGCGCTCACCATCGCGGAGGAATCGACCGCATGGCCAATGGTCTCACGACCAGTTTATTTGGGTGGACTTGGCTTTAACATGAAATGGAATATGGGCTGGATGAATGACACGCTCGCGTACATTGAGAACGACCCAGTCCACAGACGCTACCATCATGACAAGCTGACTTTTGGCCAGATTTACGCCTACTCAGAAAACTTCGTCTTACCTTTTTCACATGACGAAGTCGTACACGGCAAACACTCTTTACTCGACAAAATGCCAGGAGACGCATGGCAGAAATTCGCCAATTTGCGCCTGCTGACCACCTATCAAATGACCATGCCAGGTAAAAAACTCAACTTCATGGGCAATGAAATTGGTCAAGGTCGCGAGTGGAACGTGAACTCCAGCATAGACTGGCATCTACTAAACGAAACTTATCCAGGACATGAATGGCACAAGGGGATACAACAGACACATACCGACCTGAACCATCTCTACAAAACGCTGCCTGCATTACATACACTGGATTTCGAGCATCAGGGTTTTGAATGGATAGATTGCCACGATACCGAGCAATCTATCGTCAGCTATATAAGACGCGGCTTAGATAGCAACTTTGTGATTATTGTACTCAACTTCACGCCCGTGCTGCGCACCCAATATCGGATTGGCGTTCCGCAAGCCGGTGCTTACCATGAGATATTTAATAGTGATGCTACCTGTTACGGAGGCAGCAACCAGGGTAATGCGGGAGATTTGAATACAGAAGCGATCGCATGGATGCATCATGGGCAGTCTATTTCAATAACCTTGCCACCTTTAGCTGGTATTGTTTTACAATTAAGATAATTTTTATACGACAACTAAAAAAGAACTTTTTCCAAATGGCAGCACTCACTTCACTTCCAGTATGGCATAAACTTTGCCAGCACCAAAAAGACATCGTTTCCTTGCATATGCGCGACATGTTCGCTACAGATCCAGACCGATTCAGCAAATACAGCCTAAAATTCACGGACATTCTTCTAGACTATTCCAAACATCGCATCACTGACAATACCTTGCCTATGCTGTTTCAACTAGCAAGAGAAGCAAGGATCGAAGAGTGGCGTGATAAGATGTTTGCTGGAGAAAAGATCAATATCACCGAAAATCGTGCTGTTTTGCATACAGCTCTGCGTAATCGCGCCAATACCCCAGTTATGGTAGACGGCCGTGATGTCATGCCTGATGTGAATGCTGTGTTGGCGCAGATGCGTCAATTTTCTGACAAAGTACGTAACGGCACATGGGTCGGCTACACTGGAAAACGCATCACTGATATCGTCAATATTGGCATTGGTGGCTCAGACCTTGGTCCAGTCATGGTATGCGATGCGCTAACACCCTACTCCAGCCCTAATTTGAAAGTACATTTTGTTTCTAACATCGATGGAGCCCACTTGATGCGCGCATTAAGCGTGTGCGACCCTGAGACTACACTCTTTATTGTCGCCTCAAAAACATTCACCACACAAGAAACCATGACCAATGCGCAATCCTCTCGCATATGGTTCTTGGAGTCAGCAAAAGACGATGCTCATGTGGCCAAACACTTTGTTGCACTATCCACCAACGCTAAGGCTGTGCAGGACTTTGGCATCGACACCGCCAATATGTTTGCCTTCTGGGATTGGGTAGGCGGTCGCTACTCGCTCTGGTCAGCCATTGGATTATCAATCGCACTCTACGTGGGAATGGACCTCTTCGAGGAATTGCTCACCGGCGCATTCGAGATGGACGAGCATTTCAAATCCGCGCCGCTTGAAGAAAATATGCCGGTCATCATGGCCTTGATTGGCATCTGGTATAACAACTTCTTCCATGTAGACTCACAAGCCATTCTTCCTTATGATCAAGGCATGGCGCGCTTCCCCGCTTACCTGCAACAGGCAGATATGGAAAGTAACGGAAAATTCATCTGTCGCGATGGTCAACGGATTCAATACAAAACTGGTCCCATTATATGGGGTGAAGCAGGCACCAATGGGCAACATGCGTTCTACCAACTGATTCATCAGGGCACACAAATCGTTCCGGCAGACTTCCTGATGCCAGTTCACAGCCACTACAAAGTAGGGAAGAATGGGCATGAACATCACAACATTCTGATTGCTAACTTTTTGGCACAGACTCAGGCAATGATGTTGGGCAAAACAAAAGAGCAGGCTAGAGCTGAGCTAGAAAAGCAAGGCATGTCCGGCGAGACGCTCGAAAATCTGTTACCGCATAAAGTGTTTGAAGGCAATCGCCCCACCACTTCTATCATGTTTGATCAGCTGACACCGAACACATTGGGCAAACTCATTGCTTTGTATGAACATAAAATCTTTGTTCAAGGCATGATTTGGGATATCAACAGCTATGATCAGTGGGGGGTTGAGTACGGCAAGCAAATCGCACAGCAGATTCTACCGCAACTCACCAATGACGAAGTCGTGACCAATTACGATGGCTCGACCAATGGTCTGATCAATCACGCCAAGTCCTTGCAAGCCTAGATAGTATCGTCACAATGTTCGAATTCAAGTAAACAACCACGTTCCATGAACGTGGTTTTTCCTTATGCTCCCTGAGGGGCGCATTCTCACTTTCGCATTCCAGATACAAGCGATGAGACATTCTTGCGTATGATGCGCTATATGACACATAGCGAAATCGAAGTGGGAAAAGCGTTTGAGCGATGTGTATTCAATGTGTGCATTCAAGCAATTTCCCATACGCGAGACAACCATCACGACGATATTTTCCGCGATAGCTAAGAATATAGAAAAACTAGCTCAACCACGCCTTACCCGAAAAAACTAGCGCAATCGCACTTCGCCGCTGCTCATCACCTGCTTGGCAAGCATCTCGCCCATGGCAGCACTCGCGCCCGCACCAACGCGCTTGGCAAGGCGACTGGCAAAATCATCCTGAAAGGTAAAATCCACGATTTCCTCTTGCTTAATCACCTCACGCGCGACGTAATCTGTACTCCCCATCGCATCGGCAAGACCAATCTTGATACTTTGCTCTCCGTTCCAGAATAAGCCACTGAAAGTCTCTGGTGTTTCCTTCAAACGTGCGCCCCTGCCCTGCCTCACCACATTTTTGAACTGCTCATGAATCTCATCCAGCATAGTCTGCGCTAGTGCCTGATGCTTAGGATTAACAGGAGAAAATGGATCCAACATGGCTTTATTCTCGCCGGCGGTCATCAACCTGCGCTCCACACCAACCTTTTTCATCGCCTCAGTAAAGCCATAGCCATCCATCAGCACGCCAATAGAACCCACGATACTGGCCTTATCCACGTAAACCTTGTCCGCTGCCACGGCAATATAATAACCGCCTGATGCACAGATATCTTCAACCACCGCATACACCGGAATTTTTGGATGCAACTTTTTCAGGCGTTTAATTTCGTCATTAATAATCCCTGCCTGCACCGGGCTACCGCCTGGACTATTGATGCGCAAAATAATGCCTTTCGTGCCTTTGTTATCGTAAGCATCATGCAGACTGGTCATTACGGCATCTGCATCCACCTCGCCACCAGCCTCAATCACGCCAGAAATATCAATCAACGCGGTATGTGCATCTGAGGCCTTCTTGGCTTCGCCAGTCACCCCTAATATCATCAGTAGAATAATGAACAGGTAAATAAACGTCAGCCCCTTAAAAAACACGCCCCAGCGGCGTGCTGATCGGTGCTCTGACAATGCAGAGGATGCCAATTTTTCAATGACATCACGTTGCCATTTACTATCTTCTGTGTGGACAACACCAGGCTGCGTATTGCTTGCAGCGCTCGTTTGCTGATTCTCTTCTGACATAATTCAAAATTTCCAAGTAGGTAAATTCTAAGGTAAAGAAACTTCTATAAATAGATAGCGCTGATTCGCTATTTTGCTACAGATGCGATATTGATGATGATCTTTCCATTTTGCTCAACCGCCTCAATCGATTTCAAAGATTTGCCTTTACATGGTCCCATCACACAAAAGCCATTATCCGGCCGATAATGCGCCCCATGCGTCGAGCAAATCAAATAGTCCTTTTGCATAGAAAAGAAATCACCCTCATTCCAATCCAGCTCGACCGAAACGTGTGCACATTGATTCACATAGGCATGCACATTCCCTTTGAAACGCACCACAAAACCCGTTACGTATTCCCCCAAAGCTGGCAAATCAAAACGAATACCTTTACCGCCATCTTCCAGCAGTGCGCTATCGAACTCAATCAAACTGTCAGTCATGCGTATATGACCCAAAGTGCAAAATTCAAGCAGAGGCAAGAAGCCACTGCGCTAAACTTGAAAAATCATCAAACTGCTGCACTGGCTGTAAATGCTGCCAATGCTCGGCAGAATGCGCACCGTAGCTCACGCCCACCGCACTGACACCAGCATTCTTTGCCATTTGCAGATCATAACTGGTATCACCAATCATCAACGTACGTTCAGGGCTAACGAACAAATCATCCATCAACTCCTGCAACATCTGCGGATGTGGCTTAGAAAAACACTCATCCACCGTCCTGGTGGCATCAAAGAACTCGCCCAAGCCAGTATGATCCAATGCAAAGTTGAGTCCTCGCCTGCTTTTTCCTGTAGCCACAGCCAGTTTAATTCCCTGCCGACTCAAGGCCGCAATCGTTTCCGCCGCGCCAGAAAACAGTAGGACATTCTGCTCACCCGCGTAGTAGTTGGCATTATACTGCTTAGCCAAGGCCTGCGCCTGATGCTCAGGAATCCCCCCATACAAAGTCCTTATCGACTCACGTAGACCAAGACCAATAATGCTGCTCGCCACTTGCGGCGATAGCGCTGGCAACCCGACATCATCAGCCGCCTTTAGGATGGCATTGGTAATCATTCCGGTAGAATCGGCAATGGTGCCATCCCAATCCCATACAATTAAATCATACTGCTTTAACATCCTTTTCCTACTTCTCTAATTTCTTTAAAAATTGATCCAACTCTGCTGGCATCGGTGCCACCAGGTTTAACTTTTCATCGTTTAAGGGATGGCGAATCCTAGTCACCGAAGAATGCAAGAACATACGTTTCAGGCCATGCTTGACCAGTGCCTTATTCAGGGCAAAATCGCCATATTTATCATCACCAAGAATGGGAAAACCCAGATGGGCTAACTGCACCCGTAATTGATGTGTACGACCGGTCACCAATTGCGCCTCCAGTAAACTAAATTTTCCAATGGCGGTACTATCGTAATTTTTTACCAATCTGAACAAAGTTTCCGAGGTCTGCCGCTCGCCCAATTTATCTTTAGCCACATCGGTCACCACATTAACGCGACGCTCACCATTGGGCAACACATATTTCTGCAAATCCAGCACCACACGCTTCTTAGGCTCCAGCCACTCCCCCTGCACCAGCATCATATAACGCTTATCCGTTTGATTATTACGAATCGCCTCATGCAAAGCCACCAGCGCCGCCCGCTTCTTTGCCAGCATCAGCACGCCAGACGTCTCTCGATCCAGGCGATGCACCAACTCCAGAAATTTGGCACGCGGGCGCTCCAAACGCAATTGCTCAATCACGCCACGGCTCACACCGCTACCGCCGTGTACTGCAAAACCAGCTACTTTATCAATCACCAGCATGGCATCATCTTCAAAAATAATGGCATGCTCAAACTTGGAAGTGGCGGGAACGACCGCCTCAGTCTTTTCTGCGGCGGACGAACGCGTAGGAGGAACGCGCACTACATCGCCCAACGTTAAACGGAAATCGGCATCAATGCGCTTCTTGTTCACACGCACCTCACCACTGCGCAATATTCTGTAAACATGACTTTTAGGCACGCCTTTGAGCGTCTTGGTCAGAAAATTATCAATGCGCTGACCTTCGCTCGCCTCATCGACTGTTAAGAATGCTGCGGCAGAAGCACTCACCACTTGCGGATGCTTGTCTGTTTTCTCTAACATTGGATACTCATATGGGCATTTCTATAAATGCATAGTTTGAGATGCAGTACTAGGCGCACACCCGCACGGGGCGTCCCCAACCTCGCTAAATGCTGAAGCATTAAGTCGGTTGTGACGGAACGCAGAAACCAAGAAAACCAACGCAGTGTTTCGGCGTAGGCTAACTCGCGAAGCGATGTTAAGCGTAGCGGCCGAAGCCATAGTATGCAGTATACAGCGAGGTTACGAGTACCGCGCAACGCAGTAATGCGTTCGAAGAATGTATTTATAGAAGTGCCCATGTTTTGCTTAATTGATTGATGTAGATTATACTGCGGGAATTCTTTTGAATTTAACGTCCATTAAATGATAGGTGGGTTAGATTTAACTAAGAATACACTATCAATAGCAAACACATCTTACCTCAGCTTTATGTGCAAATTAAGAGGTGCAGATTAAGCGCCTGTTGTGTTTGTTGATAAAACTAGTGGTCACAAAATACATTGGTTAACGCCGCTCGCCATATTATAAAGTAGCGGTTAGAGAAATGAGCGCTAAAGCCGCCGCAGACGAATAAAATAAAGCGCGACTTAACGTGAATCGTAAAATTTGACCGATTATTCAGCAGGTACATTACCCGCTCTAGAATCAGGAAAATTAGAATTATTAAAGACTGAATTTTAACGAATTTAGGTGACAAATGGCTTGAAAAGGCCGTAATTGAGCTTAACAATCGCAACAGCGTTACTTAAACGAACACATCAGTAAGCTTCAGCACCCATTATTTTGCTGAAACTGCCAATAGCACATTCACTACAAACCCAGTTTTCTCTGGGCGCGTGAATACATTAAGCGCCACTTGTTGCGCAAGTCTATTGATCGACATTCGTTGCCACCTTGCATTGTTACCGTTGATTGCCCATGCTTGAGTGTGATGATCCATGATCATCCAACCACACTAACCAGCACTAACTCGTTATCATTCTTTGGCACATCATTGCCTAAAAACCAATTGCCACTTTGATATTTCAGCCGAAACAAGGCACGTTTCACATTAAAAGACCGTACTAATTTTAAGCCACACAGGCATCACAAAACCGGTGTGACCTGTCTGCTCGCGTAGCTAGCTCGGGAGCAAACAATGAAACGCATGTTATTTAATGCAACGCAGTCAGAAGAACTACGCGTTGCGATTGTAGATGGTCAAAGACTGATCGATTTAGATATTGAGCACGCTGGCAAAGAGCAGCGCAAGAGCAATATCTACAAAGGGGTCATCACCCGTATCGAACCTTCGCTCGAAGCCGCATTTATCGATTACGGACAAGATCGTCACGGTTTTCTACCTTTCAAAGAGGTTTCACGTAGTTATTTCAAAGAAGGTGCAGATGGTCGCGCCCGCATTCAAGATGCATTGAAAGAGGGGCAAGAAGTCATCGTTCAAGTTGATAAAGACGAACGAAGCAACAAAGGCGCCGCTCTCACCACATTCATCTCTCTCGCTGGACGTTACTTGGTCTTGATGCCAAACAACCCTCGCGGAGGCGGTGTTTCCCGTCGCGTCGAAGGTGAAGAGCGTGACGAATTGCGCGATGTGCTGGCACAACTTGAAGTACCCAAAGGCATGAGCATCATCGCGCGTACCGCTGGCATCGGCCGTAGCGTCGAAGAATTACAGTGGGATTTGAACTACCTCACACAACTGTGGAGTGCGATTGATGGCGCATCGCAAATGCAGGCTGGCGCCTACCTCATTTATCAAGAAGGTAGCCTAGTCATTCGCGCTATTCGCGACTACTTTAGCTCAGACATTGGTGAGATTCTCATTGATACTCCCGATATTCATGAACAAGCCATGCAGTTCATGAACCATGTCATGCCGGGCAACGTCACGCGCGTGAAATTGTATCAAGATGAGATTCCACTGTTTACACGCTTCCAAATTGAGCATCAGATCGAATCTGCCTTTGCACGAGAAGTGCGCCTACCTTCAGGTGGTGCCATCGTCATTGACCATACCGAAGCGTTAGTCTCAGTTGACGTCAACTCAGGTCGCGCCACACGCGGTAGCGATATTGAACAAACCGCATTCAACACCAATCTGGAAGCGGCAGAAGAAGTAGCTCGCCAGCTACGCCTACGCGACATAGGTGGCTTGATCGTGATTGACTTTATCGACATGGAAAGTCAGCGCAACCAGCGTGAGGTTGAAAACGCCCTGCGCGATGCACTGCATGCAGACCGCGCACGCGTGCAAACTGGCAAGATCTCACGCTTTGGCTTGTTAGAGTTATCTCGTCAGCGTCTACGTCCTAGCCTGGGTGAAAACAACCACATCCCATGTCCACGCTGCCATGGCACGGGCCATATCCGCGGTATTGAATCAACTGCATTGCACATTCTGCGCATTACGCAAGAAGACGCCATGAAAGAAGACAGTGCCATTATTCAAGTACAGTTGCCGGTTGAGATAGCAACCTTCCTGCTCAACGAAAAACGTGCAGACATTCACAAAATCGAACAGCGCATGGGGGTAGAGGTTGTATTGATTCCAAACATTCATTTGGAAACACCTAACTACACCATCACACGCATCAAGCACGACGATGTGAACCAAGACACCAACCGTGCCAGCTATAAAATGGTAGAAATGCCAGCCGAGCCCACCTATATTGCTCAAGCGACTGAAGAGGTAAAAGCTACCAGACCTGAGGCGGCAGTGAAAGGGATCACACCCGCAGCACCTGCACCTGTCGTTACTGAAACCACTGAGCAAGAAACAACCAAACGTTCCATCTTCTCACGCATCAAGCATTTCTTTGCATCGTTCACGGCTGACAGTAATGATCAGGCAGAAAAGAAAGAGAAATCAAACGATGCCCGCCGTGAGGGTGGTCGAAATCGTGGTCGAAACCGCAACCGGACGCGTGGAGAGCGCACGGACAGGAATCATCACCAAGAGCGCACGCAGCGCAATCAAGAGCTCAAAGCTCAGGAAGCGCGCGCACCGCAAAACAAACCATCAGAACAGCGTCAGCAAAGGCAGCCACAAGCTCGCAACGAGAGCCCACGTAACGAATCCGCACGTCAACAACCGACCATAGCAACTACCGTGGAAGCTGGGGATGCACCGGAGCAACGTTCCGAGCGTGGCAACCGTCGCAATCGCAACAACCGCCGCAATCGTCGTGACCGTGATGAGTCCACGACACGTGACGCAACGCTACCTTTTGTACCCAATGAAGAATTGACGGCAAATCAAGCTAAGGCAAGTGCAGTGCCAGCACCTACCCCGGCAACCAATGAGCGAGCACTGGAAACTGCAGCCGCCCCTGTCGCGCCAACAGTTGTGCCAGAAAATATCAAAGCGCCTGTGGAAGCTAAAGCACCTAAGTCGGCTAAACGTGCATCAGCACAGCCAGCACCCGCTGAGACCATGCCTGAAGCTACCAACACGGAAGCCATCGAGAAAGGTGTTGAGAGTCACGATGAAGGCAAAGCAAAGGCTGAAAAGAAACGTCCAGCCCGTGCCCGAAAACCCAAAGCAGAAGCACAACCTGTTGACCTTTCTGCATCGGGTTTAGAGCTAGTGGAAACCAAAGCAGATACGACCCAAGCAACTGCACCGGTTGAGCAAGAAAAACCTCGCGCCCCTCGTCGTAATGCCGCTTGGCAGAAACAAGCCAAGCAAGAAGCCGAAGGCGAACCATTGGTCATGATAGAAACGCAGAACCAATAACACATCCTCTAACCAAGAGAAATATCGGGCATTCGTATTACGCGGTTAATCTCAACCGCGTAATACGAATTACGGCGCTCTAAAAAAAGTCCGTACCAGCAAGACAACAAAGCTGACCACGACACCAAGCATCAAAAACCTCATTTTTCTGCTATTTCTGCCAGGAGTCCCGTAGTGTTACAGTGCGGTTAAACACCGGATTCCCTGAAATAGAGTCTTTTCGATCGGCGACAAAGTATCCATGACGCTCAAACTGGAATGTTTCGGCAGCTTGAGCCCCTTGCAGAGACTGCTCCAGCTGCGCGGCGATGACTTTAACAGAATCAGGATTGATGTCTTCCAAGAAGTCTTTGTCTCCGCTGCCAGGGTGGGCCTCTTTGAACAATCGGTCGTACATGCGGATTTCCGCTTGGTAAGCGTGCGCGACAGACACCCAATGGATATTGCCTTTGACTTTTACACTGTCGGATCCCGGCGTGCCTGACTTGGTGTCTGGCAGATATTCACAATGCACGGTGGTGACATGACCAGCCGCATCTTTTTCAAAGCCGGTACACTTCACCACGTAGCCATAACGCAGGCGCACCAGGTTATCTGGGAACAGTCGGAAATAGCCTTTTGAAGGCGCTTCCATAAAGTCTTCACGCTCAATCCAAAGCTCTTTTGAAAGTTGAACGGTGCGCTTACCCAGCTCCGGTTTGAGCGGATGATTCGGTGCAAAACAGTCTTCACTCTGACCTTCTGGATAATTATCAATCACCAGCTTAATCGGGTCCAGCACCGCAATGCGGCGCTCGGCAGTTTCATTCAGAGTTTCACGCATGCAGTCTTCTAGAATCGTATATTCGATCCATGAATCCGCTTTTGAAACACCAATGCGGTCTGCAAATAGCCGGAAGCCTTCTGGCGTATAGCCACGACGACGCGCGCCCGCCAGCGTTGGCAGTCGTGGATCATCCCAACCAGTAACATGCTTTTCCTCAACCAATTGAATCAGCTTACGTTTGGAGAGTACGACATAGGTAAGATTCAAACGCGCGAACTCATACTGCTTGGGCAAGGGGTGTGACAGCATGCCTGCATCAGCAAGCTGCTCCAGGAGCCAGTCATAGAAAGGACGCTGATCTTCGAACTCGAGTGTGCAGATGGAATGCGTGATTTGCTCGAGCGCATCTTCAATCGGGTGCGCGAAGGTGTACATTGGATAAATACACCACTTGTCACCTGTGTTGTGGTGATGGGCCTTGCGTACACGGTAGATGGCGGGATCTCGCATATTGATGTTAGGCGATGCCATGTCGACCTTGGCACGCAACACCATGCTGCCATCAGCATGCTTGCCATCGCGCATCTCGCGGAACAGGGTGAGATTTTCTTCTACGCTACGGTTCCGATAGGGGGAGTCTTTACCTGCCTCAGTCAGCGTGCCACGGTTGGTGCGCATTTCTTCAGCCGTCTGCTGATCCACATAAGCCAGACCGCTTTGTATCAACAGCTCCGCCGCATGGTACATGTGATCAAAATAGTCACTGGCGAAATAAAGATTAGATTCCGCCCCGTTCTGCCAAGCAAATCCGAGCCATTGCACCATCTCAGAGATGCTGTCGACGTACTCTTGACTCTCTTTCTCCGGATTGGTGTCATCAAAACGCAGATGACACACACCGCTGTAATCACGCGCCAAGCCAAAGTTCAGGCAAATACTTTTAGCGTGCCCGATATGCAGATAGCCGTTAGGCTCCGGCGGGAAGCGGGTACGAATTTTTGCAAAATCTACTTGACCTGCCGCCTGATGTTGCGCATCGCCTGGACTGCCCGCCCACTTTTTGCTCGCGTATTTATGCTGGCTCAAATCTTTTTCGATGATAGCGCGAATAAAATTGGAAGCAGAAGCAGGCGTGTGTTTAGGATTTTTTTCTGAGGACATAGCGATGGTTAGTATTTGAATTTTTTAGTATTTTACACCAGCTTAGTGATTTGGCACGAACTGTCTCATACACCGCTCGGCCTAGACCTGCTGAAGACCATTGAATCCATTCATATTTTGACAAAACTCAACACAAACGGATTGGGGTAATTGATGTGCCGAATCAATAGTGAGTGGCTTCCGAAATTGACTGGGTTCCACTAGTAGATACTGTGCTACACTCTGCACATTATGAACTCGCTGACGTTCCCCATTCTAAAATTTCTGGCCGATGGCAAGTTCCATTCTGGTGGAGATATCGCCCAACATTTTGGCATCAGCCGCACCAGCGTTTGGAATGCCATACAGCATGCTGAGTCACTCGGTATCGAGGTTTTTTCTGTGCGTAGCCGAGGCTACAAACTCCCTTATGCAACGACTTTTCTTGAACAGCAGACGGTACTGAATGCACTCAAGGCTCTAGGTCATACGTTTAAACTTGAGATTCACGACCATATTGAATCGACCAACACCTACCTGATGCATCAAGCCAATGGCGAGACAGATCATGCGACTTGCGTGACCGCGCATTTACAGACCAAGGGACGCGGCAGACACGGGCGTCACTGGCAGGCAGGGCTGGGTGCCAGCTTGACGTTTTCATTACTGTGGCGCTTTCAGTGTGGCGCGGCGGCATTGTCGGGCTTGAGTCTAGCAGTTGGCTTAGCCTTGATTCGCGCTTTTCACGCGATGGATATCAATCAGGCGCAACTGAAGTGGCCCAATGATATTGTGATTAACCGCGAAAAAGTGGCTGGTATTCTGATTGAGCTACAGGGCACCATGGAAGGCCCCAGTACAGCGGTCATTGGCATTGGTGTTAATCTGTGCCTGCCGAGAGAAATCAAAAAACAGATTGATCAACCTGTGACCGATTTGGACAGCGTATCAACTCAGCCGATTGACCCGAACAAATTGCTAAGTGCATTGCTGGGGCAATTGGCTGAAGTCTTAAAAGAATTTGAGCAACATAGCCTCACTCCGCTGATCGATGAATGGACTAGTCATCACGCTTACCATTTGCAGCCGGTGCGCATGCTGATGCCGGATGGTCAGGAAGTCACCGGTGTTGTGCAGAACATTACAGAGGATGGCAATCTACTGGTAAACACCGAGCACGGGTTGCAAAAATTTACATCAGGGGAAATCAGCCTGCGAGGCGCTTAAGCGCCTCGCAGGACGGCGACTAAAGTTAATATTTAAGTGTCAAACCTACGTTTACTGAACGTCCCATTCCTGGCACTTGCACACCATGCGACACACTCGTACCCATGGTTGCCCCTTGCCCGATATAGGCACCCCCCAGCGGGTCGTAATAATGCTTATCCAAGATGTTTTCAACCCCCAAATCTAGACGCGCATTTTTCCAGTCATAGCTGGTGTAGAAGTTAAATAAGGTGTATCCGGCCGTCTTGAGCTCTTGACGTGCCGCCTGAACATTATCTTTGCTATCCACCAATTTGGCCTGAAATTTATTAGACCACCCGCCAAAACGATGCTCCACTGCAAGTGTGGCGTTGAGCGGCATGATGTTGTACAGGTCGTCATCTGTGCTGTTATTTTTGCCACGCACATAATTCAGAATGCCCGTTGCAGTAAAGCTGCCATAACCACCGCCCTCTGCCAGCAGTTTTTTGGCGGACACATCTATGCCGTAAAGGCGCGCAGACTGATTGTCTAAGCTCAAGTTCACAAAGCCATCATCTCTACTTTCACAGGTTTTGCCTACTTTGGCACAAGCGACTGCATCAATATAGTCATCTACATAAGTAAAATATGGCGTGACTTTCAGGTTCCAATTCTGCTGCGCAGCATCATGCCAATGACCAGACACACTCACAGTGTGCGCTTTTTCAGGCTTCAAGTTCAGGTTGCCTACATAGCCATTGCCATCACCATACAGATTGTTCATATTCATGACCATGGTGTTGCTATTGGACCATGCAAAACGCTCATAGACATTGGGCGAGCGGGTTTTCATGGCGTAACCTGCCTCAAAGGTTTTTTCTGCATCCGGCATATAGCGCGCTAATGCGGTTACATCGATATTATTATCGGTATTTGAACGGTCTGCGGCATTAAACGCACCCGGTATCGTTGCAGGGCTATTGGGATCACCATAACTCATCATGCCAGAGTTACTATAACCTTGCACTCTACCTGCATCCATTTTCACGGTACTACTGCGTAAACCTAGCTGGGAGAACCACTGTTTATTCCATTTTGCATCCCACTCCGCAAATACATCATATTTATCACGCTCACCGTTATTAATATTCCAAAAAGTGTTCGGGCCCATCATGTTTCCGGAGTTAGCTACTGGGTTCCAGTAATCATCTAAACGATAACGCTGATATTCACCCCCCACACGTAGTGTGTCTCGTTCGGTAAGGTTAATATCTCCTTGAACTTTCAAACCAGTAGTCTTGCCCTCTGTATCCATAGGCATACCAGCAACTGTCGGATTACCCATCATATCGTTATACCAATACTGCTTATCATCACCAAACTGCATGCTGTGGCGTGTTCTTTCGTGATAGGCACGCGCTTCCAGCTTGCCCCAATCGTATTTACCTTTGTAGCTCAGGTTATATTGCTCGGCATCATTACCCGTCATATCCATACGCTGATTCACAAAACCTTGGTAAGGAATATCTTGTAAACCTAGTTTTAATTCAACCAGATGATTTTCATGCTGCACCCCAAAAGCCAAGGCATGGTTGCGCGCCTTGTAAGCGGTTGAGCCAACCTCGTCGCCATCCAGCCAACCCCTTAAAGCGGCGGCTTGTGCGGCAGCTTTAAAGTTACTGCCAGCCTTATAGTTGTTAGCTTCAACGGTTGAGCCGGTATAACGCATATACGCTTTATCATTGGCTACGCTGGCAGATACATTCACGCCACGCGCATCATTATTGCTACGATAAAAGGTATTGATTTGCCCCTTAACTAAAAGCCCATGCCCAGCCTCTGCAAAGGTCGGCTCCTCAGAACTGACCTGGATGGTGCCGGCAATGCTGTCACCACCAATGCTGACTGGTGTAATACCAGCAAACACCTTAATTTCACCGACATTGGTCGGATCAATATATGAAAGTGGCGGGTTCATATGATTGGCACAACTTGAAATCAGATCCATGCCATCTACCTTGATGCGAATGCGGTCATCCGCCAGACCATGTATGGCCGGCAGGCTTGACACGCCACCGGCGCGGTAAAAACTGACACCTGGCTCATCATCCAGCAATCTTGCGGTATCGCTGGTGTTGACTGAGAACGTCCTCGGCTCATGAATGCGCTCTGCACCCACCTCAATATTCGGCAAATCCAAATGTTCGGCAACGGCATATAGCGGAAAAACACTCAACAAACATGAGGTCAAAACACTTGGTGATAGAATGCGGTTAATATTAGATTTATTTGATTGTTTTTTTGCTTTGAGCCGTTGCATACTCTGAACCTCGACATTGTGATAAATGCCACCATTTTAACAACTCGAATGAGCGCCGAGAATGTGACAAATTGCCGCAGGCTTTGAATAGACTCCTCTGAAGAAATATGCTTTTAACGATTGATGCCGGAAATACCAGAACCAAGTGGGCGATATTTGACCGCAATGGTGAAATCACTAGTCATGGCGCCTGCGTGAATCATCAGTTATCTGGCATTCACTTCAACCCAGCGTCTCCAGATTACGAACGCGTTATTATTTCTAATGTAGCCGGTGCAGCCCATGCCACGGCAATCTCCGATGCGCTACGCTCCTGTCGTTTACCGATTCATTGGGTTACCTCTACCGCAAAAGCATGCGGAGTCACTAATCAATATGAGGTGCCTGATACTTTAGGCACTGACCGTTGGGCTGCACTGATTGCGGCCTGGCATCATGCAAAAGCCCCTTGCATTGTTGTCAATGCAGGGACAGCCGTGACTATTGACGCCCTCGATCAGATTAAAACGGCGCCCTCTACTCAGGGAGCGTTTATTGGCGGGATGATTATGCCTGGTCTCAACTTGATGCGACAAAGTCTAGGACTGGCCGCATCTCAATTGCCAATCCTCTCGGCCGAATCATCCCCTATGCGACCAGCCATGGCTGGCACCCTACCTAAAAACACGACTGAAGCCATTTTTCACGGAACCCTGCAGGCAATCACGGGAGCCGTTTTGCAGATGAGTAGCGCATTGCAAAGACGCTGCGGTAAAACAGGCCCCATCATCCTGAGTGGAGGAGATGCCGCGATGCTCAAGAACCATTTAGAATGCGCCATGGAACAAGCCTTCGAAGAACCATCCATCGCACTCATCGAAGATCTCGTACTACGAGGCTTATATCTTATTGATCAACAACCATCACAGACTTTTAAAGAAGCCCCATAACGATGAAGAAACTATTTTGGCTATTGGTATTCATTAATCTAGGCTTGCTCGCCTACTTTAATGTCAGTCACTTATTACCTGAAAAACCGCCCATAAGCTCTCATGAAATTGACGCCCACAAGATCCAGATATTATCTTCTGAGCAAATTGCAGCACTTCCCAAAAAAACGGTCAAGACAGATTCTCCCGCAACCGTATCCACCCCGACCAAATCCACCTGCTATGAATGGGGCGTCTTTTCTGACAGTGACTTGACGAACGCGCAGTCCGCCGCCTCCAGGCTTGCACTCAAACACACACTCAAAGAGCAGTCCTATCAACAAGCAAAACGCTTCTGGGTCTATATTCCGCCACTCAGGTCCTCCACCGAGGCACAAAACAGGGTAACTGAGTTAAAAATTGCAGGCATTGAGGATCTATTCGTAGTTGAAGAACAAAAGTGGAAGAATGCCATTTCGTTCGGGATTTTTGCAGATGAGCAATTGGCCATCGAACTACTCAACACGCTAAAAAGAAAGGGCGTAAAAGAGGTTGTGAAGTCATTGCGCACACGGGGAAACAACCATTCTAGCCTACTGTTACGCGACCTTAACGATACAGAGCTAGCCGAAATCAATAAACTTAAACCAGATTTTCCCGGAGCCGATCTGCACAAAACCAGTTGCAACTAAATCCGTTGCCAGAAAGGGCAAGGGGCGGATGGTTTATCCATCAAGCCCTTGTGAGAGCTTTGCAAAACTACTTCTTATGGCGAATCACTGTGTTGCGCGGTTTTTTGGTTACGACATAACCTAAAGGTTAGTCTGCACCGCAACTGCGTTGTCGCAACCTCGATGTATACCCCATACTATCTCAGCTTCTGCGTTCCGTGCGCCTTTGGCGTGTGAATAATGCGCTTTAGCGCATATATTCCACGGACATGCCCTGTACGGGTAATGCTTCATCCACAACAAGCACTTTTGCAAAGGTCTCATTGTGTAATTAAGATCTAAAAGTACCGGTAAATCTATCGCTTCTTCGGCGGGATCATGTCGGTAATTGTTCCCTCTTTTAATTCCGCTGCAAAACAAACGGTTTCAGAGAGGGTTGGGTGTGCGTGAATGGTCAGTCCCAAGTCATGCGCATCTGCGCCCATTTCAATTGCCAACACGGCTTCAGCAAGCAATTCGCCCGCATTTGTTCCCACGATTCCAGCACCAATGACACGGTGAGTTTCTTTATCGAAAATAAGCTTAGTCGCACCCTCGGTACGCGCAATTGAAAGTGCGCGACCACTGGCAGCCCAAGGAAAACTGGCCTTATCAATGGCAATCCCTTTGGCTTTAGCTTCGGTTTCGGTCATGCCGACCCATGCCACTTCAGGGTCGGTATAAGCCACTGATGGAATGACAGAAGCGACAAACTCTACTTTCTGCCCAGCAATCACCTCAGCTGCCACTTTGCCTTCATGCGTGGCTTTATGCGCTAACATCGGTTGCCCCACGATATCGCCAATGGCAAAAATATGCGGCACATTCGTACGCATCTGCTTATCGACCTTGATAAAACCCCAGTCATCAACAGCTACGCCCGCGTTTTCTGCACCTATGTTTTTGCCATTTGGTTTGCGACCAATGGATACGAGAACACGGTCATACACTTCAACGCCCTTAGGCGCATCTGCATTACCATTGACGCCTTCAAAAGTGACATGTACGCCATCCTTTTTCGGCGTCATGCTGGCAACCTTGGTATTGAGCATAATCGCTTCAAAACGCTTTTCCATGCGTTTTTGCAATGGGCGCACCAAGTCACGGTCACAGCCTTGAATTAAGCCATCAGTAAATTCAACGATGCTGACTTTTGAACCCAGCGCATCATATACCGTCCCCATTTCTAGGCCGATAATGCCACCGCCAATCACCAGCATACGTTTTGGCACATCAGCAAGTGCTAAAGCACCGGTAGAGTCCATAATGCGATCATCTTCTGGCACATTGGGAAATTTGGTTGCTTGAGAGCCCGCAGCGATAATCGCGCTTTCAAAACCCACCGTGGTGACTTTGCCATCGGCCGCAGTTACCGCAATTTGATTCGGGCTGGTAAATTTACCCACCCCTTGCACCACGGTCACACCGCGCTGTTTCGCCATTTGCGCCAGACCGCCCGTCAGCTTGCCCACCACCTCATTGGCTTTCCAATTTCGCAATTTTTCCAGATCCACCTGCGGCACACCAAAGCTCAAGCCGTGATGCGCCGAGTCTTCAACCTCGGTGATCACTTTAGCTGTATGCAACAAGGCTTTGGATGGAATACACCCCACGTTTAGGCACACACCGCCCAAGGTCGAATAACGCTCAATCAGCACCACCTTTTTGCCTAAATCTGCTGCGCGGAACGCTGCCGTATAGCCCCCAGGACCACTTCCCAACACCACCACTTGCGCATGGATATCGTTATCCCCTTTAGCCACCGCTGGCTCAGGAGCCTTGCTCTGTGGCTGGGCAGGCGCTGGGCTGGCGGAGACCGCTGGTGTAGCAGCTTCCACTTTCGCAGTTTCAGTCGCTGAGGCTGTCTCAACCAACAAAATCAGTGACCCCTGAGACACATGGTCTCCAACCTTCACCTTGACCTCTTTCACAGTTCCCGCGTATGAAGACGGGATATCCATAGAAGCTTTATCGGACTCGACTGTGATCAAAGAGTCCTCCTTGGCAATGACATCCCCTGCCTTTACCAGCACTTCAATCACGTCCACGTTATCAAAATTACCGATATCGGGTACTAATACTTCCACTATTTGACTCATGCTCTACCCTTACAGTAACAATCTACGAACGTCAGACAACATCATACGCATATGACTCGTAAAGCGTGCGCCATCGGCACCATCAATCACGCGGTGATCGTAAGACAAGGACATCGGTAAGATCAAGCGAGGCTCAAATGATTTGGTTTTTGCATCATATACTGGTTGCATGGCAGAGCGTGACACGCCTAGGATGGCCACTTCTGGGCAATTGATGATGGGAGTAAACATCGTACCGCCGATTCCACCCAAACTTGAAATAGTGAAACAGCCTCCCTGCATCTCTTCTACCTTTAGTTTGCGCTCGCGTGCTTTGGCTGATAGCTCCATCAAGTCCCGCGCGATATCCAATACATCCTTCTGGTGCGCATCGCGCACCACAGGCACGACCAAACCATCTGGCGTATCGCAAGCAAAGCCGATGTTGTAATAATTCTTAAGAATCAGACTATCCCCATCTGCAGATAATGACGCATTAAAATTTGGATAGGCTTTTAAGGCATTGACAGACGCCTTAATCAGGAACGCCAGCATAGTCAACTTCACGCCACGTTTCTCAGCATCGGTCTGCATGGACTTACGGAAGTCTTCTAAATCGGTAATGTCAGCCTCATCAAACTGTGTCACGTGAGGTGCTGTCACCCAATTACGATGCAGGTTCGCACCTGATAGTTTCTTAATGCGTGACAATGACTTGGTCTCAACCTCACCAAACTGACTGAAGTCAATCACTGGCATTGCCAACACGGCCATGCCACCGGCCGCAGCCCCCATCGCATCACTGCGTGGTTTTGCCAACTCGCCTTTGACGTAAGCTTGCACATCACTTTGTAAAATACGATTTTTAGGTCCTGTACCTTTCACTAACGCCAAATTCACACCCAATTCACGTGCGAATTTGCGTATAGACGGACTGGCATGTGACAGCTTACCGGGCGCCGTTGCCGCATGTTCACCCACTGGTGCTGGTTTCTGTACTGGAGCAATGGGTTTGGGTGGCTCCGGCGCCGGCCTAGTGGGCTCAGGAATCGCCACCTTAGGCGCTTCTTTCGCAACTGCTGGCGTCGGCATTGAGGCTGGTGCGGCAAGCGCTTCGCTCACGTCCATGGTAATCATCAGAGTCCCCTCTGAAGCCTTGTCACCTACTTTAATCTTGACTTCCTTGACGACACCAGCACATGGCGCAGGAATATCCATCGAGGCCTTGTCAGACTCAACCGTCATGATCGAATCATCTTTTGCCAGCACGTCACCTGCCTTTACCAGAACGTCAATCACATCGACGTTATCAAAGTTCCCGATATCCGGGACCAGTATGTCTTGAACTGCCATATTTGCTATCCTTAAACTGTCGTTGGGTTCGGCTTGTCAGCATTTAATTGGTATTTCTTCACCGCCTCGGCCACGGTAGTAGCGGGCAACTTACCTTCATCACTGAGTGCTTTTAATGCCGCCACAACTACGTAATAACGATTGACCTCGAAGAAATCACGCAATGCTTCGCGTGAGTCAGATCGACCAAAGCCGTCGGTACCTAGTGCAACAAACTTCGCCGGCACAAAACGTTGAATTTGCTCGGCAAAACTCTTCATATAGTCAGTCGACGCGATCACTGGGCCCTTAGCATCTTTCAGACAACCGGCCACATAACTCACACGCTGTGGCTTCTCAGGATTCAACATGTTCCAACGCTCACAATCCAAGCCTTCGCGACGCAACTCAGTAAAGCTTGGCACACTCCACACGTCAGCTGAAATCTTCCAGTCTTTCTCCAATAACTCAGCGGCGGCAATTACTTCACGCAGAATCACGCCAGAACCCATCAACTGCACCTTCTCGCCTTTAAGTTTGGATTTGCTGAACCGGTACATCCCCTTGAGGATGTCAGCCTCTACGCCTGCGGGTAAGGCAGGATGGCTGTAATTCTCATTCATCAGGGTGATGTAGTAGTAAACATCTTCCTGATTTTGCACCATACGACGCAACCCTTCTTGGATGATCACAGCCAACTCGTAGGCAAAAGTCGGGTCATACGAAATACAGTTTGGAATCGTGGCCGACATTAGGTGACTATGACCATCTTCATGCTGTAAGCCCTCGCCATTTAATGTGGTACGACCAGCCGTAGCCCCCAGCAAGAAACCGCGCGCACGTGAATCACCAGCCAACCAAGCCAAATCTCCTATGCGCTGGAAACCGAACATAGAGTAATAGATATAGAACGGGATCATCTGCTTACCAGTGACTGAGTAAGAAGTAGCCGCGGCTAACCAGCTTGAGAAAGCGCCCGCCTCGTTAATCCCCTCTTCTAAGATTTGACCATCTTTAGACTCTTTGTAATACATCACCTGATCAGAATCTTGTGGCTCATAAAGTTGGCCTTGACTGGCGTAGATACCCAGTTGACGGAACATCCCCTCCATGCCGAATGTGCGCGCCTCATCTGGTACGATAGGCACGACAAATTTACCCACTTCTTTATCTCGCACCAGCGTCGATAGAATGCGTACAAATGCCATCGTCGTAGAAATCTCGCGGTCACCCGTCGCAGCTAACATATTTTCGAATGCAGATAATGGGGGCACCGCGAGCTCATTGCCCTTTTGTCGGCGTTGCGGCACAAATCCACCCATCGCTGCACGGCGCTCTGCCATGTACTTCATTTCTGGTGAGTCATCAGCCGGTCTGTAAAAGCTCAAACTTTCCACCTGCTCATCTGACAAAGGCAAGTCAAAGCGATCACGGAACTGTTTGAGTGATTCCAAGTCCATGGATTTTTGCTGGTGCGTCGTATTCTGACCTTCACCAGCCTGCCCCATGCCATAACCTTTCACAGTTTTCGCCAGAATCACCGTCGGCTGACCTTTGTGGTTCACAGCAGCATGATAGGCTGCGTACACTTTATGTGGATCATGACCGCCACGGTTCAAGCGCCATATGTCAGCGTCGCTCATGGCCGCTACCATTGCCTTCAGCTCAGGGTATTTGCCAAAGAAGTGCTCTCTCGTATAAGCACCCCCTTTTTGCTTAAAGTTTTGATACTCGCCATCCACACACTCTTCCATGCGTTTTTTCAGCAAGCCCTCTTTGTCCATCGCCAAAAGTGGATCCCAATATGAGCCCCAAATCACTTTCAGTACATTCCAACCAGAACCACGAAAATCTGATTCCAGCTCTTGAATAATCTTACTGTTCCCGCGCACAGGACCATCCAGGCGCTGCAAGTTACAGTTAATGACAAAAATCAAATTGTCCAGCTTCTCACGGCTGGCTAACGAAATCGCACCTAATGACTCTGGCTCGTCCATTTCGCCATCGCCACAGAACACCCACACTTTACGATCACTGGTATCTGCAATACCGCGGTCATGCAGATATTTCAAGAATCGAGCTTGATAGATCCCAGCCAGCGGCCCCAAGCCCATGGATACGGTAGGGAATTGCCAGAAGTCTGGCATCAACCAAGGATGGGGATAACTAGGCAAGCCATTCCCGCCTGTTTCTTGACGGAAGTTAGCCATCTGCTCTTCAGTGATGCGTCCTTCCAAGAATGCACGTGCATAGACCCCCGGTGAAGAGTGTCCTTGAAAGTACACACAGTCACCGCCAAAGTTTTCATTCGGCGCACGGAAGAAATAGTTGAAGCCCGTATCGTAAAGGGTCGCTGCCGATTGGAAGCTAGCAATATGCCCACCTACCCCCGGCGATTTCTCATTCGCACGCAGCACAGTCATGACCGCATTCCAGCGCACCAGTGCACGCACACGCCGTTCCATTTCAGGATCACCCGGCAATTTAGCCTGTGATTGTGTTGGAATTGTGTTGAGATAAGCAGTGGTCGCTTTATATGGCAGATTGCTACCAGAGCGTCTCGCTTTATCAATCATCGCCTCGAGCAAAAAGTGCGCGCGTTCGGCACCTTCATTCTCAATAACTGCAGTCAGCGCATCCAACCACTCTTGGGTTTCTTGGCTATCAATATCTGGGGGACTCAAATGTGTATTTAATGACATTCAGTTGTTGCTCCATATGGCTATATTCGCAAAATCAATCCGCCACCTAGTATCAACCTCAGTAGGTATAATTACAGGATGGGTAAAAAGAAACCAACACGAATACAGCGGGTCTGAAATACAACACACTCTCTTGGAGGGTTGTAACTTAAAAGTTGTAAACCATTTTCAAAACCGTAGTGTGGCTTTTTTAGCGGTTTTGGTCAAGTTTAGCGGCGTTTTTTTGAAGACCAAACACCTCTATCTTTGAAAAATTTGACCAATTTCAATGAAATCAACAGGACAGGAATATGTCGTTAAAATTACATCAAAATGCATCTAACATTCACGAAATGTCATTAAAAGATCATCAACATATACTTTTTGTACTCACGCCAGACGATCTCAATGACTTCCCATACATACAACAACTGAAAAAAAAACTTACACGCAACAAAACCGCACTCAATGATCTAAAAAAAACACCCGTGACCATGGATTTACTGCACGGCGGCATGGCATCTTTTGTTGTGTTGACTGAAAAATTCAATACCTTCCAACGCCATCAACTACTACGTAAAGCGATTCAGCCGCTCTTAGAAGAATCTCCAGAGTCGGTCACCCTTTGTGTTTTTGGGGATGCGTCTGCGAGAAAGACCAATGCCTGCGCAGCCTATTATGTGCTCACAGCCAATGCAGCAAGCCTCCCTAATAAAAAGAAAGACCATAAAAAAGCCGCTCTTAGCCAGATCAACATTTACGGCCATCACGCCTCAGATGACTATGCCGATGTTAACGCCAGAGTAGCTGGCAATCTGTTATGTCGCCAACTCACGATGACCCCGCCCAACGAACTCACACCCAGCATTTATCGCAAACACATTGCCGAGCTCGCCAACACCCATCATTGGCAACATGAAGAATTTGATATGACCGCACTCAAGCAAATGGGCGCCGGAGCCTTTGTTGCTGTCGGACAAGGCTCCGATCCGCAAGATGCGGCCATCGTCCATCTAACATATCAACCTAATGACGCAAGGCGACATATAGCCATTATAGGCAAGGGAATCTGCTTCGACACAGGAGGGCATAATCTTAAACCCGCAAAATACATGTTAGGGATGCATGAAGACATGAATGGATCAGCCGTAGCGCTCGGCATCTTGCTGGCGGCGACTAAAATGGCATTGCCTGTAAAATTGGATTGCTGGTTGGCCATTGCTCAAAACCACATCAGCCCCAATGCATATAAACAAAATGACGTCGTTACTGCACTGAATGGCATGTCAATCGAGATTGTACACACCGATGCAGAAGGTCGTATGGTTCTTGCGGACACACTGACACTAGCCTCACGCACCAAGCCAGAAATCATCATAGACTTCGCCACATTGACAGGCAGCATGATCACTGCGTTGGGTGACCGTATGAGCGGCGTAATCAGTAATCGACCTCAACTTTCTGCCACTGCAGTAGGAGCTGGAGCGCATTCAGGCGAACGTGTGGTCGCATTCCCTTATGAAGAAGACTATGACAGCGATCTAGAAAGCGATATTGCTGACATCAAACAATGCACACTGGAAGGCGGCGCTGACCATATTCATGCGTCAAGATTTCTTGGCAGGTTTATTGAGAACGACATCCCCTGGATACACACCGATCTATCGTCGGCTAGTCGCAAAGATGGATTAGGCGCCATTCAAAGTGACACCAATGGCTTCGGCGTAGGGTTTGGTATCTCACTAATCCTGAAATTAATGGATACCTTGAATTGAATTTTGGACCAACTTGCAAAACTCAAATTCGATCATAATTTCTGTTAGCGGAAACTAAAAAACCTCCACGAGGGAGGTTTTTAGTTAAATAAATAGCTTGGCAGTGACCTACTTTCGCATGCGAGCTGCATACTATCATTGGCGCAGGTTCGTTTCAC
>Ga0194120_10001308_pt1 | contig 45948 bp, 31 predicted proteins | sample TA2MahCa65mmetaG_FD_148642 | JGI IMG/M metagenome (GOLD analysis project Ga0194120, IMG submission 148642) | Freshwater microbial communities from Lake Tanganyika, Tanzania - TA2015019 Mahale Deep Cast 65m | ecosystem: Environmental > Aquatic > Freshwater > Lake | place: Tanzania: Lake... | reverse complement strand
TAAGAAACATCTGATATTCAATACCAAATAAGTCACCACGAATAGTAGAAGAAACAAATGAAAATAATCTTTCTACACCGATTACGTGATCGGGTACTTCTAGATAATTGTTACGCTCTTCCCAAGAGTCATTGTTAGGAGCAGTTGTAGTTGTATTACTTGTTTGGAATCTATTTACATCTGCTTGAGTAAATTTGTGCTTGAGAAACATTTTCTCAACACCATCAAAATGTCTATCATTAAAATACTGCAAAGACATATCAATGATGTCTTCAATTTGGTCATCATCGACATTGATTTCTAAAATTGGAGCTCCCAGTCTACGGAGGCAAAAATCTTTCAACTCCTCTCGTGTTGCTGGTTGAGATTTGGACATGAATATACAGAGACCCTTCTTATGTATTTATTATTTTTCTAATACGAATATCTGTAATCCATTCCAAAAACTATTCACATCTTCAACGACTGTTGTTAAAATTTTTCTATCAAACAATACTTTCAATTTATTTTGTTGTATAAAATTGTAACTTGAATACACAACTCCATCAAAGTTGGCATCATCTAATACCAAAATAAATTTGTCATCCAACAATGGCAACATATGATTCAATGATTCTAATTGACCTTCTGGCGAATGGTCTGAGTCATAGAAAATTACATTTGGTTTATGACCATTGAAATCTTCTGCTGATAAATCAGTAACTGACTTCTCGATAAAAGTATCAGAATCTTTTGCTAAGTGTTTCCAATTATATTTAAATTCTTCCTTTGGTGATTGATATTCTTTCCAGGGCACGTAATCCATCATTGGTTTAACATTCTCTGAAAAGTTATCAACGGCAAAGGATACGATATTATTATCTTCTGTGGCAGCAAAAAATGTGCTACCCATAAAACTGCCAGTTTCTAGGTAAGTTACATCTTCATTATCACACAAACTATTTAAGAAATGTTTTACTAAATCAGATGATAGTCCTTGAATTTTTTTAAATTTATATTTTGAATCTTTTAGATATGCTTTGTCGATAGCATTTAAACAAATAGAAACTAATCTATCTGTGTATTCTGTATGTGATTTTTTGAAATAAGTATTGACTACTGCTTCACAATAATTGCAATCCCAACAATCAAACTTACAAGTTTTAATTTTTTCTCTCCACAAATCAATTGGTTTTTCTTTTAATTCAATATTGTCGGAATACTTTTTAAATTGTGGAAACATGTATTCAACATCTTTAGACCATCGATGAATTAAATCCATCGATTCTTCTAGTCTAGTAGCTGATTCTCTGCCATGTAATTTAAATACATCTATTCCTAAATTTAAAAATTCTTCCCAGTCTGCTTTCCACGGTGGAAGATTGGCAGCTTTAAGTGAAGTTGCAGAATCTTCTAAATCCCACTTAGAACAAGAAACTCTGCTGATGGGATTATTAAAATATTGCGACTCTGGAAATTGTCTAGTGCTATTATAATGATAGTGCTCTGGCATGATAGGACATCCACCCCAACAACCTTCATTAACTAGTAATGAAATCTTTACTGGTTTACCTATAGAAGCACAATAATCTTTAGCTTCTTTAATGCGAATTAAAGAATCTCTATCTCTCATCAAATCTCTATCGAGATTGATGTATTGAAATCCTGCTTTTGCTAAGGATACAACCTCATTAGGTCTAGTAACTTCCCTCAAGATAGTATTTTTTACATATAAATCTGGAAATTCTTTTTGAATTTGTCCAGTCATTAACCAAGATGTATGTGGAATAGTAGCAATCTTTACCCCAACTTCATACAAGTATGTAAAATTTTCAATAAAAATATCTAAATTTTCTTGTGTTGGTCTAACGTGAATGTTATTAAAAGTTGCTGAAAGAGGTATTCCAGTTTCATTACTGATGTATAATGCTTGCTTGATTACAGCAACATCTGCTTCCTCACCACCAATAAAAGTTTCTCCCATTGCATCTTGAGCAAATGGGGGAATCCTACTAGTAAAGTATAAATCAAAAATATAATCTGAATGCTGCTTTAAAAATGGTATAAAAATACTATCAATAAATTCAGGAGATAGTTTGGGATTTATCGGTAGACTGAAGACTTTTTGTTTCACTTGTGACATCACTATTCTCCTCAAGGAATTTATTATTTGGAATTTCGTCTCTTAAAAACCTTACTGTTTTTTCCGAATTTAATTTAAGTTGATCTACGCCAGCATTAACTGCACCTGCATAACTCAATGCAAGTTGCAAAGTCTTAACTTGGTCTTCTTCTGGCATTTGTAGAATAGCATCTAAATTACCAGCTCCTAATCTTCCACTGGTAATAATATCTATAGAAGTTTGTTTTGCCATTCTGGCAATCCAATACTTGTGCTCTTCTTCATCATCTTGCTCGAAGAATTTATCTGCTTCTTCAACGCTTCCGCAATTTTGTTTCAACCAATCTAAGAAATAGCGCATTTCTATGTGGCATTGTTTTATTTTTTTATGCCACACTCTTAAATCTAAAAGAATATCATCTAATTCTATTTCAAGCAATTTCCTTTCGTAGTCATCCTCTGACTTTTCAATATTATTTTTTATTTTTTCTATTTCTAATTCACACTTTCTCACGGAAATTTTAATTTTCTCAAGAGAATGTTTTCTTGAATTGAGTTCAATTAAGGTTTGTCTTACTTGTCTATAAAAAGTAGGATGAGACCCAGAAACAAAATGATTACACTGAAACTCTGTCTGGGGAAATGGTGTATCTACTGATTTTTCTATGAGATACTCTTCAAATTCATCATACGCGAAGTGATTCGATTCTGAGTCTATTTTCATTAAATATTCTTTGTCCATTGGCATTAATTCTATTCAATTCAACTGCTTGTTTGTAAGGCATTTCTATACCTAAGAAATCCTCATATAATATATTTAGGTCGTAAATACTATTGCAATTATCAAATGTTTGAATTAAAGATGTATTGAATCCAGGTGTGTTATTTTCAATTTCATCTTCAATCAATAATTTTGCAAAAATTTTCATGCAATTTACTACGCTAGCAACAGCCTCTTCAGATAAACTTACATAAACCTTCGTATCATAATTGCCAGTTTCAGGATTGAAAACATAGTCTTTCTTTTCTGCTCTAATTTCTGCCCACCACTTAGATCCTTTTACCGCAGTATTTCTATCTAAAGGAAAATGCTCTACACCGACAATATACTTATCGTAATTTTCTTGAGTGCAACCTAAAATACTATACTTAATTTTAGTATCTTGAAACTCAAAAATTTTATTATCTAAAGCTTCCTGCGATACATCATGTAAATCAGCGAAGAAATAAATTAAATTATCGTAATTCATTTTACAACCTCTTAGTAGTTTGGTGCTGTTGTGCCATAAGTGGCATTAGTTATACTGTAAGCAGAAGCTAGTGATGCAGAAGACATTCCAGCATTTCCTCCAGGAGTAGACGATAAATCATTAGCAACATCATTAACATAACTTACTTTATACGTGTTATTATTTTGAGCACCGTTGTAATGACCTAGACAATAACCTTTATTTGCACCAGACTGATAATTTTCTTCCCCCGCATTTTGCACACCGAAACTACTAATCTGAGCTCCAGTATCATCATTATACTTAACCAGAGTAGCATTCAAGTTGCCACCATTTTTCATGTAGGAATATCCTTTGTAACTACTTAAAGCTTTACCCCAACCATCACTTCCAGGAGATGTTGTCCATGATGCATATGTTTCAGTGGACCATGTGAAGGATTGTGCAGTGCTACCTGTTTTATGCCACCCTCTGAATCTACCCTCAGATGTTGCTGTAAAATCATTTGAAGTTGCTGAGTTTTGTGGTCTCTGTGCAGATGTTGCCATCGTTTCAGTTTTCAAATCAAATCTATCAGTAGCAGCATTACCGCCACCAACGATATAAACCTTAGCTCCAGCATGTTCATAATCAACCATAGTTCCCAAATCGTTTCTCGAAACTGTCATATTCCAAGAAGCAGTAGCACCACCTCTTGATGCCTCATTGGTCATATTCATAGACCAAGTTGTAGCAGAAGAACCCATGAAAGCATTTGCGATAGCATAAACATAAAAATATAAATCACTGTTTGCTCCGTCAGAATATGAAGCTGCTTCGCTCATTTTATCACCAAGGTTTGTTGTGATATCAGTTGAGTGATTAGTGCGATTCACATTTCTCCATGGGGAGGAATCTTTATATCCCCCCGCAACAAATCCGTGAGTAATGATTCTTGCTTGTGGCCAGGGGAGATCGCCCCCCGCTCTGGATGCTCCTAAATCTCTTAATGTAGTTAATCTTGGCATAGTTTGTTACCTCCGTTTTTTATTTTTAAAATTTATCAACCGAAGGATTGTTATCAACCGAAGGATTGTTTTGATCCAATTACGTCAACAAAACTACTACCACTTCTAATAATTGTATAAGTCCAAACTTCTAGTTTGTTTGCGGTTCCAGTTGGTTGATTTCCTCCTTGCCACTTAACTGTAAATGAAGATCCATTAACACCGAATGTTGTTGACATCTTATATGCAGTACCTCCCTGAGAAACTAAAATTGCGACGACAATCACTTTATTATCATCAACAGTTGTTGTAGTTGGAATATTCTGAATGTTTGGTGTGATATCACCACTCATCGAACCAGATGGATGATAGTAGATAGCTCTGGTTGCAAAATTATAGTTTTGGTTTCCAGACTGACCAGGACCTCTAATTTCAAGTGCTTCAGTGAAGCTTGCTTGCTTAGAAATACCAGTTACATCTAAACCAGCAAGAGTTCCAATGGAAGTTAGACCAGAAGCAGAAGTTACCGTTGAAGCAAGAGTAGTTGCACTTAAAACAGAAGCTCCATTGATTTGGTATGATGCGCCAGTTGGAATATTAACTCCACTGGTACCGCCAACATTTAGTCCAGCATTTGGAAGATTCCATCTGGTATTAGCATGATCATACTTAAAGCTTAGGTTGCTAGTGCCAAGTTGTAGTCCAGCATCATTGGCAGCGTCACTATTCGTGGCACCACTTCCGATAATGATTGTTTTATCTGCAATTGATAAATCATTTGAATTAACAGTAGTTGTTGTGCCAGAAACGGTGATACTACCAGCAAACGAAGCATTACCATCTTTATCAACACTAAACTTAGATGCACCACCAACTTGAGCATTAATAAGAGTTGTGCCAGCACCAGACTGAGTATTGGTAGCATTAATTGTTAATGCTTCGGTGCTTGATGCAGTATCCCAAGTAGGTCTTACTTTTAGTGTGCCTACAATATCAAGATCAGTTGCTACTTTTTGCTTTCTTTCTACCGTAATTGTGCCAGTGGCAGGTGAAACAGCAGTGCCAGTCATAGTGTAAGCAAATGTTTTGGCAGTAGCATTAACAGCGGTTACTGTAAATGTGCCATTATAATTTGCTTGGTTTGCACCAGAAACTACGATTTGGTCACCAAGATATACGTTATTGGCAACGAAGGAAGTTACAGTAGCAGTAGTGCCAGAAGATGTAAGTAAAGAAACACCGATGGTTGGAGAGGATCTTACAATACCAGCACCAACTTGACCATCAACATAAGTCTTAACCGCAAGTTGAGTTGGAACTGCAGCATCTCTAGAGAAGTCTCCGCCTAATGTAGCATCAGCTGAGAATTCATTAATTGACACACCCAATTCAGCACCTAATGTGCCGAGACGTAGTGAGGATAGACCACTCAAGTTAAACGCACTAGCGTCTAGTGTAGCGGTACCTGTTGCCTGCTCAACAACGAAGAATTCACCAACTCTGAAGTTACCATCTTGGTCAGATGAAACGTAGTAACATCTTCCAGGGAAGTTTTCTACAATTTCATTTGCTTGTACTGGATTGGTGGTTGGTGTACCAGGCCAGTTTGTATTTGCTTTGTTTCCAGTACCAACTTGTAGGAAGTCATGACCTGTCATACGTACTTGTGAGTAACGTAGACGAATTTCTACTGACTGACCGTTGTTTGCATTGATATTCTTTGGTCCCGCAAAGATAATAGTTGCTCTACCAACTTGAGGTTGATTAACTGAGGTAATACGGAAGAATTCATCATCAACTTTGACAATATCATTAGTGTCAAAGTTAGCGATAGAAAATAGAGGAACATCAGTTACAGCGGTATCAACGTCTCCACGTAAAGTGGTAGCATTTGCTGTTCTTGTTATATAGTAAATTATAGATCCGTCAGTATGTGCAGCAGCGGTTGTTCCTTCCTGACCTCTAACTACTGTAACACTAGCAGCGTTAACAGCAGTAATTCTCATCAATTCGTTATTGACTAAAATAAAGTTGTTTGCGCCAGCAGCAAATCCTGATAGAATTGATTGAGTATCGTCAGAGAATGGAATTTCAGTAGCAGCGTTATCAACACCAACTGTGCCTAAAACATCAAGCTTACCAGTTATTGAAGAAACATTATAAAGAGTTACTGCAGCACCACCAGCATGTAGTGCAAGAGTGCTTCCTCCAGTTGTTCCTTGCTTATAAACTTTTGCATCTTGAAGACGAGCATCACCAGAAGCGATTGTTAAGTTGGTGCCTGGGTTTGAATAACTAAATGTAGTGCCAGTAAGCACAGTAACTGTAGTTCTTTGAAGCACCCCTCCAATAATACCCTTCGTAACACCATCAGTTGAATCAAAACCAGTTGCAAAAGGTCTTACCGTAGCAGTAGCAGATGGAATTGCAATAACAACTTTATCACCAGTGCTAAGACCATGCGGTCCTGATGTAGTTAAAGTAGTTACGTTATTATTTCTACTTACGTCAGAAACGTTAACTGATGCTGGAGCGGTGCCAGGAACATCATATCTTCTGAGACTTGAAATGAAGATATTTGTTGCAACGCCTGCATCAACAACATCTTTAATAACATAATACCCAGGATCATTATATTGTGAAGCGCCAGAAACGTTGAGGAATTTAGTAGCTCCAGTTATTTTTGGAAGTACAGGATTACCACCGACAACAGGAAGGTTTGTGAGTGGGAAAATCTTACCCTTAACACCTTCTAGAGCTGGAGTTGCGCCTCCTGCAGAGGTTGTGGCAGTTGCACCAGATGCAACTACTCCAGCAGCACCCACACCAGCAATTGATTTGCTATTAGCAAATGTACCAGTGATAGGCTCAATTACTAGATAATTTGATTGGACATAAAGAATTAAACCAAGAGCATAATCTGCTGCTCCAACTGTGCTTTGAGCAACTTGCTCATTCTGCTTAAAGACAGGACTATTTTCTTCATAACTGAAGTTAAGTCTTTGACCTCTAACTGTACCTGTGATTGGGGTTTCTGTAGTATCAAAACCAGAGGATACCGCACCATATGTGCCCCATGAGTTGTTACCTACAAGTGAGCGAATTCTACCACCACCAGAGCAGGTATAACCAATGTGACAATAGTATGTGAAGGAAGAAACGATTTCTGCGTTACCTAGATCCTTACACCAGAAACCAACACCTAAATCGTGTATTTGAGTGAATGAATCAAATAGCATCGATCCGTTAGAAACAGTATTACCATAAATGCCCTTATCGATGATAGCACCTACACCACCAGTGCAATTCGGTGCAGCTCCTAAAGTGCGACCAGAGAATGCTGAGCACTGAGTAATATATGGTGATTTACCTGTAATTGGAATTGAAGGATTGAGTCTTAAAAATACACCTCTAATAGTTGCCTGAGTGATGTCAGGAGAATCAAGACCTGTGGCAGGTTCGAAACCTTCCATTCCACTGAAAATCATATCTTTCAGAGTTGTTGATTCTGAAAGGAAAAACATTGTAGAGAATCTGTTTTCTACAGGTGTTGCGTCAGTTGAAAGACCAACAGTGTTTGGAGAAATAACAGTGGCGCGAAGGTTATCGCCAATAATAGATGTGAAAGCAGGGACTGTTAGTGGAAGTTGCTCAGGGTAGGTGCCAGACTTAACAAAAATAGTATTGATTGAAGTCGCTGTGCCAACAGGAATCTGAGAAAGAGCATAACGTAATGTTTTCCAAGGTCTGCTGATATTTTTACCATGAGTAGTAGCATCAGTACCATCAGTTGCTACATAAAAAACATTTGCACAAAGGTTGTTTCTTTCCCACGCAGGAAGACCATTATCGACTGTGAGAACTTGACCACTTGTGCCAATTGGAAGAGGCACATTAGCGCCAGCATTATTTCTATAAAGAGTATCACCAGGATTTTGTAGGGTTAGTGTTGATTCTCCCTGTGCAAGTGCTTGCCAGTTAGCGCCACCGTCAGCAACGGGGTCAATGTTAATATTGTGTGCTGTTAAATTAACCCAACTTGCGGAAGATTTAGAAACAACATCATTCACTTGATAAGTTGCTGTTGAAGACCAGGGACCTCTCCAATTTAGACCACTGGAAACTTTTTTCCATTTTGTAGCATCAGTTGGATAGATACCTGCAGCACTAGTTGAAATTTTTACATATGTATTTCCACCGAATAGCACAACATCTCCAGGTACATACACAGTTGTATTACTGTATTCGCCTTTCATATCAAAACCAGTGGTCACAATTCCCCAATCAGCTGGTATTGCTGGAGTTGGTGGAATTGGTGGACTCGCTGAAGAATCTCCTGGATTACCAGGAATGTCTATTAGATAAAGGTTAGGTTGCTTGCCTTGACTGATAGTTTTGGCAACGTAAGTATAACCACCATAATTGACAATATCTCCTGGTTGATACTCTGTGCCCTGTAACCAAGTATCTTCAAAATTAACAGACTCTAGATAAACACTAAACTTAGTAAGGTCGAATGAAATACCTGAAGTATGGGCGGTAGTTACGAGATATAATGTGTTACCATATCTTACGATATCGTTTAATTTATACCAAGTGCCAGCGGTCCAATCTGATTTATATGTCGTGCCAGCAGTATAAAGAGACCATTTGGTAAGATCATTAGTATAGAATAAATTCTCGTTTGCTGCGGATGTATGATTCTGCACACAGAGATATTGATTAGCACCATAGCTAACAAGGTCATTCTTAGCGAAGAATGTATTTGGAGTCCATGTGCCTATGATTCTAACACCAGGGACATGTAGTTGCCATCTTGGCACCGCAATGTCTAAATCTGTTGATGCCCAAGAAGTTTCTGATGCTGCCGAAGTATGATTAACGACACAAACGTATGTATTCCCTTTAAAGGAAACGATGTCGTCAATTACATAGGCAGTAGATGGAGCCCATGCACCTCTCCAGTTGAATTTTAATCTACCTAATCTGAAATCAGCCATTTTTTATTTTCCTTATAGTGGTCCTTGGTGGATAAACGTTTGTGCCTAACCTGGCAATTATTTTGGTCCTACATTGTAGTCATAACTACCAAATCTAGCAACGAAATAACCTTGATCATCAATGAAATAGGTTATCTTTCTTGCTTCAAACTTATACTGTTGATATTTATCATTGTTTTCATCGTTACTGAAAGATTTAACAATACTAGTAACTCTAAAAGTTAAATCTGTAACATCATTAACTTTTGAAGAAGGAACTGTTACAGTTTCATTTGGAGAAAATTGAGCTCCTCCACTGTGAATAGCAACATTTGAAATATAACCTTCAGCATTTCTAGTAATTAAAAGATTTAGTCCTGATCCAGGTTTTCTATTTGATTCTCCTTCTCCATCACCATTTCCAATTAATCCAGTTACTGTGTATGTCACATTAGCATCAGTTGAATTTTCAATACCCCCAGAAACTAATTGTATTGTTTTAACACTACCAACTTCAACAACGTTATTCCAAGCATCCATGAAATCAATTTGCCCTGTGCCATCAACATTGAAAACATCAATACTATCGTTATCTGCAGTATTTGTTTTGGTATAAACAAGCATACCATCAGCATCTCTTCTTAGAGCATGAAAAGTAAAACGGTTTGAGGTGTTGAAGTATGAATACATGCTTCCCCCTCCAGATCCAACACTACTGCCCTGCCCAGATTCACTTAAGTAAAGTGCCATCTAAAAACCCCAACTTGAGTTATTTATGATATCACAAGTATTTATAATAATTAACTATTATGAATACACCTTCCAAAAATCTCCAGTCCAAACAATTGTAACTGTAACCCCAGCAAGATCAAGAATATATGGACTATCTGTGTCTCCAGTTTGATCTTGGAATGTTTTTCCTGATCCTGCATCTAATATAACTGGATATGAATTCCAAGAATTTTTCATATCAGCAAAAACAATAGTATTACCTATGTTTGGATTTACTGGAAGAATTACTGTAATATCTGATTGTGTAGAAGAATTAGTTAAGGTATCTACTAAATATCTTCCACTGACTTGTGCAACAAAATTTTGTGTTTCTACACCAAAACTTGCGCCAGCAGCAATATTATTACTGCCTCTAACAATAAGGTCACCTTTAATTTCTACTACACCAGTAACATCATTATCATTATTTGGGTCAATAACAATATCACCAGTTGCTTTAACTCTGTTAACTAACAAACTATTCATGGTGAAATCGCCAGTGCTCTCAAGAATACTTGGAGTTACTGAGTTTGGAAACATATTGATAGTATTAACCTTTCCCCAAGAAAGGACTCCATTACCATCGGTAATTAACATTTCGTTAGCAGCACCATCATCAACTGGCATTGTCAATGTATAGCTTCCAGTTAAACTGGATGGTGCTTTAAGAGACACAAATCTAAGTGTGCCTACATTAGTGCTTAATTTTACTGCGTTGTTATTTTCAACAACCAGTCCGTTTTTTACGGTAAATTCTTTGTTGTACGTAGCCATAACGGTTCACTCTCCCCGTTGTAGTGTTAGAAATATTTATGATTTAATGGCAGTAGCAACTACCTTTACAGTAGTTAAAGTTGTTGCTGATGCTGGTGTGACCAAAAGACGAATATTGCCAGAATTAATATCAGCAGAATACGAAGCAATATATGTATCAGATGCTATAGCATTTTGCTCAGTTATAGTTACATCAATGCCGTTGTGTATCAATAATAGTTTTGATACATGTGTATTATTTCCCGATTTTGCTTGAATCAAATATTCCACTGAAGAGAATGTGGAAGCAGGGAGGGGGAGAATTGGATATTGCGATGTTGACCCCGTTGTATTTGAAGCAGATGTATAAACAGCAACATTATTAACAGATAACATAGTAGCAGACGCAATTCCTAAAGTTGGGTCTGTTAATATAGGAGAGGTTAAAGTTTTGTTGGTTAAAGTTTCTACATTATTTAAAGTAGAAAGAGTGCCACTCGTAGGTAACGTTACATCCGTATTAGCAGTGGTTGTTACACTCAAAGTATGAGCACCAGTGTGTGTAAAATTACCGCCAAGAGTAATTGTTTTAGTGCCATTATTTACACCAGTGCCACCGTAGGTTGGCGAAATAATTGTGCCATTCCAAACACCATTAGTAAGTGTTCCTACTGAAGTTAGATTGGAAGAAACAATTCCACTACCTAATGCAGTCGATCCAATTACAGTAGTGCCATTAATCTTATAAGTTTTTCCTTCGGCAAGATTCCAACTTTCAGAAGAGGACCACGAAGTATATCCGTGACTATAAGTTAAAGTAACTCCAGTAGTGCCAACATTAAATCCAGACCCATCAGCAGCTGCTGCACTGCTAGTACCATTAGCAATAATTACAACTTTATCGGTGATTGCTAAATCAGTAGTACTAATTGTAGTGGTAGCACCTTGTACTAGCAAATCTCCAGTAATAGTTAAATTACCAGATATAGTTGCTAATGTGCCATTATCTCCGATGATTGAATCAGTAAATTGATTGTCGGTGTCATTCCACTTTGTTAGTTTATTTTGAGAAAGATTATCGCCATTTTTAATAGCAACTGTTACATCACTACTACCATCAAAACTTGTGCCAGATAGTCCTGTGCCAATGGTTAATGTTTTATCAATTGCTGCTTCGATAGTAATATTTTGACTACCATCAAATGCAATACCGTTGATTGTTCTTGCTGTTGCTAATTTTGTTGCAGTATCAGCATTACCAACTAACGCACCAGTAAATGACTGTGAAAAAATATTAGCAAATTTAAAAGAAGATGACCCAAGATTATAAGTAGTATTAAGTGAAGGCAATACTGTTGCTTCAAAAGTAGCATTGGACATATTTGCCCTTGCTATTTCGTATCCCCCAGCGGTTACTCCATCATGCAACCTCAAAGCATAGTTGCTAAGATTTACTGATAACTCACCTTGTGCTCCAGTAAAGTTATTATTTTGTGTTGCAGTGCCTCTTCTAAACTGTACTTGGGTTGCCATTACTTTTTCCTATAATATTATGGAGTATTTAAATCAACTTGATATAGTCTGCCTTCTGGACTCATCATGTCCCAAAAAGCAATAGTTGACACGCCAAAAGCATCTGTTGTATTTGCTAGTGGGTCGTTTGGATCTGAATTAGCGTTATAATCACCAGTAGGAAACAAGGAAAGTCCAGGAAGTTCAATCCACTGCACTCCAGATCCTGTTGTTGCCAGAACATTACCAGCCGCCCCTGTACTACCATTAGCAGTCAGAGTGCCTAATAATTTTAAATTTGTCGCATTTACATAGTAACCATCCCAAGTTAAATTGGGAGATGACCCATAAGAACCATTATTATTAAATTGAAACTCTCCGTTATTTCCAGCAAGACTAGTAGCAGATCCAATATCAATAATTGATTCTACACCGTTTTGATTTTTTTTGAGGAATAATTTACCTTCAAAGGTATTGATGGCTAATTCACCTAAGTCAAGTTGCCCCACCTCGGGAAATTTCCCAGGTACGGCTGTACGTTTAATTCTAATCTTAGGTGCTGCCATATGGCTTCCTCTCAGTCAGTGCTATTTAGCGGAGGGTGACTTTATGTAAAGTCTTCTTGGACAGTATTTACTGCCTTCTTTTTGGTTGTCCCAGTGGATTTATCAGATTCTAACTCGGTAATTTTTTCTCTAAGAGAGTTTACTGTCTGTGTTAGAATATTACCTCTGGTTTCTAAAATAATGTTTTGTTGGACTAAATCCGACAAACGCTTTTGATAAACTTGAATCAACGAATTATAATCAATTTCTACATCATTAGACATAATTTACTCCATATAAATCAGAATGTACCGCCATCCACGAGTGTGTTAATTAACTCAAAAGTGCCAGCGTTATTATTTAAAACTTGATTGGTTGCAGTGCCGAAGCTACCTAACCAAAGACCTTTCATCTGGACATTTGCTAATGTACCAGATAGTTGAGGACCAGCGACTTCAGTTGTATCATCTACAAATAAGAATCCAGTGTTTCCATCCCAGAAGATAGAAGATGTTTTTGCAGATGAGTCGTAGTAGTGGAATCTAAAACCACGGTCAGTTGAAGTTGCTGAAGATGGAGCAGATCCATTAACTGTACCTAATTCTAAAACAGGGTCATCATAAGTTGTGACGGTTGAGTTAACAGTAGTTGTGCTACCATTAACAGTTAAGTTACCAGAAACAGTTACGTTTGCTCCAGAAAGAGTAAGTGCAGTTGATCCATCAGAAGCTTTAATATCATTGCCATTTACTCTTAAATCACCTGCAACAGTAACATCATTACCACTATAAGTAATAGGAGAATTTACTAATTGGTCGTTAGTATTATCCCAACCCATAATAGTGTTATCAGTAAGAGCACCACCATTCTTTAGTTGAATATCATCAGCATTAACTGTAATACCGATACCAGCACCAACTGCTAAATCAACAGTTTGACCTTCGCTTGCTGAAGATGTCTTAGCAAGACCATCACCAGCAGTTACATCAGCAACATAGTTACCAGTGGTATCAGTGCCAAGAGCAACTGAGTTAGCTTCGATAGTTGCAGTTAGAGTTGCGTTAGCAAGGTCAGTGATAGTTACACTACCGCTTAAATCACCTGCAAGAGTGATTGTGAAATCTGCAACGTCGAAATCTAACTTTCCAGCACCGCCAGCATTATCTGTGTAGGTAACGGAAATGCCAGATTCGCTGTTGCTGCTAACCATAGCACCAACAATATCTTCAATTCTTTCTGCTGCAATTGTTACTGCTCCATTCACAACAGAAAAATCTGAAGTCGGAAAATTAGCAACACCAGCGTTAGTATCTGTTGCCAATTCTGCAGCAATAGTAACTACGTTATTGGTAATAGTTGTGTCAATACCTTCACCACCAGTAAAGGTGAGTGTTTCTCCTGTATTGATGGTATCTGTGCCAGTATCTCCAGCAATAGATAAATTACTTACAACTTCTGCCCATGACATAACACCATTTACATCTGTCTTTAAGAAGTAATTTGCAGTAGGTGTTGCTGGAAGTGTGTAGGTAGTATTTGATGCTGAAGTATCTGGTGCTTTCAGTGAGACACTACCGCCACCACCAGCACCAGTTTTTGCGTGTAGTTTTACTGATTGCCCAGTAGTTGAATTTTCTTTAATCCAGTAGCGAGCAGACCCAAAAAATTTATTATTATTGGTTGTGCTATCAAGTCCCACATAAAAATTATATTCATCATTGACAAATGCTGGTTCACCTGCAGCTAATGCTGGGAGGTTTGCTTGCGTACCTCTTTTAAACTTAATCGTTGGTGCCGCCATTTAATGTCCTATCTATACGATTTCTTTTACTATTTATGAATTAGAATAATTAAAATCCACCGCCATCAACATCAATAAGATTATCAAGATCAACATCCAATTCATCAATAAAGGATTGTGGCAATCCAGGTGATGTAAGATCTGTTGCCGCAGATGCGAGCACAACATCTGGATTGACAAATTTGTATTTTTTTAAAGCAGCATCATAAACCATTACATAATGATTTGTAGTATTTCCTACTTTATCCAAAGCAGAGGAATCTACATTTCCTAAATCTTCTAGTGACTGTGCCAAGAGCTGTGTGGTAGATAAACGGAGATTTGTTGCTGAAGTTAATTGAGCGGTAATATTATTACCATATGTCATTTTTATGCGATACTCTGACATCAAGTAACTCCTGGTGATACGGTTACGATTCCTTCTGCTACTCTGGTTTTTACCCCACCGCTGGATGTAATAACCAAATCATAAACATAACGTCCAGGTTTTAAAAGTTTGGTAGCAAAATTGCCCATTGATAATTTTAACTTACCATCTGATCTATTGATAAATGAAGTGCCAAAATTATTATATGACGAAGAAGTATGAGTTTTTCTAATTTTTGCTTCGGCTGTATAACCAGTCAAATCCAATGGTAGATTATTTGCTGATGTCACAGTAAACTGTGCCTCAAAATCTGCTCCTTGCTCCACAACTAAATTTACAGGTATGGCTGCCATCGCTACCTACAAAAAACCCTTCGTATGATATTTATACGAAGGGGGGAGAATTATTCTTCAGTTGTAGTTTCTTCTTCAGGTAACTCACCCAAATCTTCAGATTCGGATTTTTCAAGCAATTCGAGAGTTTCTAAACCACCTTGTAATTTGAGTTTATACTCTTGTGCTTTTGCCAACTCTGCTTGAATCTGAGCAATTTTTTCGTCAATTTCTTTGAGTTGATTTTGAAAATTTTCTTTCAGACCAGTAGTATCCATACGCTTAAAATAACAACACAATGCTATTTATTATAGCACGGATGTCAAGAGATTACGTAATTTTTTTGAATAATCAAACGATTTAAATAATCATTTCCATCAAATGCAGGAGTATAACGTAATCTAACATTACCCCCAGAAATGTCTGCAGTAAATGCTCCGAGTAATCTATTATTAAAAATAGTTGAATACTCTGTTACATAAACATCTGTGCCATCATTTAAAAGCATTAACTCCGTTGAATGAATATAATTGTTGACTGTATTTTTAATTTGAATTAAATATTTTGCTGTATTTAAAGAGTTAATACCAAATGAATCAAGAGTAATGGTTGCCGAAGAAGTGGAATCTATAACTTCTAAATTATCTAAAATTCTAACAATTTTTAATACACCATAGTTTTGTGTATCATTACCAGATTGATAATACAGGAAAGGCGGCGCATTTTGTGGCACTGTAAATCTAACAGTAGTATTACTACTATTACCGTTACCAATAACACCAGTTGTATATAAATTTGCTCCAATAGGACCAGGAGATGTAACAATATTAAATGGGTGACCCGTTACATCTCCTAATCGAAATACATATTCTTTACCAGGAATTAATTGTAAATCGGGTAAAACACCCAAATCTTGTGAAATATTTACATCTAAAATTTTATATCTATTGGTTTCTTTGGTAATTTCAAATGTTGATACACCAGCAACTCCAACACCAATTTCTATCTCGCTTGGATTTGCAGGAAGTAATCCAACATTTCCTAATAAAGTCCTAGGTCCTATATTTTGTAGTTTTCCTAAAGTAATTCCTTTTTCTTTAATATCAATAACATTTTGAGGATTGATATCAAATAAACTAAATTTATACCTAGCAACACCTAAACTACTAGATCCAGATGTTTGTCCTGAAGAATATGTAGCAGCATTTACATCTAATTCTAAGAAACCACTCTCATGAATAGATCCAACTGTTACTTGACCACCAGAAATATAACTACCAGGATTTGTAGACTTTGCTACAGTAAAAGTATCGCTATCGACTAATGTAATTTGATATGTGCCATTAAATGTATCTGGAATTATCCCTTCTACTTCTACAAAATCCCCATCATTTAATAGGTGAGCAACAGAAGTATTGAATGTAACTAAATTTGTAGATGCACTCCATGTTGCTGATGAAATATTTTTTGAGACACCAGTTTTTTTTAGAATATCTCTAGTGCCGCCAACAGAAATTGCTGAGTTTATTGGAGGTAAAATACCTTTAACTACAGGAGTAAATTTACTGATACCACTTAAATAAGTATCTTCGTTTGGTACTCCAGTGCCTAATCTTGACGGGGATAAAATGCCAGAAACAATGGCAGAAGCATCTAGTTGATTTAACGATAGTAATTCCCAATTATCTGGGTCTGTTGCTGGTAAAGCAGTGAGAATCCAAGTTTGCACTACTGTATTTGGATCTCCATCTAACTCATTCTTTTGTACTGCTATATCTCCAGGTTTTAATGCATTACCAATAAATGTTAACGTTTGACCAGCGGTAAGTGTTGGTAGTGATTGATCTACGGTAATCGTTTTATTAACAACATCAATTCCACCAATTACAATTCTAGTATTAGCTGGAATTCCTGTACCAGTTATTAAAAGACCATCACGTAAATTTGTTACACTGTTTAAAACAATAGTATTTGTAGTATTACTAACAACAGTTTTATATGCTACAGGAATATATTCCTGTAGTCTTTCTGTATCAGTTTCAATTGTATAAACTACAAATTGTTGTGTTTGTGGTAATTGAGAAACATCAATTTTTCCGTTAGAATCTAATTGTACAATTAAACCAGGAATACTTGCGGTGCCTTTGTTTAACCCAATAAAGTTTCCTAATACAGAAGATTTGTTGATATAATCTCTGACTGCTTTTTGAGTCGGTAATACAGTATGAGCCGCATTAACTACTCCGCCTAAAGTATCATCTGGAGAAAATTTAAATATTGGTACTCCAGGAGATCCTTTAAGTTGTAAAGAATCTAATACTCCAAGAGCAACAGATCCATTAAATGTTACTTTACCGCTTCTTAAATCTACATTGAAAAATTGACCGACACTAAAATTACCGCTTTGATCTGTAGCACTAACATAACATTTTCCAGAATCTATTTCAACATTTTGTGTTGCTGTAACAGTGATACCACCATTTTGTGGAAATGCAGTATAATTAATTCCAGATCCCACATACTCAAAAGTGTGCCCAGAACTATTAACTGTTGATGGTGAGAATAATTGAATTTGTGCGTTATTTGCTATTGCTGCTACTTGAGCATTTGTTAATGGAAAATTGGTCGTAAATTGAGTATTATTTCCTTCGCTGTAACTTAATACTTCCCCTACTACTTGCTCATTTCCATTTGGATCTAAACCTAAACCAGGAATTTTAATAATATAATTTGGAATTGGTGGTGCTTGGAAACCAGTTACGGTTACTTTAGTAAATACGGATCCAGTTGCAATAGTAATTTCTCCAGTAGAAGATCCTGGTGTATTAGCATAATTAGCATTCCATGCAATATCTAAAATAATAGAAATTTTATTATTTTGAAAATCTACGTTATCAATAATTCTTCCAGTGCCATTAATTGATGGAGTAGAAACATGATTAGAAATTGTTATTGCTTGACCTCTTTCAAATTTTCCAATATCTATAATTGAAACTTCTATGGTAACTTTTGTTTTAGTATTTCCAGATGCTGAAGAAAATACAGTTCCTATGATACTACTTGGTGTTTGATTTATATCACTTTTTGTAATATTCTGTACTGAAGAAACTTGCCCTGCAGAAAAAATGGGCAATACATTATCAGAAAAACCAACTGCTTTTAATCCTTCTATACCAAAGTTTGTAGCAGAGTTAGTAATAGAAGCATACCCGCCAGATTCACAAAGTACACCTACTGCTTCAAAAACTTGGAAAACAGACACCAACTGTGAATATGCATCATTCTTCATATGGAATCCAATGGACCCAAATACAATTTGAGTAAACGCATCAGCAACCATTGATTCTAATGGACTGTTGCTATCTAATTGAGCACCATCCGCCAAAAGACCGCCAGCCCTTGTTTTAGAAGCATCATAAGTTTTGGTAAGAGGATTGTAGGATACTTTACCTAATTTAGAAATACATGAGCAGTTTTGAGTATATGGAGATAAGAAAATTCTTTCTTTTGGTGGAATAATTTTATATATGGTAAGTAGTTTACCTTGACCAGCAGGTATAGGAGCACTCAATACTAATTCATCATTTGAATTAATACTATTAATTGTATAACTATTGCTACCAATTTTGATTTTCCAACCTACATATGCTTCTTCTAAAAATCTGGTGGACAAGTTACCAGTAACAATAGGACTACCAACTGTTAAGTTGATTCTTCCTTTTCCTTTTATCCCGCTTTGCTCTGGATATGCTACTGCATATCTCCAAGCAAATGCATCTTGAGAGACAAATGCACCAGTAACATGTCTCTTAGCGGTCGTTGCCACTCCTGTGATTGGATCTGGTTGTCCTCTAACAACAATCAATTCTCCAGTGGTAGTGTTAAAATCATACACTTTCATCCACTCTTGATCTACTAAAATAAAACCAGGACCAGGACGATATGGTGGCACATCACCACCTTGAATAATCGATGTTACAATACCAATAAGAGTATCGATTGTATTTTGTACTTTAGTACATTCTGGGAATCCTGTTAAATCTGGAAGAGGATCTGGATATCCTGCATTTAGAAAACCAGGAGGGACCGTTAAAATCTTTTGTTTTGCATGATAAGCAACTCTCTCAAAAGAGTAGACTAATTCTACTTCTTCGCCAGCAACAGCAGCAATTAAAAATCCATCGGCATCTAAATATGATTCTCCACTTTTTACAGATTTTACATTTCCTCCACTTCTTAAATCAGCAACTATACCATCAATAACAATACCAAGATCCCTGCGGCAAATAAGTTCGTCATAATCTGGATCATTAATCAGAGCGGGAAATTGAGTGAGTAAATCAGTAATTGCTAAATTTATAATATCTGTTTTTTGAAATTCAATTAAATTAGATCCATCAAAATATACTCCTTCAACTCTAGAAAGAGTGTGCCCAGGTAATACTCTAAAAGTAGTATCAGTTGCTGATAAAATTCTATTGTCTGATTGCTCTGTTTCTAAAAATCCTTTACCGCCTTGGAAGTTATCCTCAAATACCATGTAGTTGATATAACAACCAGAAGTAACCCAAAAAATATCTCTACCTTCATTTTTTGGAATTACAATAGTTTCTCTTAAGTTATCACCTACAATTGAAGTTCCTTTTGGTAAGTAAATAGGATTTTCTTCGTAGTATGTGCCAGTAGAAACTCTAATAGTAGTATTACCATCTAAAGCAGCAGCTGCCCGTGCTGCCGCCCTAATTGATTTAAATGCTTTTGAAGGACTTTTCCCAGACTTAGAATCGTTGCCGTCTGTTTTTACATATAAAACATTGGTATAGTCTGCGTCTCCTAAAGAAGTTGGAGACCCCCATCCACTAACTGTTTTAGGTCCGTATAATTCTTTTGTAACACTATTATAATAATAGTCATTAAGTTTTCCTTGGGTGCTTAATGGCGCAACAACACCAGATAAAATTTGCTCGGAAATAGAAATAGTTGATGCTGGCCAAGATCCATTTGTTTTGGGACCATATAAATCTTTCTTAACAGTATCTAGATAAAAGTCTCCATTAGCACCATCCGCAGATGTAGGTGGCAGTGTGCCACTTAATAATGATCCACCATCATCTCCAGCGAGGGAAATTTGATTAATAGCAGTAACTAAATTAGGTAGTCCACTAACAAGTTGGCTAATGTCTCCTACATCAGTAGCAAGAGAATTAATCTCCTGTCTCTGTTGATCAAAGGTATAACTTTTGGGAACGTTTCTAATTGCCATTACTTACCAGCTATTTCTCTTAAAAGATTTTTAATTTCCGATAATTCACCTTTAAGAATCTCTACATCTTCTGTCAATCCTTTAATAATTTCACTAGGAGATTTAGATTTTCTGGTGCTATCAAATAAACTTTTATCTGTATTTATTATAGCACCAGTCATGTTATCACGATATAAATTTTCATGACCACATACTTTAGAATAATTATTCATTAAAATGCCGCCACAATTCTGGCGTCTTGTATTTTTGGTACATAACAAGGATTAGATGCTTTCATTACAATTTTAATTGCAAACGATGAGAATTCATTTAAATTTACTGCAGTATACTTATGCTCTTTATATGAAGATTGATTTTCAAATAAACCAGCAATTGCAATTTCATTAGATGGTGCTACATCAAAATCTGGATATCCAGTACCATTAAAGGGTATATACTCAACATCATCAAAAGTACTTTGTGAATTAACTGGTTTTATTTTATAGTAAACTTCAATATCATCTTGTTTTGCTAAATTAGCCGTTAATCTTACATCAATTGTTGTTGCTGGGTTTGCTAAAGTAATTTCTTTTGTTACATATTTTGCAACAGAAGAACTATTTTTAGAATTTATATCAGAAATGTATAGTATTCCAGGTGAATAAGTAGCAGAGGAAACCTCAATAAATCCTGGCACAGATTCATTTGTATCAGTTAAAGATTGAGGAGCAATATTTTGATGCCATAGTTTGTCATATACGCGAATAATATCTGGTTGTTGGTTAGCACCATTGTTTGCAGAAGATCTTCCATATGTATTTCCTTCTGCATATGCAGTATAGTTGCCATTAATCGGTGCTTTTTCTTCTAAAACGACCAATTCTTTTTTAATTTTATCCCAAGAAATAATTTTTGCATAAATTTTAGTTGAAAATCTATTTACTAAATCTTCACGGTAAACTTCTACATTAGTGCCAGGAGTAAATACAGGCAATACTTCTGTTATACCATTTGGAGAAACAGAGGCACCATCTAGATTTTGGACACCAAAAGTTAATGCTTCGCCAGCTTGATATAAACCAGTGTTTTTAATTTTAACATATATGGTATTGCTTGTTACTTTTATAATATCTCCTTTAGTTTTTGTGTTAACACCTACCACACTTTGATTAATCGTTGGTAATATAGCTTGACCTCCCTGTCCAGCTGGTAAATTAGAAACTTCAAATTTATAAACTGGATAGAATTTTAATATTTTATATCTTCTTCCATATCTAGTTTGGTCACCATATCCTTTATCAACAAATGATGAAATTGTTTTTACTGACGAAGATCGTAAATCAATTATTGGTGATAAATGATCTAATGTAGTGCTAAAGGTTAGTTTATAAACTAAAGATTTTTTCTTTTCCCCCCATGTTGCATTATTTTTTATCTCATTAAAATAAGACGCAATAACTTTTTGATTTGTAAAATAATGCTCTTCGTTTAAAAATGTAGTTTCATAATCTGATTGTTGATACGAAGTATAATTTTCGCCCACACTATCTAAAGGAATTATATTTGTAGTTTTTACTTCCGCATTAAATTTTGTATTAGTAAATGAGAGATATCCGATTTGTGGGTATAATTTTTCATATTTTCTATTATATGAAGCAAGGATTTTATTTCCTCCTCCAAAAGTAGAAGATCCCGCACCCAAATTTGTATTAATATTATAATATTCTAATCCAGAATTTGAAACTGGGAAAAGATTTGTATTAAAATATTCACCGTCTATTCCACCAACTGTATTTACTTGTTTAAATGTTACATATGATTTCCCAGAATCTTCAAATCCATTATTAATATGTAAAATTCTAGTAATTTTATTATTATTTTTGAATAATAAAGATGTAGCAGAATCATTGGATGAAGCGTCGGTCTCTATAGAATTCATATCTAACATTTCATAACCCAAATCTTCATTAGTCAATCTAGCAGTAGCAGTTGATCCTTTTGTGAAAACTGCTCTATATAAAGTAAATTTAATATCTTGACTTAAATCTTCTGTCCAAGTATCAACATTTTGTGATTTAAAAACTGATCCTAATAAAGGTTGTTGAGTAATTACCTGTGAAGTAGCTACATCAGTTTCTCCTAATTTAGATGACCATATCCTATAATTAGTAGAATCTGTTTCAATAGATAAAGCATAATCAGTATTATTTTGTAAATAGATTGGATTGTCAAAAACAAATTTTGTTGGGGAAATAGATGATGTAGTTACTCCATCATTAGGATCTACAGAAACCCCCATTCTAACTGCAGGAGTATCTACTTCTAAAATAGGAATAATTACAGCTTCTCTACTAATAGATCCATTTGGTTTCAAAATAATAGAAGGTGGGTCGGTATATCCTGATCCTGGCAAAATAATATTTGCTTCAAATACTTCACCATTAGAAATTGAAACATTACCTAAAGCACTACTTCCTCCAGGAAGTTGAGGACTTTGGATGATTAATGTAGCAGAATCATATCCCTCACCGTAATCTGTTATGAGTAATTTTGAAATTTTTCCAGAATCTTTAGATATAGAAACAAGTAACTGACTATTATTTTGTTTGTTAATATCAATTAAAGTTTGTATTACTAATGATTCTCCAGATTTAAATGCAGATCCAGTAGCACTGATATAATTTGATAAAACGAGAGTATATACTTGATCGTTACTCAAAGAAACAGTTTTTTGCAGCGTGGGGACTAATTTATTTCCGTTTTTATCAACTACCTCTTTTACTACTCCTTTAACACCAGATTCACTACCAGAAATAGTTTCACCAATTGTCAAATTTAAAGTAGAATTAGCAGTTATTTTTAAATAAGTATCTGGTAGCTTAACTACTTCTGTTCCTGGTATAATATAGTTGCCAGGTTTCTTACTATTTGTATCTGTTAAATATACTCTTACTGGTAAAGTATCGCTTTTTTTAGAAAAGAATAAATCTAATTCAGTTACAAACACACCGCCCTCAAAATTTTCTATTCTAAATGTTTGTGATAAAGGACTTGGTTTTGCTTGAGTTGATGCATTATCAATAAATTGAATTCCTTCTGGTGCTTTAAAGAAAGATGGAATTGTAGAAATAATAGATGCTGGTTGATTTGGAAAAATACCAGTAGGATAATACTTACATTCAGCAAAACTATCTACAGTATTATCAATTTTATCTTCTGTGCTAGTTGTAAATCTTATAGTTTTAATTCCTGCGGCAAAATTTAATTTTAATGCCCCGTCTTCATTATCATATGATACTGTGTTAATGTCTCCTGTCCATGAAGCATTTTGCACTGGGGCATAACCAGCTGGAAAAATTAAAATGCCGCTGGCATCTCCATTTTCATTTGATGTAATAGCATGACCATTATCTCCATTAGATCCAAATGCACCAACTGAATTGCCAGGAATCTGAGTAAATCTAGTATCTTGTGCCACCCATCTAGTTACATTACGAGTATCAATAAAAGCATAATATTTTGTATTTGGTTTTAATCTTCTAACAATAAATTTAATAGCTTTAGATCTAGCATAAAGTTGAATAGACGAGGACACTATTTTAGATCCGTTACTTACACTTTGCACTCCTTTACCAATCTCATTATTTTGTGGACTTATATTTGAGCTAGTTGAAACAGTGGCTGGTAAAATAGTAGTATTGCTATTTGATGTTACTTCGCTTAAAGAACTAACATTAAAGAAAGTTCTATTTGTACCTATCCAGTTTGTCAAATAAAAATTATTTAAACTAGAATATCCCTCTCTTGAATCTGCCTTTGATAAGAAAACCGAAAATACCTTTGTGTCATTATTCAATACAGAAGGACTTTGCTTAATATCATACCAATGATCAATATTTGGAGAAATTGACAAATCTCCAACGTATTGGACCACTACAAAAGGATTTGGATTTATTTCTCCGCTAGCTGTGGCAAATTTATTTTGAATTACTGTTTGTGGAGTGTATGGTAAAGTGATGACATCTCCAGTCCTTACATAACCATCAGTTGCTCGTTGTTGAGCAGATGTATTTAACTCCACTAAAGAATAAGAATTTTCTATTGATCTTGGTCTTAAAATAGATTGTTGAGTATCAATAGCACATTTGTAATCTAAAGACGGTAAATTGCCAACTGCGTGATTTTCAAAACTGTCTACAATAATACCAGATTTAAATCTATCTAATCCAATATCATCTTTTACTTGCATATTAAAAGTTTGCTGCTCTAGAATACTCATTGTAGTATAGTATTCTAATCTTTCTATGCGTTTTTCTAACTTACCAATATCACGCATAGTATATCTTCTATTATCTACAGCAGTTACTCTTACATCAGCAACACTATTTGTATATGCTGGTAAAAATAGATAATATAATGCTATTGAATCATCTGGAGTTTCTGGTTTTGATGGATTCAATGAAGAATTTCCTTTTTTAGCAATAAATTCTCCTTTTTTATTTAAGAAAATTCCATCAATTCTATCTAAGTATTGTTGACTATTAAAAATTATTGATGCTTCTAAACTAGCATCATGTGCTACTGCAGCAGATGGAATACCGCCAGATCCATTAAATCCTATTGATTCGCCAGACAATAATAGTGTTTTATTTTGGAATCCAGATAAAATAGTATTTACATCAACTTTTGGTCTAAAATCAACTACATCTGTCAAAGAAACTTTTCCTAAAACGGGAGAATTGAAACTAGGTATATCAGATATGGGAGTGCCAGTTAAAGTATACGAATCTACAATAGAAAAATCTCCTTGTGAATGCTCAAAATAATTAAAAACAATCACTAATTGTCCGATTGGAGCAGAATATCCTGGTTTTAAAACTAATCTAGAAACATCATAAAATGTGTCTCTTTGACCATCATCAAAAGTAAAATGATCTGTAATATCAAATCCATCTATTATATTATTTTGATCATCTAAAACAGGTGGACTTGAAGTAGATCCTTCAAAAACTTTAATGTCTGTGCCATAAATTCCAAATGCATCTGCATACGAGATTACATCTGCAGTTTTTTCATCATAGTCATATCCTCTAAATGGTATTATTTTATCTCCACTTGACACTACCGCAATACGTTTGTTTCGGATAGCAACTTTAGTTTTAGGGGAAGCTTTATCTATTTCGATAGTAGCAGATAATTTTAACACTACATTTGATGCTGCCGCAGCATCAGTACGAAATGTTAAATTATCTAACGTAATTGCCACCCCACCAGTTAATGTTTGTGCAACTTGATCTTTGGTGAGATACATTACATCACCATTTTCTAATCCAGTATTTGAATTTCCTTTGTCTAAAATAGTGAGTAAGAAATTACTTTCTTCAAAATCTATGAATCTTTGTGTACCAAATTTTAATTGTGCCGAAAACGTAATTTTTCCGCCAGAAGTAGAAGAAGTAGTAATAAAATCTCTTCTTATATAATACTTAAATTTTGTATTATCACTATCCTGAATTAATGATTTTGGTGATTTAAACCCAATTGGAAATAATAACGATGGATTTGGAGGACTAGTTAATTTTGTCCTTTTTCTAACAATAACTGAATTATTAACATCTGCTTTTAAAGCAGTATCTAAGTATATTGCTGCTTTAGATAATCCTGAGGGAGATGATACAGATTCTACTAGACTTCGTATTACTGTATTATTAACGTCAATATATTGAATAATATCCCCAGGCACCAAATCTTTTGCTGGATCTCCAGAAAAAGCTAAACAAATTAAATATTTCTGTCCTTTTTTACCAGAAAAAGTTAATGTAGTTATATCTTTACTAACAGAATATTCAGTATCAAAAGTTTCTACATCAGCAGTAAATTTATTTACGCCACCACCACCAAATTCAGAGTAAAGTGACTTTACATTTTCGTTTGTATAAGTTGTAATTACATTTTTAAATAAAACCGCTTTTACAACTGCAGTTTGTGTTGGATTAACGCCAGAATCACTGTTTATTATTACAGACGGCGGTGATACATATTCATCACTAAACAAATTTCTATCTATGATAGATACGCTGATAGCTTTTCCTCCTACCAGTTGGGGTTTAATTATAGAAACATCAACTGCTTTTCCATTAATAGAAATTGGTTTTGAAGCAACAACTGAAGTTGATTGGGCATAACCACTTCCTCTTTTTGTCACAACAAAATGAGAAATTGTATTTTCTCTTGCAATGGAAATAGAATTTCCAGATTCATCTGTTATTGTTTCTCCTGAAGCAAAAGTACCAGACAATACCTTGACATGTAAAGTATTTGATGAGCTAAAACTAGAATCTGCTGTGCCTTCAATAACAGCATACGCTCCACTTTTGGATCCTGTAATATATTGACCAGCGGAAAATCCAGATGTTATTTTACTCTCGGTTGTTATTTTTGTAAAAAATAAAGGATTGAAATATTCTAAATTAAATATGGCATTATAAACAGAATTTCCAGAAATATCTTTTCCTTTTGAAATTATTTTATCTGTTTCTTGATTAAACCCAGCTGCTCTTTTTAATAAAGTAATATTTTTTGATTTTGCAAAACCAATAATAGGTATAATGGTTTCGCTATAATCTACGATTTCTCCAAATGGCAAAATAACATTAGTTGCTGTAATTGGCACTGTTAATATAATATTTCCAGTCGCTGCCGAATTAGGATTAGCTGCTAACGTATATTCAAAATATTTATCGGTAGGTCCAGCTAAAACTGTTGCTCCAGAAATATTATAAACATCTGGTATTGCCCCTGCTATTGTTATCGTATTCCCAGCACTTAGACCATGACTTGTTAAAGTGGTTACTTTTGCAATGTAAGTATTGACACCACCAACAACTCTAACTTCATATGCTAAAGATACCACTTGAATTTGAGTGCCACTCGCTTGCCAGTAATAATTTTGTGCATTGAAAGCACCGTTATCGGTAGTGCTGGACGGTGTTCTATAAAATAATTGTCTTCTTTTTACATCTGTAGTTGCAGATGTGGCACTTAATGCAGAAGGAATAAAATCACCGTTATCAAATTCTAAAAATTTTTCTTGTAAATCCCTTTTATTACCTAAAACTGTTAATTCTAAATACACTTCACCGCCAATATCATCTGGTCTTTCGACAGTGGAGAATGCAATTACTTCTACATAATCAACTGTAGTAGCTGCTAATGATTGTGCTAAATTAGCTACATAGTATAATTTTTGACCTAAAATATAATCAAAACTTGCTGCAGGCGTTTTTGCTTTGACGTAAATAGTTTTTATTGCATAATCATGTATAACATTAGTTTTTGCTAATGATCTCAGAGGAAGTGATCTACGTGAAGATGTTTTTCTAAATCCAGAATTTCCATTGTAACCTAAATATCCATCATTAAATATTGAAGAAAAATATAATGTTGGATATGATGTTAATTGCTCTCCTTCATTATTTAAAGGAATAGTGCCATATACATTAGTAATATTAAATGATGGCAATCCATATGTCTTAATTCTATTATTTTCTTTAGTTAAAACATCACGCGCTTTATCTACAGTTACAAACTTAGTTTGTTTGTTGGCAATTTCGTATCCTCTAACATATGCTTTACCAGCACCCAAACCAGCAACAATTTTTGTCTCTGCTTCTTTTTCAGAAAAATTATCATCCCCAACAGTGCCATCAACTCTTAGTGGATAGATACCTTGATTATCTCCTTTTTGTAGATATTCTCTAATCTCAATTGGAAAATTGTCTACAATGTAATCACCAGATTCATCATATGTTCTTCTTGCTAAAGTTTCTTCTATAACTGAAGATTCTTGATTTACAACTTTTCTTTGGATTACACCTAATTTTAAAGTAAGTAATTCAATAAAATTATCATCTGTTGTAGTGTTTAAATCATATGCTACTAAATTCAAATCAATTTTTAAACGATGTGCTCCAGGAGCAGTATAGTTAGAAAATCCCCTAGCATTATCATATAAAGTGATATCTTTTTCTGGAGTTACAATTTCTTCAGAAATTAAAAAACCAATTTTTTTAGATGGTTGGAAATTATACTTATCTATTACTAACAAAGATTCTTCATTTTGCACAAAAAATCCATTAACAAAATATATTCCAGTTTCTACTTTTACTGCAGAAGCAAATCCCATAGCAGTACTTGGTTCTTCTTTTACTGCCAAAGTATCTGGATTTGTTACTTTTATTTTACTAGGTAAAGAGCTGCTATCAGTGCCCACAGTCAATCTTGGACTATTTGTAATATTTACTTCTAATTCTTCACCTTGCCTAAAAGTTTTTTCGCTATTATCACCACCACTAATATAATTTACATAAATGGTATCAGATTCTGTTTCTGTTGCATAATCTGCTTCAACTACAAGTGCTTGCACACCAGAATTTAAACCAGTTAATGTCAAATTAATTAAATCTTTGATATCATACTTTTTAAATTTAATTTCACCACCAACATTTTCTGCTACTTCCGAAACAGAAGATAATTTTACATAATTTAATCTATTATTAAAAGAAACTTCCCCTGGGATTACTTGTTGCCCTTGTTTAAATTGATATTTTCCAAACTGCTCAATTTGATTCTGTAATATCGATTGTAAGGTAGTTAATTCTCTAGTTTGAATAGAATATCCAGGTCTAAAAAGTACTTTATAAAAGTTTTTAGACGCTTCAAAATCGTCGTTATATTCTTTCGTGTTTAGATTAATCTTTTCGGGCATCTCTATTCAATGTGAAGTTTTATATTATGAAATTAATAATATATCAGAATTCGATCACTAATTTAATATCTTCAATCTGATCTGGTGCTCTTGTAATTAGTCTTCGATTTTCAACGTAAATAATATCTCCAGTATATTTTGCAACTTCTGGTAATGCTAATCCATTAGTAAAAGATAATCCTAGAAGTGGCAGCACTGCTCCTCCAGTAGTATAAGTTGTTTCTACGGTGCCAGTAATTAAAGAAGTTTGTCCAGTAATTAATTTTGCGGCATTAGAAACAAACAATCTTACAACACCATTATCTGTATGTAAATCTGGAGTTTGGAAATACTTTAATACGCCTGAAGATGGAGTTTGCCCCGCTGGCACTTCATCAAAAACCCAAGAAACCACAGTTCCTATTGCAAATTTTCCTGCAGCAATTTCTTGTTTAATAATTTCATCTGGTTGGAAATTTCCAGAAACGTTATTTAACTTAACAGCGTACAAAGAGCTTAATGTATCTGCTGTTGCAAAATCTGTTGATGGAGCGGGAAGACGAGGATCGGTAATAATACCAATTCTTCTAAAATCATTATCTACAGGGAAATCACCTTGTCCCTCGGCATACGTTAAACGAATATTTGCCATGATTCTCTTGGCAAATAATTCAGCAACAGGATCTGCACCGTGACCTCCTTTTACTGGGATAACAACTTCGATTGCTCCAGTAGCACTTCCAGGAACTGTAAATGGATTTGTCAAATCTGGATTTTCAAATAAATACCCATTCTTTAATAAGATATTACCGTAAGTATATCCAGACCCAGAAATATTTACTCTTGCTCCAGTATTGTCAACAAGATATGCGGTATCAATTGTGCCAGATGCAGTAGTTTCGATTCTTACTCTGCCACCAGTGCCGTTTCCTTGAATTTCAGTATAGATTACTTCACTAGCTGGTAAATTAGATCCAATATTTTTTACAATAATTGCACTAATTGATCCAGACTGAGTTGCTGCTAGAGTTTGAACTACAGAATCTTGCACAACTGGCATAAAATCTGTAGATAAAAATCTAATAACATCATTGGTTGGGATAGTATACATATACTTCCAGATATATCCATTTAATGCTACCGTTGGGAATTCAGTGAAAAATCCTGTTGCACTATCATATGCTCCTTGCCCAGTTGGTGCAGGATTTCTTTTTGGTTGTAAAGCAACATTGGTGCCACCAGGATTTGCTGCACTCTCTCCATTATAAACACATTTGAAAACTTCATAGTTTTCATTTACAATATAAAATCTAGCATTTGAGATGGATTGAGCAGGACCAGCTGGACCAGAACCATCTGGATCAACTGTAGCTGGTTTAGCATAAGAATAATCGGGTTTCCACATGTCAAATTTGGGATTGACAGTTGGATTCCAATTATATCTTCTAATTACTGGTCTAACTTGCTCGGATGTAATTCTTTTCAAAGCAACCATGTCATCATGAATGCTTTGATCTTCCTCTTGATTATCAGCTGGTCTTAGAGGAATTTCATCGGTAGCATAACGATATACTGCAGCATTTGCAGTTGCATTTGATGTATTACCTTTAATTTGACTTCCAATTCCAGGCACCGCAACAATATTAGGAAATACGTTTGAAAGAAGTAAACTATTTGGATAAACAGCTTCTACAGTTGCTCTAAATGGAGAATTTGATAACGTAATACCAGTGCCAGTCACAAAGACCTGCTCTCCAACCTGAAAACTTCCAACAGCAGCATATATTTCTAGATATGCGTACCATCGTTGTGGTCTACCGACAAAGAAATATGATTTTGTCCTGTCTGAAGAAGTGGATTCAGACCCAGTTGCCCCCTCGGACAAAGATTCTAAAAATTGTTTTGCATTAAAAATTCTGAATTTTTCAGAAATGATGGCTGCCATAGTCTTCCCTTTGGTTGCTTATTTTAATTCCAAGTTATTTATATTTATACTGTTTATAATAAACTTCTTAAGTAATCACCAGCATTGTGCGATTTAGCAACTGTATTTTCTGCTCCCCTAACACACCCAATAAAACGATCACTTAATTTATTAGTATATGTTACTATTTCATCACCAATCAGTAGTTTCCCAGTATTAGGATACCTAGACGTGTTTGGAATATAAACTATAGTATCAGTTGTGTTTAATCCGCTATCCAATATTGCGCCAAATTCATTGACAGATGGCCATGTTAATTCCCAAACAGATCCACTTATTCCTGTAGATGATGCATAACCATCCGAAAAATCTCCAAGAGTTATATTTGGGTAATAAATCTCCATCATTTCTAAAGTATTTTGCTCGCTTACATTTGCTAATCCATAATCAGTAATAAATTTAATATTTTCATAAACTTCAAATCTATTTCCTAATTTACCAAAGTGATACTTATCATTATTTAACCCAGTGTAATAAGTGTCAACAGCTCCAAAATCTGCAATTACTGTGGTAGTTTTTGTTAAAGATTGAATTGTAGAAATTACTGGGGGGAAGAAGAATTTAGATAATCTCTCATACGAGATATTAGTAATTGAAATAAATTCTGGTGGATCTAAAGTTATAATAGAAGTAATATCTCTGTTTACTTTTTTTATCTCTGCATCTTTTGGTGGTGGTGTTATTATTATAGTTGGATTTGTTGAATCGTAGAAACACCTTACATCAGAAATTGTTTGAATTTCTGGTGAATCAGAAGGAGTTTTAATAATTGAGATTAATCTTGATACAGTAGTATCTAAAAATATTTGTGGACTTAGTAATAAATCAGTCCTGCTGCTTATTACTTTTTGTGGAGATTTGTATATACTATATCCTCTAGTAACATATACTTTTGGCGGAGTAATATAACCACTACCAGGATTTGTAATGACAATATCAATAATTTCTCCTCGGTCCATTACGACAAAACCAGAAGCGCCTCCCCCAGTTACAGGACCAATGATATTACCAAAAGAATCTCTTTGTGGTTGTGGCACAAAAACCAATTGAGGAGTTTTATCATATCCATATGCATTTGGTTGAATTGATATGCCCCTATATTCAATAATGGCATCATTTTTATTAGTCACTAATATAGTTGTGTTATCACGCAATCTTACCAAATTTGGATTTGTCAATTCTACAATAGTATTTCTTCCATAAATGGTTTTTGGTAAGATAATTCCATCATATATTCTAACAGCAAATTCTTCATACTTTCTATTATTCCATGTTAATGACGTTACTTTTCCACCATTAACAGATGCTAATACACTTAATCCAACGCCATCTATTATACCGTTATATTGTGTTACATCAACTAAACCATAGTGATTCTCTTCAATAAGATCTTCTGGTCTATGACCTAGTTTTTTTAAGGTTTCTGGAATTTCTAAAATTTGACGATAATCTCTCTCGCCATCAATTTTTACTAAATCTCCAATATCTAAATTATTTTCATACTTAGGTAGTAATTCTGTGCCTACCATCCATCCAGCTTTAGTTTTGAATACTAATTCATTTTTTTCATCATCCTCAGTAAAAGAAGAAATTGATGCAATTTGATTAGATGGTATTACATATTCAGACAATCCTCCAGTTGGCACAAATTTTAAATCTTTCAAAGATGAAAATTTATTATTTTGTTGTCTAATTATAAATCTAGTAGTTAATTGTCCAGGTGTTTTACTATATTGTAATACTTCTCCCACCGCTTCCCATTGCCCCAAACTATTTCCTTGATAAACCGTCGATCTATCAGATAATTCTTTGAAAGATACTGCACCATTTACTACAATATTAATAACATTGAAAAATTTATTATTTTCAAAATTATAAAAAGTCAATTTAGGAATTGTTTGTCTTCCATACAAATAAAGAACATTTATTTTTTGTCCAGGTTTGGGTGCTTCCGAAAAAATAATATCTGATCCCGTAATGGTGTAATCTCTGTTTCTTACTTGTAATATTCCCTCTCTAAACAGTAAAATACTTCTATCACTATCTACACTAATTGTGCGTTTTCCTAAAACACTACGAAGTATAAATGGACCTCTTCTTTCTCCAGTAAATAATCTTTCATCTATTTCTAATCTTTCGTAGTTTCCTACACTGTAAGCAAAGAATTTTTGTCTATTTTCGTCATTTATTTTAGTTGGTGGTGCGACAAAAACTATTTCATTTGGAGTTTTTGTTCTGTCGATATAATACGACGATGTTGCTGGAATTAAAGGAGTCATTTTATTTTCCTGCAACACTCCATCCAAAGAAACTAAAAGATTTTCTTTGGCATCTAAAATTGCATTTGTATTATCTTCATAATATAAAGGAAATCTTGTCTTAATGCCATTGAAATCATTTTCAATATTTTTAATTTTTTTGAAATATTGAGAATTAAAAGAATTATTTTTAAATCTAACTAAACGACCAACAAATTTTTGTGCTTCTACTATTTGATTATTTGAAATTCTTTGCCCTAATGGTGCTTGAGCAAAAGTGATGGTAGATCCAGAAACAGTAAAAGCTTTTCCAGGTTCTTGCAATACACCGTCTAATGTAATAATCAAATTATTAACATTACTCACATTTAATGGTCCTATTCCAGAAACAATCATATTAAATGTTTTTCTTCCAACTCTATTTCCAGATTGATTAAAGTCGCCATCAAATACTTGTTGTAAAGAAAAAGAGTATGATATTGTTTCTGAAGTATCAATTGAAGATGCAAATACAGATCCTTTACCTCTTCTAATATTATTATCTTTAACATCAATTATTGTTTGAGTAATCTGTTGTCTTGTGCTTTCAATAGTAACTCTATTAGTTTTTTCATTCCATAATTCTATAATACTAACATTATCCAATATTCTTTGATTCTCTGGCATCTGTGTCGATGCTGTAACATCAATAGATACTTCACCAAACATTTTAAATCCAGCTGGATGCACAGTTTGCTCAACCAACTTTTTCCAGATATTAATGGGTGATTTTGATTTTACAACATAGGAATAATCTTGATAGAAATAAGAATCTGATAATTTTTGATTTCCTACAGATAATTTTCCCTTATCTGTATCATAGTATCCAGCATTATCATAATATGATCTAATATCAGAGGAAAATATACTATAGAATACTTTATTAACTAGAGCAACATTTTTTTTAGATTGTCCAATAATTTGTAATCCAGATTTAAATTCTCCTATTACATTAATAAGTTTGATTATATTAATTTTATTTTTATATCCATCTACAGAAATTCTTCCTTCTGCAATCAAAGAATTATTTTCATATTGTTTGACTATTTCACCATTTAAAAAACAATTTTCAGTAAAATTAGATAGTTGTAAAATTTGATGAGATGTGTAAACAGATGATAAAGAAAAATCATCATAATAATTAGATCCATTATAATCAATTCTAATATTATTTGGTATTCCTATATTATTACTTCCAAAATAAGCGATTACATCTGTTTCAACCACAATCATTAATGGTTTTGTTTTATAAACAATATTATAATCTTTTGGCAATATTGCTATTATTTCTCCACTGTTTCCTTTTACAATTTCAAATTCTGGAAAAATGTCACTGTTTAAAATTACAACAGATGGTTTTGAATATCCACTGCCAGAAAGACTTACAGACACGGACAATATTTTTCCTGTCAATTGATCATAATTAACATTTGGAATACATTCAAATGCAGGAGAAACTCTAATACCACGAATTATTGGTAATTTTTTATATAATTTTCCCGTATTTGTAATTTTTAAAGAATCGATTTTTCCAATTGCAAAAATTGAAGAAGTAGTGTAATTAAAACTACCAGATCCATCATATTGAGGAATTTTATCTAATTTATAAGCAAATGATTTTGGCGAAACATAAGATACTACCTTTTCTCCTTGTAAAGGATCGTCTATTACTGATAAGTAAGAATTTTCTGAGTCTATAACACCAGATTTATCATAGTAAAAATAATTTGTAAAATCTAATGATTTTTTTTGTGTATAATTATTTAATGGCGAAGAATCACCAAAACCAAATTTAACTGAAATAAAAGAATTAGATTCTGACCCAGACCCAGGCAAAGAATTTCCTTTAATAACTTCTGTAGTAACTAAATTTCTGTTATTACTTGGTGAAAATTCTAAAAATGACCCAGCTAAAGATGGATGATTTGTGATAAATTTATACTTATAATATTTTTGTATTTCTATAACAGGATTTTTTATCCAAGGACCGTTAATAGATTTTGAAAATTCAAACTTGTAATTTGCATCCTTAATAATAGAATCAACACGCACTAATTTTACTGGAGTACTATTATCAAAAAATGTTGATGCGAATGATAATTTTGTAATAGATTCTAATGTTTGATTATTGTCAAAGATAACAGTTAATTCTTGTCTTTCCGAATTATACTCATTAATTACAGCATCTCCAGTTGAAGGTCCAATTCTATTACCAATAGTAAAATTATATTTTGCATTATTAACAAATACTGTTTGATTTGAGAAATGATTTACAGCTGCCGTATTTTGAATACCCCTAGTTACATTGATTGTATTGTTTAATATAGAATTAACAGACATTAATTCATCATTAACCTTTAAAATATCGCCGTTTGATATCCCAGATACATCATTTACTATTAATTTTGTTTGTGTTTTTCCAAGACCAACATGAGTAACTTCTAGATATAATACAGATTGACTTAATGATCCAGAAAGTCTTTGAAGACTAGAATTTAAAACAGTAAGGACATCTCCAATTTGATACCCACTACCCTTTCCAATAATTACTACACCATTTTCCGTGACAGATCCATTGACAACCGTTATAGTTGCTCTTGCATTACCAGGAGCGCCTGGAGACCCAACAAAAGCATTTGAAGAGACTATAATACCATTTTGATTTCTACATTTTGTTTGATCTGCAAAAATTAATTCTATGTTAGAATAAGTTGCCGACCCAGCATTTGCATAATCAGATCCTCCGTTTAAACGTTTTGTTACGCCAACACCAGAATCATTTATAGTTGTGGTAAATGATGGAGTAAATAATTTTACTGTTTGATATATTCTTTTTCTGACATAATAATTTGTAGTAGTTGTAGAATCATTTGGATTGATATCAACAAATATTTTATCATTTTCTGTTATCTTATGTTCGGTATTGGTTTTAATTAATCCAATATTTTCATTTAATGAAAATATTTCTATATTTTTACTCAACTCATCTATTTGAAATACTCTACTGCCTACCGTATCATCAATATTGTTTGTTTTTAAGTAAAAACTTGCCGATGTTGTAAATGTACCATCTAATACCTTAATTTTTACTGTATTTCCTCCTATCACCTCTTCTAAAATTTGTCCTCTGCCATTTTCACTAGTTGCGACTACTCCAAATGTGGCAGCATTTTGTAAAGAAATTGGATTTCCATTAGGAGTCTCGGAAATCTTAAATTGGTTGGTTGTAGAATTTTTAACATAGTAAATTTTATTTGCAATGATACCATTAGATGATTGTGGAAAAACTATTCCACTGCCATCTGTAAATGGATTAAAAGCTACTTTTAAAAAATTATTTTGTATGCTTAATACCGTTACTTCTTTACCAGTAGTGAGACTTATTATTGCATTTTTTGTATAGAATGATTCTGTGTCCAGAATTAAATTTAAAACTCTAATATTAGAGTTTAATTTGTTTACGGTATCAAAATTTCCAGAAACATTTCTAAAAACAAATTTATTTGCCGAAAAAATATTACCAACAACTTCACCATTTGCTCCAGTACCTTCTTGTGTAATTATTGACCCATCAAAAAAATAAACTGGTGTTTTTGATTCTATTAATACTGCTTTTGTTTGCTGAGATTCTATAGATACAATATTTTCTCCCTTTAAAGAAGCAACATCTGCACTTGCTTCTTTGCCATTTGTGTCAAAATTATCTATAATTACCGAAGACCCAACAGAAAACTTATTATGTGAATTTTCAACCACAGAAGATGTAATATTACCCTCTTTTGTTGTTTCTACGATTGCTTGTGCTCCAATGCCATTATTAGGCATAGAAGATAATCTTAATCTTCTTGAATTTGAAGGAAGATTAGTGTGTTGTATTTTATTAGTATAATTTGATTCAACGGGAATAGAATAATATCTATTTCCTAAAATATAAGGAAATTCTGGTTGATTAGAAGAATTAATAGTAATGAAATAAGCATAAACTCCTTCTGGATAATCTGGTGTTACACAATATCTTCCATTATTATCATCTAAATCTCCAAACCTATGTTGATATCTGTAATCTTCAATAAAATATCCTAATGGGTAACTGGAAATATTTGGTCCTCCAGTTCTTTCAGTTTTTAATCTGTAACTCGTTTCCATTCTCTTTATCGAAGAAGATGGATTCAAAGGATCTGTATAAGCATATGGACCATAAATTGGGTTGCCATCATATGCATATCCCAAAATAGGCGAGTGCTGAGAAGAATTAGTATCTCCTAGTTGATTTCGTAATGCAACTGGATTAGCGATGTGAGCATAACCATAACCAAAAGATCTTTCAATATTTTCAAAATAAAAACCATTATTGGAGTCTAAATTAGATGTATATCTTTGATACCTGTTTATTTTCCATCGCTTTACTTTAGTAACAGCAGTTGCACCTTCTCCATCTGGAATTATTTGTATTCTAATATTTCCTTGTGTATAAAACTTGCCTTCCTCTACTTTGATAGTATCAATTAACTTACCATCTGTAGAAATAACCGCTTTATATTCTGCTAGTTTTCCAGCGTTTGTTATGTCACTAATAACAATTTTTGGCGGGGATGAATAATACTCTCCAGGATTGTCAATAATTAATTTTGTAACTTTATCTTTTGTGACTACAGCACTTATTACAGCACCTCTACCAGAGCTAATCAAAACCTCTGGATCTGTTTCAAATTTTTCTCCAGGAGAAGCTATTTCAATTCGGTCAATTACTTCACCAGACAAAACTGCTTTTGCTTTTGCTCCTTTATCGCCGCTTATAATGACATAAGGTGGTGCTTTGTAACCCTTTCCTTTGTTTGTTACATTGATAGAAACTACACCACCAAAAATTACATCATTTTCAACTAAATTATTTTGGGAATTAAAAACAGAATCGTAATCTTTATATCCATATGCCAAAACACCATTCAAAAATACTCCAACATCTCTAATTCCAGTTTCATATAATTCAGTAGTCCTTGATGGATACTTTTTAATTAATTTTAAATGTTTTTGATCTTTAAATGCAATTCCAGTAAAATTACCGATAGTATATGAAGGATACCCAGATGATGCAATATAATAATATTGATCATCTTCATAAATTGCCGCTACATTATTCAATACTTCATTTAATCCTGCAACATTACTATAAGAAACATTATTATTTAAAATCCAACGATTTGCAGATAAAAGTTTACTATAAATTACAGGATTTCTAGTTTCAAATCCAGGTTTACTAATTTGTACAGTATCTCCTTCAGATGAAAAGGGCGTTCCTGAAGAAACATTGATATTATATAAAATTCCCAATGCCAAAAACTTAATTTTTTGTGTTACTCCATTGATGACAACATCTACAGATAATGCTGCATAATTATAAACGGGAGTATTTACTGGATAATCTCCATTTCCAGATCTTGAGTCTATTTCAAATTGATTTACAGTTTTATCTTTAAATGTAAAAGTTTCATTTCCGATTAAAACTTTTCCTTTAGTGTTTTTCCAACCAGTTGCTGAAAAAACATTAATTTTACTATTATTAGTTGCGGTAGGAAGCAGTCTTTTGGTTAGAAAAGTTTTTTGTGCTACTTTAAATTCTCCAACTATACTATTTGGAGAAATTACGATTTCGTAAATACTTTCATTATCATAATTTCCTAAAAATAAAATATTATCTACGATGCCAAAACTATTCCTTACGGAAGAATTGTAAATATCCTCTTCCTGGATTATTTTTTGACCAATTACTGATAAAATATCATTCTGATTAATTTGACTAATTATTTTTACTTTTAACGCATATTTTCCAATCCAATTAGAAGTAGAAGTTTTTAAAGTATTATCTTTTGGGTAATAAATGGAAGGAATATCATTTGCATCTTGAGCAACAATTGAATTAAAAATAAATTTAATTGACTGATCTGTTCCTTTTGCTCTATAGAATTGTTTGATGTTTTTAATTAAAGTTCTTTTATCTACTTCTGGTTTTAAAGATTCTTCTGGGAATGATGCTAGATATTGCGTTTCATAATTTTTAACAAAAGCATATAAAAATAAGTTACTAATGTTAAAAACTTGTGCTCCAATTAAATGTTGGAATCCTGTGGATAAATTATGGGATTCTACTGTTTTATATTTTGATGTATTATATAAATCTCCTAATTTTGTAGTCCCACTAAGATTTCTCTTGCAATTTACAAATGAAGTTGGTGTTTTAGAAGCATAGAAAATAATTTCATCATCTATCATTACATAACCATTTTTTTCTGGAAACGCATATGTATCAGAAACATTGATTGTAGTAGAATTACTAGAAACATTACTAGTTAATGTAGTATATTCTGATAATAAATCTTTTTCGTAAGTATCAATATCGCTATACTTAGTTAAATTTTGAATAATATCAAGAGGTTGCCCAGTAAGCTCTAGTTGCTCGTAATACTTTTGTAAAAACGAAGCAAATTTTGGATATTCACTAGAAATAAACTCGGGTAGTTGACGATCAACTAATGTAGAAATTCTTTTCTGAATGGTTGCCATCTAATTACTCTTGTACAATCGTAAATTTACTATTTGTAATATCGACATCGAGAAACATTTCTCTAGCAGACACAATATCATTTGAAGCTGGTTTTACACGAATTTCAATTTTATCATCGGGAAAAGATCCTTTTAAAATAATTAAATTATTCATCATCAATTCCCCTTTGCCATAATCTACTTGACCAAGTTGTGGGTTTAAGACAATTTTATCACCAGTTATACTATCTAGACGATATAAAATAAGTTTTCCTTTTCTATCTTCAATATAAACTTGATATTGAGGAAACTCTCTAACAGTAAATGGTGTGCTGCTTACTACTGGCAAATCATCGACTAAAAATGGGTTTTTATAACAAATTTCATAATAATATTTTGAGTTAATAGCAGGATAAAAATCTTTTCTCATCATCACTGTAGTCAAATTAGATTTGATCGATGATTCTGCATCATCAATGACACCAACAAATTTACTGTATCTAAATTTACCATCAAATTTTTCTGTATCGGAGAGAAAAATATAATCTTCTATATTTTTAATTACCAACGAAAGAATTTTGTCGTTTTTATATGTTGTTTTTGTTGAGTCATAAAAAATCTTTGAGGTCAACTCAACATATAAAATAGATGGATCTACAATTCTAGGAGTTACAGAAGCAACCGAATATTTTTTAAGTTTGTTTTCTAACTCTGTTTTTGTAAATGAAGAAAGTGTGGTAGAATATCTGGGTTTAATTGCAATCTTGACTACTCCATATTCAGGCGGATCATCTTCTTCTCCACCAAAAGCAGTTATATCAGCAACAGCTGGATATAGATTTCTTATTATTGCTTTATAATCTTCTCCAGTAACTGCTCGATCTTGAGTGGCATAATTTTTGGACGCATTAAATTTAATTCTTTCTAAACTTTCTGAGTATTCGCCGCCTGAAGATGCCGAAACAAGAGTAATTTCTCCTATGTTAAAAGAATAAGCGTTAATACTATTGTTTGTTGATTCTAAATCTTCTACAAAACCATTAAATCCAAAATTCTTAGCACCATTTGTTTCTGGACCAGATGTAGTAAGATATGAAATTTCTACATATTCTCCATCCAGTAGTTTTCTACCAAATACACCATCACCAAATTTAATTTCGTAGTTTTCGTCCTCAATTTCTGTTAGAAAGAAAACTTTGCTTCCTGGCAATACATTTAAAATATTTTCTGCATACTCATACAAATCAAAAGCAGATGACTGAGCAGATTTAAATACCTTCACTCTAATTGTTGTGGTATCAATATTTTGATTTTTTAACAAAAATCTTTGATTTCTCAATGCGCCTAGCACAGTGTGGAAATCAGTTATAATTACTCCAGAATAAATGTTTATATTTTGAAACAGTGCAATACCATTATTAACTGGTGCTCGCACATCATCTAAAATAGAATATTGATAAACAGTATTATCAAAAAATGCTGTAAAAGCTTTTCCTCTTCGGATTAAAGCTGTGTTTGGTTTATTTGGCGAAGTATATTGTAGTTTTAAATTAACAGTTGCTTGAGAAGCTGTTGCTGATTTTGGTCTATATCCTAGTTGCTTAGCAATAGCAACAACATTGTCTCTAAGAGTAGCAGAATCGAGAAACATCTCGTTTGCCACCATGTTTGTATTAAAAGCAGTATAATACGTATTATACGCCAAGACATCTAGCAACTGACTAAGAGCACTCCCCTCAAAATCATAGTCACTAAATTCCGAATTTGCTCTCAAATAGTCTTTAAGAGACGTTTTTATATTATTAAAGTCTAATTGATTTAATTGAGAGTATGGCATTGATTATCTCGTTCTCTGTAAAAGAAATTGGGTTGATAGTGGAGCACCTTCAACTTCTCTACCTATAATTTCAAATTCTATATAAACCTCAAATGCATTATTGCCTTCATCGGGAGTAACAATAATGTCTCTAACATTTACCCGAGGCTCATAATTTTGCACCAATAAAAAAATTTCATCTCTTAGAGTAGCAGCAGTAGCAAAATCTAATAAATCAAACAATAATTCACTAACTCTACTGCCTAGACTAGAATTAAAAGGTCTTTCACCTCTTTTAGTCATCACTAAATTTCGTAAAGCAGTCTTAATGGCGGTTTCATTTTTAGTTACCACCAAATCTTTTGTATTTGGGTGGGCACCAAATGCCACACTTATGTCCTTAAAGGTTTGAAAGGTGGGCATGAAATACCACTAGAAGTCTGATATATTTATCATGCTTGTGTCGGAGATTCGCGCTCACCAGAGGTTTTATGTCGGAGTCCCGCTCATAACCATTCTGCATAATCATCAAAACCATTCTTACCACCACACCACTTTTCCATGCGGTTTTGAGGAATCTTATATTTTTGAATACGTGCTTTTCTTAGCAATGCATCACTCTTAGGATCTGTAATAAGCACAGAAGTGCCAAAGTCATTTTGCATCATCGAAGGTACATTATCTGGAATTGGTTTGTTAGCCATCTGTTTGTCCATAAGGGGTAAACAGAACTTTTAAAGGGGTTGCTATCCCTCGACTATTCGATTGTACATCTCTCTTGACCAATAGCGGTAATATTCTGTTTTTCTTAAGTAGTCTCTAGCATTTAAAAGGTCGTCACGTCGCTGAGCTATAATTAAGTTATGTTTTCCACAATTCGTCTGAATTCCATTAACATAAGATGGTTCGGAGATGTGGTCATCTAGAAATATATAGTCTCTATGAATCATGTGGAGCTCAGCGCACCGCTGTAACATCTGAGAAAGTTTACAATCCCCAACTACAAAAATAGCGACATCGACTCCTTCAACGGGACCGACATCGCTTAAATTACATTCCTTAATACAATAAGTCGCTTTAGCAGCATATGGACACACAGGAAACCCTCCAAGGTCTTTCTGTGGTTTTGTAATGCTGTTTATCCAATCATCGATGTCTTCAACGACCTTGCCCACGATACCTCTTCTTAGCCCCGTTACGTGCTGTTGCAGCACGATTTGTATTTTTACTGCGCCCTTGGCGAGTGCATTTGGGTTTTCCAGGAATATAATTTGACTTATTAAAACTAGGAGACTTTGCCATATAGTTTAAACAACTAAAAAAATATTATATCACGAAAAAATTTATGATGCAACCGTCACGGTAGGTACACCGCCACCAGTAATAGGACCAGCGGCGGTTGTCGATCCTACAAACGCTAACGGATTTCCACCAACTAAAACTTTTGGAGCTCCACTGGTCACCGTGCCTGTAGCAGTAACACACCCAGGCGGTGTGCCAGCTAGCCATGGAGTTACTGGAGAATTAACAGTTGCTACTGGCACACCACCTATCAATACGGTTTGATTGACAGGCGGAACAGAAATGCCAGTTTGCACAGTAGTCGTTGTTTGGCAAGGTCCTGTATTAATTGTAATTATACTTCCTTGCGTTGCTACTTGTGGCATTCTTCACCTGCCAAAAAATCTTCTACCTTATTTAGACGCTCATATAAAACATTCAATGCATCAGGTAGACTTTTGTAATCTTCTCCAGGTGGTCTGTATTCCAGAATAAATGGATCAGGAATCTTCGCCATCCTCCTCTCCAGATAATTCAGACGTTCTGAGAAACTTTCTAGCATTCTCAATATCTCGCTCAACTTCTGATCCGTAGTCGTATACATCTTCACCTCCAAAACTACTTTGGTCACTATAAACTACATTACCATCTTCACGTCTTTCAACAGACATGGTTGCTCCAGTATCTTGTAAACCATCATACCATTTATCTGCTGCATCAAGCATATAATCTGCTAATGCCTCATAATCATCAAATGATAGATCTTCAATTACTTTACCATCTTTACCAACAATTTTAAATCCTAAGTCAGTCATTTGTTTTCCTCAAACTAATACAGTCATCATCAGTATACTCCCATTTTAGAGTATCTCCTTCTACCCATCCAAGTGAATCTAACAACTCTTCTGGAATCGGTAGAATATATTCGTCGCTTAAATCGTCATATTCAAGTTGTGAAACATATTTCATATTACTCCTCAGTCTTTTTTCTTCTAGGTGCTCTTTTTCTAACTACTTTCTTTGCCTCTACAGGACGCTCAAATTCTGTATGATCTTCTACAAGTCCATCTCCATCACCATCAGATGCATTGACTTTAGGACCGTCTTCGGTAATTTCTACAATTTCAATTTTTAAAGATGGTGTACTTACTTCTTTGAGTGTTTCTTCAGCAACGGTTTTTTCAAAATAATACACAACATATGTATCATCTGTACTCCATCTATTGTCACCAACAAAGTATACAAACTCTGCTGCTGATAGCTTAGATGGATTCTTTGCTCTTAAAATATAACTTGGCATGGATTTAATCCTCTTTATAACTAATAAAATCTTTTGGTGTATTTTTTTGTGGTAACTGAATGTCTCCAATATTATCACGTAATTCTATCATATTTGCTGCTCTGTATAATGCTGCAGCAACTTCAATTCGTTTTTCATTCATTGCAAAACTTTGGCAAATCTTTATACATTCCTTTCTTTCAAATTCTTCAGCAGCTTTTAGATACTCTAAGAATCCAACTTGCTCAGCAATATGATATAACTCTTTCTTGGTCACGAAGTATACCTCTATAAGTAATTTATATATTAAAGATGCTTGACACACCTCTCGATTCTATGCTATAATTCTACCATAGAAAATCACTCACATATCATGAGAAAATTTGCCCCCCTTATTGCAGCTTCTTTTCTTGGACTTCCAATCATTCCAAGTATTTCTTATGCTGCATCATGTCTTCCGAAGATTGTATGCACTTATGTAGATCCCGCACATGGTTTAGACCATCCTCACATTGCTCAAGGTTGTGTGAAACCTGCATGTAATAATCCTGTAGAGGTTGCACAGTATTATCCAGCCCAACCCCAGTATCAACCACCTGCCTTCTTTCAGGGTAGCAGCGGTCCTGTCGTGGTGCCTCCCACAGTTATCAACCCTCCTGGTCCTAGGGAGTGTAGGAAGCGTCGTGTGAGTTTCCTGCTAATCTTTGAGAGGGAATCTGCCGACTGCTGATATCTTTAGAAGCTCTATGAGTGTTATTGCAATATACCCTACCTGCTCTTTTAAAGTTGTGTGAGTTGGTAGGGTTTTTTGTTGATTTTTTTCTGGGAAAAATTTTTTAAATGAAAGCGTTATCATGAGAGCGTTTTCAAAGTTTTGTAGGTTAATAGTATCTATCAATTTTCCTTTTCGCTCGGCCACCCCTAGTACAAACAAACGCCCCCCGATCACTGCCGAGGGGCGCTGAGGTGTGCTAGGATGGGCGATGCCTCAGAAGTTGCAGGCGAGGCGCTCGGTGTCATACATGCCAGCGGCACGGTCACGAGCAGCAGCACGGCGATCTGCTCGTGCCTGAGCAGCGAAGCGGGCAGCGTTGGCGGTCTTGTCGCCTGTCCACTGTCTGCCCAGTCCTGTCTGTGGGGTGATGGTGAAGGCGCGACCGCTGCCTGCTGACCCATTCAGGGGGCAGGTGCCCGTCAGGCATCCGTCGCCGCTGGCGAGTTGTCCCTTGGTCTGGCGTGAGTTGGGGCGAAGCATGGTAGGTCTGTTGTGTGGTCTTAGTATAGCACCCCCCCAGGGGGGAGGGGGGGGGGTCACCAACGCTGGCGGTCGTAGCGGGCATCTGCCCAACCGTCACGCTCCCAGCGGCGGGCATCGAAGTCGTCGGCG